>Ga0326728_10009460_pt1 | contig 23458 bp, 18 predicted proteins | sample MB3enrmetagenome_FD_207602 | JGI IMG/M metagenome (GOLD analysis project Ga0326728, IMG submission 207602) | Lab enriched peat soil microbial communities from McLean, Ithaca, NY, United States - MB31MN | ecosystem: Environmental > Terrestrial > Soil > Wetlands > Peat | place: USA: New York... | reverse complement strand
CGGCGTCGGCCAGCGCACCGTGCGCGCGCTGGCGCTGGTCGCCGAAGTGCTGCACGGCGCGCCGTGCCGGTTCAGCGATCCGGCCCGCCATTCGTTCGCCCACGGCGGCAAGGACCGCCACCCGTTCCCGGTGCCGATCAAGGTCTACGACCAGACGATCGCGGTGCTGAAATCGGCGGTCGCCAAGGCCAAGCTCGGCCGCGACGAGGAACTGGCCGCGCTGAAGCGCCTCGACGCGCAGGCGCGGCTGTTGGAGCGCCGCGCGAACGGGCCGTCGGTCGAAGCGCTGATCGCCGACGAGCGGCGCGACTCGCCCGCCTACGGCGGCAGGAGCGTGTTCGGCTGGGAGAGCGCGGAGGCGCCGACGCCGAGCGCGGCGCCTGGCTGATCTAAGGCGTTATTCGGCGCGGAAGGGCGGGCGGCAGAACGCTTGCGTGACGGGCGAAACATCCCCGGCCTTGTTGCGGACACATTTCGCCGTTAGGCATCGATAGTCGATCTTGCGATTGAACGTTGTTTTCGCGCCACGGCGCCGCCGACAATCTTCCACTTTCAAAATCGAACGCAACGCCCGCGATGCGTAACGCGCCGCGAGACACGACTCTATTCTAAGCGATTAGGAAATCGTAATGACCACTGGCACCGTAAAGTTCTTCAATTCGACCAAAGGCTTCGGCTTTATCCAACCCGAAAACGGCGGGACCGATGTGTTCGTTCACATCTCCGCCGTCGAACGCGCTGGCATGCGCACGATCGTCGAGGGACAGAAGCTCAGCTTCGACGTCGTGAGGGACGCCCGCAGCGGCAAGAGCGCCGCCGAGAATCTTCAGTCCGCGTAAGAAATTAACGCTTCTGGCCGCCGACCACGGATGAACTGGCGTCGGCCATCGAGGCGTTGAGGGAAAGGCCGGGTTCGCCCGGCCTTTTTTGTTGTGTGTCGAGCTAGACCCCGACCGCGGCGCCGTTGCGCCACGCGACTTCCGCCTGCCCGATCTTGCTCTGCGCGTCGAGCTGCAGCTCAAACGTGCCGGGCAGGTCGGCGCCGAGAGCGGACGGTCATCGGCGCAATGTCGTTCGGCTCAAATCGCTTGAACGCTGACGCGCTCAAAAAGAGAGAGAGTCGGCGATCGGGTTTCATGGCGCTGCGCTCCCCGTCGTCTCCGCGTCATATTCGCGCCGACCCTCTGGCGGCGCGGCCGCGAGCGTCGACCCGGCGACTCGGCGACGTCGTTCTCGCCGCCTCTGGGCGCAATCAACGCCTTCACGGCGTTGTCACCAAATTTCTAGAAAGTCCGGTTTTGCAATGTCGGGCGCGGTCGCGCGATGGGCAAACGAGGGGCTGTCATGGCGAAGGCGAAACTGGACGGCGTCGAGCCGCATGAGATCAACCACGCTGATTTAGTTGCGGAACCGCGCGACCCGATCGAGGATGTGCAGGACGACCAGCGCGACTTGCTGGCGACGGCGGCGACAGTCGCAGTGGTCGGCGTCGGCGCGGCCATTTTCGAAGCGGCGCTGATCCCCGGCATCGTGCTTGGCGTCGCCGCGATGCTGGTTCCCAAGATACTTCCCAATATCGGCGCGGCGATCGCCCCGGCGGTGCGCTCCACCGTGCGCGGGGCCTACGTCCTCGGTCAAAAGACCAAGGAAATGGTGGCCGAGGCGCACGAGCACGTCAACGACATCGTCGCTGAAGTCCACGCCGAGAGCGCCCCCGCGCCGGTCGTTGTCAAGTCCGGCTCGACGATCCCGGCCGCCTGAGGCATGAAACACCTCAAGCTCAAGATTGCGCATCAGGTCCCCGGCCGGGTGCGCATCAAGATCCCTTCCGGCAAAGGCAATCCCGAGTTGCTGCGGCAGGTCGCGGACGCCTTCGGCCAGATTCCCGGGATCGAGCGCGTCGACGTGAACGCGACGACCGGCTGCGTCGTGCTGCGCTACGACACCGAGCGGCACGACGAATTTCATGGCGTCCTGAGCGGCCATATCCATGGCCCCGAAGGGCCTCCGCGTCCGCCGGCGACTGAAATCGACGCGCTGGCCGACAAGATCGAGAAAGAGGCGGAGTTCCTCGCCGAGCATTCCACGATCGCCCGCGCAGTCTTCGATGTCGTCAAGGACGTCGACCGCCAGATCAAGTCCGCCACCGGCAACAACCTCGACTTGAAAATGGTGCTCGCCGCCGGCGTCATCGCCGTGACCGTGCTTGAGGTCGGCGCCACAGCGGCGACGCCCGTCTGGGTCACGCTGCTGCTGTTCGCGACCAACCACTACGTCGAATTGCATCAATCGCCCGCAGCGTCGGCGCGTGGCTCGGCGCGCGTCGCGAGAGCCTAGCGCTCGACCGCCAGGGAGCGCGCCGCGCTATGGAGTTTGTGCTTCGTCATTATTTCCCTGGCCGCGTGCGGCTCTACGCGCCGTCGCTGTGTCGTCGACGCGCGCTCGCGGAATCGGCGCTCGGCTGGCTGTGCAAGCAGAACGGCGTCGTCACGGCGCGCATCAACTACGACTGCTCCAGTCTGGTCGTCGAATACGACAAGGCCCACGACGGCCTGTTGCGCGGACTGATCGGCCGGCTGCGGCTGCTGACGCCCGGCGAACTCGCCGCGGTGATCGCCTTCGCCGGCCCGACGCCGGCGGAGCCGCAAGCCGCGGCGCGACGCAACGAGGCGCCGCCCCTCGTATCGCGGCAGGTGCCGCTCGCCTTGCCGACGCTTTCGGTGCTGATGGCTTTCAGCGCCAATCCGCTCGCGATGGCGGCCAATGTGCCGCTGATGCTGTGGAACTCCTATCACATCGGATTGCGGGCGTGGCGGGTTTGGAGCCGCGAAAGCCGACTCAACGTCGACTTCCTCGACGTGCTGGCGATCGGCGCCTCGCTCGCGCAGGGCAATCCGATGGCGGGCGCCGTGGTGATCTGGCTGGTCCGCCTCGGCGACTGGATCCGCGACCTGACCGCGGCCGGCTCGCGCCGGGCGATCAGCGAGCTGTTGGAGTTCCGCTTCCGCACCGCTTGGGTGGTGCGCGACGGCGCGGTGGTCTCGATTCCCGCCATCGAGCTGGCGATCGGCGACGAAATCGTCGTCTATCCCGGCGAGATGATCCCTGCCGACGGCGAGATCATCCTGGGCGAGGCGCACGTCGATCAAAAAGCCATCACCGGCGAGAGTCTGCCGGTCACCCGCGGCGTCGGACAGACCGCTTTCGCGGCGACCGTCATTCACGACGGCCAGTTGACGATTCGCGCCCAGCGCGTCGGCGTCGAGACGATGGCAGGCCAGATCGCGCGCCTCGTCGACGACGCGCCGCGCGGCGACACCCGCATGCAGAACCACGCCGAGAAATTCGCCGATCGGCTCGTCGCGCCGTCGCTCGCCCTTGCGACCGGCGTCGCCACGCTCACTCGGGATTTCGACCGCTTCCTCTCGCTGGTGATCGTCGATTACGGAACCGGCATCCGCGTCGCCGCGCCGACGGCGGTGCTTTCGTCGATGACCCACGCGGCGAGGGTGGGCGTCATCATCAAGAGCGGCGCCCACATGGAGCGCCTCGCCGAGGTCGACACGGTGGTGTTCGACAAGACGGGAACGCTGACCTACGGCTCTCCGGCGGTGGTCGACGTCATCTCCTATCTCGACTCGATCACCCCGAACCACCTGATCGGCCTCGCCGCCGCCGCCGAAACGCGCCTCACGCATCCTGTGGCGGAGGCGCTGCGCAACAAGGCGCGGCAATTGCAGGTCAACGTGCCTGCCTGCGACGAGACCCAATACCGGCTCGGGCTCGGCGTCGAAGGCCAGGTCAACGGCTATTATCTGCACGTCGGCTCCGATCGCTTCATGCGGCAGAGCGGGATCTCGCTCGAAGTCGCCGCGACCGATCGCGTCGCGCTGGACGAACGCGGCTGCTCCTGCCTGCACGTCGCCGTCGACGGACGCCTGGCCGGCCTCATTCCCTACGCCGACGAAATTCGCCCCGAGAGCCGCTCCGTCATTCACCGGCTGTCGCGCATGGGCGTCAAGAACACCGTGATGCTGACGGGCGACAACGCCACCGTCGCCCGCGCCGTCGGGCGGCGCCTCGGGCTCTCGCGTCAGTTCGCCGACATGATGCCGGGCGACAAGGCCGAGGTCATTCTGCAATTGCGCCGCGAGGGTTGCGTCGTCGCGATGGTCGGCGACGGCATCAACGATTCGCCGGCGCTGAGCTACGCCGACGTCGGCGTCGCGATGCGCCACGGCGCCGAAGTCGCCCACGAGTCCGCGCACGTGGTCCTGATGGAGGATTCGCTGCATAAGCTGGTCAAGGCGATCGAGATTTCGCGCGGCGCCGTCGACCTGATCCGCCAGAACTATGCGATCGTCGCGGGCTTGAACACGCTCGCGCTGGCGCTCGCTCTGCCCGGCGGTCTCGTCAGTCCGGTCACCACCGCGCTGGTCAGCAACGGGTCGGCGATCCTGGCGAGTCTGAACGGAATGCGTCCGATCCTACGCTATCAATGACGCCGCCGGCGATTGTCGAGCCTCTCACGCCCCGACGTAAACTCGCGCTGCGACGCGCCCACGATTTCCTCGAGCGCCCCGATTTCGCCGCGCGATTCGCGCAATACGCCGGCCAACCGGTCGATCGCGCCCTGCGCGTGGTCCCGCGCGGGGTCAACGATCGCATCGCCGAGGCGGTCGAGAAAGCGATCCTCGGCGGCCTCGGCGTCGCCATCCGCTCGCTTGGCCGACGCCCGAGGGCGAAGCCGGCCAGCGCCGCCTCCACTCTGTTGGCGGGCGCGAGCGGCGGCGTCAGCGGCTTTTTCGGACCGCTCACGCTCGCCCTCGAACTGCCGGTGACGACGACGCTGATGCTGCGCTCGATCGCCGACATCGCGCGCCATCACGGCGAAGACCTTTCGCAATTGGAAGCGCGCCTCGCCTGCCTCGAAGTGCTCGGACTCGGGGCGCGGCAATCGCGCGGCGACGTCGAGGTCGGCTATTACGCGACGCGCACGATGCTGGCGCGGCTGACCGCCGACGCCTCGGCGATGTTCATCGAGCGCGGCGCGGCGACCGCTTCGGCGCCGGCGGCCGGCTCGCTGGTCGCCGAAATCGCCGCGCGTTTCGGCGTCGTCGTCTCCGAACGCGCCGCCGCCTCGGCCCTGCCCGTGCTCGGCGCGCTCGGCGGGGCGAGCGTCAACGCGCTGTTCATGAACCACTTCCAGCGCGTCGCCCACGGACACTTTACCGTACGCCGACTCGAGCGGCTGTGCGGCGTCGGCGCGGTGCGCGCGTATTATGAGAGTCTGGAGGCCGATCATGCGGCCGAGGAGCCGAGGAGACCTTCGCGCCGATGATTGACCGCCACGCCACGCATCCCGCGCTTTCGCCAGCGGCGACCAGCAAGAGCGCGGAGGAGAAGCTCAGCGACCTCAGGCGCATGCGAACGATCGCGACATCGCTGCTGGCGGCGATGGCGGTGATCTTCTTTGCGACGAGCGTGACGCATGCGCCCTGGCCGTGGCTTCCCTATCTGCGCGCCTTCGCTGAGGCGGGCATGGTTGGCGCTTGTGCGGACTGGTTCGCGGTCGTCGCGCTATTCCGCCGGCCGTTCGGACTGCCGATCCCGCATACGGCGGTCGTCCCCGCCAACAAGCAGCGGATCGGCGCGGCGCTCGGCCGCTTCATCACCAACAACTTCCTGTCGACGCGGGTGGCGAGCGAACGGCTCGCCAGCGTCGACGCGCTGCTGATCTTCGCGCGATGGATCGGCGACAAAGACAACTCCGAAAGGGTCGCCGGCTGGGCGGGCCGGCTCCTGCCGCAGGCCGTCGCCGGAATCCCGGAAGACCGTCTCAGCGAATTCGTCGCCGAAGCGGCGCGGCGCGGCGTCGCCGCGATCCCCGCCGCGCCGCTCGCCTCGCGCGCGCTGTCGATCCTGTGGGCGCAGGGCGCCGCCCAGGCGTTGCTCGAACAGGGGCTCGAATACGGCGAGGCGGCGCTCGCGCGCAACCGACCCTTCATCGTGAGCAAAGTCGCCGACCAATCGTCGCGCTGGATTCCCAAGTGGATTGACAATTTCATTGCCGACAGAGTGTTGAACGGGCTTCTGCAAACGATGCGCGAGATGCGCGAGCCCGACCATCCCTGGCGCGCCGAGGCGCAGCGCCTCGTCGACGGCCTCATCCACGACCTCGCGACCGACGCCGATCTTTATGCGCGCGGCGAGGCGATCAAGGCCGATCTGATCGCTAATCCGGTGTTCCTCGAACAGGCGAAGTCGCTGGGGAGCGAGATCGAGGCGGCTTTGCGCTCGCAGTTCTCGGGCGGCGCAAGCCCGGCCGCTCGCCTGGTCGCGGCGGGCTTGCGCGAATTCGCCCGATGGATGGAGGCGGATGCGCACCGCCGCGCCCGGCTCAACCGCCAGCTCCGCCTGCTGGCGCTGCGCGCGCTGCTGCCGCGCCGCGCCGAGATCGGCGCCTATATCGCCCATGTCGTCGACGCCTGGGACGCCGCGACCTTGGTCGCCCGGCTGGAGCTTCAGGTCGGCAAGGACCTCCAGTACATCCGGATCAACGGTACGCTGGTCGGCGGACTGGTCGGGCTGCTGATCTTCGCCGCTTCGCGCGTCATCGGCGGACCGTGATGGTCGGGCTCGCGCGCTTCGCCTCTCTTCCCCGAGGGCGCTGAAGCCTCGCATCTCATTTGCCGCGAACGCAGGCAGGATCGAAGCGCGTCGTTCAGCGAGCGGGCTCGGATCGTGTCCCACCTGGTGGTGTAGCTCGGCGTGAGATGGAGATTGCCGCACCGAACCCCGGTCTCGGCGATCGTCGCCTCTGCAAAGGCCCGCGCATCCGGCGTACGCCCTTTTAGGACGGAGACTTCAAGACAATTCTCGCGATCGAGATGAACATGGAGCGTGGATAGAACGAGATCGAGGTGAGCGTGATGCGACTTCGCAAGGCGCCGAGTGAGCTCGCGCTGTTCGCGATTGTAAACGAATGACAACGTCGCGACCGCGTCCTTCGCCTGGTCTTGGGAGAGGCGGTCGCCTTCAAGTCGTTCTCGCAAGAGGTCTCGGACGCCCTCGGAGCGGTTCACGTATCCTTTGCGTTCGAGATAATTGTCGAACTGCGGGCGCAGATCATCGTCCAGTGAGATTGTCACCCGCTCCAAAGGAATCCTCCCCGATCGTTCGAACGCGGGGTTCATCATAAAGGGCGCGAAGAAGGCGCCTGCGCCGCTTTGACAATTGGCCAGCCCTCCGTCCGGTAGTCCGGGTTTGATTTTGGTTTATCTGGTCGTTGAGTGCGACGCGCTAAACTCGACGAAATTGCAGCGGGGCAAGATGGCTGGGCTGATGTTGCAGGGCGTCGGGTCGGATGTAGGCAAGTCGACGCTCGTCGCAGGCCTGTGCCGAGCGCTCGTCAATCGCGGGGTCAACGTGCGCCCGTTCAAGCCGCAGAACATGTCGAACAACGCCGCGGTGACCGTCGACGGGGGCGAGATCGGGCGCGCGCAGGCCTTGCAGGCCATCGCCGCACGGGTCGAGCCGCATACCGATATGAATCCAGTCCTGCTCAAACCCCAGGCCAATAACGCCTCGCAACTCGTCGTGCATGGGCGCGTGCGCGGGACCCTGGGCTCCGTCGATTTTCGCGAGGCGCGGCGCAGCCTGCTCCCTGAGGTGATGGAAAGCTATCGCCGGTTGGAAGCGCAATGCGATCTCGTTGTCGTCGAAGGGGCGGGTTCCCCAGCGGAAATCAATTTGCGCGCCGGCGACATCGCCAACATGGGCTTCGCGAGGACGGCGCAGGTTCTCGTCGTGCTCGTTGGCGACATCGACCGCGGCGGGGTCATCGCCGCCGTGGTCGGAACGCGCGCCGTTCTCGATCCGGACGACGCCGCCATGATCCGCGGCTTTCTCATCAACAAGTTCCGCGGCGATCCGGCGTTGTTCGCCGACGGTTACGCGGCGATCGAAACCCTGTCGGGCTGGCGCGGCTTCGGGATCCTGCCTTGGCTGGCAGCCGCCAGACGCCTGCCGAGCGAGGACGCCGTCGTGCTGGAGCAAGGCCGCCCGCTGACGCCGACGCGCAAGCTCGTCTGCTGCCTGATCCTTCCGCGCATCGCCAATTTCGACGATCTCGATCCGCTGAAACTCGAGCCGGAGGTTGAGGTCGCTTTCATTCCGCCCGGCGCCGCGGCGCCGGCCGAAGCCGCGCTCGTCGTCCTGCCGGGCTCCAAGGCGACGATCGCCGACCTAGCCGCCCTTCGCGAATTCGGATGGGACATCGACATCCTCGCGCATCGCCGCCGCGGCGGCGCGGTCCTCGGCATCTGCGGCGGCTATCAAATGCTGGGCCGCCGCATCGCCGATCCGCTCGGACTCGAAGGCGCGCCCGGCGCCGTCGCAGGGCTAGGCCTCCTCGACGTCGAGACCGAACTGGCTTCGCAGAAGGCGCTGCGTCACGTCCGCGGCAAAGGTTTGAGGGCGGCGTTCTCGGGCTACGAGATGCATATGGGCGTGACGACCGGCGCCGACGCCGCTCGTCCGTTTGCGCGTCTCGATGACGGCGCGAACGATGGCGCGGTAAGCGCCGACGGCAGGGTGATCGGCACCTATTGCCACGGTTTGTTCGCCTCGGCGGACATGCGCGCGGCGCTGCTTGGACGTATCGGGGCGGCGAGCCACGGCGAGGATTACGCCGCCGGGGTCGACGCCGCGCTCGACGCAGTCGCCGCAGCCGTCGAGCGCTGCCTCGACGTCGATGGCCTTCTTGCGCTCACAAGGAAGACCTGAGCTTCGGTGGGCGCCGTCGGTGGGGGCAGGCGGCTGCCGCCCCATCATGCGGCGCGCGCGGAGTTACGAGTCGGTGCTCGACACAATGACGTCAGGCCACGGTCAGCGCCCCAGCAGAGGCGCTGAAGCCCCGCGATCCTCAGTACACCATCGTGCTCATGGTGATGTCATCCCAAATCTCCCTTACGGTCACCGCCATCTCCTGCTTGCGGTTGTTATAGTAGGTGTGCAGCAGGTGGTGGGCCTTTTCGGAATAGGGATGTCCAAGGAAGTCCCGATAAAGCGCCTGGACTTGCTTGTTGTTGTGGGACTGACGCGTCGGCAAGTTGCGGTCGATGGCGAACAGGGTCTGACGCCGCTTCAGCGCGCCGGGCAGATAGGCCTTCTTGGATCGAAGCGTGCCGCCGCCATCGACGCAGCCGCCCGGGCAAGCCATGATCTCGATGAAGTCGAAATCCGCCGTTCCCGCCAGCACCGCTTGAACGACGGCGCGGGTGGGCGCCAAGCCGTGGCACATGGCGACCTTGACCCAGCCGATGCTGCCGCCGAGGTCGACGGTGGCGGTGCGAACCCCATCGAAGCCGCGCAATTGCTCCAACTCGATCCGTTCCAACTCCTTGCCGTTGACGACGTGGTAGATGGTGCGGACGGCCGCCTCCATGACGCCCCCGGTGGTGCCGAAGATCGCCCCGGCTCCGGAGAACTCGCTCATGTACGGGTTGTCGAAGGTCGAAGGCTCCAGCGATTTCAGATCGATGCTCTCGCGCTTGAGCAGGCGGGCGAATTCACGAGCGGTCAAGACGACGTCGACATCAGGCGTCCCGTCGGTGGCCAGCTGCGGACGCACCGCCTCATCCTTCTTGGCCGTGCAGGGCATGACGGAGATCACGCGGATGCGCCGCGGGTCGATGGCCATCTTTTCCGCCAGGTAAGTCTTGGCGATGGCCCCGAGAACCTGCTGCGGCGAGCGGGTGCTGGAAAGCAGCGGCAGCACCTCGGGGAAATGCATCTCGGCGAAGTTGATCCACGCCGGGCAGCAGGAGGTGAAGGTCGGCCGCCGGCCTTCCTTCAACCGCCGCAGCAACTCCGTTCCCTCCTCCATGATCACCACGTCGGCGGCGAAGTTGGTGTCGAGCACGATATCGACGCCGATGCGGCGGCACGCGGCGATGATCTGCCCCTGCACGTTGGCGCCCGGCGGCAGGCCGAACTCCTCGCCGAAACCGACGCGGATGGCGGGCGCGAATTGCAGAACCGTCACGACATCCGGATCATAGAGGTATTCCAGGACGCGCTCGGTCTCATCGAGCTCGCCAAGAGCCCCGGTCGGGCAGACGAGAACGCATTGACCGCAGGAGACGCAGGTCGAGTCCTTCTGCGACAGTCCATGACGTAAGCCGACCGCCGTATCCTGACCGGTGCCGGTCACGACCAACGCGTCGACCTCCTGACCGTAGCGGCAGATCGCCACGCAACGCTGGCAGCGGACGCATTTGGACATATCGCGCACCAACGCCGGCGACGAGCGATCGACCTCGCGCGCCGCCACCCGGGCCCGGTCGAAGAAGCGGTTCTCACGCAGACCCACGTATTGAGCCACGTTCTGAAGCTCGCAACTGCCGTGGCGGGTGCAGGTGGCGCAATCCTGATCGTGGTCCGCCAACAGGAGCTCGACCTGAAGTCTTTGCATGTCGCGCACCCGCTTGGTGCGTGTCTGCACCACCAGTCCTTCGCGGACCGGGGTGTTGCAGGAAGTGACGACATGCGTGCGGTCGTGGTCGCCCTGGATTTCGACCAGGCAGACGCGGCACGTGCCCGGCGCGTGATCGATGTCGTCCAACTCGCAAAGCGTCGGGATGTGGATGTCGTGGCGCCGCGCGCAACGCAAGATGGTTTCATGCGGATAGGCGGTCACGGCGACGCCGTCGATGGTGAGGCGGACATCGGCGACGGCCGTCGCAGGGGCCTCGTGGGTTGCGAAGATATCCATGACGTTACGCCGCTCCCTCGGGAATGGAGTGCTCGGTGATGACGGAATAGACGCGGTAGCACCTCAAGCAGCGTTTGGCCTCGTTGTAGGCGTCGGCCGGGCTGATGTCGCGCTCCACCTCCTCGAAGATGTTCTTGCGAACCTCGGGGTCGAGTTCGGGATGATGGACGCGATATTCCCGTTTGATCGGAATCTCGATGCGGTCCGGGGCCAGGAGGCGATTGTCGTTCAACAATTCGCGCATCCGGTTGCGGGCGAAGAAGCGGACGGTTCCGTGCTGGATCCAGTCGTCGATGCTGCGCGAAGCCTGCAGTCCATTGGCCATGGCGTGAATGAGGGTCGACGGGCCGGAGGAGCAGTCGCCGCCGGCGAACACCCCTGGGCGCGAGGTGGACAGCGTATTGTCGACCTTCACCCAGTTCCAGCGATCCATTTGCACGCCGTCGGTCTCGGTCAGCGCGCCGCTTTGCACCTGTTGGCCGATGGCGGCGATGAGAAGCGTGCAAGGCAACACGGTCTCGGTGCCGGGGATGGGTTTGACGTTGCGGCGGCCGCGAGCGTCCTTTTCCGTCTGCTGCGTCCGGATCACCTCGACGCCGGTGATTTTTCCATTCTCCGAGAGAACGCGCGTCGGGTTGGTCAGGACGTGAAAGTCGATTCCTTCCTTTTCCGCCGCCTCGATTTCCTCATGGTCGGCGGGCATGTCGTCCCGCGAGCGGCGATAGACCAGGTGGACTTTGTCGGCCCCCATGCGTATGGCCGAACGCACGCAGTCCATCGCGACGTTGCCGCCGCCCACCACCACCACGTCGCCCGAGAGCTTGATCGTCTTCAACCCGGCGACATGATCGTGAACCTTGAGCAGGAACGAAATCCCCGACTCGTAGCCCGCCATCGACCGGTCTTCGCCCGCGACCCCGAGCAGCGTTCCCTGCTGGCATCCGAGGCCGAGAAACACCGCCCGATAGCCACGCTTGAACAAATCGTCGATGGTGAAGTCGCGACCGAGCCCCTCGTTGAACAGGAAGCGCCCGCCGAGGCTGACGATGATGTCGGTTTCCTTTTTCAGCACGTCCTTGGGCAGGCGATAGCTCGGGATGCCGATCGCCGCCATGCCGCCCGCCACGTCCATGGCCTCCAGGATATCCACCTGATAGCCGCGCAGCAGCAGGTGATAGGCGCACGAGACCCCCGCCGGGCCGGACCCGACCACGGCCACCCGCGCCCCCGGGGTAGAGGACTTGGCGATCATGGCTTGGGAGAAAGACAAGGCTTGCGGCCCGGATTGCTGCTTGGCGACGAAGCGCTTGAGCGTCTTGATGCCGACGGCCTCGTCGACCAGTTTGCGGCGACAGGCCATTTCGCAGAACCGCACGCAAACGCGGCCGCAAGTGGCCGCCATCGGGTACTTTTGCAGAATGACGCCCAGCGAATGGTTGGGCTTGCCGTCGCGGATATAGTCGATATAGCGCGGCACGTTAACCTTGGAGGGACAGGCCTCGATGCAGGGGGAGGTCATATAGCTCATGCCGAACTGGCTTCGAGCCGGCCGACCGGTGGCGATTTCCGCCTCGATAACGTCGCGAAAGTGGCGCAGCGCGTTGAGGAGCGCCCCTGAACAGGTCTGACCCAAGCCGCAGAGCGAGGTTTCCTGCATCTGCTCGCTCAGCAGCGCGATCTGGTCGAGATCGATCGGCGCGGCAAGGCCTCGCCGCATATCGCCAAGGGCGTCGCGCACCAGCGCGGTCCCCATTCGACAGGGGGTGCACTTCCCGCACGATTGCTCGGCCGCCTTGTCCATGTAGCGCCAGAAGGCGTCGATCAGACTGACGCTCTCGTCGAACACGAAGAAGCCGCGATCGGCGATGAACGCTCGAATGCCATTGCCCTCGTTGAAATCATCGAATTTTCGAAGATCGGGCGGCTGGACGTCGACGGTGGAGCCATCCTCGTGCGGGCGGCCGGGCCGGTTGTCGTGAACCACGCCTTCCCACACGCCGTAAACGATTTGCGGCATAGAACATCCCTCGTTTTGCGGTTCGTCCGGGTCGGGTCGCCCGTTCGTCAGCGTCGGAACGGCTCTCAAACCGGAGCCGGCGCCGCGTCGCTTATGGGCTGCGCCGCGCCACCTGTTTTGAGGCGGCGCAATTATGATAATTGTCTGCCCCGCTATTGCGTTAGCTGCGACTTTTCGACCCGGCCTAATCGCGGAGGGGAGCGTTGCGCGCTGCGCATATCGATCGCGAGACGCGAGAGGAGAAGGCGTGCTGCGCAGCGCCGAGGCAGCGTGCGTCCGGCGTTGATGGGCGACAGGCCGAAGAAAGCCGAGCCGCGCGGGACGTCCGAGCCAGCAGCAGGAAGGCCCTGTCAGCGGCGATCAGGAAATGGCACAATATTAGACGTTCGCAAGGGAGACTGAAGTTCTGATGTCGTCTGCCGCCGTATCCGCAGCCGAAACCTCGATCGATCCGGCGATCGTCGGCAGGACCGAAGTTCTCGCCTTGCTGGATTCCCCGCGCGAAGCTTTGTTCCGCCGCGCCGACGCGGTGCGGAAGGCTCACATGGGGGACGACGTATACCTGCGAGGCATCGTCGAGTTTTCCAACATCTGCGCCAACGACTGCCTCTATTGCGGCATCCGGCGATCGAACGCCAATCCGACCCGTTATCGAATCGATGAGGATGAAATTCTCCGGGTGGCGCATCGCATCGAAGCCGGAGGCCAAACCACCATCGTCCTGCAGTCAGGCGAGGCGGCGTCCCGGGCGGAGAACGAGCGGATCGCGCGGCTGATCTGCCGCATCAAACAGGAGACCGCCCTGGCCGTCACCATATCGGCGGGCAACCGGTCGCGCGACGTCTACGCCGACTGGCGGCGGTGCGGCATGGACCGTTATCTCCTGCGTTTCGAGACCAGCGACCCGGCTCTGTTCGCCGAACTGCATCCGGACTGCGCGCTTGACGAGCGTTTGCGCTGCCTACGGGATCTGCGCGACCTCGGCGTTCAAGTCGGCAGCGGCTTCATGATCGGCGTCCCCGGGGAGACCAAGGCGATCCTCGCCGACAACATCCTGCTGTGCCGCGATCTCGACCTCGACATGATCGGCATCGGGCCTTTCATCGCTCATCCCGACACTCCGCTGAAGGGAATGAGCAACGCCTACGCCGACGATACGGAGATGTATTTCGTCGCCGTCGCGGTCTTGCGGCTCGTCAACCCTGACAGCCACATTCCGGCGACCACCGCTTTCGACGCCGTGTTTCCCCACGCCGGGCGCGACCTGGTCCTGCAGCGCGGCGCCAACGTCTTTATGCCGAACGCGACGCCGGGTCGGTTCCGCAAGAGCTATCTCCTCTACCCCGACAAACCCTGCGTCGATGAAGACGACGACCAGTGCTCGGGCTGCGCCGCCGCGCGCATCTGGAGCCTCGGCCGCTTCGTCGGCGAGGGCCCGGGCCATTCGCGGAAAGCGCGGCGCTAGTCATTCGCTTCAGTCGCGCGCCGACTGGGGCTCAGCCCGCCTTCCGTTTGGGCTCGGCGGACGCCCGCTCAAACGCGTCACGGGCGGCCGGGAAGCTTTCCAGCGCGCGCGACAACACGCCCTGAACCCGCGAGATCGTCAGGCCGTAGTTGGTCATCGGCACGCCTTGCATCTCGGCTTGGCGCAGACGCAACAGCACCTGCTTGCGATTGACCATGCAGCCGCCGCACTGGACGACCAGGGAATAGGGCGACAGATCGTCGGGGAAATCGCGCCCCGAGACCGTCTCGAAGCGAAGATCGCCGCCAGCGTATTGGCGCAGCCAGCGGGGAATCTTCACCCGGCCGATGTCGTCGGCCAGCGCATGATGGGTGCAAGCCTCGGCGATCAACACCCGATCCCCCGGCCGCAGACGATCGATCGCCGCCGCCCCTTCGGCCAGCCGCGGCAGATCGCCCTTGAAGCGGGCCATCAGAATGGAGAAGGTGGTGAGCGGCACGTCCGGCGGCGTATCGGCCGCCGCCTTCAAGACAATCTGCGAATCGCAAATCACCAGGTCGGGCTTGCGCTCCAGGCGCGCAAGGGCGTCCGCCAGTTCGCGCTCCTTCACCACCATGCAGGCGGCGTCGGCGTCGAGAATATCGCGAATCGCCATCACCTGCGGCAGGATCAGCCGCCCCTTGGGCGCCGCCAGATCGATCGGCACGACCAAGACCGCCAAGCCGCCGGCGGGCAGCAGGTCGCCGACAAGGTGTGGCGCTTCGAAGCGGTCGTCGGGCGCGTTGCGCAGGATTGTCTCCCTCAGCGCCGCCAGGCCCGCGCCTCCGGCCGCCGACGCCGCCACCCAATCGACCGACTCTTTCCGCAGGCGATCGATGTCGGCCTCCGATGGCGGGCCGAGGTCGGCCTTGTTGAAGAGGACGAAGAAGGGAGTGTCCCGCTCGCGAAAGCCGGCTATCAGGGCCAATTCGTCATCGCCGAGCCCCCTCTGGTCGACGACGATCGCCGCCAGATCGGTATGATCGCGCGTCTTGAGCGTCCGCTCGATGCGCTTCCCGCCCAAAGCCCCGACATCGTCCACCCCGGCGGTGTCGATGAGCAGCGCCGGGCCGATCGGGGCCAGCTCCATGGCCTTTTCGACCGGGTCGGTGGTCGTTCCCGGCGTCTCGGAGACGATGGACACCTCCTGGCCGATCAGCGCGTTGATCAGCGACGATTTGCCGACGTTCCGACGGCCAAAAAACCCGATGTGCAAGCGCAGGCCTTTAGGCGTTCCAGACACTGGCGATTCCCTCTGCGGATGGGCGTCAGGCGCGATGCCCGAGCGAGGTCATGGCGTTGGCGGACAACAGGTCGTCCAGGATAGCCGGTTCGATCAATCCGCGCTCCAGCACAATCTGAATGACCGACTTGTTGGTCTCGCGGGCCTGTTCGGCGACTTCGGTCGCCAGCGCATAGCCGAGGCTCGGCAACAGCGCGGCGACCACCGCGCGCGACTCACGCACCTGGCGGCGGCAGACCGCCTCGTCCAACGAAAGTCCCTCGACGCAATGGAGGCGGAAGATCCGACACGCGGCCTCCAGCAGGGTCAGGCTGTCGAGCAGCGCATCGGCCAGAAGCGGCAGAAAGGCGTTGAGCTCCAATTGCCCGTTCTGCGCGGCCATGGCGACGACGGCGTCATGGCCGATCACCGCCATCGCCGCCTGTCCGACTGCCTCGCAAATGACCGGATTGACCTTGCCCGGCATGATGCTCGAGCCAGCCTGCCGCGGCGGCAGCAGGACTTCGCCCAGCCCGGCCTGCGGACCGGACGACAGCAGCCGAAGATCGGACGAAATCTTGAAAAGATTGACGGCGTGGGCCTTCACGATCCCGGAAACCTCGACGAAGCAATCGACGTTCTGGGTGGCGTCGACCAGATTTTCCGCCCGCGCCAGACCGAGCCCCGTCTCGGAGCGGAGCGTTTCGACGGCCATGAACACGTAGTCGCGCGGCGCGGCAATGGCCGTCCCCACCGCCGTGCCGCCGAGGTTGACGACCCGCAAGCGCTCCTCGCACTTGAAAACCCGCCAGCGGTCGCGCGACAGCGCCTCGGCCCACGCCGAGAAGGTTGCGCCGTAGGAGATCGGGCAGGCGTCCTGCAGCTCCGTCCGGGCCATTTTCACCACCGCGGAATAGGCGCTCTCCTTATCCTGGAACGCGGTTTGCAAATCGGCGATGGACGTCTCCAAGCGATGCAGCAGACGTATCGCGGCGATTTTCAAAGCCGTCGGAAAGGTGTCGTTGGTCGATTGGTGCAGATTGACATGATCGTTGGGGTGAACCTTTTCGTACCGCCCGAGCCGCCCGCCCAGGAGCTCCTCGGCGCGGTTCGCCACCACCTCGTTGACGTTCATGTTCAGCGACGTCCCCGCTCCCCCTTGCAAGGCGTCGACGACGATCTGGTCGAACAGCGGCCCGTCGGCGACTTCGCGACAGGCGGCGACAATCGCTTCGGCGACGCTGTCGGAGAGGTACCCGAGCCGGTGATTGGTCCGCGCGCAGGCGGACTTGACGGTCAGCATCGCCCGCGTCAGCTCGGGGTGGACGCGACGCCCGCTCAAGGGGAAGTTCTCCAGCGCGCGCGCGGTGTGAACGCCCCAATAGACTTCGGCGGGCACTTCGCGCTCGCCGAGGAGGTCGCTTTCCGTCCGCGTCGCCAAACTATCGCGCGAGGCGCCCGGATTATCGGAAGACATCGCGCTTGCCCGCGCGGACCTTGCGGATCATGGTCTCCGAGTAGCGCCGGATCTTCGGCTCCATGACCGCCAACTCGGCGGCGATGGCCGTATCGCCCGCGGCCGCGGTTTCCGGCGATCCGTAGTCGAGGATGTATTCGACGAACGAGGCGAGCGCGTTGGGTCCGCACATCTCACGGATCAGTCCCGGCTTGGCGAGGTCCATGAAGTCCTGGCCGGTGCGGCCGAGGCGGTAGCAGGCGGTGCAGAACGACGGCACGCGTCCGCCCGCCGCGATGTCGCGAACCACCTCGTCCAGACTGCGATGGTCGCCGCGCTCGAACTGCGCGGCGTCCTCGGCGACCGGGGTGGCGTAACCGCCCGGATTGGTTCGGCTGCCGCCGGAAATTTGCGAGACCCCGAGCGCGAAGGTGGCCCGGCGCATTTCCGGCGTTTCGCGCGTGCTCATGATCATGCCGGTATAGGGCACCGCCAACCGCAAAATGGCGACGATCTTCATGAAATCGTCGTCGGACACCGGCGCCGGCGGGTGGAGCGAAACCCGCGAACCGAACGCCGGCTCCAGCCGCGGAACGCTGATGGTGTGGCAGCCGACGCCGAAGCGCTCTTCCAGGTGGGCGATATGCTGCATCAGGGAAAGGACGTCGAAGCGCCAATCGGCGAGCCCGAACAGCACGCCCAGCCCCACGTCGTCGATGCCGCCCTCCATGGCGCGGTCGATCGCCGTCGCCCGCCAGTCGAAGTCGGTCTTGCGCCCGTCGAGGTGCATCTGGGCGTAAACCTTGCGGTCGTACGTCTCTTGGAACAACTGATAGGTGCCGATCTTGGCGTCCTTCAGGGCGCGGAACTGTTCGACCGTCAGCGGCGCAAGGTTGACGTTGACGCGTCGGATTTCGCCGTTGTCGCGCTTGACCGAATAAATCGTCGCGATGGCGTCGAGCACGTACTGGAATCCGTCCTTCGGGAACGCCTCGCCGCCGATCAGCAGCAGCCGCTTGTGGCCTTGATCGATCAGCGCCGCCGTTTCCGCCGCCAGCTCTTCCTGCGTGAGAACCTTGCGCTCCAGCTCCGTGTTGCTGCGCCGGAAGGCGCAATATACGCATTCGTTTATGCAGATGTTGGAAAAATATAGTGGCGCGAACATGACAATTCGCGGCCCATAAATCTCATTCTTTACACGTTCAGCGGCGCTGAATATCTCAGACAAGAGTTCTTTGTCTTGCGTGGTCGACAATATCGCCACGTCCTCAAGGCTCAATCCGTGAAGTTCCGACGCTTTGGCGAGGATCTCCCGGACCTGGCCGACCTCCGCCCGCTCCCCCGCCTTGATCGCCTCGGCAATGCGCGCCTCGCCGAGCCAATCCGCCACCGCGCCGTTGTTCGTCATCCGCAGCCCCATCTATTCCAAACAACCAGCTAGAACCGGTCACGCCTCCGGTCTTTGAGTTCGGACAAATCTGAAACCTCGTGTGGCGACGCGCCTTTCCGTATGCAGGAGCGAATGCCGGCTTCGACATTTCGATTGCCCGAAGCCGCCGGTCCGCTTTCGTGAAGAGTTTCGGACGCCGTTATGCCAAGGGTCATAGGGTCTGACCGCCGCCGATGTGGGCCCAGCGGCGATGCCGATGATGTGATGACCTCGGGCCTGGCCGTGAGGTTGCGCCAAGCGTCGCAGGCGGCGTCGATGATGTCGTCGAAGGTTTCGAAGACGGAGTTCGACAGCCAATTGCCGCGCAGATCCTGCCAGACGTTCTCGACCGGATTGAGTTCCGGGGCGCGCGAGGGCAGCCAGATCGCCGTGAGGCTGGACGGGAAAACGAGGTTGGGCGTGGTGTGCCGACCGGCCCGGTCGAAGATCAGCACGGCGTGCGCGCCGACGGCGACATTGGCGGCGGTCTCGTCGAGGTAGAGTTGCATCGCTTCGGCGTCGGCGGAAGGCAGCGCCAGCGCCGCGCCGGTTCCGCGCATGGGGGCAGATGGCGCCGAACAGATAGGCGCTCTCGTAGCGCTGGTCGGCCGGTTGGCGGGGCCGGGTTCCTCGCCGCGCCCATTGCCGTACGACGCCGTTCTTCTGGCCGATCCGGGCTTCGTCCTGGAACCAGATTTCAACCGGCGTCCCTTCGGGCAAGTCGGGCAGGTTGGCGCTCGGCGGCGCCAAGCGCTAACGATTTGAAAGAATAGCGCATTCAGCGCGGAGGACAGCGGACCGCGCCCGCACGAGGGCGCCGCCCGCCAAAGCGCTATGGCTCGACGAAAACGAGCCGCGTCGCGCCGGAGTAGAAGCCGCCGGGCGGCGGCGGCAGCTCGATCGAGCCGACGATCGTCCGCGCGGCTTGATCGAGCGTGGCCGAGCCCGAGGAGCGGGTGATCGTCACGCTGGCGATCCGCCCCGAAGCGGCGACGACGAACAGCACGCCGACGTCGCCGGTCTCGCGCGCGGTCATCGCGGCGTCGGGATAGAACTTGTGGGCGCGGATTTGCGCCACCGCGAGCGCGCCGTAATCGGCGCGCGCCGCGCTGAGCGACGGCCCGCTTCCCTCGACGACCGAGGCGGCGGCGGCCACGGCGGGGGCGGCGGCCGGGCGCGGCTTGGCCGGCGCCGTCCGGTGAGGCGGCGCGGGGGATTTACGCGGCGGCTCGACCGGCGGCGAGGGCGCGACGCGCGGCGGCGTCAGCGCCGGCGTCGCGGTGGGAGCGGCCATCGGCTCGAAGGTCGGGGTGGGCGTCGGCGCCAGCGTTGTCGTAGGGGTGGGCTCCGGCGTGGCCGTGAGAGTGGGCGTCGGTTCCGGTGTCGGGGTCGGCGACGGGTTCGAAGTAGGCGTCGGGCTCGGCGTCGGCTCTGGCGTCGCCGTCGGGATCGGCTCCGGCGTGGCCGTGAGCGTAGGCGTCGGCTCCGGCGTCGCCGTGAGGGTCGGCTCCGGCGTCGCGGTGAGCGTCGGCGTCGGTTCGGGCGTCGAGGTCGATGCCGGGGTCGAGGTGGGAGTCGGGGTCAGCGTCGGAGTCGACGTGGGTGTCGGGGTCGGCGTCGGCTCTGGCGTCGCTGTGGGCGTCGGCTCGAGGGTTGGGGTTGGGTCCGGCGTCAGGGTCGGCTCGGGGGCCGGCGAACTGGTCTCCGCGAGCGGCTCCGGCGGCGGCGGTTCCTCCGGAACGGGCGCGACGACCGACGCCGCGGCCGCCTCGCTTTCGTTGACCAGCTCGACCTCGACCGACGCCGCCGCATCGGGGGGCGCGACCACGCGCCAGGCCAGTCCGCCGAAGATTGCTGCATGCAGCGCCAGGCTCGCCGCGGCGGCGAGGAGGTGGGGCGCGACGGGTTCGGTCGCGCGCGAGGGCGGCGGCTCGCCGAGCGGGCCGAGCAGCGGAGCGTCGGCGATGCGCTCGTCAGGGAGGGGCGCGTCGCCTCGAGCGGCTGGCGCGCCGATGAAAGGAGGTTCGCCGAGGGCGGCGGACGCGCCGACGGACGGCGTGTCGCCGATGGCCTCGAGCGGTGGGGCTTCGGCACGCATTCGCGTCAGAACTTCACCGTCATCGCCGCGCAGATTGCCTGGCCCGTGCCGGGAACCTGGCCTGCCTCCGTAGTCTGGTTCGGGTTCTATGGTAGTGCATCCGACCGCCCGAGACCACGGTCGGGGCGGGCGAGCGCGAGGCCCCAACAGCAAGCGCGCTCGCCCATGGCGCGGTCGAGCCGCCGCGCGGGATGATCGCCTCAGGCGCCGACGGTCGGTAGTCGAGCGAGCTGTGGGGCGGCTGGCCGGATGCGAAGACGTCAACGACGCGGAGCCGCTTCGGCGCGATCCGGCGTTGCGCTGGATCGGCGGAGGGAAAGGGGCCTCGGGATGCGCGGCGTCGGCGAGCCAGATGGGCCGCTTCGAGACGCGCCGGCTGACATCGGAGAGGAACCTGTTGTCGCTCGCCGAACGTCAACCGGCCCGGGGTCCGAACGCCGATCGGCGTCGCAACCTACTGATTGGCTTTACCTTGGCGGGATCGACCTTCGGCGCCTATTCACATAAAAGGCGCCTGGAGTTTGGCGGAAGGAGTGAGATTCGAACTCACGGTGGAGTTGCCTCCACGGCGGTTTTCAAGACCGCTGCCTTAAACCACTCGGCCATCCTTCCGGCTTTCCCCTCTCCCGCTTGCGGGAGAGGTCATAGCCCGTCGCAAGACGGGCGTTCTTCCGAACGCCCTTTCGGGTGAGGGCAACTCGCGACCGCCCCTCATCCGGCGTTTCGCGCCACCTTCTCCCGCAGGCTGGAGAAGGGGCGTGGTCATTGCGTTCGCGCCCCATCTCCGGGCGCAGGATTGCTTCGCTGCGCTCGCAATGACGCGACGGCGATGCTTAGCCCAAGGCCTGGGCCTGCGGCAACGCCCCTCTACACCAGCCGGCTCTGCGCCTTGGCGGCGGCGATGAAGCTGGCGAACAGCGGGTGCGGCTCGAACGGCCGCGACTTCAGCTCGGGGTGGTACTGCACGCCGATGAACCACGGATGGGCGGGGATTTCGATCGTTTCGGGCAGCACGCCGTCGGGCGACATGCCGGCGAACACGACGCCCTTCTCCTCGAGCCGGCCGCGGTAGGCGGTGTTGACCTCGTAGCGGTGGCGGTGGCGCTCGGAAATCTCGGTCGTCCCGTAGATTTCGGCGATGCGCGAGCCGGGCTTCAGCATCGCCGTGTAGGCGCCGAGCCGCATCGAGCCGCCGAGATCGCCGGCCGCCTGGCGGCGCTCGAGCGCGTTGCCGCGCAGCCATTCGGTCATCAGCCCGACCACCGGCTCGTCGGTCGGGCCGAATTCGGTCGAATTGGCGTGGGAAAGGCCCACCAACGACCGGCAAGCGTCGATCACCGCCATCTGCATGCCGAAGCAGATGCCGAAATAGGGCACCTTGCGCTCGCGGGCGAATTTGGCGGCGAGGATCTTGCCCTCGGTTCCGCGCACGCCGAAGCCGCCCGGCACCAGAATGCCGTTGACGCCTTCGAGATGCGGGGCTGGATCGCCGCTCTCGAAGATCTCGCTCTCGATCCAGTCGAGCTTGACCCTGACCTTGTTGGCCATGCCGCCGTGGGTGAGCGCCTCGGTCAGCGACTTGTAGGCGTCCTTGAGCCCGGTGTACTTGCCCACGACCGCGATCGTCACTTCGCCTTCCGGATTGTGGAGGGCGCGCGACACCGCGTCCCAGCGGCGCATGTCGGGCTTGGGCGCCGGCTCGATGCCGAAGGCGGCGAGCACCTCGCGGTCGAGGCCGGCGGCGTGATAGGCGGCCGGCACGTCGTAGATCGAGCCGACGTCGCGCGCCTCCACCACCGCGCTCTCGCGCACGTTGCAGAACAGGCCGAGCTTGCGCCGCTCCTCGCGCGGGATTTCGCGATCCGAGCGGCACAGCAGGATGTCGGGCTGGATGCCGATCGAGCGCAGCTCCTTGACCGAATGCTGGGTCGGCTTGGTCTTCAGCTCGCCGGCGGTGGGAATGTAGGGCAGCAGGGTGAGGTGGATGTAGACGACGTGGCCGCGCGGCAGCTCGTTGCCGAGCTGGCGGATCGCCTCGAAGAACGGCAGGCCCTCGATGTCGCCGACCGTGCCGCCGATCTCCACCAGCACGAAGTCGACGCCCTCGTTGCCCTCGAGGATGAACGTCTTGATCGCGTTGGTGACGTGCGGAATGACCTGCACCGTCGCGCCGAGGAAGTCGCCGTGGCGCTCGCGCGCGATCAGCTCCTGATAGATGCGGCCGCTGGTGACGTTGTCCTGGCGATTGGCGTTGCGGCCGGTGAAGCGCTCGTAATGGCCGAGGTCGAGGTCGGTCTCGGCGCCGTCGTCGGTGACGAACACCTCGCCGTGCTGGGTCGGGCTCATCGTGCCCGGATCGACGTTGAGATAGGGATCGAGCTTGCGCAGCCTCACCGAATAGCCGCGCGCTTGCAGCAGCGCGGCGAGCGCCGCCGAAGCCAAACCCTTGCCCAGCGAGGAGACCACGCCGCCGGTGATGAAGATGTACCGCGCCATGGGATTTGACCTGTAGTCGATCGGAGTCGATTCGGCGAGGAGGAAATGGCGCCCCGAAGCCGGGCTGTGGATTGGCGGTTGTTCAGGCCGCCGTTCCCCACAGGTCGTAAGCGTCGGCCCTGTCGATCTTGACGGCTACGATGTCGCCGGCGTGCAAGGCGCGGCTCGATTTGACGTGTGCGACGCGGTCGAAGCCCGGCGCGTCGCCTTGGCTGCGACCCTTGGCCGCGCCGGCGCCTCGCGCTCGTTTGACATCGGGATCGGCCGGCGCCTAACGTTCCCGAAAGCAGCGGACTTGGGGGGAACCGGATGGCGCAGGCTTCAGCGTTCTCGCTTTCGTCGGTAGCGCGTCCGATTTTCCGCATCGCCGCCTTTCTGGCGCCGCTCCTCTTGGTCTCGGGCCTATCGCACGCGGCGGAAGTCGTCGCGCTCGGCGCGAGCAACACCTATGGCAAGGGG
>Ga0326728_10009455_pt1 | contig 23473 bp, 20 predicted proteins | sample MB3enrmetagenome_FD_207602 | JGI IMG/M metagenome (GOLD analysis project Ga0326728, IMG submission 207602) | Lab enriched peat soil microbial communities from McLean, Ithaca, NY, United States - MB31MN | ecosystem: Environmental > Terrestrial > Soil > Wetlands > Peat | place: USA: New York... | reverse complement strand
CAATACATCGCCCCCATGATAGAAACCGACCTCTTTTACGATTGCCATTACTCCCGCATATTCCATCTGTTCAGGTTGAAGCTTATGATGATATTTCCAGTCATTCGCAAAAGTCTCCAACGCGACTCTTGTAATTACACGAACAATGGATCTTTTCGGGAATTGTCCCTTGTAAGGTTCTCCCATTTCTATTCCTCGCTGCGGATTCATTGACATCAACTTTGTTGGATCGATACCAGGGGCACCACTGTTCACTGTCCACTGACCACTGACTTTTACGGCTCCAGCAAAATCTTCCCGGTCGTCTTGCGGTCTTCCAGGTCGGTCTGCGCCTGCGCAGCTTCGGAGAGCGGGTAGACGTGCTCGGTCCGCAGTTTGAGTTCGCCCTTGGCGGCCCAGCCCAGCACATCGCCCGAGCGCCATTCCAACTCCGTGCGCGTGGCCACATAATGCCAGAGCGTGGGGCGGGTGATGAAGAGCGAACCCTTGCTGCTGAGATGAATCAGATCGAAGGGCGGCACGGGACCGCTGGATGCGCCAAAGAGGGCCAGCAGTCCGCGCGGGCGCAGGCAGTTCAGGCTGCCCTCGAAGGTCGTTTTGCCCACCGAGTCGTAGACCACGTCGACTCCTTTGTTGTTTGTAAGCCGCTTCATTTCGGCCGCGAAGTCCTTCTCGGTGTAAAGAATCACTTCGGATGCGCCGGCCTCGCGTGATAACTCGGCCTTCTCCGCAGTGGAAACCGTGGCGATCACGCGCGCGCCCAGACGGGCTGCCATCTGCGTCAGTAGCAGGCCCACGCCGCCGGCTCCGGCGTGAACCAGCGCGGTGTCGCCAGCCTTGAGCGGAAAGACAGAGTGAGAGAGATAATGCGCGGTCATGCCTTGCAGCAGCGCCGCCGCTGCCTGCTGCATGGTCAGGCCCTCCGGCACCTTGACCAGCGCCGCCGCCGGAACCAGCGCGTACTCGGCGTAGCTGCCCAGCACGCTCACCGAGGCTACCGCGTCTCCGGCGTCAAAGCCAGTCACGCCCGGACCCAGCTCCTCGACCGTCCCCGCCGCCTCGCTGCCCAGGGTGAGCGGCAGCGCGGCTTTGTAGACGCCGTTGCGGAAGTAGACCTCAATGAAGTTGACGCCGACAGCTTCCACGCGGATCAACACCTGCCCCGGCCCCGGCTCGGGGATGGGCAAATCGGCCAGCGCAAGAACCTCCGGCCCGCCTGTCTCGTGAATCTGGATGGCTTTCATCGCAGTTTAAGGATGAACCTTTAGGGCGCGCAGGTGCAAGCAGGGCTTTTCTGTTCCCTATTTCCTGCTTTTTACCCTTCCGGCAGCATACTCGGCTCTTCCGAGGCTTGCAGGCGCACCATGTGGGCGATGGCGTAGGGGGCGCGATGCTGGCTAGTGTGGTAGTGGCGCACCTGCAACTCACCCAGCAGGCCGATAGCCAGCAATTGGATGCCGGCGACAATCAGCACCCCGGCAATCACCACCAGCGGTCCGTGCTGCTCTATCAAGCTCCAGTTATGATAAAGCAGCTTCTGGGCGATCAGCGTAGCCGAAAGGAGACTGCCAGTCAGCATGCTCAGTATGCCCAGGGTGCCGAAAAAGTGCAGCGGGCGGGTCATGTACTTGAGCAGGAAGCGGATGGTCAGCAGGTCGAAGACGACGCCGAAGGTGCGCCCAATGCCGTAATGGCTCCTGCCGCGCTCGCGATTCACATTGCGGATGGGAATCTCGCAGATGGACGCGCCAAACCAGCTGGCCAGCGCGGGAATGAAGCGGTGCATCTCGCCATAGAGCGGAATGCTCTGGATGACCTCGCGGCGATATGCCTTGAAAGTGGTGCCGAAGTCGTGGATATCCACACCGGAGAGCCTGGCCATCAGCCAGTTGGCGCAACCCGAGGGGAAGCGGCGCATCATAAAATTGTCTACACGCTCCTTGCGCCAGCCGGAAACCACGTCGTAGCCCTCGGCGAGCTTTTCCAAGAAGTGGGGAATGTCGCTGGGGTCGTGCTGCAGGTCGCCGTCCATGGCCAGGATGAACTCGCCCGAGGCATGATCGAAGCCGGCAGCCAGCGCCGAGGTCTGGCCGAAGTTGCGGCGCAGCTTGATGACCAGCACGCGGCTATCCACCGCGGCAATCTCTTCCAGCAGCTTATAGGTATGATCGCTGGAGCCATCGTCCACCAGCACCAGCTCATAACACTCGCCCACCTGCTCCATCACCTGCTTGAGGCGAGCATAAAGTACGGTGACATTCTCCTCTTCATTATTGAACGGCACTACGATCGAATACTTGGCCATGGTTTCAGTATAGATGCATCGCAGGGAGAATGATTACCTTAGGGCTAAAATAGGATTACGTTTTGCCAAGAAATTCACGTTTTGACCTTCGCGGGAATTCGCCCCGGCGACCGCATCCGGCGAAAAACCTACCGGTCCAGTTCGTCGAGCATGGCCTGCATCTCACTGACGGCATGGCGGTTGCCGCTGCGCTCGGCGGAGACGATGCCTTGTTTCAGCCGTTCGATTGCCTCGGAGGCGCGGCCTGCTGAGGCCAGCGTCTGCGCGGCCATGAAGTAGCCGGCCGTGTAGCCGGGATCGTTGGCCGTGAGCGTATCGAACTCGGCAAGCGCCGCGGCTGTCTCGCCGTGGCCGGCCAGTTCCATCGCCAGCCCATAGCGGGCAAAGCTGTTGGCCGGGTCGAGTTCCAGAATCTCCTTGAGGCCGGCGATCTTGTCCATATTGCTCTCTTGCGGCCATTGAGCCGCGGGGGATTTGCGTGACGGGCGGGGATTGCTGAAACTGGAAGTGTGCGCCTTCAGGCCGTTCGCCGCCTGCTTCATTCTATCCGGCGGAGTGTACACTTGAGGCGCAAGCCTTTATATGGAGCAGAATGAAGATGGACCTTCCTGAAGTTACCCCCGCCTCCAGGCTCATACCCCGCACCGTCGCCAGTTCGCAGTCGGAGATGACCGAGGTCGTCTTGCCCAACGACACCAACCCTCTGGGCAATCTGCTGGGCGGACGGCTGATGCACTTCATTGATATGACCGGCGCAATGGCCGCCTACCGGCACGCGCGCACCTACATCGTGACCGCGTCGATGGACCACATCGACTTCATTCAGCCGGTCCGCCTGGGCGACCTGGTCATGCTCAAGTCCAGCGTCAACCGCGCCTTCAACACCTCCCTGGAGGTGGGCGTGAAGGTTTGGGCGGAGGACACGCAGACCGGCGCTCATCAGCACGTGGCCAGCGCTTATCTGGTCTTTGTGACCATCGATAAGGAGGGCCGGAGGGTGCGCGTCCCCGAGGTGATCCCGGAGACGCCCAACGAGCAGCGCCGCTATGCCGATGCGCTGCTGCGCCGCGAGCATCGCGAGGCCGAGGCCGCCCGCCGCAAGCAGGAGAAACAAGCCCATGCCGCGCTGGAAGACGCGGCAGCCGCTGAACCGACAGCGCAGTGAAAAGCATCAGAAGAACAACAAGGTTTCCCAAAGGAGCAATCAGAGACAATGGCTCATTCACCCGCCATGCCCGCGCCCGTAGCTTTGCCGGGAGTATCCAAGATCGTCGCCATCGGTTCCGGCAAGGGCGGCGTGGGCAAAACCACCGTCGCCGTCAACCTGGCCATTGCACTCAGCCGGATCGGCCAGCGCGTGGGCCTCATCGACGCCGACATATACGGACCCAATGTGCCGCTGATGATGGGCTCGGCCAAGCCGCCTGTTGTAGGCCCGGACAACCGCATCGTTCCCAACGAAACCCACGGCGTGAAGACCATCTCCATCGGCTACATCTCCCCCGGCGACAAGCCGCTGGTGATGCGCGGGCCGATGCTGCACCAGATCATCCGCCAGTTCTTGCAACAGGTGGACTGGGGCGAGCTGGACTACCTGGTCGTCGATCTGCCGCCCGGCACCGGCGATGTGGTCATCTCGCTGGTGCAGACCGTCCCGCTGACCGGCGCGGTGGTCGTCAGTACGCCCAGCGACGTGGCCCTGCAAGACGCCCGCAAGGCGCTGGAGATGTTCGCCCAGGTCAACGTCGAGGTGCTGGGCATCATCGAGAACATGAGCCACTTCACCTGCCCGCACTGCCATCAGGAGATCGACATCTTCTCCCGTGGCGGCGCCGAGCGAACGGCCAAGCAGTTTGGCGTTCCCTTCCTGGGTTCGATTGAGCTGGTTCCCGCTATCCGCGAGGGCGGCGACCGCGGCCTGCCCGTCGCGCTGGCCGGACCGAAGAGCCCGCAGGCGGTGGAGTTCTATGCCGTGGCGGAAAAGCTGATGGAGCAGGCCGAGGCTGCGTCCGCCGCGGCCAAGGATGTGATCGAGATAAAATAGCATCAGGCACTCGCCTCCAGGAAAACGCGGTGGAGTTCGTGGGTCGTGCCATAGAGATCGCCTGGACGCGGAGACCGGGGAAATCAAGTCCGGCGCGCCAAAGCCCTTGGAAGCAACCATGACGGATAGAGCAAGACTCATCGCCATCTACCTTCCTCAGTTCCACCCCATCCCCGAAAACGATGCGTGGTGGGGACGAGGCTTCACCGAATGGGCCAACGTCACTAAAGCAAAGCCCTTGTTCAAGGGACATTACCAGCCGAAGCTGCCGGGCGACCTGGGATACTACGATCTTCGTATTCCTGAGGTTCGGGAAGCACAGGCAGAGTTGGCGCGCAATTCAGGCATTGAGGGCTTCTGCTACTACCACTATTGGTTTTCGGGCCACGAGCTGCTGGAATTGCCATTCCGGGAGGTCCTACGCAGCGGAAAGCCCGATTTCCCATTCTGCCTGTGCTGGGCCAATCAAAGCTGGTCCGGAGCGTGGCACGGCGCTCCTAATCGAGTACTGATCCAGCAGGGGTACCCAGGTGCGGACGACCACCTTGCGCATTTCCGTGCTCTGGAGAGCGCCTTCCATGATCGGCGCTACATGCGAGTCGATAGCCGACCCATCTTCTGCCTCTATCGTCCCTACGACTTTCCCGATGTCGCCGGATTTGTCCGCCAATGGCAGGAACTGGCGGCAGCCAGCGGTCTTGCCGGCATACATTTCGTTGCGCACCTGCCTCCGGAGAAGGCTGATTGGGATTTTCGCTCACAGGGATTCTCAAGCAGTCTGGTTGTAAGCACCCACCGTGTATACGTGATTTCGCCGCGCACGATGCTGGTACAAAATCGAAGGTACGTGCAGGCCGCGGACGCTCCCTATCGCAATTCCCTGGCCGGAAAGCAGATCGCCGAATGTGTAGTATCTCACTGGCTGTGGCGACGGGCGCGTCTACAGGCAGGTAAGTTCGCCGGGGTAAGACTGTATTCCCATGCTCTGCCGTACCTGCTGGATAATTGCATTACAGAGCCGGACGTTTACCCCTGTGTTAGTCCGAACTGGGACAACACGGCGCGCTCCGGCTTGCGCGGCCGGGTTCTCCATCATTCAACTCCTGAGCTGTTTCGCATTCATCTCAAGGACGCACTGCGGCTCATTGAGGGTCGCCGGCAGGAGCAGAAAATCATTTTCATCAAATCGTGGAACGAGTGGGCGGAAGGCAATTATCTGGAACCGGACCAGGAGTTCGGACACGATTATCTGAAAGTAATTCGCGAAGAGATTGCTTGGTCGCCCATTCGCTAGCAGAAAGAGCGGGACATCTTTCATGCCCCGCTCTTTCTGTTGGTTGAAATGCAATCTACCGCCAGTGACCTTCCTGCATCTCCCAGTGATCGCCGCGGTGGACCCACCTGTGGGCGACCCAACGCTGCCCTTCATGGGGCGGGCGCTCCCAGCGGCCGGGAGTCCAGACGTAGTGGTCGCCTTCCCAGCGGTGGTAGCCGTCGATCCACACGTATCCGCGATCGGGAGGCCGGCCGCGTTCTTCGTGCATGGGTGGCGGCGGTCCGATGCGAACCACAATCTGCGCAAATGAAGCCGCAGGGGAGAGAGTGAGAGCGAGCAACAGTGCCAGTGCTATCTTTTTCACGATGAATCAAATCTCCTGGGTTTGAGTTGCCGGAATCACGACCGCCTTCCGGCCTGCTGATGAATCAAACGTTGAGGGGCGAAATTAGTTGCGGTTGCCTCGGGAATCGCAACCATGTTCGTTGTACCACCCATGCTTTCCTTTCGGGTGTATAAAATTGCTCAGATCATTCTTTCGGCGTTTACGCCCCTTTGTCAATCTCCTCGGTCAGCGCCTCGGCTGCCGCGACGCAGGCCGCGCGGTCCACATCGAGGTGCGTGACCAAACGCATCGCGTCCGGCCCGACTGCGTTAGCCAGAATGCCGCGAGCCTTGAGCCGCGCCGACAGCTCCTCTGCCCTCAGCCCGCCCGTCAGCCGGAAGATCACGATGTTGGTCTCAACCGCATCGAGGTCAATCTCCACGCTGTCCATGCCGGCCAGCGCTTCGGCCAGCAGGCGGGCGTTGGCGTGGTCCTCGTGCAGCCGCTTCGGCCCCTGCTCCAACGCGATCAACCCCGCCGCCGCCAGAATACCCGCCTGCCGCATTCCGCCGCCCAACGCTTTTCGATAGATCCGCGCCTGCGCCATCAACTCCGCCGAGCCAACCAGCATCGACCCCACCGGCGCGCCCAGACCCTTCGACAAGCAGAACATCACCGTATCGAAGCCGCTGCTCAGCTCCCGCGCATCGACGCCCAGCGCCGTAGCCGCATTGAAGATGCGCGCCCCATCGAGATGCAAAGGCAGCTTGCGCTCCTTCGCCCCGGCCCAAATCTCCCGCAACGCATCGAGGCGCGTACAGCGGCCGCCGGCCAGGTTGGCGGTGTTTTCAATCTCGATCAGTCCGGTAGCGGCGCGAAAGGCTCCGCGTGCATAGATCACCGGCTCAATCTGCTTCCAGGTCAACGTGCCGCTCTCGGCATGGACGGCGCGAATCAGGCAGCCGGAGAAGACCGCTGTCGTGGCCATCTCATAGTCCAGAATGTGCGCCCGCGACTCGGCGATCACCTCCTGGCCGGGCTGGGTGTGCAGTCGGATCGCGATCTGGTTGCCCATGGTGCCGGTAGGCACAAAGAGCGCCGCCTCGCGGCCAAAGCGCTCCGCCGCGCGCCGCTCCAGAAGGTTCACGGTAGGGTCCTCGCCGTAAACGTCGTCGCCTACCTCAGCCGCGGCCATCGCCGCGCGCATCTCCACGGAGGGCCGTGTCACTGTATCCGAACGCAGATCGATGATGGTTGCCATTGGCTTCTGCCTTTCTTTGTCTTTAGATTGCCAGGATTGAACTGGGGTTAGTTCATCGTTTCCCACCCTGGCCGCAAAAACAAGAACGCAACGAGGGATGGGCACCCTGTGGTTATTCCCTATTCCCTATTCCCTATTCCCTGCTTCTAAGGTATCTGCGCCATGGGCAGCTCCAGCACCGGCGTCCGCTTGCCGTCCTTCACCGCGTAGGCCCACAAGCCGTGAAAGTTCTGCCGCAGCCCCGGTTGCGCCTTGAGCACTGTGGTCAGCACGGCAATCGCCTCGGTGCGCACGGCGGCCGGGTCGGTCACTCCGGTCGATTCGTAGACCACGCCCAGGTCGGCGTGCAGCAGCGTCAGGTCGAGGTGAATGGTGTTGATCTTCCACGCGCGCGGCCCATCCGGGAGCGTCATAGGGAAGGCCACTTGCGGAGAATTCTTGAGCGCCGTCTGCTCGCCGCCAAGTTTATCCAGATTCGGCGAGGAGAGAATATCCACCGGTAGCAGCAGCGCGCGGGCCATATCGTAGGCGTACCAGGCGGCCCAGAACTGGTTGTCTCTGGCCAGCTCGCGGGCGCGCGTCCACCACCAGACGCCGTCGTGGCCTTCAATGGCGCCCGGACGCACGGTCAGGCCACCCAGCTTCCATCCATTGGCGGGGCCGTCCCAGGCCAGGATCAGGCCCAACTGGCCGGCGGAGGGCGCTCCGGCGGCGTCGGCCAGCACCAGGGCGTAGCGGCCCGGCGGCAGCGCACGCATGGTCAGCGTCACGGTCAGCGAACCGCTGGCGCTGGTGCAGAAGAACTGCGAGTCGGCGGGCGCGGCCAGGCTGGTTGCGTCCAGCAGGTAGAGGCTGCGCAGTTGCACCTGCCCGCCCTTCATCAGCGACGCGCCCGCCTGCGCCTCGGTGCTGATGCCCTCCCAGTCAGCTGCCACCGCGGGCAGCAGTGCTGCCTTCAACGCGGCCAAATCCTGTTGCGCAACGGCCATGGCCAGCCGTTCGCCGGCCGCGGAGAGCGCATCGCGGTCCTGCGGCTGCAACTCGGCCTGCGTGGTGCAACTGGCCGCGCGCAGCGGCCGGGCTGCCGCCAGTAGCAAAACTGATCCTGCCGTCACGGTCCAAATCCCCGTTCGAACTCCCCGCCAGAGGCGCATCCGCTGCCCTCTCTCTCTGACCGGCATCGCAATTGTGAGCCTTCGCCGGTCACTGCTAGTCTAGTACAGTCAAACGTTCAGCAGAGGATTCGCATGTAGGGCACAACTCCGATTAAAGACGGAAATCGCCTTGAAAAGACGGGTCTGCGATTTCCCGAACGGCTTCTGGGACCCGCTCCCGGACTCGCAGCTCATCCTGTTGCGCAGAGCCATTCACCTAAACCCGCCGCTTGTCTCATCCTCGCCGGAGCGATTGTGAGCGCCTGCGGGCCGCTGGTAGTCTAGTACAGTAGAGCGGCAACGGAAGACCGCCTGCGAGCAAGGACCGGCTTTCATGCGCACCCTCAACCCGCACAACTCGCCGCTTTCGCCTGGGGTTCGCGAGCTTCGTGTCTTCGCGCCGCTGGCGCTATTGGCCGCGGCGCTCTGCGGGGCGCAGATGCTGCACGCGCAGACGCCGGCCGCTGCTGTTCAACCCGCCAAACCTCACAAGGCGGCACATCCGCAAAAGCGGCCCGTCGTCAAAGCTGCAACTCCAGCTCCGGCGCCTACGCCTGCTCCCGTTGCGGCAACACCGCCCGTGCCTGAACTTCCAAAGTGGCCGGCCGATGAGAATCCGGCAAAGGCCGCGATCACCTGGGACAGCCAGGGCCTGCGCATCGACGCCGACAACTCCAGCCTGGAAGAGATTCTGATGGAAGTGGCCACCCTGACCGGCGCAAAGCTGGAAGGATTCGACGCCGACCAGCGCGTCTTTGGCGCTTATGGCCCCGGACCTGCGCGCGATGTGCTCAGCCAGCTTCTGCTCGGCTCCGGCTACAACGTAGTGATGATCGGAGACCAGGGCCAGGGAACTCCGCGCAGGATCGTGCTCAGTTCCCGCCACGCCGTAGCCGCGACGACAGCCGCCAATCCCGCCCCAGCCAGTAGCGATGAGGATGCAGACCCGGATGAGCAGCCGCAGCAGATGCCGCAGAACCCGCCGCCCCTTCGCCCCAACTTCCCGCCCGGCGGACGTACTCCCCAGCCGATGCGTATGCCGCCGGGGCAGCCGCAACCGCAGCCGCCGCAATACTAGGGATCAGGGACTAAGGGATTAGGATTTATTCACAGCCCTCGCGCCACTTCCGGCTGGGGCTTAACGGCCGCGGGGCGCGGCTGGGGCCGCATCAGGGCAAAGCCCGCGCGCAGGATTCCGTATGCCGCCAGGATGCTGAAGGCTATGGAGCCAACCGACGCCGCAATCAACATTGTTAAATTCAAAAGATCCGTCATTTTTTGCTTTCGTACACTTTCCTTATGGCATGAACCGCGTTGCGTTCTCTCTCAGGTCACCCCAAAAACCGTCTGGACTCGCCCTGGAATCGCACTCTTCGATTGTCGCAGAAAACCCGCTGCGTTTGTCTGCTTGCTATTGACCAATGGAATACCCTCAAGGTTGCATTCATGTTAAAGGCGATTGCGCGGCGTTGAATCGCCCGCCGCTGGCCGTTTTCCGTGGCAGAGTGCGGCGGCTCTCCGCAATCGGCGATAATATCTCTACGCATTGGAAGGAGAATCCCCCATGCCTGAAGCAACGATTGCCCAAAAGAGTCCCTATCCCGTCGAGGTCGAAGCCGGCAAGAGCTATTACTGGTGTGCCTGCGGCCGCAGCGCAGGCCAGCCCTTCTGCGACGGCAGCCACAAGGGCAGCGGTTTTACGCCGGTAAAGTTCGAGGCCGCTGAAACAAAGACCGTTTACTTCTGCGGCTGCAAGCACACCGCCAACCCCGTTCTCTGCGACGGAAGCCATCACCAGCTTTAGCGCACTGACAATTGCATTGCGAAACAACAAGAGGAGTGAAAAAGTGAAAGAGTGAAAGAGTGAAATGAGAATCGAGCAGTCTTGCACCGTTCACTTCTTCACTATTTCACTTCTTCACTTCTTCACTATCAAGCACTCACAACACTAGGCTTCAACTTTTATCCATGCCCATCTCACACATCACGGTACGCGGGGCGCGCCAGCACAATCTGCGCGACATCAACGTGCGCATCCCGCGCAACACCCTCACGGTGGTCACGGGCCTCAGCGGCTCGGGCAAGAGCTCGCTGGCCTTCGACACGATCTACGCAGAGGGGCAGCGGCGCTATGTGGAGACGCTCTCCGCCTACGCGCGGCAGTTCCTCGACCAGATTGAGCGGCCCGACGTGGACTCGATTGAGGGACTCAGCCCGGCCATCTCCATTGAACAGAAGACGACCAGCCGCAGCCCCCGCTCCACCGTGGGCACGATCACGGAGATTTACGATTACCTGCGCCTGCTCTACGCCTCGGTTGGCGCTCCCCATTGCCCCAACTGCGGCCGTCCCATCTCGCGCCAGACTCCCGATCAGATTGTGCAGCGCATACTCGAACTCGGCTTCGGCGAGCGCGTCACCGTGATGGCGCCCATCGTGCGCGGGCGCAAGGGCGAATTTAAAGAGATGCTCGACCAGCTCGACCGGCAGGGCTTCCGCGCGCGCGTGGACGGCGAGATCATGGACCTCTCCGAGCCGGTTCCGCTCGACCGCCGCAAGAACCACACCATCGAAGCGGTGATCGACCGCATCCTGCTGAAGAATCCGCCAGTCCCCACGACGATTCCTGCGGCAACGCCGCTCGCCGCCGGCAAGCTCGGGGCCCCCACGGACAGGTCTTCGTCTGTGGGGTCGAAGCTCGGGGCCCCCACGGACAGGTCTTCGTTCGTGGGGTCGAAACCCTCCGCCGAAAAGCGCCTCGACGCGGCCGTGGCCAAGGCGCTGCAACTGGCCAACGGCCTGGTGCTGGTGGCCGTTACAGGCAGCGAGGAGCAGTTGTTCTCCGCCTCCATGGCCTGCCCCGACTGCGGCCTCGATGTGCCCAAGCTGGAGCCGCGCAGCTTCAGCTTCAACTCCGCCTTCGGCGCTTGCCCCGAGTGCCACGGCCTGGGCTCGCTCTATGATTTGGATCCCGCCAAGATCATCACCGACTGGTCGAAGCCGCTGCTCGACGGTCTCGGCCCTGGGTCCACCTCGCAGTATCTGATCAGGCTTGTTCATCTGGCCGCCGACCGCTACAAGATCGACCTGAAAACCCCCTTCGAAGAGCTGCCGGTCAAACAGCAGCACATTCTGGTCTATGGCCCGCCCAAAGGCGAGGCTCCGCGCACCGGCTTTCACGGCATTCTCAGCTTTTTGCGTGACAGTATCGAAGAGGCGCGCAGCGATTCCTATCGCGAATCGATGATGGCCTACATGTCGGCGACGCCCTGCCCGGTCTGCCGCGGCAAGCGCCTGCGCCCTGAGTCGCTGGCGGTCAGGATCGGCGGCCTCTCCATCGCCGACTTCACCGCGCTGCCGCTCAACCGCGCGCTCTCGGCGGCGATCAACCTGAGTTTCACGGCGCGCGAGTCGCTCATTGCCGAGCGCCTGCGCCGCGAGATCGCCGAGCGGCTGGAGTTCCTCTGCGCCGTCGGTCTTACCTACCTCTCGCTGGACCGCAACGCCACCTCGCTCAGCGGCGGCGAGGGCCAGCGCATTCGCCTCGCCACGCAGATCGGCTCGCGGCTGCGCGGCGTGCTTTATGTTCTGGACGAGCCTTCCATCGGCCTGCATCAGCGCGACAATAACCGGCTGATTCAGGCTCTGGAAAGGCTGCGCGACCTGGGCAACACGGTGCTGGTCGTCGAGCACGATGAAGAGACGATTCGCCACGCCGATTACGTGCTTGATCTCGGTCCCGGCGCGGGCCGCCTGGGCGGCCAGGTGGTAGCGCAGGGCACGCCGGCAGAGATCATGGCCTGCCCCGAGTCGCTCACCGGACGCTATCTCAGCGGCGCGGCGCCCATGCTGCAACGCGCCAAGCCGCGCCCCCTCACCGGCAAGTGGCTCACCGTCAGTGGCGCGCGCGAGCACAATTTGCAGGACATCAATATTCGCATCCCGCTGGGCGTGATGACCGTGGTCACCGGCGTCAGTGGCTCCGGCAAGAGTACGCTGGTGAATGACATCCTTTACCGCTCGCTGGCGCAGACCATCTACGGCTCGCGCGAGGAGCCGGGCGCGCACGAATCGCTCTCGGGCGCGGAGCAGATCGACAAAGTGGTTCGCATCGACCAATCGCCCATCGGCCGCACGCCGCGCTCCAATCCGGCCACCTACACGCAGGTCTTCGCGCCGATTCGAGATTTATTTGCAATGCTGCCCGAAGCCCGTGAGCGCGGCTACAAGCCGGGGCGCTTCAGCTTCAACGTCGGCGGAGGCCGCTGCGAGGCCTGCCAGGGCGACGGCCAGCGACGCATCGAGATGAACTTCATGCCCGACGTTTATGTGCAGTGCGAGGTCTGCAACGGACGCCGTTACAACCAGGAGACGCTGGCCGTAAAGTTCAAGGGACACTCCATCGCCGACGTTCTGGAGCTGACCATCGAAGACGCGCTCACCGTGCTGACCGACGTGCCACAGGTGCGCCAGAAGCTGCAAACCCTGGTGGACGTGGGCCTGGGTTACGTGCATCTCGGCCAGAGCGCCACCACGCTCTCTGGCGGCGAGGCGCAGCGCATGAAGCTGGCGCGGGAGCTGAGTAAGCGGCAGACCGGCCGGACACTTTATCTGCTCGACGAGCCAACCACCGGCCTGCACTTCGACGACGTGCGCAAGCTGCTCGAAGTTCTCCACCGCCTCGCCGACCTGGGCAACACGGTGATCATCATCGAGCACAACCTGGACGTGATCCGCAACGCCGACTGGATTTTCGATCTCGGCCCGGAAGGCGGCGAAGACGGCGGCCGCGTGGTGGCAGAGGGCCGGCCCGCGAAGATTGCGGCAACGAACGCTTCCTATACCGGCCAGTTCCTCAAACGCTATTACACCTCCGCCAACGGAAGACTTGAAGCGGCCGAACCTGACGAGCCATTAGACCTCCGTGCCCCTGTCATCCTGAGCGAAGCGGAGCGTAGTCGAAGGACCGGCGTTTCGCTGTTAGCGGAAAGGGTGGGAGACCAAGAACCCGAACCGGCTTCCACACGACCAAAGCCGGACAAGCGCACAGCCGCGACAAAGACCGCCAAAAAGAAAGCCTATTCCCGCAGAAAGAAGACGGTGCTGCCATGAGCGACCAGGAAGACTCCACCTACGAGCCGGAAGAGTACCCAATGCCCGCGACAGATCCGGGCGCCCCAGCATCCGATTCTGTGACCTGGGAGTCCACTGCTCCCTGCGCTCCGCCTGCCGATCAAATTCAGTACTGGCCGCAGCCTGTCGCCGTTCCGCCCCAGCGCATTCCGCATCTCGGCCATCTCGTTCTGCTGGCGGCCTTTGGCGCCATCGGGTTCGTCTGCGCGACGGTGCTGATGATGATTGCCCTGCACTTCCATCTCTTTAGCGTCGTAACCATGGAAAAGGCCGCCACAGATGTTCACTACATTCTGGGCAGCGAGGCGGTCATCTATCTCATTACCTTTGTCCTCAGCTTTCTTGTTTTTCCGCTTTTTTGGAAGCAGAGCTTCTTTACCGGAATCCACTGGCGCGGCGAGACGGCGCTGCGGCTCTCCTGGCGGCTGCCCGCCCTCGCCCTGGGCTGCTTCGCGCTGGCCCTGATCGACGATCAACTGCTGCCCGGGCCAAAAAACACGCCAATCGACGAAATATTTCGCACTCCCGGCGCCGCATGGATGATGTTCGCCTTCGGAGTCACGCTCGCGCCCTTCTTTGAGGAGATCGCCTTCCGCGGCTTCCTGCTGCCCGCCCTCGCCACCTCCTGTGACTGGATTGGCGAACGCTTCACGCACGCGCGCCCTCGTCCGCTCGACGAAGATGGCCATCCCCAATGGTCCATCGCCGCCATGGTGATCGCCTCCATCTTCACCAGCCTGCCCTTTGCCCTGATGCACGGCGAGCAGACCGGCCATTCGCTCGGACCGCTTCTCCTGCTGATCGTGGTCAGCCTGATTCTCTGCGCGGTGCGGCTCAAAACGCGCTCTCTCGCCGCCAGCACGCTGCTCCATGCCTGCTACAACTTCCTGATCTTCTCCTCCATGTTGGTGGGCACCGGAGGATTCCGGCATCTCGACAAGCTATAAGAAACCGGGCTGGTTATTATTTTGAGTCGTCCCAAAGCTGTGAATCTTTCCGCTTGCGCTTTCAAAGTCAAAGCACGTAATATTGTGCTACACGGGAATCTGTGCCTATATGAAATCGAACGTCACTTTAAAAATTGAAGAAGATTTACTGCGCGAAGCCCGTGTTCTTGCTGCGGAAGAAGGCTCTTCCATCAGCGCTCTGCTCGCCGACCGGCTGGAGCAGGCTGTCCACCAGCGCAAAGGATACGACCAGGCGCGCCGCAATGCCGTAGCCCGGCTGCGGTCGGGCTTTGACTTGCGCTGGACTCCAATCCGCTCACGGGGAGAACTTCATGAGCGGTAAGTGCTTCGTGGATACCGACATTCTGGTTTACGCGCATGACCGCTCCGCCGGAGCCAAACATCTGCGCGCGCAGATGCTGATGGAGCAGCTTTGGACCTCCGGATGGGGTGTATTGAGCACACAGGTTCTTGAAGAGCTGTGTATTCATCTCTGCCGCAACTCCGGCAATCCCCTGCCCATCGAGGAAGTCTGCCCGCTGATTCGCGATTACTCCACCTGGGAGGTGGTTGCCAATACTCCCGCCTCGGTCCAGGAAGCGCTGGAGATCGTGATGCGCCACAAGGTTCCCTTTTGGGATGCCCTGATCCTTGAGGCCGCCGAGCGCGCCGGCGCATCCATCCTATACTCCGAGCATATGGCGACAACACAGCGCTATGGAGCGATTCAGGTGGTGAATCCGCTGGTCGAGCCGCCTGCTTCGGGCGCGGGATCGCCCGGTAAGAAGTAAGGCCTTACTACCGTAATGTGCCATCCGTCATCAACTACCGCCTTCGCAATCTGACATACTTGGAGCCAGCTCCAGCACTGCTTGAGAAGGAACTTTTTGCTCCGTCTTCATGCATTTATTTGGGCTAACCGCCTCGCCAGGAATTGGGTCTAATGTTAATGATCCGCGGCGATAAGGCGTTCAGAGAGCTGGCTGATCAGGCTCGACGGGGACACTGCCCAGGTGCAAAGAATGGATATCATTGATGTTAAGATATTTTGGAACGTATACCAGGAATTCTGAACGCCAGTGTTTGGCCGTCAGCCCGTCCGTGCTGGCAGCAAGAACAAATCGATTGACAATCGCATACAAGTATAGTAGTTATTCCTATAGAAGTAGGAGATCGGAATGTCTGAGCCGCGATTATCAAGACTTGAATATCAGGTTATGGAGGCGCTTTGGGCAAAAAGCGACTCCTCGATCCGCGAAATTCAGGAGTCGTTCCCGGAGAAGCGAAAACCAGCCTACACGACCATCCAGACTACCGTGTACAGAATGGAAGCGAAGGGGGTCGTGGAGCGCGTGAAGAAAGTCGGCAACTTCCACATTTTCGCTCCTACCATCTCGCGCGATTCGGCCCAGCGAAGGCTCATCGACGATCTGCTGGCCATCTTCGGAGGACGCTCACAGCCTGTCATGGCGCACCTGATCGAGTCGGGCAAGCTTTCTCTTGAAGATGTAAAGGATGCGGAGAGAGCGCTGCGAACTCTTTCCCGCAAGGAGAAGCAGCCATGATGCTTCCGGCATTCTGGAACGATACCTGGACCGCGGCCCTGGCCAACCATCTCTGGCAATCGACCGCCGTTACCGGGATTGCATGGCTGCTCGCGCTCAGCCTTCGCAAGAATCATGCCCGGATGCGCTATTGGGTGTGGATGATTGCCTCGGTCAAATACCTGATCCCGTTCTCTCTTCTCATCGCTGCCGGAGAATCGCTGCGCTCGGCGTTCGCCACTCCGATTCAAAGGCCGGTGCTGGCTGCCGCGATGGAACAGATCGCTTTGCCCTTTTCGCTGGCCGCATCGCCTGCCGCCGTTCCTTATACCGGCGCAGCGCCCGAGACGGCCGCGGCCGCCTCGCGACTGGGCAATCTGTGGCCCGTGATTCTGCTTGCGATCTGGATGTGCGGCTTTCTTTTTGTTGTGTTCTCGTGGGTGCGCGGGTGGTTGCGGATCCGTGCCTCTGTCCGCTTATCTTCGCGCACGGCATTGTTGGCCGAGGTGCCGGTTCTCTCTTCGCCGTTGCTGCTCGAGCCCGGCGTCTTCGGCATCTTCCGCCCCGTTCTGCTGCTGCCGCAGGGCATTGACGATCGCCTCAGCCCGGCGCAGCTCGACGCCATCATCGCCCATGAGATCTGCCACCTCCGCCGGCGCGACAATCTCACCGCCGCTATCCACATGGTGGTGGAAGCGCTCTTCTGGTTCCATCCCGCGGTGTGGTGGATCAAGACGCGGCTCCTGGAGGAGCGCGAACTGGCCTGCGACGAGATCGTTCTGCGCTCTGGAAACGAGGCGGAGGTATACGCCGAGAGCATCCTGAACGTCTGCAAATTCTGCATCGAGTCGCCGCTGGCCTGCGTCGCGGGCGTTGCCGGATCGGACCTCAAAGGCCGTATTGTCCGCATCATGACCGGAAAAGCGGCGAGCAATCTCGGTCCCGGCCGAAAGCTGCTGCTGGCGATGGCGGCAACGGTAGCCATCTCCATCCCCGTTGTCTTCGGCTTGGTGCACATCAAGCAAGCCGATGCTCTTACTCCGGCGCAAGGGCTCGCAGGCATCTGGCAGTGCACGCTTCACGCCGGCCTCGACCTGCGCGGGGTCATCGAGATTTCCAAGGCGAAGAATGGCGAGTACAACGGTATCTTTCACGCCATCGACCAGACCTCAGCCCCTTTTCCGGTTACCAGGATCACGCTGGATGGCGCGGCCGTGAAGATTTCCTTTGCTGAGTTTGGCGCCGTCTTCGAGGGCAAACTAAGTCCGGATGGAATGTTGATGGCTGGAACTTTGAAACAGCTCTCTTTTGTGCATCCTTTAACTCTCAGTCGCGTGACGCCCCAGACGGCCTGGGAGATTCCCAAGCCGCAGCCGCAGATGGCCGCCGGTGCCGATCCCGGTATCGTGACTGCCACCATCACACCCAGCCAGCCGGAGGAGCCGGGCAAAGGCATCATTGTTCGAATGGGCCATATTCGTGCAGCGAATACAACTCTGAGCGACCTCATTACCTATGCTTACGAAATTCATCCCAAGCAGCTTGCCGGCGCCCCGGCCTGGGTGAATCAAGACAGATTCGACATTAACGCAACGTATAGCGGCGAAGGCGAGCCCAGTCCCAGTCAAATTCAGAGCATGGTTCAAAAGTTGCTTGGCAGGCGCTTCAAGCTCAGCGTTCATGGCGACAAGAAAGAGCTTCCTGTCTATGCACTGAGCAAGGCCGGTAGCAGCGCAAAAATTGTCAGGAGCGCGGAAGGCCCGGATCAGACGACGGATTTACACTTTCAGGATCTGGGCAAGCTGAAAGTCAACAATGGATCCATGCAAGATTTTGTCTCTGTCATGCAATTCAACGTACTCGACCGCCCGCTTCTCGATCGGACCGGGATCGCGGGAAAATATGACTTCACCCTCAACTGGACGCCCGACGAATCCCAGTTTCGCAGTTGGGGCGCGACGATTCCGCATCCAACCGCTAGCATCAACCAACCGCCGCCGCTCACCGCCGCAATCCAGGGACAGTTAGGACTCAAACTCGACTCTACGGTGGCTTCTGTTGAGATTCTCGTCATCGACCATGTTGAGAAACCGGTAGATGACAATTAGTTCGAAGTTAGGAGTCAACAGATGGCCAGCCTTCTCTATTCATGTCGATATGGTTCCAATGACAAACAGGGAGAAGCCGTGTTCAAAATGGGCGGTGTTGTATGCATAAAAATGTATCTGAGCGCCAGATCATCATCATAAGTCTGCTGGCTTTGTTTGTTTTTGCGGCAGCGGTTCCGTGGGCTTGCGGACAGGCGGCAACACAACCCCTGAATCCCGGAGTTGAATCGCCGCAGAGTGCCGATCAGGTCTATCTCGATCTTGTAGTTGCAGACAAGAACGACAGGCCCGTTCTCGACCTGAAGCCGAGCGAGATTGCGGTCACCGACGGCGATTCTCCGGTCAAGCTCAACAATCTTAGCCTTGTGACCGGCAAACAGAACCGCGAACATCTGATCACGCTGGTTTTTGACCGGCCGAGCCCCACTGCCGGTACAAGCAAGGAAACGGATCCTGCCATCGCGAAGAACGCGCGCGAGGCCGCGGCGAAGATTCTCAAGATGATCCCCGAGAACAGCTTTTCTATTTCCGTACTGAATGTCGATGGACAGCTCCACGTCCAGCATGGGTTTACCTCGGATCGCAAAGCGCTTGAGCAGGCCGTACATACAGCCACCGAGCCGTTGAAACCCGGGAGCGGCGGCACTATTAGTCCGCAGGAAAAGCAATTGATCGCTCTGGCGATGTCCGGCGTCGATTCATCGGGAAACGCTATAAACCCCAAAGATCGATCTCTGCTGCAGGCGCTGAATTCCGCGCTCAAGAACTCCGGCCGGATTGCCCAGGATCAGCATCTCCGGCCCTCCCTGGCAGCCTTATTGGCCTTGGCCCAGGCGGAGCATCCGCTCACGCAAAGAAAAGCGGTGATCTATTTCACCTCCTTGCAGGACCGGCAGGTCGATTCACAGGCCAGGGATGCGATTAAATCCATCATCGGCGCGGCGGATCTGGCCCGTGTGATCCTCTATGTCGTCGACCTGAATTCCCTCGATCGCACGGGAGCGCGGATAAGCGCGCAGGGCTTGCTGCATGCCGGCAATGGCCAGGATTCCGCCGACAAAGAATCGAACAATAATGATATGCAGCAATTGGCTGAGGGTACGGGCGGCAGTTACATAACCGCGAACCAGATGCAGAAGTCGCTGGAAGGAATGATCCGGGACCTGACAACGTATTACGAGGCTTCCTATCCTTCCCCACCAAAGGATTTCGACGGGAAGTTCCGTCCGATTGCCGTCAAGCCGCTCCGGGCCGGACTCACGATACGCACGCAGACGGGCTTTATTGCGTTGCCTACGCTCGCTGCCGGCGGCGCCGCTCCAGAGCCATTCGAGCTGCCGTTGCTGACAATACTCAACAGAGAGCAGTTGCCTTCCGATCTGGCCTTCCATGCCGCGATCCTGCACATGGGTGAAAGGCCCGAGGGGAATGTTTATACGCTGGCCATCGAGACGCCGATCTCCAGTCTGGAAATTCGAGAAGACTCCATCACAAACCTCGATTCAGTAAGCCTGTCGATCGAAGCCGATATCAAAGACAAGACAGGCACGGTCGTCGAGCGCTTCAGTTCGAATATTCCACGCCGTGGAATCATCAAAAACAATGAAAAATTAAAAAACGGAGCTATCACATTTCAGCGTCATTTTTCCGCTCCCCCCGGCCAATACGTACTGGAAGCGGCCATTCTGGACCACAACAGCGGCAAAGCCGGCGCGCAGCGCATTGCCTTCGAAATTCCCGGCGCATCCGGCGTGCCCTCGTTGAGCAACATGGTTCTTGTGCGCCAGACGGATCCAGTTCATGCCGGCGACGACCCCCTGGAACCGCTTCGCTATGAAAACAGTAAACTGACGCCCAATCTCTCCGGGCAGTTGCCTCCCGGTGTCAAAGACGTTTCGCTCTTCTTCACCGCTCACTCCGACCCCAGCGCCCCTGAAGCCCCCACGCTTAGTATCCGGGTCTACCGCGATGGCAAAGCGCTGGGCGGTGAGCCGATGATCAACCGGCAAGCCAGCGGAGCGGAATATTCTTCCTACCTGACCAGCTTCTCAATCAATCCGCCCATGAATGGCATGTACGAGGTGAAGGCTACCCTGAAACAAGGCGAAAAGATCGCGGAAACCGGCGTCTTCTTCACGATGATGGGAGTCAGTGCGGCCTCGGAGGTCGATCCATCTCTTCCGGATCACTCGTCTCATGCCGTCGGCCCACTGGTCATCACCTTTCCCTCCAACCCCGTTCAGAAACCATCGCCGGACGAACTAAAGTCCATCCTCGCGGATGCGACAGCATATGCAATGGAATACCGGGCCTCGCTGCCCAACCTGATGTGCGAACAGGTGACCAGCCGTTCCGTCAATCAGAAAGGCACGAGTGAATGGAATCACAAGGATAAATTCACGGAACTCCTGACGTATGTGAATCATCAGGAAGACCGAATCATGCTGGAACTGGAGCTCAACGGTTCCAAGAGCCACGACTACACCGGAGACACGCGAGGAGTGCTGACGGTCGGAGAGTTCGGCGCGGCGATTTCAGGCGTCTTCCGGCCCTCGTCGATGGCCGATTTTCAATGGAAGGAAACCGGCGCGTTGGGGGACGGGTCAGTACAGGTATTCGACTATCGCGTGGAACTGAAAAACTCCTCCTTCCATCTCCGGATGAGTCCTACGGATGTAGTAACGGCCGGCTACCACGGCCAGGTATTCATCGACAGCGCAACCCGGGCGGTTCGCCGCATTACCCAGGTAGTGGACGATGTACCGAAAAAGTTCCCCTTCAAGGCGGCTTCGGTGAGCGTGGACTATGACTATGTCCTGATCAACAAACACGATTACCTGCTGCCGGTCGGCGCGCAAGTCATCCTCAAAAAGGGTAGCGGAGAGACGGATATGAACGATATCGAGTTTCGCAACTTCCATCGCTTCGGTTCCACGATGAAGATTCTCGATTATTCTCCCCTGGCGGACCCCGCGGACAACAATAATTCCAAAGCCTCTCATAAGAAGCATGGGAATGCGAATCGCTAACCGCTGAGGACGGTTTCGCTACTCCAGCATCTGTAAATCCAGCGGCTCTTCCAGCAGATAATCCTTGCCACGGAGGCATTCCATCGCCCGCTTGAGCGCCGGCGAAGTGCATGGCTCGACGGTCATCACGAAGGGCAGCGCGTGCGGCGGATAGCCGGGCTTCTGCACGATGGCGCGAATGTTGATGCCCTCGCTGGCCAGCGCCACGGTAATGTCGGCGATGATTCCCGGCTTGTCGTTGACCATGAAGCGGATGTAATGCGGAACCTCAAACTCGGCGCTCAACCGCGACGGCGCCGCCGGAACCTTGACCCGCCGCGACCCGTGCGCCAGAGCCAGCAGATCGCTGACCACGGCCACCGCCGTGGGATGCCCGCCCGCTCCGTGCCCTGAGAAAACCACATCCCCGCCATAGTGGCCGGTGAAGACCACCATGTTCTCCGTGCCCCGCGACCACGCCAGCGGCGAGCGCAGGTCCACCAGCATCGGTCCCACCGAGGCCGCGATCTTTCCCCCGGCATAATCGGCCCGCGCAATCTGCCGGATGGTGCAGCCCAGGTCGCGCGCATAGCTGAAGTCCACCGCGGCAATCGAGGTGATGGATAGCGGCGCAATCTCCTCCGGGTTCACCTCGACGCGCAGCGCCAGGCGCATCAGGATCGCCAGCTTGGCGCGCGCGTCAAAACCGCCCACATCCTCGGTGGGATCGGCCTCGGCAAAGCCTTTGGCCTGCGCCTCGGCCAGCACCGGAGCGTACTCCGCGCCCTCCTGCATTTTGCTCAGAATGAAGTTGCAGGTGCCGTTCAGAATGCCTTCGATGCGCTCGATGCGATCCCCGGCCAGCCCTTGCTCCAGCCCCGGAATCACCGGAATCCCGCCGGCCACTGCCGCGCCGTACTTCAAATCTCCACCCCCGGCCGCGGCCAGCCGCTCCAGCTCAACGCCATGAACGGAGATCAGCTTCTTGTTGGCGGTAACCACGCTCTTGCCCGCGCCCAGCGCCTTGCGCACCCAGCCGCCCGCCGGATCAAGCCCGCCGGCCAGCTCCACCACCACATCCACATCGGAGGCCAGCACGGCATCGGCGTCCTCGCTCCACACCACGCTCGACGGAACCCAATCCGCGCGCCTGCGCGCCACGCTGCGGACGTACACGTGGGTCAACTCAAGGCCCTCGGGCCTGGACTCGACCAGAATCCGCGCTACCGAACTCGCCACCGTTCCAAAGCCAAATAGAGCGATACGCAGCGGGCGCCGCATGTTGGATTCCTGTGTAGCGGGAAGGGATGCTGATTGCGGCGTTAGAGTCGGATTCACTTGCAACACTGATCTCTCCTTTTGTCTGCAACTAAAAGTACGTAATACCCGATGATAGCGGAATCCACCGCGGTCCTTTCCAAATGATGAAGCAAAAGGCACTCATGCCGCATCAATATTCTAGATGCGGCGCGGCGTTTCGATCTTCCTGATTTTGTTCTTTGGGCTGGGCCCGCTGGCGGCAGCCCTGCCGTCTAGCGACGAATCGCGCCTGCCGCCCTGTTGCCGCCGCCACGGAGCGCACCACTGCGCCATGATGATGCGGATGCAGATGCAGGCGCAGGCCGCATCCGGCAAGCCTGCCTTCTCCGCGCCCATGCACTGCCCCTTATACCCCGGTTGCACGGGCGCAACCACCACGACCTCTGTTGCGCTGGCCGCCGCACCGGTCCGTCTGCCGGTTCTGCTCACGCAGGCTCACTCGCCCGCCAACCGCCGCGCCGCTGCCTGCCTGGGGCCAATCCGCGCCCGCGCCGGCCGCTCGCCTCCCGCAAATCCTCTCGGCTGAAAATCTACTTCCTCTTTCTCGCAATGCATTCTTCGCGCTGCGTCCCCGGTTTGCAAGACCGCGTACGCCTCAGCCCATTTCTTCGGAGGCTCGTACTGTTATGCGCCATTCTGCCCTTGTGGCGGCTCTGCTCGCAGCCGCCTCCATCCCTGCGTTGGCCAATGTCTTTGCCACCGTGCACGGAGTCGTCCACGATCCGCAGCACCGGCCCATCAATGGCGCTCAGGTCACGCTTCAAGCCGTCGATTCCGCCTTCACCCTGCGCGCTTCCACTAATACGGATGGTGAGTTTGAACTACCCCAGGCGCCCATCGGCGTCTATCGCCTGACCGTCGCCGCTCCCGGCTTTGCCACAGTTATGCAGCCGCTCACTCTGGCCTCGGGAACCAACCCGGTTGTCCATATCCTGCTCGCTATAGCCCCGGCCATTCAAAGCGTCACTGTAGAGGGATTGGCAAGCGCGCTCTCCGCTACGGATTCCGTCACTCCCACCACGCTCATCACCCGCGCCGACATTGACGA
>Ga0326728_10009454_pt1 | contig 23473 bp, 12 predicted proteins | sample MB3enrmetagenome_FD_207602 | JGI IMG/M metagenome (GOLD analysis project Ga0326728, IMG submission 207602) | Lab enriched peat soil microbial communities from McLean, Ithaca, NY, United States - MB31MN | ecosystem: Environmental > Terrestrial > Soil > Wetlands > Peat | place: USA: New York... | reverse complement strand
GCTCGGTGTTGACGGTGACCCGGACCAACTCCGATCCGGCGCGCGCCAGCGCCAGGGCCTGGTTCACGGTGGAAGGCACGTCGGCGGTATCGGTGTTGGTCATGGACTGCACCACAATGGGGTGTTTGCCTCCGACCTTCACTCCCCCGACATCCACCACCACCGCCTGGCGGCGAGGTCTCACAGCCATCGATTTCCTCCGGTCGGTAACTTCAATTTTACCATTCCACCTTTCGGCACCCTGGGAGTAGACTTGGTAGGGCATGCTTTAGCTTGCCGCCTTTTTTCAACGGAGGCCTGCCATGAGAGGAATCCGGCCCTGTTGCTGCTGTCGTTCGCCGCTCTGGGCGGCATCGCGCTGTCGGTTTCGCTCGGCGATGCGGTAGTGAACGGGCCCTACGACGAGATCGCGCAAGGCAAGCCGCGGGGCGATTTGCCGCATTGAAACGCCCAACACCAGCTACCATGGAGGGGTGCCTAAGAGAACCATGGTTCTGTGGATCGCCGCCCTTCTGGCGTTGGGCGCCTTTTCCGCGCAGGCAGCGCCGCTGCCGCGGTTGCGCGTCTCAGAGAATGGGAGATTCTTCGTCAAGGCGGATGGCTCGCCGTTTTTCTGGATGGGCGACACGGAATGGGCCCTGTTCCACCTCACTCGTGAAGATGCCGAGCTGTATTTGAGGGACCGCGCCGCCAAGAAATTCACCGTCATCCAGGCCATCGCCACGTACTGGGGCGGACTCGACAGACCGAATGCCTACGGCGAGACGGTGTTCGTGAACGGCGACCCTGCGCACCCCAACGAGGCCTACTTCAAGCACGTGGACTGGGTGGTGGACCAAGCCGAATCGCTGGGGCTTTACATCGGAATGGTGCCGATCTGGTCGAAAGAGTATGTGCAGCAGGACCGTTCGCTACTGGACAAGCCGAGTTACGGACCAACCATCCGATCGGCGATTCGGGCCGGCAAACCGTCGGTTTTGGACAAGACCGGCGCTTTCGATTATGGCAAATTCCTGGGCAGCCGATACCGCGACAAACCCATCATCTGGATTCTGGGTGGCGACTGGTTCGCGGACGGAGTAGAAGACATATGGCGCTCGCTGGCCGCCGGCCTTGCCGCGGGCGACGGCGGGACGCACCTGAAAACATACCACCCGAAATCGCCCCGCAGCTCATCGCAGTGGTTCCACAACGACGCCTGGCTGGACTTCAACATGCTTCAAACCGGCCACACGCCCCTGAACCGGAGCTACGACTTGATCGCGGCGGACTGGAACCGGACTCCCGTGAAGCCGGTGGTGGATGGTGAGGGAGGGTATGAGGGCTACAACGGAATCGAACCTGCCCTCGTGCGCAGAATCGCATACTGCGGCATCTTCGCCGGAGCCGCCGGGTACACATACGGGGCTAACGGGTTGTTCGGCGCGGAGAGCAACCCTCCCGCCAGAGGCCCGCGGCCTGGCAGAGGCGCGGAAGAAACGCCTCGCAGTGGTCCGCCGCCGAGGACGGTGTCGTGGAAGGACGCCATGCAAATGCCCGCTGGCTCCGAGATGCAGTACCTGCGAGCTTTGATCGAGTCCAGGCCAATGCTCACGCGCATTCCGGACCAATGGCTCATTGCCGACCCCATGGGGACAGCGGACCGCATTCAGGCCTGCCGGGCATCGGATGGGAGCTATGCGTTTATTTACACGGCTACCGGCGCGAAATTGTCCATACGCCTTGTGGACCGCATCTATGAGAAGCTATCCGGAACCACGATCAAAGCTTATTGGTACGATCCACGGTCGGGCGCCGCAACACACATCGAGGACTTCGCAAAAGCAGAGGGCCGCCAGTTCACGCCGCCATCCAGCGGACGCGGGAACGATTGGGTGCTGGTGCTGGATGATGCCGCGAGGAATTTCCCGCCCCCGGGCACGAAGTAGCGCCATGCTAAATTCGGAACAGTGCCGGTAAAGCAGCAGAAGCGCCGCGGAGCGCCCCCAGTGACGGCGGCGCCTGCCCCTTCGCCCCTGGCCATCGAGGCTTTTCTGGAACGCCATGGCCGGACCATCGCCGTGGCCTTGGTTCTTTTTGCCTCCATCCGGATTGTCGCCACCTACACGGTCTTCAGCCACACCTACGACGAACCCGCCCACATCGCCTGCGGCATGGAGTGGCTGGACAAGGGTGTCTACCGGTGGGAGCCGCAGCATCCTCCACTAGCGCGAGTGGCCACTGCCCTGGGCCCCTATCTGCTAGGCACGCGGTGCCAGAACACGCCCAACGTGGACCTGGACTCGATGACCCACGAGGGCCTCGCTATCCTCTATTACGGCCACCACTACGATCTGACGCTCGAGCTGGCGCGTCTGGGGGTTCTGCCGTTCTTTTGGATCGCGTGCCTGGTGGTGTACTGGTGGGGCCGGCGCTATTTCAGCGGGTCCGTGGCGGTGGCGGCCGTCTTCCTGTTCAGTTTTCTTCCGCCGGTCCTGGCCCACGCCGGCCTGGCCACAACCGATATGGCGCTCACGGCTTTCCTGGGGGCCGCGTTTCTTACCGGTCTGATCTGGGTGGAGCATCCCACTCTGGGCCGCGCCGCGCTGTTCGGCGCAAGCACCGGCCTGGCCATGCTTTCGAAGTTTTCCACGCTGGCGTTCTTTCCCGCCGGCGTGGGTTTGGCGCTGGCCTGGTATATCGCCACCGAGCGTCCCAAGCTGGCCTGGCTGCTCAGCGCCGCGAAGAAGAGGATACCGTCGCTCGGCCTGGCGGTGCTGATCGCGTGCCTGCTGATGTGGGCCGGCTACCGCTTCTCTTTCCGCAAAGTGCCCGCGCCGGAACTCTTTCAGGGCATTCAAGACGTGATGCGGCACAACGCCGAGGGACACCCCGGTTTCCTGCTCGGCGAGCGCAGCAATACGGGCTTCTGGTATTTCTACCCCGTGGTGATTGCGGTAAAGACGCCGATTGCTTTCCTGCTTTTGCTGGCCGGCGGCGTGACGTTGGCGGTTCGGAAGCGGGAGTGGTTCCGGCGCGCCGGGCCTCCGCTGGCGTTTTCGGCCGGCATTATGGTGGTGGGATTATTCACTCACATCAATATCGGCGTTCGTCATATTCTGCCGGTCTATATCGGACTCTCCCTTCTGGCGGCCGCCGCCGCGATCGACTGGTTGGAATTGGGGCGCGCGCGAAAGGGGATCTTGATCGCCGTCGCCGTGCTGGTGGTCTGGCTGGCCGGCTCTTCCCTTCTGAGCCACCCGGATTACCTGGCCTATTTCAATGAATTCGCCGGCGGTGAACCGGAGAAGATCCTGGTGGATTCCGACCTGGACTGGGGGCAGGATGTGAAACGCCTGGCCACGCGGTTGCACGAGGTGGGCGCGCAGCAGTTGACATGGGTTCCCCTCCAGGTTACGGATTTCGAGAAAGAGTTCGGTTTTCCGCCGATCGACATGCACATGGATGTACTGCATCCTTCTCCCGGCTGGAACGCCGTCAGCATGACGGTCTTGAAGCAGAGGCGCCTGGGACTGTGGGACTCCTATCCTGGAGTGACGGTGTGGCCAGACCGGATCAAGCCTACGGAAAAGGTAGGCAAATCCATCGGGTTGTGGTACTTTCCACCCGCGTCCACGCAATAATTCACTGTCATGCGAAAGAACCTCAAGATCGCGACACCGCCGGTGGCAAGGGGGCGCCCTTTGGGCCCGGCGCCACTGGCTTACGTGGTGACTTCCGTGTTGCTGCTGGTTCCCTGCTACTGGCAATCGCGATTGCAGTTGGGCGACCTCTCGAGCCACATCTATAACGCGTGGCTGGCACAATTGATCGAAAGCGGGCGAGCCCCGGGGCTAATCATCGTTCCCCAGACCACCAATGTTCTTTTCGATCTCATGCTGAGCGGACTTTTCAAGACCCTCGGCGCGGAAGCGGCACAGCGGATTTCAGTTTCCCTCGCGGTGCTGACGTTCGTCTGGGGAGCCTTTGCATTCGTCTCGGTGGTGGCGGGCCGCCGCGCCTGGAGCCTCGTGGCGGTCATCGCCATGCTGGCATACGGCTGGGTATTGCACATGGGCCTGTTCGACTTCTATCTGAGCCTCGGGTTGTGCTTCTGGGCCCTCGCTCTGGCGTGGGAATGGAAGCCCCGGCGAGTGGCTGCCGCGGCGCCCGTTCTGATGCTCGCGTACGTGGCCCACGGGCTGCCGGTGGCCTGGACCGTTGCCCTGCTGGCGTATCTGTGGCTGGCCCGCGCAATGACGCCGCCGAAGCGCGCCGTCCTGATGGCCGCCTCTCTGGCGGCGATGGTCGCAGCGCGCGCCGTGGTTACCGGCATGACGTCCTACATATGGCTGCCACAGCAGATCGTGACGATCACGGGGACCGACCAGCTTTGGGTCTTCGATTTCAAGTACGTGTTACCGTTCGTCGGATTGCTGGTGGTTTTGGTGCTGCTGTTTGTGCGATTGCTCGGCAAGTCCGGCGCTCGCAACGTAGTATCGAGCCTCCCGTTCCAGATTGGCGTCCTCACCGCGGCGGGAGTCTTCATCGTCCCCACCAGGTTGCAGATTCCCGGTTACAACCACCCGCTGGTATACATCGCCGAACGCATGTCTCTGGCCGTGGGCGTCTGCTTGTGCGCGATGCTGGCGGCGGCGCCGATGCGCGCGTACCACCGCTACGCGATGGGGGTGGTGGCGCTCCTGTTTTTCGGTTTTCTCTACCGCGATGAGGGCGCTCTGAATGCTTTCGAAGACCGGATGACGCGGTTGGTTTCGCAATTGCCCCCCGGGCAGCGGGTGGTGAGCGCGATTAACGATCCCACGCTCCGCGTCATCGCTCTGGCTCACATGATCGACCGCGCCTGTCTGGGCCGGTGTTATAGCTACGCGAACTACGAACCTTCCACCGCGCAGTTCCGGATTCGAGCCGTAGCCGAAAACCCGATCGTGGTCTCGACCGATGGCGATTCGTTGAGCTTGCAGGACGGAAGCTACGTGGTGAAGCAGCGCGACCTGCCCCTCTACCAGGTGGACCTGGACCAGGCCGGACACATGGCCATTCGTATTCTGCAGGCCGGCGCACAATCCGGCATTACGTACTGGAACGTTTTGTAAAGACCAGGTCAGCGCGCACCGGAGCGTGACATCAACCAAACGTTACCCGTAGCCTCGACGAGTGCCAGGCCGATTCGGCCGCCGGCTGCCGACCAGCCTCCATGCTCAAAGGACACGCGCCCGTGAAGATGTTGCACCGCGAAAGCCTCGCCCAGCGGCCGGTGGGAGATGGCATCGATCCGCTGCCCCCACAGGCAGTTATGTCCGTCTCTCCCGGACGTAAAGTAAAGCGTCTTCCCGTCTGGCGACCAGTTCGCGTAGTCGTCAGTCCGCGCCTCCGCGACCGTGATCCACGCGCTCTCGGGAACGGGTTTCGGTCCATCGACGGGCGCAATCGCGATCCGCCCGCGAGTTGCCGAAATCCGAGCCGTAAAACTGACCCAGCGATTGTCGGGCGAGAACCGGCCGTAGAGCAGATCGTAAGTGGGATGCTTCAGCAGCGGGGTCTGCCGATGCGAAACCACGTCAAGAACATCGACCTGATAGGGATTGGCGCCGAACACCAATAACGTCTTCTCGTCGCGCGACCAGTCCGTGGCTCGCAGGCACCCTTCACATAGCTTCTCGGGCGTGCCGCCGGGTGAGGACACGTACTCCATCCTCTTGTCCTTTTCGTACACCGAAAACGCGATCCTGGTGCCGGATGCGTTGCTCACGGGGAACCGTTGCACAAACAACGAGCCGGCCACACTCGACTCTTTCCCGGTCGCCAAGTCCCGCATCCAGATGTTCCTTTGCCCCGCCTGATCGGAAGAAAACGCTACGTAGCGCCCGTTGTTCGAAAGCCATGGCTCTTGCCGCCTGGCTGGACCCTGTGTGATCCGCTCCAGCGCGCCCTTCGACGTTCCACGGTTCAAATCGAAAGGCAGCAACCAGACGTCTCTTCTGGTTTCCACGTTGGTGAATGTTAAGGCGCCGCTGGACGCGCTGGACGGACCCACTTCGTTCCCGGCGCCCGTTGTCAATCTCTGGAGCGGACCACTCACTTTGCCGGTTCGCGGCGACACGCCGATTTCCCATAGGTTCTGCGCGTCGCCGCTGGCCGCTGAGAAGATGACTGCGTTGTCTGCCGCCGACCAACACCCTGGCCTTGGGCCGTCGAGGGCGCTGCCGCGCGCTCGCAGTCCGGCTTGGACCAGTGCTTCATACGCGCCGGTCTTTACCGCTTCCCCCCCATTTGTGGCGACCAGCCACCAGTCGAGGCTGGAGCTTTCGTAGTTCTTCGCCGATGTGTATCCGATGCACAGCAGATGCTTCCCGTCCGGGGACCAGATCGGATAGCGGGCAGCCATGAAACTCGGCCCCACCCGCTGCGGCTGGCCGCCGGCCACAGGTACCACCCAGACCGTGCCGCTCCCGGGCACTGTAAAGGCTACACTTTCAGCGCCAACCCAATAGGCCACTTGCGAGCCGTCCGGCGAAAACTTGGGATTCAGGCCGTCCCGCGCCAAAAGCCGGACCTCTCCGCCAAACGCCGGAATCTCGTAGATGCCGCCGCCATCCCGGTTCGACCGGAATACGATCTTGCTGGCGTCCGGCGAAAAATCCGGCGTCGTGTTGCCCGCGCCATCCGATGTCAAGCGGATCGCCTGGCCCCCGGCAACTTGCTTGATATAGAGATCCCGCTCGCCATCCAGACTGCGATCGGAGGAGTAAGCCACTAGCTTGCCATCGGGCGACAACGCCGGAGATCCCGAGAGTCCGGCGTCGGTGGTGAGCCGGGTCAGGTTCCAGGGAGGCGGCGCAGCCGGCGGGTTGTGGACCCACCACGCCACGCCCATGGAGACCGCGACGCACGCGGCAGCGGCCGCCAGCCACCACCAGCGCCGACCGCGCCCTCCAGCCGGGTGCTCTTGCGTCAGTGCGGCACTGCCGAAAGCCAAGTCGTCTTTCACCCGCTGCAGGTCGATCTTCAGATCGCCCGCGTGTTGATACCTCCGGTTGGGGTCCTTTTGCAGGCAGCGCGTGACAATCCTGTCGAGCTCGCGCGGAAGGCCAAGTATGATCTCCGCCGCCGGCTTCGGCTCATCGCGCAAAATGGCCGACAAGATCGAAACCATGGAGTCGCCGCCGAAAGCGCGCCTGCCCGTGATCATCTCGTATAGCACTGCGCCGAAACTGAAAATGTCGGTCCGCGCATCCACCTTCTTGCCCTCGGCCTGTTCCGGCGCCATGTATGAGAACGTTCCGACAATCATGCCCTCCTCGGTCTTGGGTACTTCGCCAATCGTCTCGGTGCGCGCGAATTCGCTCGCCCCGCCCTGCTCGGTCAGCTTGGCCAAGCCGAAATCCAGCACCTTCACGCACCCGCTTTCGCTAACCATGACGTTGCCCGGTTTCAGGTCGCGATGCACGATCCCCGCCGCGTGCGCCGCCGCCAACGCGTCAGCCACCTCGATCGCATACTTGAGCGTCTCGTCGAGCCGCAGTCCTTTGTGTGGGATCAACTGGGCCAGCGACTTGCCGGGGACGAACTCCATGGCCATGAAATCGGCTGGCTGCCCTTCGGGCCCGGCCTGGCCTATATCGTAGATGGTGACGATGTTCGGATGGTTGAGCGCGGAGGCGGCCCTGGCTTCCTGAACGAAGCGCCGCTTGCGCTCGGGATCGCTCATCTTTGCGGCGGGCAGAACCTTGAGCGCCACGAGGCGGTCCAGGCGCGTATCGCGGGCTTTCCAGACGACACCCATTCCGCCAGCGCCCAACTTCTCGAGGATGCGGTAATGGGAGATGATCTGGCCGGTGAGGGATCCGCTTGTGTCGCCGACGACCGGCCCACCAGGATGTGCCCCCTCTGCATCGCCCATGGGGTGAATTATACCGCAGCGCCCGGACTGCTCCGGAAAACCGCGCGCACCACAGCCAGCCAGACGACCGCCGCGGCGTAGCCCGCCAAGACATCGGTAGGATAGTGGTAGCCCAGGTACACGCGCGAGAATCCCATCAGAGCGACGAGGATCGCCGCGGCGGCGAAGATCGAGATTCTCCTGGCGCGCGACGGCTCGCGGGCGGCCAGAATCACCGCCAGCACGCCAAAAAAACAGCAGGACACCATGGCATGGCCGCTGGGAAAGCTATGGGTCCCGGGTGAGGCAAGTCCGAAGAAAGGCTCGGGCCGCGGCCTGTAGAACAGCAGCTTCATGATTTGATCGAGCGCTTCCGCGCCCAAAGCCGCCACCCCGAACACCACCGCGGCGCGTCTTCGTTTCGCGGCCACCAGCCACCAGACCAGAATCACGCCGAGCGGCACCAGGATAACCTCGGAGCCAAAAAGCGACACGCTGCGCATCATGGCGGTGAGCGGCGGCGAGGACCTGGCGTGAACGGCGTTGCGAATGGGCGTGTCCAGGCGCAGGGCATCGCCGCGCGTCACCTCGCGGGCCAGCCACACAAACAGAATTAGCGCCAGGACGGCGGCCAGACAGTGGCGTGCCATGTCCAGCAGTGTGACACAATAGACGTTCCCATATGCGAAGGGCTCTCATTGTCCTTTCTGTGCTCGCCATCGGGGCGCACGCTCAAACACCGCTGGGAACCGTGACCGGACTGGCGAGGGACCCCTCCGGCAGCTCGGTCCCGAATGCTTCCGTCACCTTGACGAACCAGGATACCGGCTTGCGGCGCGCAGTTTCGACCAACACCAGCGGCGCCTACTCCTTCCCGGACCTGGCGCCAGGGGTCTATAAGCTGGAAGCGAGCGCGAGAGGATTCCGTTCGCTCTCGACGCGCGGTTTCGCGGTGGAGGCGTATGGCACCGTGCGGCAGGATCTCAAATTCGAGATCGCGGCCGACGCCACCGAAGTGCTGGTCACGGAAGCGGCGCCGGCGGCGAACGAGATGGAAACGCCGGCGGTGGGGTCGGACCTGCTGGCGCGGCAGATCATCGAAGCGCCCACCAACCTGCGCAGCATCGCGAAAAACTCGGGCGATTCGGGCCTGATCTCGGAGATCATGCCTCTGACCGTGCCGGGCGTGGTGCAGGTGGGCAACGGCGCCAAGTGGCTGACACCGGGCGCGGGCGCGACCGGCATCAAGGTGAAGGTGGATGGCATCGAAACCACGTTCGGCAATTTCGGCAGCCCCGACAACGTATCGCAGCCCTCGGTGGAGGCCGTCCAGGAGTTCACCGCCAATGTGCTCACCACCCGCGCGGAGTTCGGCGGTATGGGCACGGTGACGACGGCGACGAAATCCGGCGCCAACCAGTTTCACGGAGGCCTTTTCTGGTACGTGCGCAACAGCGCCACCGATGCGCGCAGCACGTTCTCCACCACCAAGCCGTTCCAGAACCTGCACAACTACGGCGGAACCGTGAGCGGACCGCTGCAGCGGGACAGAACTTTCTTCTTCTTCGATTTCGACGGCATGCGTGGCGCGGCCGCCTACCTGTTTTCGCCCAACGTGCCGACGGCGGCGATGCGGCAGGGGGATTTCACCGGCTTGGCGGCTCTCAAGAATCCGTTCACCGGAGCGACGCCGTACAGCGGAAACACCATTCTGGCGCGGTATCTCAGCCCACAGGCGCTCCAGATGCAGAGTCTCTTCCTGCCGCCGCCGAATTTCGGAGCGCCTTCGTTGACGGCGGCGAACTATCGCGCGTCGTTCGACGGGCCTGAAGTGCACCGCACCGAGGAGATCCGGCTGGACCACAGTTTCACCACGCGTAACATGGCGTTTGTGCGATATGAGAACCGCAAGGACGATTACCAGATACCGGGCGCGCGCTCATCGCTGCCGCCCTCGGCCGCGGGGACCTCCGACAATATCCGCCGCGTGAATTTCTGGACGCTGGGGGATGTCCATACCTTCCGGCCGAACGTGGTCAACGAATTCCGCGCGGGCGTGGTGATTCTGGTGTCGGCCAGCAGCTCGAATCTGAATGGACAGGCGCTCATGAACCAGATCGGTATCGGGGGATTGCCCAGCCGTGGCTACACGAACAGTCTCCCGTACTTCAGTATCTCGGGAGTCACAGGCAACGCTATCAACTTACTCAATCCGGTGAATGACGGACACGCGCAGTTAGCCGACAACCTGAGTTGGATCGCCGGGCATCACGCCATGAAATTCGGCGTGGAAGAGGTCAGTTGGTTCGACGACCGGTTTCAGCCCAACACGTCGGGCAACCCGATTCTGGGAAGCTACTCGTTCACGGGCACGTTCACGGGCAATGCCTACGCCGATTTCCTGCTGGGATTACCGCTCTCGGTGACGCGCATGGAACCGTACCAGCCGCAGTACATCCGTTTCCGCGACTGGGCGGGCTACGCGCAGGACGATTTCCGAGTCACGCCGCGCCTCACCCTGATGTACGGGCTGCGGTACGAATACAATGGCCCGGCGTACACGCTGAACGACAATATTTTCTCGTTCGACCTGGCGACGGGCAAAATTGTGATTCCGAGCGACGCGGCGAAGAAGTACATCAGCGCGCTCTTCCCATCATCGACGATTCCGCTCGAGACCGCCGACCAGATGGGCGTGGGCCGTTCCCTGCGCAAGGGCGACTATAACAACTTCGCGCCGCGGTTTGGTTTCGCGTACCGGCTGGACCAGTCCGGTAAGACAGCGATCCGCGCCGGATGGGGCATTTACTACGTACACTACTCGGGTGACATTCCAGTGACCATGTCGGCCGGTCCGTTCTCGGTCACCACGGTGAGCACCAACAGTTTTGTGAACGGCCAGCCGCAATTCACGCTGGCCAATCCGTTCGCGATTCCAGGCTCGCCCGGGACGCTGGCGCTGGGAGGGGTGGCGCCCAACCTGCGTAACAGCTACGCCCAGCAGTACAGCCTCTCCGTGGAGCGCGAACTGACGCGCAACATCGGGCTGCGCATCAGCTATATCGGCTCGAAGGGGACGCAACTGGCCTATCGGCGCGACGCCAACCAGCCCGTGGCATCGACGGTGCCCTTCGTCAGCACGCGCCGTCCCTACCCGCAGTTCGCCAACATCACCTACTCCGACAGCGGGGCCAACATGCTCTACAGCGGCCTGCAAACGCAGGCGAGCAAGCGCTTCAGCGGAGGCTTGCTGTTCACCTCCACGTGGACGTGGGCCAAGGAGATCAGCGACATCGACGACAGCGGCGATTTCGAGTTGAATACCTCGGTTGAGGACAGCTACGACCGGCGGCGCGACCGCGGCAACGTCTACTCCGTGCCGCGCCACCAGTGGATGAGCCAGGCGCTCTATGAACTGCCGGGCAAGGGCCGCTTGCTGGGCGGCTGGCAACTCAACATGCTGTGCAATCTAAGCACCGGCAACTGGTTCACTCCGGTATTCAGCGGCACGGCGCCGGCCAACGTGAACCTCACGACCTTTCGTCCGGACCTGGCGACTGGAACCATCGCCATGCCGCGGACGCAGGCTGAATGGTTCGACCGCAGCGCGTTCGTCGCGCCCGCCAACGGCCAGTGGGGCGATGCCGGCCGCGGCATCATCGAAGGCCCCGGATACATCATCTTCAGCCTGGGGCTTCAGAAGACGGTGCACCTTGAGCGGATGGGCGCCATCACCGTGGTGGCATCATTCCACAACGCTTTGAACCACACCAACCTGGGCGAGCCGACCGGCGGCGGAACCCCTCTAGGCGGGCAGACCACGGTGAACAACGTCAATGGCGGGACCATCACCGGGACGGCCATCTTCCCGCCCGCCGGCTCGGCGCGGACGGGGCAGTTGGGCCTGCGGTGGAACTTCTAGACCTGCATTTCCACTTTCAACTCCACTTCTCAATCTTCAGAGGCGATGGCAGAAAGGACCGCCGCCCTGCCGGTGCCGACGGGGTAGACCCAGTAGCCGCAGACGATGCATGGGCGATTGCTGTATACTGAGGACAGCCTGGGATCCAGATTGGAATTCGAGCTAAATGGTGTTCGGAGGGGGACTATGGTTTGCCGTTTGCTTGCCGTTGGCATTTTGTTTCTGGGCGCGTGCTCCACGGCATCCGCCGGCCTGCTTACCTTCGACTTCACCGGCAATTTCACACTCGACAACGACGTCCAGTTGTTCACTGTTACGCTGGCCGTCCCGGAAGTCTTAACCGCCTGGACGACGTCCGGTGCGACAGGCGGTTTTCCGACCTACCTCGCGATGTTCGAGGGCGACGCCACTGGGATGACGCAGCAAAGCGGCGATCCCACGTGCTTGAACGGTTTCTCCAGCTACTTTGACGGCGAATGCAATGATGCCGAGGTCTCCGAACCGCCATCGGGCACCATCACGGCTGGGACTTACTTCATCGCGCTCACCCAGTGGGACAACGTTATGGTCGGGGATTTATCCGACGGGTTCTTTTGGGACCCGGACAACAACAACGACCCGAACTTCACTGCAGGCTTTGGCTGCGGCGGCAGCGGGTATTTCTGCGATCCGGGCACGTTGAACTACGACAATTCGAACTGGGCGCTGACTATCCAACTGAGCAACCCGGGGGGCGCAGCGCAGGGCTCGGCGTCGGAGGGCGTGGGCAGCGTACCGGAACCGTCGTCCGCACTGTTGGTTCTCGGCGGGCTTGTTGCTGCGTGGCGGATGCGCGCACTAAAACGGCGCGCCTGAACCCGACTCCGCATCTCCCTCATAGGCCATTGTTTGCACCTAGAATGATGGATGATGATTGCCTCCATTAATCCTACTACCGGCGCGACGTTGCGCACATTCGAGCCGCTTACCGAACCCCAAATCGAAGGCCGCTTGCGGCAGGTGGCGGCGGCCTACCAAGCGTATCGCCGCACTTCGTTCGCCGAGCGCGCGCGGTGGTTGAACGCTGCCGCTGAAATTCTGGAATCGGAGAAGGACCGGCTGGGGCGCGTCATGACGCTCGAAATGGGGAAGAACATTGGCGCGGCGCGGGCCGAGGTGGCTAAGTGCGCGGGGGCCTGCCGCTACTACGCGGAGCACGGCGAGCGGCTGCTGGCGGACGAGCCGGTGGAGGCCGGGGCCGGACGCAGCTTCATCCGCTACCAACCCATCGGGCCGGTGTTGGCCGTCATGCCCTGGAACTTTCCGTTCTGGCAGGTGTTCCGGTTCGCGGCGCCGGCGCTGATGGCGGGCAACGTAGGACTGTTGAAACATGCGTCCAATGTGCCGCAGTGCGCGCTCGAAATCGAGGGCATCATCCGCCGCGCGGGGTTCCCGCCGGACGTGTTTCAGACACTGTTGATCGGCTCCGCGCAGGTGGAGCGCGTCATCGTCGACCCACGCGTGAAGGCGGTGACGCTCACCGGCAGCGAGCCGGCGGGCGCGCAAGTGGCCAGCCAGGCGGCGAGGCAGATCAAGAAGACGGTGCTGGAACTGGGCGGGAGCGATCCATTCATCGTGATGCCTGGCGCGGACCTCGAGCGGGCGGTGCGAATAGGCGTTGAGGCGCGCACCATCAACAACGGCCAGAGTTGCATCGCCGCCAAACGCTTCATCGTGGACGCGCGGATTGCGGCGGAGTTCGAGCGGGCGTTGGTGGCGGGCATGGCGGCGCTCCGGGTGGGCGACCCCATGGACGAAACGACGCAGCTAGGGCCGCTCGCCACGCCGGACATTCTCGAAGGGCTCGACCAGCAAGTGCGGCGATCGGTGGAAATGGGTGCGCGCGTGCTCACCGGCGGGAAGCGGCTCGACCGGCCGGGCAACTACTACGCGCCTACGGTGCTGGCGGATGTGCCGAAGGACGCGCCTGCATATGGTGAGGAGCTGTTCGGACCGGTGGCGGCGCTCCACCGCGCCGATGGAATCGAAGAGGCCATCCGGCTGGCGAACGACACCGAGTTCGGACTGGGCGCCAGCGTGTGGACCAACGACGAAGCCGAGCAGCGCCGGTTCATCGATGACATCGAAGCCGGAATGGTCTTCGTCAACGGGATGGTGGTCTCCGATCCGCGGCTGCCGTTCGGCGGCGCCAAGCGGTCGGGATACGGGCGCGAGCTGGGCGCGTACGGCATCCGCGAGTTCGTGAATGTGAAGACGGTGCGCGTGGCGTAATGCGATGTGGTCGGGAACGTCGCATAATAGGATCTATGGGTGACCGCCTGATAATGGAACGGCTGACACGCGGTCGGGCGCCGGGACGTAAGTTCGACATCGAGTTCTGGCAGGCACTCGGTCCGAGCCGCATTCTGGAGGCCGCATGGGATCTTGCGATCACAGCCGCTTCAAGAAAAGGCATTCATGAAGATCAGCTCCGACTACAAAGATCTGTTGAGAAACTTGAACGCGGCCGGCGTGCGCTACCTGATCGTCGGAGGCCACGCCGTGATGGTTTACACGGAACCGAGGTTCACGAAGGACCTCGACCTCTGGGTTGACCCATCGGAGGGCAACGCGCTGGCGCTGTTCCAGGCGCTGGCTCAGTTCGGCGCTCCCCTTCAGGATATCCGGCCAGCGGATTTCACCGAGCCTGAGGTGTTTTACCAAGTGGGCATCGACCCGGTGCGCGTGGCGTAGTGCGATGCGCTATTGCAGCATCTCGATCGCGTCCGCCAACTGCCGCCGGTAGGCCGTCCAGTCGTCCGCTCCGAAGAGAGCATCGTGATCCAATTGGCCCAGGTGGAACGCGGCCATGCGGTTGCGGATCAACTCCTCCGCCTGCCTGGCGGCGGGCGTACCCTCTTTCGCCTTAGCCAGCCGAGCCAGCGTTAGTAGATACCGGTAATCGTCCAGTCCGGCCGCGATGCGCAGGAACTCCACCGAAGGCACGAGCTGGCGATCCGGCGTCGAATTGGCCCATGCGTAGTCGTCTTCGCGGCAATCCAGGGCATAGTAGGGATCGCCGGCCACCGAATTCCAGTGCCAGGCCAGCCGAAACTTGAGCCCGAATTCCTTGACGGCTTTATAGAGGTAGGCGCCAAAGGTCCAGCGGCTGCCGCCGTTGTAGTATGCCCAGGCGCCCCCGGCGGAAGCCAGCAGCTTCAGGCCTGCTTCGCCGGACGAAGCCAGCGTGGCCACGTGCAGCGTCTTGGCCAGCTCGAAATGCGGATCGTTGGCATCATCATGGTAGAGACTCGTGGCGGCGGTGAAGAATGGCGGCCCGTTCGGGAAGGCCTCCCGGTAGGCCTTGGCGTTTTCGATCGACGCTTTGAGATCGTCGCCCATCGGCTCGTCGCCCAGGTTCCAGTAGACCGGCAGCCATCCCTTCTCCTGCGCGTGCCGGTCGATCGCCGAGTAGATGGCTTTGACGAAGGCGCTGTAGTCGGTGAAACCGGCTTGTTTCATCTTCCCGAGGTCCCGGTGGTACGCATCGATGCCCGTCACGCCGGCGCCGTAAGAATCCACGGCACGGAATCCGTACGTCCTGGCATCCGCCATCTGGCGGTCGGCGGCGCTGAAGTCCAGCGCCGGCTTCCCATCCTTGAATCCCTGGTAGATTACGCGCGGAACCCCGCTGAACATCGTGAACCCATGCGCACGCAACATCAGCAGGCTTTTTTCCGTCATCTCCGCGTCAAAATCGGCGGTTGCGGGGTCGTCATGGAACCACGGCGTGCCAATGCGCCCGCCCCACGGCCCCGCCGGGATATCCACCGCATCGAGAGTGCCCTTGCGGACTGTGAAACGCAGCGGAACCGACCGGGCGGCGCCCTGTTGCGGCGTGAAACTTACCTGGCCCGTGTAGACACCCGGCACAGCCCCCGCGGGAATGTGGACCGTCAGCCAAAACCGCCGCGCCACGCCTTTCGGCAGCGCCACGCTATTCTTCGGAACGATGAGCCGGGGGCTGATGGTGTACACGGCGCCGTCCGTCGTCACCCGGGTCAGCCGATAGGAAACGTAGCCCACGTCAATGGCGCTGGCCGGTATCGAGCCTTGCGGCCCCGCCAGCGCGCTCACGCTCAGGGTTGCCTTACCCAGGTCTTTCAGAGGGAGAACCGATATGGTCACTGGAACCGTCTCGCCCGCGAATCCGCCGGCCACCAGCGGCTGGCCGATTTCGGCGCGATAGGGCGAATCGTTATAGTAGACGTCCTTCATGAAATCGCGCCGGAAGACCACGTAACCGCGCCCGGTGTCCTCGGCCGCTGGCTGGAGCGGATCGCCTTCCGGATTGTGCAGCACGCGCTTGAAGGCATTATCGAAATAGAAGCGCCGCTTCTCTTTCACATACTCCAGAAAGCCGGCTCCCTCCTTGGCCCTCTCTATCGGGAACAGGATTACCGCGGATACGCTGCACGCCCAATTCTCTCCTCGGAACTCGAGATAGAGCTGTCCGTTCTTCACCTCGACATCGAAGACCTTCTCAGAGAAGTAAGCGCGCTGGTACTTGTCGAAAGTGTTGTCGGACGGCAAATCTTCCGTGTCCCAAAACCGGAAATATTTCTTCTGGAAAGCTTTGAAATCCATCTTCTCCGAAAACACGGTTTTGCCCTGCGCCAGGATGGAGCGCTCACGGTAAACCTGGTACTCGCCCCAGAAGCCGGAAGGGCTGTCCACATTCACAAATACCCGATACTTGCCGTTGGGAACGTCCACGGCCAGGCCGCCGGATTCGATGCAAATGAAATCCTGGTAGAGCGGGTCCGGTTGCAGCGCGTCGAACGCCCGCCAGACCTTGGCGTTCTTCAGGCCATAGCCGCGGCCGGGGGAGTACAGCGTGGCCGGCGTAATGGGAGTGAAGCCGTCCATCAGCGGGCTGGCGCCGGTGCCGAAATCGAAGGCGTATAGCCCATCGAAAAACGCGTTCCGCGCCGCCGGATCGCGCTCCAGGCGAAGATTGTCGAGAAACAGCGGTCCCGCATCCCCCACCGCAAAAACCAGCCGCGTGATGCCGCTTAGGTTCAGAGACCGGCCCGGATGCGCTTTCTCCCCGACATACAACAGCCGCAAGGGCAGGATCAGCGTGCTCGCGCCGGGCGGCGCCACCGTGTTGTAATTGACGCGCGTCCAGTAGCCTTGCGTCCCCGTATCGCGGATTTCCACCGTGACCGGAAGCGGGCTCGTCCCCTCCACGTAGGTATCCGCTTTCAAGTAGTCGTAGCCCGCCCAGTTCTGCGCGGCAGGCATCGTAGCGTAAGCCTGATCGATGCGCAACGCCTTGGCGCCATCGGTGGCATGCGCCGCCACCACTACTCCCCCCTCGAACGGATTGTCCCCCTCGAAGGAAGTAATGAGCTTGACCGCCGGCCCGGAAGGGCTCTCCGCGCTCTCTGTCAGAGGGCTGCCGCAGGCATAGCACTTTTTCCACTCCGGCATGTTGCGATAGCGGCAGCGCGGGCAATGCACCGCGCCGGCCCCGAGCGGGCCCGGCGGCGCGATCGGCGCTTCCTCGCGGTCCAGCACCGGAACGGCGGTGCGCTTGACGTCGGCGCCCACCCGTTCCATCGACACGTCGTCGATCCAAAGATAGCCCGGCGCCCACAATCCGAAAGAAGGCCCGGCCTTCGTCCGCGTGGAGAGGTCGGCCACGTAACTGAGACGGGTCCAGCCGAAGACGCCGTTTTTCTTCAGCGGGAAGTACTTCTCGTCGAACATGAACTCGGTGTCCTGGTTATATGCGCCCGTGCCGATGTCCAGCCCGCGAATGTAGGCCGTGATCCGGTAGCGGCCCGGTTCCATCTCCTGCGTCTGCGCGATCCGAATCTTGCCGGCCGAAGAGCACACCAGCAGCGCCGAGGTTTTGCCGGTGTGCGGCACCTCGCCCACCTCGAACGAGCAATCGCCCTCGAATTTCCATCCCTCCCACCTGGCAAACACCCGTCCGAATTGGTCGCGATTCTTGACGATCTCGAATGAGGGGTCGGCCACCAGGTTATCGGCGCGCACCCTCTCGATCGGCCCGAAAATCGTCCACAGGACAACCAAAAAGACCAACAGGAAGCCGATGGAAATCGAGGTTCGCATCTCAGTCACAAGACTGCGCCAGCGCCAGCAGCGGGAAGTAATCTCGATACATGCCGTAGGTGAGGTAGAAAACATTGGGGAAGCCGGTGCCGGTGGTGGCTTGCTCGGGCCATGTGCCGTCGGGCCGCTGGCGATCGAGAAGAAACTGAATGCCGCGCCGGACGGCGGCACTCTCGCGGTCGCCGGCGGCCAGCAGGCCCAGAACGGCCCAGGCGGTCTGAGAGGGGCAGCTCGGCGCGGCAACGAACCCCTCGCGGTCGTAACTGGCGCAGGATTCGCCCCAGCCGCCATCGGCGCTCTGGACGGTGCGCAGCCATTGTGCGGCTTTGGCGAGGGCGTCTTCGGCTTCCGGCGCGCCGCTGGCCGCCAGGCCGCGCATCGCGAGGAACGATCCGTAAATGTAGTTCACACCCCACCGGCCGTACCAGCTTCCGTCCTTTTCCTGCGCCCCGAGCAGGTAAGCCACGCCGCGGCGCACAGCCTCGTGGCCGGCCATCCCGCGGCGGCAGAGCGATTCCAGCACGCGCCCGGTGATGTCCGGGCAGGTCGGGTCGAGCATGGCGTTGTGGTCGGCGAAGGGCACCTCGTTGAGGAGCGCCCAATCGTTATCGACGTCGAATGCCGCCCAGCCGCCGTCGCCGGATTGCATGGCGAGCAGCCACTTGATGGCGCGGCGCTCGGCGGCGGCCTGGGCCGTGGGATTGGACGCCTTGGCGTGGAGCAGGGCCAGCAGCACCATGGCGGTGTCGTCGATATCGGGGTAGAACTCGTTGGCGAATTCGAAGGCCCACCCGGAGGGTTCGGTGTCGGGACGCTTGACGGACCAGTCGCCTTTGCGGCGGACCTCCTTGCTGACGATCCAGTCGGCGGCGCGCGTCATGCGAGGATCGCCCGTGATGCCGGCTTCGCCCAGCGCGAAGGCGCAGATGGCGGTATCCCAGATCGGTGAGACGCACGGCTGGAAAACAAACCGGTCCCCGGTGTCGATGAGCAGGGATTCGAAGTGGCGAATGGCTTCCACCAGGTCGGGGTGATCCTTGGGATAGCCCAGTGCGTCGAGCGCCATGATGAAGTACATCATGGCGGGGTAGATGGCGCCCAAGCCTTCGGTGTGGCGCGTGCGATCGAGAATCCAGTGCTCGGCCTCGCGGATGGCGAAGTTGCGGATGCGCTCGGGACCGCGTTTTTCCCAGAGCTTGAAGACGCGGTCGAGTTGGCGAAACAGCACCGAAAGGCCCTTCCCCTTGGGCAGCGCGAGGCTGGCGCCGGGGAGCAGGAGTTCGTCGAGCGTGAACCCCGCGGGCGGACGGCGGTTCGAGCCGCGGGCCTGCACGATGGAGAGCGGCACCAGGATAGAGCGCGTCCAGGAGGACATCTCGTAGAGCACGTCGCCGGGCAGCATCACAATTTCCGGCGGGATGGAGGGCACGTGCTCGCGGGGATAGAGGCCGAAAAGGCTGAGGTTGATCTTGACGTAGCTGTTGGCGGCTTGCAGGCCGCCCAGCGTCAGGATGCGCGCGCGCGCCCAGCGCAGGGGATCGCTGTCGGCGCCAATGCCGGCCAGTTTGAGAGCGCAGTAGGCTTTCACCGTGGCGCTGACATCGGCGGGCCCTCCGATGTAGATATTAAAGCCGCCATCGGGCAACTGGCGCTCGAGGATGGCGCGGGCGGCCTTCTCAATGCGCACCGAGGTGGGCGGATTCCAGGCGTGGTCTTCGGGCTGGTGCAGGAAAAGTTGCAGCAGGATGTAGTCGGATTCGAGGGTGGAGTCCGCAGTCAGCTCGCCGCACCAAAAACCCTCGGGTGCCTGCTGGGAAAACAGGGCTTTCGAAGAGCGCTGAAGCGCGGCGGCGATCTGGTGCGCGGAGAACGGCATGGACCGACCCTTCATGGTAACAACGTACACTGGGAATATGGATTGGCAACTGGACGCCGCCGAGGCGCGCGTGCTCGGCTCGCTGCTGGAAAAAGAGATCGCCACGCCCGATTACTACCCGCTTTCACTGAACGCGCTGGTGAACGCCTGCAACCAGAAATCGAACCGCGAGCCGGTGGTTTCCTATGACCAGGACACCGTGGAGACGGCGCTCGAGGGATTGCGCGCGAAGGGCCTGGCGGTGCGGATGATAGGCGGAGACAGCCGCGTACCGAAACACGGCCAGCGTTTCACCGAGAAGTTCAACCTGGGAAGGCGCGAGGCGGCGGTGCTGTGCGTGTTGATGCTGCGGGGTCCACAGACCGTGGGGGAGTTGCGCGGCCGCTGCGAGCGGCTCTACCAGTTCGAGGATCTGGAGGGGGTGGAAAGCACGCTGAACCGGCTGGTGGAGATGGGATACGCGAAGAAACTGCCGCGGCAGACGGGCTACAAGGAGCAGCGCTGGGCGCAGCTTCTGGCCGGAGATGTCGAGGTGGTGGAGGAGGCGGCGCCGGCCGCCGAGCGGGGGCCATCCGACCGCGAGCGCCTCGCGGCGCTGGAGCGCGAGGTGGCCGAGTTGAAGCGGGCGTTCGAGGAGTTTCGAAGGAGCTTCGAGTGAGCGGCTGGTGCGCAACTTAGCTCACGCGCTGGGCTACCCTCTCGCGCCCCTGCCGGGCTGAGTTTGCGCTGTTCAGTACTGAAAGAAACGGCTCCGATTGTACGGTTGGAGTTATGCTTGTTGTTGGTCTGGAAGGACGGAGAGGGACAACAAGTATGCCAAACGAGCGGTCTTCGGTTGTACGCCTGGCGCGTGCGCTTCGGGCAGTAACGGTGCTCGCGATCATTGCGATCTCCTTTGGCCTCGGCTGGACGCGCGCCTCCGCGGCCGCGTCGAACCGCCCCGAGGCGAAGCTCCTGAGCGTGCCATTAAGTTTCGAACCGAACCAGGGGCAGGCGGCCTCCACAGTTCAGTTTCTCTCGCGCGGCTCTGGCTACGCGCTCTTCCTCGCTCCGGGCCAGGTCGTCCTGAACCTGGAGCGGCAATCGTCCGTCGATACCCTCCGCATGAGCCTGATCGGAGCAAATGCCAAGGCTAACGCCGTCGGAGTGGCTCCGCAGCCCGGCGTGGTGAGCTACTTCATCGGCAACGACCCCAAGAACTGGCGCTCCGGCATCCCCACCTATGGCAAGGTCAGCTATCCCCAGATCTACCCTGGCGTGGATCTGCTCTTTTACGGGAATCAGCGCCAGTTGGAGTACGATTTCGTCGTCGCCCCCGGCGCCGACCCCAGCCGCATCGCCTGGCGCATCGCCGGCGCCCGCGCCCGCGTCGACGCGGAGGGCAATTTGGTGCTGAGTGCCGGCAACGGCCCGGCCAGCTTCAAGAAACCGGTGCTGTACCAACTGGATGGCGACAAGAAGACCAGCGTCGAAGGGTCGTTCGCCGTGGCCGGGAACCAGATACGCTTCCGGCTTGGCAGCTACGATCATTCCAGGGCGCTGATTATCGATCCGGTGCTCAGCTATGCCAGCTATCTGGCCGGGAGCGCCACCGATCACATAGGGTTGACCACCGGACCCGGTATCAGTACGCCCGGTTCGTCGCAGGGCCTCGCGGTGGACAGCGCGGGCAGCGTATATGTGGCAGGCTACACCAACTCGCTCGACTTCCCGACGAAGAACCCTTTAGAAAGCGCGCCTCCGGCAAAGCAGTTTGGCGGCAGCAACGTCCCTCCCGGGGATTGGCCTTCGGCTTTTGTAACGAAATTCAGTCCGGATGGCAAATCGCTGGTTTATTCCACCTATTTGGGCGGCAACAACTATGACTACATCTACGCCATAGCGGTGGACTCCAGTGGCAGTGCCTACGTGACCGGTGAGACAAACTCGACCACTTTCCCGGTAACCCCCGGAGCGTACCAGACAATCTGCGACCCGGCTCCGTACAATACAGGGCAGCAGCCGTCAGCAAGCTGCAATCCCCAAAACGTTTCCGCATTCGTGACCAAGCTGAATCCCGCCGGAACCGGCATTGTCTACTCCACATTTCTGGGCGGCTACGCCTACCAGTACGCGACCGCCATTGCCGTCGATAGCGCCGGCCGCGCCTACATCGCCGGCAACGAGGAGGTTTCTTGCTCCACGCAATATACTGCGTACCAAGGCTGCTTTCCCACCACCAGCGGCGCGGTAATCGGCGGAAACCAAACTGTCGGCGGCGACCCCCAATTCGCCTTCGTCGCGGCCTTCGATGCCAACGGCGCCCAACTGCTTTATTCCACTCTTTTCGGCGACCAGAATTTCAAGTGCATCATTGGCTGCGGCGGCGGTACGTGGGCCACCGCGATCGCGGTGGATCAAAACGGCTACTTCTATCTGGTCGGCGAGACCCAGGCCAGCACCCTGCCGACGACCGCCGGCGTCATTCAGCCAACCGGTGTTCCTTTGGGCAACCCCGCAAACGCTTTGCAAACCTGGCGCGGCTTCGTCGCGAAGTTCAATCCGGTCACTTCCCCCGGTGGAGTCTTGCTGGCCTACTCCACCTACCTTGGCGGGAAAACCGGGAACACAGGCGACTTCATCAGCGGCATCACCACCGACAGCGCCGGCAATGCCTATATCGTCGGATATACCAATTCCTCGGATTTTCCCGTCACGAAAGGCGTTTATGGGCCCGTCTGCGGCGTGAACGGGGGAGGCTGCTCGGCGGCCCACGTGACCAAGCTGAATCCTACAGGCACCGCCATCCTCTGGTCCACCTATGTGGGAGGCGGCAAGTCCGATGGAAGCGACGCACTATTCTTTACGGGACCCATTCAGTTGGATGGTAAGGGGAACGTCTATATCATGGGGCAAGCCGGACAGACTTTCCCACTGATCAATCCCGTGGAGCCGGCCGGAACCGGCGGGGCCATGGAACTGACTGTGGCCGAGCTTGACCCCGCGGGCGCTAACCTGCTGTTCTCCACGCGCATCGGATCGTCCGGGGGGGCCGTCAACTCGAATCCAGCCGGGCTGGCAGTCGATTCCTCCGGCAACATCTATCTCGCCGGCAATACCATCGGCCCGGGCCTGATCACCACTCCCGGCGCATTCCAGACCACCGCCAGCAGCAGCCCCTGCTGCTACCACGGCTTTGTCGTCAGGATGGCAGCAACCCCCCCGCAGATTACGGCGGTTACCGACGGTGCGGGCTACCAACAGGGCATTTCCCCCGGCGCCTGGATCTCCATCTTCGGCACCAACCTGGCCTATACCACGCGGGGGTGGCTGAGCAGCGAAATTCTCGGCGGCAAGCTGCCCACGCTGTTGGATGGAGTCAGCGTCACCATCGATGGCAAACTGGCGGCGGTGTCCTACATCAGCCCAGCCCAACTCAACGTGCAGGTGCCGGATGACACCGCTACCGGACTTGTCCCGGTGGCGGTGACCACTCCGCAAGGAACGGCCACGTTCACCACCACCATGCAGACTTTCTCCCCCGGTCTGTTCATGTACCAGGCTGCGAACGCCAGATATGTGGCCGCGCAGCACGGGGTCGACTATTCCATTGTGGGGCCACCCGGCTTGTATCCGGGAGCATCCAGCCCGGCGAAACCGGGTGAAGTGATTATCCTGTACACCACCGGGT
>Ga0326728_10009453_pt1 | contig 23474 bp, 21 predicted proteins | sample MB3enrmetagenome_FD_207602 | JGI IMG/M metagenome (GOLD analysis project Ga0326728, IMG submission 207602) | Lab enriched peat soil microbial communities from McLean, Ithaca, NY, United States - MB31MN | ecosystem: Environmental > Terrestrial > Soil > Wetlands > Peat | place: USA: New York... | reverse complement strand
CGCCATCCTGGCCCTGCGATGCTGTCATCTCAACAGCCGGTTTGAAGACTACTGGGAAGCACGCCGTGCCGCTTAATGTCCACTTCTGCGTCGCTCACCCGCAAATCTTCCTTAACCAGCTCGACATTCCCGAACGCCCTTTGCGCGCCCTCGCCTTTCTTCTGCTCTCTCATCGCCAGGTGAAACGCCAGTTCGTCTTCCAGATCACTTTCGAGTTGCCGCCGCTTCCACAGCGCCCGCCATCTGAGACGCAGGTTCGTCAGCATGTTACGCCTCCATCACGCGTCCGATTGCCCCACTTAACCGCGCCCACTCCGATGACTCCGCGGCGAGTTGCTTCCTCCCCGCCGCTGTCAGCCGGTAGTACTTCGCCCGCCGGTTGTTCGCCGAAACGCCCCATTCACTCGCCAGGAGGCCTCGTAGCTCCAGACGATGCAGCGCCGGATAGAGCGCACCCTCCTCAACTTTCAAAACATCGCCCGACCACGCCAGAATGTACTCGGCCACGTCATATCCATGCAACGGCCCGCGCACCAGCGCCTTAAGCACCAGCATGTCGAGCGTGCCCTGTAAGACACCAGTTGAACGATCTGATTTGTTTCCCATAAACGATTTATGGGAATTATGCGCCGATAGGCGCCGGTTTGCAAGGGGAGATGTCAGGCCAGAGTCAGGTTTGCTGAAGCGGCGGCGTTCAAACTCGTGAACTCGCCGCGTTTCAGCTTGGGGAATGCAGCCGCGGCAATCATCGCCGCGTTGTCGGTAGATAAGCCAGGGGAAGGGAAGTAGATAGGATACGGCAGATGCAAATCACGCGCCGCCGCGCGCAGCCCCGAATTGCATGCCACACCGCCAGAAATGATCAGCGCCCGCGCTGCGATCGATTCCGCCGCTGCCGCCGCGCGCCGGAGCAGTTCCTCAATGACCGTGCGTTGAAATGACGCCAGCACATCGCGCGTCGTCTGCGGAGTCACCGCCAGCCATTCTTCGATCGATGGCTGTGGATGCGCCGCCAGCAGTTCCTTCCGCGCCTGCGTCTCCGCCGTCAAATCCCGCGCCTGCGTCCACCGCAACACCGCCGTTTTCAGCCCGCTGAAGCTGAAATCGAGAGTATTGCCCTTCATTTTGGCGAGCGTAAACTTGACCGCGTTCGGATTTCCATACGGCGCCAGTTGATCGATCACCGGCCCGCCCGGATACCCGAATCCCAGCAGCTTCCCCACTTTGTCGAACGCTTCCCCCGCCGCATCATCGCGTGTCTTCCCGATCAGCCTGTACGAAAAACCTGGATTCACTTCGAAAAGGTGCGTGTGGCCTCCGCTGACTATAAGCGCCACCGCCGGAAACTCGACCGCCGCATCCAGTATCGCCGCGTGAATATGTCCTTCGATGTGGTTCACGCCAATGAGAGGAATGCCGCGCGCAAAGGAGAGGGATTTTGCGAAAGTGAGCCCGACCAGCAGCGATCCCACCAGGCCAGGCCCGATGGTCGCCGCGATGGCGGAAAGGTCGGAATAGCCGCTTTTCGCTTCCTCCAAAGCCAGCCGCACCACCGGCACGATGGCGCGCAGGTGTTCCCGCGACGCCAGCTCCGGAACCACGCCGCCATAGCGCGCGTGTGTGGCTAATTGGGAAGCGACAACTGAAGAGAGAATCGAGCGGCCGTCGTCCACAACTGCCGCAGCCGTCTCGTCACAAGAGGATTCGATGCCCAGAATGCGCACTCACTTCATTATGCGCTTGCCGGCTCATCGTTACCGTCAGAACGTCCTGAATCCGCCGCACTAAGTCCAGCGGTGAGTATGGTTTCGCCAGGAAATGCGCCGTGGCGACTTCCTGCGGATATCCGCTCGCCACCAACGCCTTGATTTTCGGCCGGATCTCGCGCATCTGTTCCAGCGCTTCGATCCCCGAAAGCCCCGGCATCGTCATGTCGAGAAACACCAGATCGATGGCGTCCACGTTTTCGTTGAAAACGCGCACCGCTTCTTCGCCGTCGCCGGCCTCCATGACGTTGTAGCCCTTGCGCAGCAGAATCTGCACGGCCGCCCGCCGCACCGGACCCTCGTCGTCCGCGATCAGCACGCAAGCCGAGCCTTCCGACAGCGGTTTGATCTTCCCCTTCGTCTGCTCGGAACGAACGTTGGCCGGCAAGGACATGCGGAAAGTCACCGAAGTCTCGTCGCGCGATGTCAATCGACCCCCCATGCGCGCGCACGATTTCGATATCCCGGCCCAATGCGAACGTGCTGGCTTCATGATTGGCTTTCGAAGCGGAAAGCGGCACGTACAGGCGTTTGGCGTTTTCCGGCAGCCGGCCCACGCTCGAAACGGAAATCAGGATGGTTACGAACTTCGGGCCATTCCTGGCCTGGACTTCGAGCAGGCTCTCCTCCGGCATGAAGCGGCTGGCGTTCGCCGCCAGATTCATGATGACCTGCTGGATTTGCGTCGCATCCGCCATGATTGCCGGCAGATGGGTGTGTTTGGCGAACTTGGTTGGAACGGTGGAGGGGAGGACTTTGCGCAAAATACGCTCGGTCCCTTTCAATAGTTGATCCAGCTCGACGGGCTTGATCTCGGGTTTCACGCCCTGCCCTAAACTGAGCAGGGCGTGGGTCATATCCACGCAGCGGTGACACGCGCGCTGAGCTTCGATCAGCCCTTCGTACAGCGGATGATCTTCATCGACGGAATCGAGCGCCAAGCCGACGTTCCCCAGAATTTCCGTCAGCTCGTTGTTGAGGTCATGGGCGATGAAGCCGGCCAGAGCACCCATCATTTCGAGTTTCTGCTCTTTGCGGAGCTCGTGTTCCAGCCCCGGCTCTCCCCCCGGTTGTTGCGCGGTCACATGCTCATCCATTGCCGATTCCATACTAGAGAGGGACGGCAAGGACTCGCGGGGCTGGCCGTTTCGATGCGCTTGAACCGCAAGGGATTAAAATTGTTGGCTTAGCGTGAATCATGATCCATGAAATGATGAAAAAGATGCTGCCTCTGATTCTGGCTGTTGCCAGTGCGGGTTCGGACACGAAAAGCCCGGCGCTTCCCGAGCTGAACCGCATGATTGCGAGATTTGCCCGCACCGAGTTGCGGGTGGAAACATCGAAGCTTTCCGCAGGGGACCAGAAAGCACTGGCCAAACTGGTGGAAGCCTCGCGAATCATGAACGATATTTTTCTCACGCAGTTGTGGAGCGGAAATTACAGCCTGCTGCGAGAGCTCGAGAAAGACAAATCGCCACTGGGCAAAGCGCGCCTGCATTACTTCCTGATCAACAAGGGACCGTGGTCGGACCTGGACGGGCACGCAGCGTTTTTGCCGGACGTTCCACCCAAGAAACTACCGGGTGCGAATTTCTATCCAGCGGATATGACCAAAGAGGAGTTTGAAGCCTGGAAAAACACGGCTGCGCAGGACTTCTTTTCGGTCATCGTGCGGGATTCCGCCAAGCATCTGCGGCGGGTGCCCTATAGCGAAGCGTACCGGAAGGACCTGGAACTGGCTGCAGGCAAGCTGCGCGAGGCCGTGGCGGCGACCGACAACGAAAGCCTGAAACGATTCCTCTCGCTGCGGGCCGACGCGTTTCTCTCGAACGATTACTACGCGAGCGACGTGGCCTGGATGGATCTGGACGCGCCAATCGACGTCACGATCGGGCCGTACGAGACGTACAGCGACGAGGTTTTCGGTTACAAAGCGGCGTTTGAAGCCTACGTCAATCTGAAGGACGAGCTGGAAACCGCGAAGTTGAAGTTCTTTGCGGACCACATGCAGGAGATCGAGGATAACCTGCCGATTGAGCCGCGGTTTCGCAATCCGAAGATCGGAGCGGCCGCGCCGATTCGCGTGGTGAACGAGATCTTCTCCGCCGGCGACGGGAACCATGGGGTACAGACGGCCGCGTACAACCTGCCGAACGATGAGCGCGTGGTACAGGAAAAGGGATCGAAGCGGGTGATGCTGAAGAATGTGCAGGAAGCCAAGTTTCAAAGCATACTGGTTCCGATTTCGAAACGCATGCTGGCGGCAGAGGCGCAGGGGGACTTGAGCTTCGACCTGTTCTTCACGCACATCCTGGCGCACGAGATGACGCACGGCATTGGCCCGCACCAGATCGAAGTGGCGGGGCGCTCGACCACACCGCGCCAGGAGTTGAAGGAGCTTTACAGCGCGATTGAAGAAGCCAAAGCCGATGTGACCGGCCTGTTCATGGTGCAGTATCTGTTCGATCGCGGCCTGCTGCCTGGCGGGGTGGCGAGGGAGCGCCAGCTTTACAATACGTATCTGGCCTCGGCGTTTCGCTCGCTACGATTCGGCTTGCACGAAGCCCACGGAAAAGGCCAGGCGGTGCAGTTCAACTATCTGGTGGACCGGGGAGCGTTCGTCGCGCACGCCGGGGGCACTTACGAGGTGAACTTCGGGAAGATCAAATCCGCCGTGAAGGAACTCGACCACGACCTGCTCACGCTCGAAGCCACGGGCGACTACGCGGGCACAAAGAAGATGTTGGACGAGTTAGGAGTTTTGCGGCCGGACCTTGCCCGGGCGCTCGACCGGCTCCAAGACATTCCCACGGACATAGAACCAGCGTTTGTAACGGCGGACAAGGTCGCGCCGCGTTAAGAGACGCTTAGTGTGCCGCGGCCGTTTTCTTCGCCGGTTCGAGCAGCTTGAGTTTCGCGTCCAGATCCGCCAGGGCCTTGCGCAGAATCTGCTGATAGCGGGGATTCTTGCTCGTGGCCAGCTCTCGTGTGACTCGGATACGCGAAAGCTCCAGATTTTCTCTGTCGCGCAGCAACTGGATTTGTTCGGAGCTCAACTCTGGTTCGCGATCTGCGGTTTGTTTGCCGGCGGCGGATTCGATCTGGGCTTCGACCGACTTACTTTCCCAGCCTCTCGCCATACTTCTATTATGGACTATTTCGAGAGGTAGGGGAGTATCAGTATCCTTCCACCGTGCCTGGCCTACATTGACACTGCACGGAAAAGCCTTAGGCTTAAAACCATGCTCAAGAAGAAAGCGACGAGCCAAGCTCTTGTGCCCGTTGAAATCGTTGAGCGGCGTATTCTGTTCATCCGGGGACACAAGGTGATCCTCGATGCGGACCTGGCCGCACTCTACGAGGTGCCGACTCGCGCCTTGAACCAGGCGGTGCGCCGCAATATCGAGCGCTTTCCGGAAGATTGCATGTTCCAACTGAACCAGGCGGAGTTCGAGAATTGGAGATCACAGATTGTGATGTCCAATTTGGGGGCCAAGATGGGCCTCCGCCGTAGCCCCTATGCTTTCACCGAGCAGGGCGTCGCGATGCTGTCGAGTGTCCTCAAGAGCAAGCGAGCGATCGCCGTGAACATCGCGATCATGCGCACGTTCGTGCGGCTCCGCCGGTTGCTGGCAACGCATAGGCAGCTCGCTGAACGGCTCGCCGCGATGGAGAAGAAGTTCGATGACCGGTTTAAGGCGGTGTTCGACATTCTCAGGCAGCTCATGGAGCTGCCACCGAGCCACCGAAGCGCCCTATCGGATTCGTGCACGGGAAGGGGAAATAGGAATCTTAGCCGCAGTGAAGCCGGTGCGGTATTCGACCGATCGCCGCGTGTTCCAACTGAACAACACCGAGCTTGGAAATTGGAGATCACAAATTGTGATGTCCAATCCAGCAGCACGCGAACTCAAGTTCGCCGCGGCGCGATGAATCGCGCGCCACAAGGCCGGGAAATGGCGGAAAATGGCAGACATGCGAATTTCGGGATTGTGTGCGGTCGTTTGTATCGCGGTAACCGCGCCGGCGGCTACGCTGGATGGAGTTTGGGGAGTCACGATTACGCGGTTTGGCGAGCCGCAGTATCAGCGCGTCATGCTGCATACGAGTGGGGAAAAGCTGACGGGCGAGTCGGGTGATATGACGATCGAGGGCACGGCGCAGGGCGATGCCGTGACGTTCACGGCCAAGCAAAAAGATGGAAAGCCTCACGGGGAGTTCAAAGGCACGATGTTGGAGGGCGTGCTGATCGGCACGGGGAAGGTGGGAGATGAGGCAGTGAGTTGGACGGCGCAGAGGCTCGTGAAACCCAGCAGCAAGGGACAGGCGCACCGGTTCGTGCCGCGCACGTTCCATCGGGAGTTTTCGAGCGAGATTGCGCCAGCCATGCGGATTTTTCCGGGTGACAGCGTGAGCACGTCGACGGTGGATGCGGGCGGACTGGATGCAAACGGCAGACGGCGGTCGCTGGGTGGGAATCCGCTGACCGGGCCGTTTTACGTGGAGACGGCGTGGCCGGGCGATACCTTGGTGGTGCGATTTACGCGCATCCGGCTGAATCGGGATACGGCGGAGAGCGGCGACGGGATTTCGGGTGGCGCGCTCAATCCATACTATTTCAAATTCGACGTGAAGGGGGCGGAGAAGTTCGACAGCACGTGGCAGTTGGATCGTGAGCATGGGATTGCGACGCTGAAGAATCCGACAGAGAAGCTCAAGAACTTTTCGGTGAAAGTCGCGCCGATGCTGGGATGCGTGGGAGTGGCGCCGCCGGGGCATGACGCGCTGCGGTCGGGGCACCTGGGCAGCTTTGGCGGCAACCTGGATTACAACCAGATTCGAGAGGGCGTGACGATGTATTTTCCGGTGTATCACCCGGGTGCGCTGCTGTTCGTGGGCGATGGGCACGCGGTGGAAGGCGATGGCGAGTTGACGGGCGATGCGCTGGAGACGTCAATGGACGTGGAGTTCACGGTGGACGTGATCCAAGGGCAGCCGGCGGAAATGCCGCGGGCGGAGAACGGCGAGTATCTGATGGCGCTGGGCATTGGCAACTCGCTCACCGACGCGTTGCAGACGGCGACGACGAATCTGTCGCAGTGGCTGGAGCGCGATTACAAGCTGAGTGCCAACGAAGTGGCGATGGTACTGGGGACGTCGATGCGCTACGACATCGCGGAGGTGGTGGACCCGGAAGTGAACGTCGTGGCCAAGGTGCCGAAGAGTGTTCTTTCCCAACTACGGCAGTAGGGAAAGCCCATGGCCGGCGACCATCCCACCGGTGACGGGGCGCCCGGTGCGTGTGGAATTCCAGAGAACGGTTTTGGACACTACCGGGGCTCCTGCGCACGCGGCGACGTTTCTGCGCCAGCGGCGTATGGTGATTGAAGAAGCGCTCATGGCGGATGCGGACGGCTTCGCGCGGGTCTTTGTGCATGAGCTGTTTCACTTCGTGTGGCTGCGGCTGGGGAACGCGAAGCGGCGGTCGTATGAGCGGTTGGTCGCGCGGGAGTTGCGTGGGGGCACGCGTGGGGAGCTGGGATGGTCGGCCGAGTGGCGGAAACGGGAGCTGACGGCGCGGGATTGGGTGGAGCGGACGTGGCGATGGCGGGAATATTGTTGCGAAAGCTTCTGCGATACGGCAGCGTGGCGGTATGCGGGGGTGAAGGGACACAAAGAATTTACACTTTTGGCGGCGGCGCGGGCGGCTCGGGGGGAGTGGTTCGCGGATACGGGGGTGGATGGGGGGATCGCGATTTAGACAGGGGAGATTTTCGGGGAGTGCGAGGAACAAGTATTTGGGCCGCGAATGAACGCGAATACACGCGAATGGGAAAAGGTGAACGAGTTGGCGGAACGTGTGATTGGAGCTGTCTATGAGGTTGCCAACGTGCTGGGGGCCGGGTTCTTGGAGAAGGTGTATGAACGCGCTCTGGTGCGAGAGCTGGGGTTGCGGGGAATCCAAGTAAAGGCGCAGGCTTCGTTTCCAGTGGACTACAAAGGCCAGTGCGTGGGAGATTACGTGGCTGACATGCTTGTGGAGGAACGGCTCATTGTGGAATTGAAGTGTGTGGATCGGTTCGCTAACGAACACATGGCGCAGTGCGTCAATTACTTGAAAGCATCGAGTATCAGGCTGGCGTTGTTGGTTAACTTTCAGCGGCCGCGCGTGGAATGGAAGCGGATCGTTTACGATCCGTGAACTATAATGAGCATGAAGGAGATTTTGTGTACGGTGCTCGCGTGAGCGCTGTGGTAGCCGTAGCACTGCTGGCGGGTTTGGGCTGTTCGAGTGCGCCGCGGACAGTGAGGGCGGCTTCGCTAAGGCCCCACAAGGAGCGCAAGAAGGCTCCGGATTTTGCGCTCAAGGACGCGAACGGGCAGACGGTGCATCTGTCGGATTACCGCGGCAAAGTGGTGCTGCTGGACTTTTGGGCGACGTGGTGCGGACCGTGCAAGGTGGAGATCCCGTGGTTCCAGGAGTTCGAGCGGCAGAACAAGGACAAGGGATTCGCGGTGCTCGGCGTGGCGATGGACGACGATGGCTGGGACGCCGTGAAGCCGTTTGCACAAGAGCGCGGCATCAATTACAGGCTGGTGCTGGGCAATGATGCGGTCGGGGACCAGTACGGGGTTGATGCGATGCCCACGACGCTGCTGATCGATCGCGACGGGAACATTGCTTCCATTCACGTGGGGCTGACGGGTAAAAGTGAATTCGAAGATGGCATACAAGAACTGCTCCAGGCTCCTAGCGATCCTTCCGCTCCTGCCCTGTTTGTTCGCGCAAAGTAACGCGATTCTGACGGTGGCTCCACCCGAGAAAGTGGTGGCCAAGCGAAATGCCGAGGTGACGGCGAAGATTGCGGTGACGATTCGGCCCGGTTACCACGTGAATAGCGATGCGCCGCACGAAGCGTATTTGATTCCGCTCAAACTGAACTGGACGGCTGCGCCGCTCGAAGTGGAAGCGGTGACGTACCCGAAGGCGCACGATGAGAAGTACCAGTTCTCGCCCGATCAGCCGCTCTCGGTATTCACCGGGAATTTCGAGATCGCGACAAAATTCAAAGTGCCGGCGGATGCGACTGGTGGCCCGGCGATTTTGGCGGGCAAGTTGAGGTATCAGGCTTGCAACGACACGATGTGTTTTCCACCGAAGACGGTGGAAGTGAACCTGCCTATTGACGTCCGATAGGACGCGGCTATTTTTCGGCCAGCACCGATTTACGAGCCAGGAACTGTTTGATGGAGCGCAAGGCCTGGCGAGTACGCTGATCGTTTTCGACCAGGGCAAAACGTACGAAGCCTTCCCCTAGCGGGCCGAAACCAATACCTGGCGAAACGGCGACCAGCGCTTCCTTCATGAGCAGTTTGGCGAATTCGAGCGAGCCTTCGGCACGGTAAGGTTCGGGAACGGGCGCCCAGACGAACATGGTGCCGCGGGGAGGATCGACCGTCCAGCCGGCGCGGTGCAGGCCTTGGATGAGCACGTCGCGGCGATGCTGGTAGAGCGTTCGGATCTTCTCGGTATCCTCATCGCACTCGCGCAAGGCGATGATGGAGGCGATCTGGATGGGCTGGAAGACACCGTAATCGAGATAGCTCTTGATGCGCGCGAGCGCGCCGATGACCTTCGGGTTGCCGAGACAGAATCCCACGCGCCAGCCGGCCATGTTGTAACTCTTCGACATGGAGAAGATTTCGACGGCGACGTCTTTGGCGCCTTCGACCTGGAGGATGCTGGGCGGGACGTAGCCGTCGAAGCCGAGATCGGCATAGGCGAAATCGTGCACCACGTAGGAGCCATGATGGCGGGCCAGGCGAATGATTTCGCGTAGAAAATCGAGATCGACACAAACTGTAGTGGGGTTGTGCGGAAACGAAATCAGGATCACTTTGGGACGCGAACCGGAGCGGTAAACGTCTTCGAGGCCATTTAGGAAGGTGGCCGCGTTGGGCATGGGCAGCATGCAGGCGTGGCCTTCGGCCATAAGGACGCCGTACTGGTGGATGGGATACGCCGGGTTGGGCGAGACGACGACGTCGCCGGGGCCGATGATGGCGAACAGCAAGTGTGCGAGGGCGTCTTTGGCGCCGATGGTTACGATGGCTTCGGATTCGGGATCGAGGGTGACGTTGTACTTTCGCTGATAGCGCTTGACGATTTCCTCGCGGAGGCGAGCGATGCCGCGCGATTGCGAGTAGCGATGATTCTTGGCGTTACGCGACGCTTCGACGAGCTTGTTAACGACCGCGCGCGGGGTTGCGCCATCGGGATTGCCCATGCCGAGATCGATGACATCCTGCTGTGCCGCGCGTGCTCTTGCCTTCATCTCATTGATGACGGCGAACACGTAGGGCGGCAGCTTCTGGATGCGATAGAAATCGTCGGATGGACTAGGCATCCACCTATTTTACGCGGTGGAGCGCTTGGCGCGCTAGTTGCTAACAGGGTCACGCAAGGTGCTGCGGTGGCGGCCGAACAGGAAGTAAATTACGAGGCCGATGATGAGCCAGACGAAGAAACGGATCCAGGTTTCGAGTGGCAGGCTGATCATCAAGACGAGGCAGCAGACGATGGAGACGATGGGCGTGAAGGGAACCCAGGGCACGCGGAATCCGCGGGGCCGGGCGGGCTGGCTCTTGCGGAGGACGATGACACCCATCGAAACGACGATGAAGGCGAACAGGGTGCCGATGTTCGAGAGATCGGCGAACCAACTGATGTCGAAGATGCCGGCGGGGATTCCGACGAGCAAGCCGGCGAGCCAGGTGCTGACGTGCGGCGTCTGGAAACGCGGATGGACGCGCGAGAACAAGCTGGGCAAAAGGCGGTCGCGCGACATGGCGAACCAGATGCGCGCCTGGCCGTATTGAAAGACGAGCAGCGACGATAGCATGCCGAGCAAGGCACCGGCGGTCACGATCAAGCGGAGGCGGTTCATGCCGAGAGCTTTGAGCGCATTGGCAACGGGCGCATCGTTGTTCAAGGAGCGCCAATCGGCGATTCCGGTGAGAACGAGCGCGACGGAGGCGTAGAGCACGGCGCAAATTACGAGTGTGCCGAAGATGCCCCAAGGCATGTCACGCTGCGGTTTCTTGCACTCCTCGGCCGCAGTGGAGACAGAATCGAAACCGATGTAGGTGAAGAAGACGATGGCGCCGCCGCTGAGCACGCCGGAATACCCGTTGGGCATGAAGGGGTGCCAGTGGCCGGTGTTGACGGCGCTGGCGGCTCCGAAGACGAAGACGAGGATGGCGCCAATCTTGATCATGACGATCGCGTTGTTGGCTTCGGCGCTCTCGCGGACGCCGCGCACGAGAAGATAGCTGAGCGCGAGCAGGATCAGTAGCGCGGGAACGTTGAACCAACTGCCGGTGAACTGGCCTTCGACAATGGCGGGTTCGGAGAGCTGTTTGGGCAAGTGAAAGCCGAAGAGGTTATCGAGGATGTCGTTGAAGTAGGCCGAGAACCCGACGGCAACGCTCATGTTGGAGAAGGCGTATTCGAGGATGAGATCCCAGCCGATGATCCAGGCGAAGATCTCGCCGAGGGTGGCGTAGGCGTAGGTGTAAGCGCTGCCGGCGATGGGGATCATCGAGGCGAGCTCGGCGTAGCACAACGCCGCGAACCCGCAGGCAATGGCCACGAGCACGAACGAGAGTGAGATGGCGGGCCCGGCACCAGCGCGTCCAGTGAGCGTGGCGGCATTACCGCCGCTCAGCAGCAGGTCTAGAACGGGAGCTTTGAAGACGGATTTGACGACGTAGTGTTCGCCGGCGGCCGCGGTGCCGGTTACGGTGAATATGCCCGAACCGATGACGGCCCCGATACCGAGCGCCATGAGGCTCCAGACGCCGAGCGATTTGCGCAGGCGGACGGCCGGATCCTCGGACCCGGCGATCAGCGCGTCAATGCTCTTAGTGCGGAGGAGCTGATTCATGGGCGGCACGCCGTGAGGCGTGCACGGTTACCGTTTCCGCTGGCCCTGCGCCATCTTCTTGACTTTTCTCTTTTGGGAACCGCGTGCGACCCCGGAGGCCCGCTTCGCTTTCGGCGCGGCCTTTTTGCGGGCGGCGCGCTTCACTTTTTTGCGTTCGGCTTTATCGGTGATGTTCTTGGTGTTCATTCAGCTTTTTTTCAATCCTGCGTATTTTTCTACGAGCTTCTTTAAACCGTAACGGGGGAAGCTCACGGTGATCTTAGCATCATCGCCCTCGCCTTCGCGCCGGACCACGGTGCCGGTGCCGTACTTGGGGTGTTCGACGGTCATGCCGGTGCGCGCGGGCTTCTTGGGAGGCGGAGGCGCTTGGGGCAGGGCGCGGCTGGCGGGCGGCTGCTTAGGCAGAGGCTGCTTAGCAGGAAACGGCACGCCGCGCTCGGAAAAGAATTGTGAAATGTTTTCCAGCGAATTGTAGGTCTTGCCGGTGAACAGGTTCTTTTTGACGCTCTCGCGGACTTCGTAGCGCTCGGTGGTGAGATCGACCTGGTGGGCCGGTTGATCGTCGCCGCCCAGCTTGACGACCAGGTTGGATGGAAGCTCACTGAGGAAGCGCGAGGGGATGGAGCGTTCCTGCTCGCCGCCACCGAAACGGCGGCGATAGCGCGCCCACGTCAGGATGAGGCGTTTTTCCGCCCGCGTCATGCCGACGTAACAAAGCCGCCGCTCTTCTTCCATCATGGCTTCGGAGTTGAAAGACCGGCTGTGGGGAAACAGGCCTTCTTCGAGGCCGGCGAGAAACACGAAGGGAAATTCGAGGCCTTTGGCGTTGTGCAGCGTGAGCAGATTCACCTGGGCGCGCTCGTCGACGGAGTCCGCGTCGGCTACCAACGCGGCATGGTCCAGGAAATCCGCAGCGGTTTCGCCACGCTCGGCCGCTTCGGCGGCGGCGCTCGCGAGCTCGTCCAAGTTTTCGATGCGGCCTTCGGCTTCGGTCGTGTTTTCCTGCTCGAGCATCTTGCGATAGCCGGTACGCTCTTCGACAAACCGCAGACCGTCGTGCAGGGGCAAGGCCGGCAGGGCTTCCGACAGATCCTGGATAAGCTTGCGAAAGGCATCGAGAGCGGCGTGTGCGCGGGTGGGAAACTGGTGCTCGTCGAGCATGCGGCCAATGGCGGCCCATAAATCCAGGCTGTTCTCCAGCGCGTAGCGCTCGATCTGCTCGACAGTGGTTTTGCCGATGCCACGCGCGGGAGTGTTGATGATACGCAGCAGGCTGATGGAATCGCGCAGAGAGAGCGCCAGCTTCAGGTATGCGATGATGTCCTTGACTTCGGCGCGCTGATAGAAACTGAATCCGCCCACGACGACGTATTTGCGCCCGTACCGGCGGAGCGCTTCCTCGATCTGCCGCGACTGGAAATTCGTGCGGTAGAGAACGGCGACGCGCCCGGTGGGATTCTCAGCCAGAAGACGCTCGATGGTATCGGCGATGAAGAGCGCTTCGTTCTCGGCGTCGAAACCGCTATAGAGACCCAGGGGTTCACCAGCGCCGGAGTCGGTCCACAGCCACTTGCCCTTGCGCTCTTTGTTGTTGGCCACGAGCGCGCTGGCGGCTTCGAGAATGTTCTTGGTCGAGCGGTAATTCTGCTCCAGGCGGATGGTGCGCGCGTTCGGATAGTCGCGCTCGAAATCGAGGATGTTGCGGATATCGGCACCACGCCAACTGTAGATGGATTGATCCTCGTCACCCACCACGCAAACGTTCTTGTGCGCCTGGGTCAGCAGGCGCATCAGCTCATACTGGCTGCGGTTGGTGTCTTGATACTCGTCGATCATGAGGTAACTCAGGCGGCGGTTGTAGCTTTCGCGGGTGGCCTGGTCATGATAGAGAAGGCGCACGCTCTCGAGCAGGAGGTCGTCGAAATCGAGCGCGTTCGCCTGGTGCAGGGCCTTCTCGTAATCCTCAAAAATGACGGCGATTTTGGTGAGGTTGGGCTCTGTGGCTTCCTGGTAGAGGTCTTGCGGCGTCTTCTTCAGGTTCTTGGCGTGGCTGATGCGCGAGAGCACGGCGCGGGGCTGCATGAATTTTTCGTCGAGCCCGAGACGGCGATAAGACGCTTTGATGATGGCAAGCTGGTCCTCGTCGTCGTAGATGGAAAAACGGCGCGTGAACCCGGGGCGGATCTGTTGCAATGGGTCGCCATCCCGGCGCAGGAGGCGCACACAGAACGAATGGAACGTGGAGACATTGGGCGTCGAAGACAGATCCTCGCCGGCGAGGAGCGAGGCGACGCGGTTGCGCATCTCATCAGCGGCCTTGTTGGTGAAGGTGACGGCGAGAATGGCCGATGGAGGAACGTGATGGTGGCTCACCAGGTGCGCGATGCGATGCGTGATCACGCGGGTCTTGCCGCTTCCGGCGCCAGCGAGGATAAGGAGCGGACCTTCGGTATGAGCGACGGCTTCGCGCTGTTGAGGGTTTAGGCCTTCGAGAAAATCCATCAGATGGGGGTCAATTGAGATTTTATCATGAGCCAACTTTCCTCCCTGCACGAAGCGGCGCGGCGGAGAGAGAATGTATCGACTCGTATGCGAGACAAAACGCGCATCATTTCGCGCCGAACCGCTCTGGCGGCTATTGGCGCTGCTCCAGCACTTGCATCGATCTACGGCACCAAGCGGGTTACCGCCTTCGCGCTCGCCGGAGACAGGTACCACAATCTCGACTACATTCGGACCGCGTTAGGGAAAACGATCGTGCGGGATTTAGGGATCTCCGTTGATTTCACCGATGAGCTGAGCTTGCTCGACGCGAAGAATCTGAAAGATTACAAGCTGCTGATTGTGTTCCGGGATGGAATGATCTGGCCGAACGGATATTCGGATGACGGCCCTGGACAGGCGGGCGGAGGGCTGAGAGGAATCGTGAGCGAACCGCCCGTGCCGCATTCGGAAGGGAACGCGGTTTACTGGATTACGCCGGCACAGGGCAAGGAGGTGAAGGCGTTTGTCGAAAATGGCGGTGCCGCACTTTTCTATCACAACACCACGTACATCAGCCCGCACAACGCGGATTTCCGCGATGTACTGGGCGCGGTGACCGAGGAGCACCCGCCGCTTCGCCCGTTCAAGGTCAGGATCACGAACCAGAGCCATCCCATCACGCGAGGCGTTAGCGACTTCGTGGTGACCGACGAACAACACTTCGTCAAATACGAGAAGGACCCGAAGTACCTGCTGATGGAAAGCGTGAACGAAGACGGCAAGACGTGGAAGGATCTGGGCACGACGTCTCCGGCGGGCTGGGCGTATGATTACGGCAAGGGTAGGGTCTGCTGCCTAGCGCCAGGCCACCTGATCAGCGCGCTTTGGAACCCGGAGTACGTGAAGATTCAGCAGAATGCGGTGAAGTGGCTGCTGCGGCAGTTGTGACATGATCAAGAGTCACAACCGAAGTGTGGTGTCATGCGTCTAATCCGAATTGGAGTATTGTCAGCAATGAATCACAATCAGCTTTATCGCGCAACACCGGCGTTGCTGCTGTGCGGCGCCTTTCTCTATCCAGCGCTTTCACGTGCTGATGAAGGGATGTGGACATTCGACAATCCGCCTGTCAAACAACTCAGCGAGCGGTACGGCTTCACACCGACCGAGGAGTGGCTGGATCATGTCCGGCTATCGAGCGTGCGTTTCAATGACGGCGGTTCGGGCTCCTTCGTGAGTCCGCACGGCCTGGTGCTCACGAACCACCATGTGGCGCTGGGACAGTTGCAGAAGAACTCGGGCGCGGGGAGGGATTACGTAAAAGATGGCTTTTACGCAGCGACGCCGGCCGAGGAGATGAAGTCGCCGGACCTGGAAGTGAATGTGCTGGTCTCAATGGAGAACGTTACCGGGCGGGTACTGGAGGCTCTGAAGGGCGCCAAGACGCCGGAGAAAGAGTTCGCAGCAAGGAAAGCGGTAATCGCAGACATTGAGCGGGAAAGCTTGCAGAAGACCGGTTTCCGCTCGGACGTGGTGACGCTCTATCAAGGTGGAGAATACTGGCTCTACCGGTACAAGAAGTACACGGATGTGCGGCTGGTGTTCGCGCCGGAGCAGCAGATCGCTTTCTTCGGGGGAGATCCGGACAATTTCACCTATCCGCGCTATGACCTGGACATGGCGCTGTTCCGCATTTACGAGAACGGCACGCCGATTGAGAGCAAGCAATTTCTGCAATGGAACCCAAAAGGCGCGGGCAATAACGAGCTGGTATTTGTTTCCGGCCACCCGGGGGCCACGCAGAGGCTGGACACGATGGCGCAACTGACCTTTGAGAGGGACACAGTCGAGCCCAATGTCCTGAAGCTGATCCGGCACCGGATCGCCGTGCTGAAACAGTATTCGGCCGAAGGAGCGGAGCAGGCCAGGCAGGCCACTGAGGAGGTTTTTTACCTCGAGAATTCGCGGAAGGCATACGAGGGGCGCTACGAGGGCCTGCTGGATAAGAACGTGATGGGCAAGAAGGAGAAGGAGGAAGCCGAGTTTCAAGCGAAAGTGACGGCAAATCCGGAATGGAAAGCGGCTTATGGCGGCGCGTGGCAGGCGATTGCCGAGACCGAGAAGAAAATGGCTTCGCGTGCGGGGGAGAGGTTCTTCCACGGGACTGATTCGCAGATCGCGGGTCTGGCTAGAAGCATCGTCGAGTACGTGGCTGAGATCAAGAAACCGGATGGGGAACGGCTCCCTGGTTATCACGAATCCCAGCTCGAGTCGCTGCGGTTCGAGTTGGCGTCGCCGGCGCCGATCTACAAGGGAATGGAGATCGCAAGGATCACGGGCGCGCTAGAGCAGGACAGGGCTGAGGTGGGAGAGAACGATCCGTTCGTGAAGATGGTGCTGAACGGAAGAACGCCAAAAGAGGTTGCCACGGAACTGGTGAACGGCAGCAAGCTGGAAGACCCGGAGCTGCGCAAGAAGCTGATGGAAGGCGGCCAGGCAGCGGTGGATGCGTCGAGTGATTCGATGATCGTGATGGCGCGAAAGCTGGATCCGATGCGGCGCGCGTACAGGAAATGGGTGGAGGACAACGTTGAAAGCGTGGAGCAAAGAGCCGGCGAGCAACTTGGCAAAGCGCGGTTTGCGGCTTACGGCAAAACAACGTACCCCGACGCAACCTTTACGCTGCGGCTGTCTTATGGGCAGGTAAAGGGCTATCCGATGAACGGCACCGAAGCGCCATACAAGACCACGCTTTACGGCTTGTATGACCGGGCCACGAGCTTCGATTTTGACGGACCGTTCTATTTGCCGTCCCGTTATCTGGAAGGGCGGGAGAAGCTGGATTTGACGACGCCGCTGAACTTCGTCACGACGAACGATATCATCGGCGGCAATTCCGGCTCGCCGGTGATCAACCGCAAAGGCGAGATTGTGGGGCTGATCTTCGACGGCAACATCGAATCCCTGGTAGGCGATTTTGTTTACGATCCTGCTAAGAATCGCGCCGTTGCGGTGCACACGGCGGCGATGACCGAAGCATTGCGCAAGCTGTACGGCACGCAAAAGCTGGTGGACGAGTTGCTACCGGCAGCAGCGCAGTAACTAAATCTTCGCCACCGTTTCGACGATGGCGTCGCCGTTGCGAAAGAGTTCCGGCTTGATCTCCGCGCCGATGCCTGGCAGCTCCGGTGGCGTGACGTGGCCGTCATTGGGCCGCGGAACATTGTTCACGAAATAGGGGTACTGGTGGGCCCACTTCCAGTAGTTGCTCTCCATGATGAGGAAGTCAGGGAGCACGGTTGCGAGATGCGCGGAGCAGATAAAGAGGAGCGGCCCGCCGCAGGTGTGCGGTGAGGTGGGAATCCGGTACGTCTCGGCCATGTCGGAGATTCTCTTCCCTTCCGAAGGGCCGCCGCACCAGGTAACGTCATACATGATCACGTCGCAAGCCTTCAGCTCGAAGAACTCACGAAACTCGTAGCGGGTGGCCAGGGTCTCGCTAATGCAGATGGGCACACTGGTCTCGGCCGCGAGCCGCGCATACGCCTTGGCGTTGCCGCTCAGCATGGCGTCTTCAAGATACATGATGTTGTATGGCTCGAGCGCCTTGGCAATGCGCATGGCGCTCGGAAAGTCGAAGCGGCCCCAGCAATCTACGCAGATGTCCATGGCGTTTCCGACGCCGTCGCGAATCTCACGGATCCAGCGCAGGCCCTGCTCCAGCTCCTGGTTCGAGATATAGTGATCCGGGACTTCGAACGGATAGATCTTCATGCCGGTGATACCAAGGTCGAGGAGGAACCGCACGATCTTCGTGGTATCCCGGCCCATCTTCATATCGTTGATGGCCCAATAATCGGTGGTCGTGTTGTAGACGCGCACGCGCGAGCGGGTCCTGCCGCCGAGCAGCCGGTATAGGGGCAGGTTCGAAGCCTGGCCCAGGATATCGAGCTGTGCCATATTGACGGCGCTCAGCACGCGCATGTCGGCACCGCCGGCCACGCGCATCGCGCCTTCGAAGTGCATGTTGCGCCAGATCGCGTCTATGTCGCGCGGGTCTTTTCCGAGAATCAGCTCCGCGTGGTCTTTGAGCGCGCCGACTTCGGCTTGTGAAAACGGATAGGTTTCACCTGTACCGATGAGCCCCTTATCAGTGTGCAGCCGGACCCACCAGAATTCGGCGCCATCTTCCTGGCCACCTGATCCGCCACCGATGTGGAGGTCCTTCCGGAAGGTCACAGCGTCGATGCGCGTAATCTTCATGGGCTGCGTGTTGTCGATCGCGGCGCGGGTGGCGACGGAGAGGCTGCCGAGACCCATAGCGGTGAGGAACGATCTTCTCGTTAAGGAATTCGGTGTCATAGCGGAAGTCTATGTTCAGCCCTGGACAGTATACATCCGCGTGTGGCTCCGCTATGGCAACCGTGCAGCACGGTACGCAAGTCCCGGTGACATTCGGGTCACGCAAAGTGAAGTGGTCCGGGTAAATTAACCGAACCTTGACCTTATCTTCATTCAGCAATAACATTTCTGACCTACCATCAGCCTTCCGGGGTAGTGTTTCGTTTAGTGGCAGGGCCGGCGCCAGCGCTGCAAAGGGTGTGGCGCGCCGGAAGGGACCGTCAGAGAAGGGGTCTGTTCCGGAGGCGAGCCGCGCAACCGGAGCCTCGTTCACTCGCCAAATCAGAAACCTTCCAGGCGAAGGCGGGCTCGCAAGTCTTTAAATCTCAGACGATGGAGGAAAGTCTCGATGCGTTCATATAAGCGTTTAGCGGGACAGGTCATCTGCGCCATTTTTATTTTCTGCTCGGCCCTTCAGCCCCTGGCGGCACAGCAGGTTCTGGGCGCCATCACGGGCACGGTTAAGGACTCGACGGGCGCGGCGGTACCGGATGCGAAGGTGAAAGCGCGTAACGCAGCGACCAACCTAGAGGTGACTGCCCACTCCCAAGGGAACGGCTCTTATTCAATTCCGAATCTTCCGGCAGGAACATACACGCTGACGATCACGAAGGAGGGGTTCGACACCGAGACACATACCCAAGTTCTGGTGAACGGCGACCGCACAGCTACGGTGGATGGCAGCCTGCAAGTGGGCACGGTAGCCACCACGGTTGAGGTGACAGCGACACCCCTCATGAACCAGGTGGACACGACCAACGGCTACGTGGTTGACCAATTGACCATTGAAGAAACGCCTCTAGGTACAGGCAGCTTCACGCAGTTGGCGATTCTGAGCCCCGGCGTCCACGCGGACTTTCTGGGCGGCGCGGGCAGCAACGCGGGGCTTGGGAATCAGGCCATCTTTGCTAACGGCCAGCGGGATACCAGCAATAGCTTCTCCCTGAACGGCATCAACACCAACAACCTCTTCAACGGCAATTCCACCAGCCAGGTGGGAGAAAACCGGTTTGTGCTGAACACCGGCGAAAACTTCGGCGCCGGCGGCGAGATACAAACCAGCACCTCGGTCTACGGCGCCATCGGCCAGGCGCTACCGACGCCGCCAACGGAGGCAATCCAGGAAATTAGCGTCAACGCAGCGATGTACGACGCGACACAGGGCGCGAACAGCGGCGCACATATCGGGGTGATCACCAAATCCGGCACGAATGAGATTCATGGTGGCGTGTACGAGTACTTTCAGAACAACGACATGAACGCGGCACCGTTCTTCTACAATGCTTCTCCGGCTATCACCCAGAAGGTGCCGTTTCTCGCGCGCAATCAGTTCGGCGCTACGGTAGGCGGTCCGATTAAGAAAGACAAGCTCTTCTACTTTCTTTCCTATCAGGGTATGCGCATTGATGATGCCGCGGATGCCACCAAGGATGCCACGGTTCCACTGGGGCTTACAAATGATCGCAGCCCTCAGGGGATTATCAATGCCATCCAGAGCAGCTTCGGCACCACCATCAGCGCCAGCAAGATCAGCCCCGCCGCCATGGCCATGCTAAATGCCAAACTGCCGAACGGGCAGTATCTGATTCCGACGCCACAGATTACCAATGCTGCCCTGGCCACGACGCTGGGTTATGACGTGGTAGAACAGGGGCAGAATGCGAAATCCAACGTCGATCAGGGCATAGCGAACATTGACTATGTGATCAGCGACAAGGACCGCCTTGCAGGCAAGTATTACATTCAGGCGAATCCAACGACGAATCCGTTTGGCGCGGTAGGCAGCCTTGAGGGATTCCCCCAGCAACTGAATAGCGGAAGCGACGTCGTCTCGCTCCAGAATATTGTGATCCTCTCGCCCACGATCACCTGGGACCAGCGGTTCGGTTTCACCCGGTTGCGCGCTTTTTCAAACACCGGACAGGCCTTCTCGCCGCAGAGTTTTGGCATGAACCTGCTGGGTTCACAGAACTTCCCCCAGATGGAGATTGACCTCGCAGATCCCACTATCTCCAACGGCCTCGAGTTCGGACCCAGCACCAGCTTCGGGAACGCGGGCATGTTTCAGAACCAGGCGGAGGTCGCGAGCAAGCTGAATTGGGTGATAGGCCGGCACACTCTGTCGTTTGGCGGGCAGTGGGATCACACGCAGCTCAATATTGTTAATCACAACACCTCAACCGACGACCTCGAATTTTCGAGTTTCACCAGCTTTGTGGAGGGTAGTGTCCGCTCCGGCCGGGCGTTCGCCGGATCGGCCAACCGGTATTACCGTTCAGACACAGTTGGCTTGTTTGTGAACGACAATTACAAAATCCGCAGCAATCTCACGCTGACGTTGGGGCTGCGCTGGGATTACGACGGCCCGCTCACCGAGAAATACGGAAAGCTCACGGGCTTCAATTCCAGCTTGTACTCGTACGATGCGGCCACCGATACGATCACCGGTTCGGGGGTGCAATTCGCGACGGGCGGAGGCGATTCCCTGATGAAAAATCTCCAGGCGGGTTTCGCGCCACGCATCGGAGTTGCCTGGACTCCGTTATCGAAGATCACCGTCCGCACCGGCTTCGGCATCTACTATGATCGCGGCGAGTTCTTCAGCTATCTTTCGCCCAGTGCCGGCCAGGGCTTTAATGGGCCTTTCGGGGTAACGCTAGCGCCGCCGTTTGTCGAACCGATCGACTCCAAGAGGGGAGCTACTATTGCCGCCCCCTTCGGAACGACGCCCATAGCAGCGCCGTCCGGTACCCCGTCGCAGTTCCTCGGCCTGTTGCCCAACCTCTCCCAGACCGAATCGGGCAACTGGCCGTCCGGCAACCTGTTTGGGCCGTTCCTGTCTGGCGGTTACGACATCAATAACAAGTTGCCCTACTCGGAGAACTGGACCTTCGACATTCAGTACCAGGCCTCCAATAGTTGGCTCTTTAGCGTGGGTTATGTCGGAAATCACGGGGTGCATGAAGTGCTGCCCATTCCTTTCAATCAGCCGCTTCTAGCCACGCCGCAAAATCCCGTGAACGGGCAAATCTACTCGTATGGCGGGTTGAGTCCGCTCAGCACGTGCAATTATCCCAGCGCGCCACAGCTGGATCTCGAACCACTGTGCCCGCCGCCGTACTATGCCGGAAACGCAGAGGTTCGGGTTCCATACATCGGATATGACATGAACTCCGTTCTCTACAAAGCGGAGGGGACTGCCAACTACAACGCGCTTCAGTTGCAGGTTCGCAAGCGCCTGTCGAACGGCCTGCAGTTCACCGGTTCGTACACCTGGTCGCATGCTTTGGACGAGCAGAGCGGCCTGGGCCTCTTCTTCACCGGTAACAATCCGCTCAACCCCAAATCCAACTACTCTTCAGCGGATTTCGATCAGACTCACGTATTCTTAGTCAATTACAGCTACACGATCCCGAGCCTCACCACGAACAAGATGTTGGGGGAATTTATCAACGGCTGGACTCTGGGCGGCCAGACCGTGGCGCAAAGTGGACAGCCGTACAGCGTGTACGACTACTCCGGATCGGTGGCGGGCATCTATTACGGCACCTATGATGAGATTACCAACCCAATCGTTCCCCTGAAGCCGGGCGTAACGGTGCAGCAGGCCGAGTTGCAGGGGACCACGGGCGTGAATGCCGGCAAACCAGTGCTGAACGCGAATGATTTCTTGCCCCAGTTCCTCGCACCGGGCCAGGACGGCGTGCCGCCCTGCGATGCAACCGGCTGCGACCTCTACGAATCCGTCTATGGGACCACCGGCAGGAACACCTTCCGCGGCCCCTTCCACGTCCGCTTTGATATGAGCCTGGGCAAGGAATTCGCTCTCACCGAACGAGTCCGGCTGCGCTTCAATGCCATGGCCTTCAATATATTTAATCATCCGGATTTTGACACACCGAATAACGACGTTGTGTTCTTCCCGTATTACGACGGGCCGCCTTCCATTCCACCCCAGGGTAGTCTCGGAATGATCCAGCACACCCTCGGCAGCCCACGATTCCTCCAACTGGCGCTGCACCTGACGTTCTAAATGCACGGGGCGGCCGGCTTCGAGTGGCCGCCTCTGTCAACTCCAATGGTTTCTGTCAAGGCTGCGGTATTGCACGGCCTCGGCGAGGTGCTTGGCCGATACGGTTTCGGAGTGATCGAGATAGGCGATGGTGCGCGCGACCTTGAGAATACGGTCGTGCGCGCGAGCTGAGAGTCCCATGCGCCGCACGGCCATTTCGAGGGTCCGTTCACCGGCTTCATCCAGCGCGCATTGCCTGCGGATCATGCGTACGGGCATGCGCGCGTTGACAAAACCACGGGCCAGTTGCGTGGCACGAGCCTGCTCTACGCGTCCCCGGATGTCAGAGGAAGATTCACTCGTTCCGTTCGAGCGCAGTTCTTTGTACGGCACCGCGGGCACCTCAATGTGGATATCGATGCGATCGAGCAGCGGCCCGGAGATCTTGCCCAGATAGCGCTGAATGATGCCGGGCGTGCAGCGGCACTCGCGAGTAGCGTCGCCGAAGAATCCGCAGGGGCATGCGTGCAGATAGCAATTGGTGTATTGAACGCGTCTACCGGCCGCCAACCAGGTGGGCGGCGTGATTCGCGCCGCGTCCAGCTCAAATCGGGCATCCGTTAATGCGTAATCACAAGAGAAAAAAGCACTTAAAGGCCCGTTCCGCAGTGCAGTGACGATTCGTTGTAGCGAGCCATAACGCGCGATAGGCGGGCTCCAGAAGACCACTCCGTGGCGACGGCAGCAGTTTCGGCACCCGAATAATACAGAAGCAGGTAAGCCGCTGAGCACACACAGCAGAATGGAACTGGCGTAGGCCCTCGCAGAAGACGGCTATTTTCGCATCCGCGAATTTTACTGGCC
>Ga0326728_10009451_pt1 | contig 23479 bp, 20 predicted proteins | sample MB3enrmetagenome_FD_207602 | JGI IMG/M metagenome (GOLD analysis project Ga0326728, IMG submission 207602) | Lab enriched peat soil microbial communities from McLean, Ithaca, NY, United States - MB31MN | ecosystem: Environmental > Terrestrial > Soil > Wetlands > Peat | place: USA: New York... | reverse complement strand
TACAGGGCGAAACGATTGAAACCGATGCTGCAAAGAGCTATGTGGTATTTGAGCCTCTTGGAGTCATTCTTGGAATAATGCCCTGGAATTTTCCTTTCTGGCAGGTGGCGCGCTGGGCTGTGCCGACCCTCGCAGCCGGCAATGTGTGCCTGCTCAAACACGCCTCCAATGTTCCCATAACGGCGATCGAGACAGAGAAAATTTTCCACGAGGCCGGTTTTCCGGCGCACGTATTCCAGACGCTGCTGGTGGGGCCTCGAGGGGTCGAGCGGCTGATAGAGCAGGACCGGGTCGACGGGGTTTCGCTTACCGGAAGCATGTCCGCCGGGTCCTATGTTGGTTCGCTTGCGGGAAAAAACTTAAAAAAAGCCGTTCTCGAACTGGGCGGCTCTGACCCCTTTATAGTTCTCGAAGATGCGGATTTAGACAAAGCCGCCGGGGCGGCGGTCAGATCAAGGATGGGAAATGCCGGGCAAAGCTGCATCGCGGCGAAGCGGTTGATAGTCAAAGAATCTGTCTCGGAGGCATTTGGGGAAAAATTCGTGGAGATTCTGGACGGCCTGAGGGTTGGAGACCCCATGGATGAGTCCACCGATTTGGGACCGGTTGCCAAAAAGGAATTTCTGGAAACGCTGGACGAACAGCTCAACGATGCTTTGAAAAAAGGCGCCAGGGTACACTGGGGACCAAAACCGCCGGAACAGGGGTTTTTCTTCCGCCCGGTTATCTTGACGAATCTGACCGGTGATATGCGGGTGTTGAAGGAGGAAGTCTTTGGACCAATAGCGGCAATGGTCACAGCCTCCGGCGAAGAAGAAATAGTCAGGATTGCGAACGAAACCGAGTTTGGTCTTGGCGCCGCGATTTGGACCAGGGACATATCGAAGGCGCAGGAACTCGCCAGAGAGATCTCCTCCGGGTTTGTGGCGATAAACGATATCGTCAAATCGGACCCGCGCCTTCCATTCGGGGGGATCAAGAAGTCCGGATTTGGTAGAGAGCTTTCTCATTTTGGTCTAAAGGAGTTCGTGAATATAAAAACCGTTGTCATAAATGGATAGACTGTCATGGAATTTAGCGGTTCCACGGTTTCGGCCCAGCCCCGGATAAAGCTCTTCCTGGCGTTGTCACGCACGCCGCACGGGTTGCTCGACATGGCTGCCCCCGCCCTTGCAGCGCTTCTCTGGCTGGGGGCGATTCCTCCCCTTCATGTGATCGTCATCGGCTTGGTGACGGCTTTTTCCGGCTATACGGCAGTCTATGCCCTTAACGATGTCGTTGATTTCCGGACGGACAGGCGCAAGGTCAGCGAGTGCGGACTCAAGTTCGCCGGCGTGGATCTGGACGCCGTCTACGCACGCCATCCGATGGCGCAGGGCTTGCTAAGCCTCAGGGATGGAATCTTGTGGACAGCGGCGTGGGGCACAATTGCGCTGATCGGGGCCTGGCTGCTTAACCCGGCATGCGCAGTCATATTTATTCTGGGATGCGTCGCCGAAGCGGTTTACTGTTTGATGTTGCGGCTTAGCTGGACGAGGGCTTTTTTGAGCGGCGCCGTCAAGAGTGCAGGCGGATTGGCCGCTATATGCGCTGTTGCGCCGGGTTCTTCTGCGTTTTTTTTCATCGGATTTTTCCTGTGGTTCTTTTTCTGGGAAATCGGTGGCCAGAACGTTCCAAACGATTGGAGCGACATGGAGGAAGATAGAACAATGGGGGCTGAAACTATTCCGGTAAGGTTCGGCCCGAAGCGATCAGCCTGGATCGTTTTGATCTCGGTGACGATCGCCGTTATAATGAGCATCGCCCTGTTCTGGCTGACACCCGCCAGACTGAGTCCGATATATTTCGCCGCGGCTGTTCCCGCCGGAACGTTTCTTCTGCTTGTGCCGGCATGGCGGCTCTATGCCAAGAAGACTGCCACCCTTGCTTCAGCTCTCTTCAACCGGGCAAGTTATTATCCCGTGACAATGTTCGCAGTTGTATTCTTCAGCGCCGTCATTTAGGGTCGAGTTCGGCAATAGCTTTACGCCACTCTAGCGGGTTTCCCAAATGGACCGCTTTATCGATTCCGACATTCTCCAGCAATAGCCCCAGCGACTCCGTGGTCACGTCAGAGAAGAAAATGCTAACTCTAGTATGTAGAACTAAAGTTAGCATTAAAATACTATCCTGTCTCCAAAAAAGCTCGCAAAGTCATGGGGAAAAGCACAATTTTGGTGAAATTTGGAGAGAAGGTACGTAAAGAGCGCATAAAGCGCGGCTTTTCGCAGGAACAGCTTGCCGAATTGGCCGGGGTGCATCGCACCTATATCGGGATGATAGAACGCGCAGAGAAAAACATTACGCTGGCAAATATAGAAAAGGTGGCAAAGGCCCTGGAACTGTCGCCTCATGCATTACTTTGCTTCGACCCTTGATCGGTGCATGAAATATAAGAGGGCATGCATTGGATGGGCGCCAACCCTCACAAGTTTAAATCCTCTGTCCTACAGGTCGTCATAAATGAGGCTGAGGCCTTTTTTGTCAGGACGCCCCTATCTCTATTCCCTCCATCTGTGCCTTTTGAGGGCGGTGGAGACTATGCCCTTTACTACTCTGGGGACTTTGACCTGTACAAAGCGATTTCGGTAAGAACGATTAAGAAAGAATCCCTGCCGATATACGTTGGCAAAGCTGTACCGTCGGGCTGGCGCACGGCCAGAATAATGACAACAAGCAAAACGCCTCTGTATAATCGAATACGCGAACATTTTCGCAACATCCAACAGACTGAAAACCTCTCGCCAAAAGACTTCAAATGCAGGTACATAATTCTGGACGGCAATGAGAGCGGTCTTATTGGTCCCGTAGAAGCGGGCCTTATAAGAAAGTTTCAGCCTTTGTGGAACTCAATCATAGACGGCTTTGGAAATCATACCCCCGGCCAGGGGCGATTCAACCAGGCAAAGTCGGGCTGGGACGTTCTGCATCCCGGCAGAAGCTGGGCAGAGAGGTGCCTGGGGAAACCGCCTGACTACCAGGAACTGGTGAAAAGAATCCACGCGTACGTCAGGACCAAACGGGGTACATAATCAGCGCCCCAGTACGACTGCGGTCTCATAGAGAAGAGTTGCCTTCTTGGCTTTGCCGGCGCGCACTGAAGAGTCCACGATACTTGAGCCAGTTCGTTTTGTCCGCAGAAGAATGATTTCGTTTTTTCTCAGCCCCGTCAGTTCGCCTATATCCGCGAATATTTCGTCCGTCTTGATTTCCAGACCCTGAAGTATGCTGTTCCCTATCACTACAACTGCGATGCCTGTAGGTTTCAATAGCTTGCCAACGAGCTTGCAGAACCTATAGGAGTCATTGAAATAGGTGGCCGCATAGTTTGCCCATCCATGCCCTCCATAGGTTTTCCTGTCAGAGTTTCTCTCTCTGAGAAGCTGGAGGGTCTTTTCAAGCGATGCATGGTGAAACTCCAGCGGAACTGTCTCCTGGTCTCGAACAGTCTGCCAGAACTTCCCAAAACTTTCATGCTCGATGGGGCGAAGTTCCTTCGGGTCGGTTGCAATGCCAAGCCAGAAAAGTTGAGGTCGCGTATTCCTGATATAATGATAGTTGTTCAAATATGGGGGCGACGTTACCAGGAGATCGACTGCATTGCCTTCCGAAAAATCGAGCGCCCTAAAGAAGCTTTCATTTAGAATCCGCGCCTTATTATTTCTAGCGGTCACACCGTAGAGTTCTTCGAATTCCTTAATATCTGAGGCCATATCCCGGATTTTGGCGGCCAGGATTTGCTCAACGGCCGCATCCAAAATGTTCTCTTTCCCGGAAGATTCTCTTCTCCCGAGGCTTGGCTCATATGAATAGTTTGAAAAACTAACCATCACAGTGCCGAAGGCCAGCCGGAACAGGTCTTTTAGTTCGAGGCTTTTGATATTAGACAGGTAATCAATCACTATGAGCGCCTTTCGCTCAACCTCCGGGCTGAAAAAAGCCACCTTGGTTCCAAACTTGTCGGGCGGGCGGCTCCTCGGCCTATAGTCCCTGTCCGCAGCCCTGCCCGCATAGTAGTGCAGGAACCGCTGCAGCTCTTCGTCCACTAGGCTTGCATTCAAACCCCTCGCTGACAATTTCATCTTGCAGGCCAGGTAAGCATACGGGTTAATCTCGAACCCGAGCACGTTATAACCGTGCATAATGCCTTCGGTGAGGGTGGTGCCCACCCCCGCGAATGGATCGAGAATAGTCACCTCCGACGCCGGAACAGTCGGATCGATATAATTGCGAAAGCAGTCCTCGACAAAGTTCGAAGAAAACCCCGCAATCCATGGGACCCAACGGTGAAAAGGCAGGCTCTTGTTCCCGTTAAATGCCGAGTCTCTGAACGACGCTGTTCTATCCTCATAAACCGCCGATGCATTCCCTTGAAAAAGTGAGAGTTGCACAGGCCCATGCAAGGCAGGCTTTTCAGCGAAGGCTTTAATCCTGCGAATATTGTCCTCCGTGAAGATCCTCCATCCGTTCCGGTCCCGTTTGACCTCGGGAAATCTACCCTCAAGCAGCCAGCGCTTCAGGGTGATCGGCGCAACGCCTATACCATTTGCAGCCTCAGTCAGAAAAACAGTGCCGGACACAAACAACCTCCATTATTTTCAGACCGGATAAAAACCCGTATCAACGTGTATCACAACTCCGCGGCGACGGTCAATGAGTCTCTAAACCGACAGCACTTCAAACCTGCAGGATTTCGATCCCATGGGACATGATATAGGCGCGGTCCATTGCTCAGTTGGAGCCATACGATCAGTTCCGCTTCCGACTCAGTCAGGACGGTATTCAAGGCCACGCTTCCAGCAATGCGAAATTTCAGGGACATAATAGCACAAAGCAACGACCGTGTTTCCCATTCTGGTTTATTACGGTATTCCTGAAAAATAAAATTTGGCATGCTTGGTCTTTTCCTTATGCCTCTCCTGTAGAAAGCCCCATTCACCACTCCCCCTTCCACCTACTCACATCCAGCTACAATCTTTTCTATTTTTTGCCGCTTTCAAGTCCTCCACAAGATAGAGCAAAACCTGCCTTTGGCTCCCTTCGACGCGGAGTGGGAGGCGTTAGGGAGAGGAGAGAAGCGCCGTCTATACTTACCCTCCACCAAAATCGAAATGGCAGTGCCATGGATATTTGTCCTTCTTCACCTATTGGTTTGCTACAGATGTTTTCCATTACCTCTTCAGCGCCGTCATTTAAGGCAGGGGTTCTACTCTGAGCGCGTTGCCCGGCATCCCCGCATCCGCCTCATTGCAAAAGCAGTTGCTTCTCGCGAAGCCTCTTTATTTCATCGCGCAGAAACGCCGCTTTTTCGAATTCAAGACGCGAGGCGGCCTCTTTCATTTCCTTCTCCAAAGCCTGGATATGTTCATCAGGGGAGGCGAGGCCGGCGGAGCGATCGAATTCAGCCTGAGGTTCGAAGACAAATTCCGAGCCAGCAGGTTTAAGGCGATAGTCGGCCAGAATGTCCGCCACATCTTTTTCTATCGACTTTGGCACAATGTTGTTTGCCTCGTTGTATGCGAGTTGCTTTTTTCGCCGCCTGTCCGTCTCCTGGATGGCTCGCCGCATGGACTCGGTCATGTTGTTGGCGTAGAGAATAACCATTCCCATGACGTTGCGCGCAGCGCGGCCCGCTGTCTGTATGAGAGACCTCTCCGACCTCAGGAAACCCTCGTTGTCGGCGTCCAAAACCGCTACCAGCGAAACTTCGGGAATATCCAGGCCTTCCCGCAGCAGGTTAATTCCCACCAGGACGTCGAAATTACCCAGCCGCAGGTCCCGCACCGTCTCAATCCGCTCGATGGTGCCTATGTCCGAGTGCATATAACGAACCCGAATGTCGAGTTCGGCGAGATATTCGGTGAGATCCTCGGCCATTCTCTTGGTGAGAGTGGTAACAAGTACACGATGGCCTTCTTTCACCTGCCTGCGAATTTCACCGATCAGGTCGTCAACCTGAAAATCCGCGCGACGCACTTCGATGCGGGGATCGACAAGGCCGGTAGGCCTGATGATCTGCTCTACGACGCGTCCCCTGGTGTTTGCAAGCTCATAAGGACCGGGAGTTGCAGATACATAGACGACCTGTTTCACACGGGCTTCGAATTCATTGAAGTCGAGCGGCCTGTTGTCAAGCGCCGAAGGCAGCCGAAAACCGTAGCGAACGAGAGTTTCCTTTCTGGCCCTGTCGCCGTTGTACATGCCGCGGATCTGAGGAACCGAGATATGACTCTCGTCGATGAACAGGAGCCAGTCTTTTTGAAAGTAATCCAGCAGAGTGTACGGGGGGGTCCCAGGCGAGCGTCCGTCGAGGTGCCTGGAGTAGTTTTCGATTCCATGGCAGAAACCAAGTTCAATGAGCATTTCGAGATCGAACCGGGTTCGTTCTTCCAGCCGCTGCGCTTCGAGGAGTTTCCCTTCCCGATAAAAGAAATCGAGCCTTTCGGAGAGCTCGGATTTTATCGAGCTCACGGCTCTCTCCAGCACGTCCGGGGAGGTTACATAATGGGTGCCGGGATAAATGTCGATCCTTTCCAGACGCCGGAAGGTACTTCCCGTCAGGGGGTCGATCTCTTTTATCGAGTCGACTTCGTCCCCGAAGAACTCTATGCGGATTGCCCTGTCCTCCTCATAGGTCGGAAAAACCTCGACAACGTCTCCCCTTACGCGGAAAACGCCGCGATGAAAATCATAGTCGTTTCTCTCATACTGAATGTCCACCAGTTTGCGCAGGATCTCTTCCCTTGCAACTTGTTCGCCGGTTTTCAGCTCCAGGAGCATCTGGTGATATTTTTCGGGGGAACCCAGGCCGTAAATGCAGGATACGCTCGCCACGATTATCACATCCCGGCGTTCCAGAAGCGACCGGGTCGCCGAATGACGCATCTTGTCAATTGTCTCGTTGATTGATGAATCTTTGGCTATATATGTGTCAGTTTGAGGGATATAAGCTTCGGGCTGGTAATAATCGTAATATGAAACAAAATATTCGACCGCGTTTTCCGGGAAAAATGACTTGAACTCACCGTAAAGCTGTGCGGCAAGCGTCTTGTTGGGAGCGATGACGAGGCTGGGCTTCTGGATCTTCGCTATTACATGAGCCATAGTGAAGGTCTTGCCCGAACCTGTTACACCCAGCAGGGTCTGTGCTTCGGCTCCCCTCTCCAGATTTGACGCCAGCTTCTCAATTGCCTCAGGCTGGTCCCCGGTCGGCCCGAACTGGCTTGTAAGCTTGAAAGGTTTCATTCAGACTCCTAAAGCCAAATTATAACTCCAACATTGGCGGGCCGGAGATTTTTCCTTTAGATCGTATGTGTATGAGCTGATTTAAATTGGCTATAATCCGCCGCTCTTGGATGGTCAGGAAAGGTCTGTCTTTTCTTCATCTTCCTCAAATTCGGCAGGGTTGTAATCGACAGGTTCAAGATCTTTTTGCTTGAGTTCCAGGCGCTTGAGGCGTGATCTGTCGTTTATGACTTTCTCCATTTCACGGCGCACTTCGGTCTGGTTAAGTAGTTCAGAGAGCAATATGCGTTTGTAGCTGATGCTTCGAAGCTCGTTTTCTAGAAACTCGTCCCTTTCCTGTTTTAATTTAAGGTTCTGCATGAAAAGTTTCTCTTCCAGCGACTCATTTTCAATAAGGAGCGTGATCAGCATATCGCTAAGCTTGTTTTTGCGCAGTCCCATCATTCCGACCCCGGCAGCTTTCCTGCGATACTGCTCCAGCTTGCTTTCGAGAAACTTGATGTGCTGAGCCAGTCCGGCCTTGTCATCTTCGAGTTTCTGTTTTTCATTATCCCAAAAAGCCTTGAGCGACCGCTCGATAGTGAGCATTTCCTCTCGCTCCAGTGCTGCCCGGGCCTTGAATTTTCGACCCTGAGTGCGGTGTCCCATGAAGTAGCTGATCGACGACACCACCATTATGCAAAACAGCCCGGCAATTACCTGATAGAAGATCAGATCCATCTGAATTCCCTCTCGTTGGCATTGGGCAGCAAGAATAGACACTCCGCCCGGCGCTCAGTCACGCCGGGCCGCAGTACCGACCAGTATAAACTCTAATTTAAACCACGTAAATACGAGAGGTTGATTTAGGTAAGCTGGTGTTTTGCACCTTGTATTGAATATCGCATATCAGATTTTGATGTTTTGTCCCGGGGGTCAGGCGTATCTTTCCATTCAATGATAGTCTCTACATTGCCGGGTCCGTCATGCTCCGTCCAAGCCTGTCTTGGCTTTTTCCATTAACCAGTGCTCGGTATCGATGTAGTAGAATCTCAAATCCGAAAGCATTATGTAATGGGACCTCTCCTCGGCTATCAATTGGCTTAGCAGTTCTCGTTCAATCTGTTCGGCGGCTTCCTTTTGCCTGCTTAAAAAGAATTCTATGGCTTGATTCTCAAGTTCCATACCGGTCTCAATTGCCGCGACGTCATCAAGACAAGCCTGCGAAACCTTTTTACTCTTTTGCCTCAACTTTTTGATCAACTCGCTCCTGCCGGGGACATCCAAGTCAAAAGCGGCAGGCGTCGAGATCGCCAGGGCCCTTGGAAAGCTCTGCATATATGCCATTCAGGCTGTCCAGGTGCTTCTGCTCGGCATCTCTCAACATTTCGAATGTCTCGGCGCCAACACTGTCACTGCATTTTCCCGCTGCCTCGGTGTAAAAAGACTTCATTTTTTCTTTTAATTCGACGACCGTGCACATTATTTCAAGGAGCCCAGAACCGTTGGTTTTCATTTCGCTTTCCTTCCAAGCTGGCTGGATTGAGGTTGATAAAATCAGTCAATTTCATATAAGAGTGTCGATAGTGTCTGTCCAGCAGGAATATGGCGGACCGGGCGCTGCGGCGCCCGGTCCGATCCTATGCAGTGGGGGCGAGCCTTTTCATTGCATACGTCTTGTGCCCCAATACAAACCACTTTCTGAAGGCCAGAACGAAAACTATCGCCATAAGGGTCATGAGGGAGGCGGCAAGCGCGACCAGGAGGTAATTGCTTGCGGCATAGTTGACCTTTATCAGGTAATAGCCTGCAGTCATTGTAACCGGCAGCATCAGAATTCCGGGCACGGCGGTAATCCAGGAGTATTTAAATTTTCCCATGCCCATGATCATAGTGGTTCCGACGATCAGGGCGCACGCGGCGAGCAGTTGGTTGCTCATGCCGAACAGAGGCCAGATCGTTGTGATATTGCCGGTATAGACCAGGTATCCCCAAAACGTGGTGAACAAAGCGCTTGTCACAATGATGCCGAAAATCGATCTCCTCTCAGGAGAAAACAAGGGAATATACCTGCCGATGATTTCCTGGAGCAAATATCTTCCTACCCGCGTTCCTGAATCGACAGCGGTCAGTATGAAAACGGCTTCGAACATGATGGCAAAATGATACCAATACGCCATAAGCCCTTTCATAAAATTAAGTGAACTGAATATATAAGCCATACCGACAGCTAGGGAAACAGCCCCTCCGGGTCTGGCCTGGATATTTTCCTGGACGGCCTCAGCCAACTGGGGAAGATGCACCGGCGCCATCCCGAGGGTCTTGTAAGCTGCTGCAGAGGCATTGATTGCGAAATAATCGGATGGAACCAGCACGCAGGCGGCGATGAGGGCCATTATGGCGACGAATCCCTCAACCAGCATCGCGCCATATCCCACGAAAAGGATATCCTTTTCATTATTAATCATCTTCGGCGTGGTTCCCGTGCCTATTATCGCGTGAAAGCCGGACAACGCTCCGCACGCAATGGTGATGAAGAGGAATGGAAAAACCGAACCGGGGGCAGCGACAAGCGGGCCCCCACCGCTTATGAATTTGGTCAGGGGCGCCATCTCCAGGTAGGGATGAACTATGCAGATACCTACGGCGAGAGCAGTGATGGTTCCCAGCTTAAGAAACGTCGACAGGTAATCGCGCGGCACCAGGAGCAGCCAGACCGGCAGGGCTGAGGCAAAGAAACCATAGGCCGGAATGAATATGGCGCACTGTTCCTTGGACAGATAAAACCATTTCGAGAGCACCGGGTGAGCTGCCACGAAAGGGCCGGTGAAGATAACCACACCCAGCAGCGCCACCCCGATCACACTTGCTCCGGCGACGTCTCCGGGCCTTATCCAACGCATCCAGATACCCATCATAACAGCGATGGGCAAAGTGCAGATAACCGTGTAGGCGCTCCAGGGGCTTTTCATCATGGCGTTTACCACTGCCAGCGAAAGTCCGGCCAACGTCAGAATAAGAATGAACAAAACGGCAAAGCTGGCCACGGTTCCAGCCGCCTTTCCAATCTCCGATTCTGCGATGAGTGAAATACTTTTCCCCTCGTGGCGAACGGAAGCAAAAAGAATGACCATATCATGCACCGCCCCGGCAACCACCGCTCCGACAATGATCCAGAGAGCGCCCGGCAGATAGCCGAATTGGGCCGCGAGCACCGGACCGAGCAGCGGACCCGCCGCTGCAATGGCTGCAAAGTGATGTCCGAAAATGACATACTTGTTTGTCGGATGGTAGTCGATCCCGTCCTCAAGCGCATGAGCAGGGGTGGGCCTGTTTGGATCTAATTCCAGGACCTTCGCGGCGATGAACATGCCGTAAAATCGATAGGCAAGCGCAAATACGCACAGGGCCACGAAAACAAGGGTCAGCGCATTCACGGAGATCTCCTTTCGATTGTATGGTTAACCGCCAAAATTTGCTTCACTTAAAAGGTAGGGAAAATATTTGCAAATCCCAGAAGGCTGGAATCGAGTCAAACAATTCTTCTACGTATGGTCGGGAATATAATGGAACCTCCCCGGACTCTACAAGTCAAGTAATTTACGCACAAAGCGCGAAAATTTCCTTTAGCCTGGTGCAGCTGGGTAGGAGGGATGTCGCGGACTGGACGAGCGAACTATCGTTTATAAGTTCTTATGGCTCAGCAAGCAGTCCTATTGCTTCCTGGCAGGGGCATTTTTCTGTTCCTGTTGTGACTGCTGTTGCGCGGCAGGCTTCTTAGCCGTTTCCGCAGGCGCCTGTTGAGGCGTTTGAGTCCTTTTCTGAGCGGCCTCGGGCTCTACCGGCCGGGCCTCAGGAGCCGACTGCGGTTGCACCGGCAAAGCTTCAGGCGCCGCTTGCTGCGGTTGTGCAGGAGGAGGAGCCTGCGGCTGTTCCACGGGAGGAACTTCGGTCATCACCGACCGGCTTCCATGCACTCCCGGTCTGTGCATGAAGGATAGCAGAAGGCAGGTTATCATAAAAACGATGGCTGCGCCCGTTGTCAGCTTGCTCATGAAAGAACTGCCGCCCGATCCGCCAAAAAGCGTCTGGGATGCGCCTCCGAATGCGGCGCCCATTTCGGCTCCCTTGCCGGTTTGGAGCAGAACGATCGCTATCAACGCGATACAGGCCATCAAATGAAGGCAAACGATCAGAAAACCCATTGGGTTGACACTTCTTTCTTTATCGCGAGTTGAACTCTACGAGGCGCTTGAATGAACCGACTTCGAGGCTGGCCCCCCCGACAAGCGCTCCGTCTATATCCGGTTCAGCCATAAGCGCATCTACATTATCCGGTTTAACCGAACCACCATACAATATTCTTAACTTATTTTCAACTTGTTTATTGAAAGCAGAGGCAATTCTTTCCCTAATGAACGCATGAACCTCCTGTGCCTGCCCGGGTGTTGCGGTCCTGCCCGTGCCAATCGCCCAAACGGGTTCGTATGCTATAACAAGCCTCTCCGATTGTGCCGGACTCAGATGTTTGAACACCCCTTCAAGCTGTCTGGCAATGACTTCGAACGTCTTGCCCTGCTCGCGTTCGTCCAAGAGTTCTCCCACGCAGACAACAGGCGTCATCCCGGTATTGAACACCGCGACTGTTTTCAGGACAACCGTTTGGTCCGTTTCCCCGAACATATGACGCCGTTCGGAGTGTCCGACAATCACATAATCGCAACCAACGTCCTTAAGCATGGCAGGCGCGATTTCACCTGTAAAGGCGCCCTTTTCCTCCCAGTGGCAGTTTTGTGCCGCCAGGCTGTAACCCTGTTGCGCCAGCTTATCACGGACTTCCTTTAAAGCGGTAAAGGGAGGCGCAATTATTACTTCACGGTCTTTAAGGGGGCCGATTTCTTTCTGGATCATGTTCACGAAAGCGATTGCTTCGGCCACTGTCTTGAACATTTTCCAGTTGGCGGCGATAAGTGGTGTTCTATTTCGGTTCATGTTGCCGTTACCTCGCGTTGTTTCTATTTTTACGTTTCTTTGTCGTCCTTATTCCCTTATCCTTTTTTCTTTCATTGCTGCTTTTTGTAGCACTCCTCCAGGGCTGAAACCCCGGGAAGATCCTTGCCTTCGAGCAGCTCCAGAAAGGCGCCTCCCCCCGTCGATATATAACTCACCTTGTCTTCCGCCCCGGCCTGCCGCACAGCAGCCGCCGAATCACCACCGCCTATAACCGTGAGCGCCCCGATGGACCCCAGGAATTCGGCTAGTGAGAAGGTGCCTTTGCTGAACTGAGGGGTCTCGAAGACACCCATCGGGCCGTTCCAGACGATGGTTTTGCATTCTTTAAGGACCGACTCGAAGAGTTTAACCGATTGAGGGCCGATATCGAGAATTTGAACTTCACCAGGGACCGCGTCAATCGAAACCTGCTGCACGCCGGTTCTCCCTTCCTCATCTGCCGAGACAACTGCGTCAACAGGCAAATATACCTTCACCCCTGCTTTGCCTGCGGACTCAAGCAGCCGCCGGGCGACTTCGATATAATCATTTTCAACCAGAGATTTGCCGACTTCCTTTCCCTCGGCCTTAAGGAACGTATTTGCCATCGCGCCCCCTATAATCAGGAAATTGACTTTGGGGACCAAATTTTCGAGCAGCCCGAGTTTGCTCGACACTTTCGCGCCTCCCACAATTATTGCCAAAGGCCGCTGCGGGTTGTCCATGGCCTTTTTGAAATAACTTATCTCTTCCTGGAGCTGATAACCGGCAGCGCACACGGGCACAAACCTCGTTATACCTTCTACGGACGCATGGGCGCGATGAGAGGCGGCAAAAGCCTCGTTTACGTAAATATCGGCCAGAGCCGCCAAACGCTTCGAAAATTCCGGGTCATTCTTTTCCTCCTCCGGATGAAAACGCAGGTTCTCCAGTATGAGCGTTTCACCGTCCTTTAGAAGCGAGACCCTATTTTCCACCTCAGGGCCGATGCAATCGGGAAGAAGAGGCGCCGGTTTTGCCAACAGCTCTGAAAGGCGCTCTGCCGGCGGTTTGAGTGAAAACTCTTCAGCCGCTTTTCCCTTGGGTCTTCCCAGATGTGAGGCCAGAATAAGCCTCCCTCCGGAATCGAGAACCTTACGCACGCTCGGCAACACGGCCCGTATGCGAAGATCGTCTCTTACGCGCCTCTCCTTGTCCAGCGGCACGTTAAAATCGACCCGCATGAAGACACGTTTTCCTCGAAAATTGAGATCATCAAGAGTTTTCATAGTTCAGGCATCCTTTTGGAGCGCTACTCGATCGACTTGCCCAGCATAACGGCCAGATCGGCCGCCCTGCACGAATAACCATACTCGTTGTCGTACCAACTGAACACCTTGACCATGCGGCCGGCTATCACATTGGTCAACCTCGAATCCACGGACGATGAGTAGTAGGTATGATTGAAATCAATCGATACAAGTTCCTCGGTCACATACTGCAATATCCCCTTGAGCGGGCCGTTTGCCGCGTCCTCCAGGACTTTATTGACTTCTTCCTTTGTTACATCCCGACCAACCCTGCACACCAGGTCAACCAGCGAAACGTTCGGCGTGGGAACGCGAACAGCCAGACCGTCAAGCTTGCCCTTGAGGTCCGGGATCACCTCGGCCACAGCGCGGGCCGCGCCGGTAGTGGTTGGGACCATCGACAATGCGGCCGCTCTGGACCTTCGGCGGTCGCTGTGCATCGAATCCAGCAGGCGCTGGTCCATTGTGTAAGCGTGAATGGTTGTCATAAGCCCGTGCTCTATTATGAATCTGTCGTTAAGCAATGAGGCGACCGGAGCCAGACAGTTCGTGGTGCACGAGGCATTCGAGATGATATTGTGGTTGCGTGGATCATAAGTGCCATCGTTGACGCCGATCACAAAGGTCGCGTCCATACCCTTGCCGGGAGCGGTGACGATCACTTTGCGCGCTCCGGCGCTCAAGTGCTTTTCAGCTCCTTCGCGATTCGTAAAGCGGCCCGTTCCTTCCATGACCACGTCAATTTTGAGATCCCGCCACGGCATCTGGGCGGGATCAGTTATCTTGAGGCATTTAACCGTCTTGCCATCGACGATCAACTCATCTTCTGTTCCGTGAACCTCGTGGGGCCAAACGCCGTGAACGGAGTCGTATTTCAAAAGGTAGGCCAGCTCGGAAGGGGAGGTCAGATCATTCAGAGCGACGACTTCCAGTGGAAGTTTGCGGTCCATTATGATTTTGAAAATAGCGCGTCCAATGCGTCCAAATCCGTTTAACGCAATTTGCGTTGCCATTGAATCCTCCTTAAAAGAATAGGTGTCCGCCCGAATGTGCCGGGCAGTTGCAGGTATTGCTGACTCAGTATGATCGGTCGTTAATTGTTATAAGTTAACAGCATTAATGAAGAAATAAACCCGGATCTCGCTCGAAAAATGGATAGAGGTCCGACCTTATTGCATAACTTAAAATAATAGCTTTTTTTATCGAAGAATTCAAAGAAACATTTCCGGTGACTGAAAGAAGAGAAGCGTTGAAGCAATCGCCACCCTCCGGAAGAAAAACGGCGATCCCTGTGCCGGCTAAGAATCCGCCGGCTTGAAGATCACTGTAGTCCCCGACTTCAACTTCAGTTCCCATGCGGCGCTGCCCCGGTTTACGGCGATCTCTATAAAACCTGAGCTTCCAGTCAGGGCGAGCGCTTTTCCGGCTCCGACCCGGCCATAAGTGCGCTTAATCGAACCGACTTCGGATTTCCCGGCCTTGATTGTCCATTTGTCCAACGATCCCAGTTCTTCCAGCATCTTGCTCTGCACATTCGTAATAGCGTTTCCAAAACGGTCGATGTGTATTACCTCTCCTATAATTTCTCCTTTGGTAATGGTTGGTTCGCTCCAATGCGCCAGGACTGCGTCGCAGACAGGACCCATGGTCGAAAAACCGGCGCCGCGGGCCAGATGCGCTGCGGCAGGCGCGAACAGGTCGCGGCCATGGAATGTGCTGCTCATAGGGCTGCGACGGAATTGCGTGTTCTCAAGCCTTCTTGCTTCCCACCAGGTCTCTTTTTTTAAGATAAGCGAAAAAAGTCCGTTATCCGGCCCCACAAAAAAAGAGGTCGCGGTCCGAACGGCGATGGCGCCGCGTTCGGCGCCGACCCCGGGGTCTACCACCGCCAGGTGAACGGTTCCGGGCGGGAAATACTGATAAGTGGCGTAAAGAACAAAAGCCCCGGAGGCGATATTCTGAGGGGAGATAAGATGTGAGATGTCCACCAATCTGGCATCGGGACAAATATCGAGGATTACCCCCTTCATGCTCGCCGCATATCCGTCCTGAAGTCCGAAATCGCTAAGCAAAGTGATTACAGGCAGGCCCAAGGGATTTAACCTCCTGATGTGCGTAAAGAAATAGTGCAAAAGTCCGCATATTTTGTTAATGATTTGCACAAGGAGTCAATACTTGTTCGAGCGGTTCCCTCAATGGACACTCATACCGAAACGAGGAGGCGCAAATGGCGTTTCGGGAAGAAAATGATGAGATCGATCAGTTGCTGAGTTTTGCCAAAGAAGTGGTCGCCGGCGCAGGTGACAGAGCTCTCGGATTATATGGGAAAGGCAATCCGGAAGTCAAATTCGACGAAGAGCTTGTGACCTCCGCAGAGCTTTCATTGATGGACTTTTTCAGAGAACGGCTCAATTCCGTTTTCCCGGGCCACGGCGTATTCGGGGACCCGCTCCCTGCAGAAGACTACGTGCACGGAGAAAAAAGATATCTCTGGATATACGATCCCCTCGACGGAGTAGCCAACTTTCAAGCGGGAATACCGATATGGGGCATTTCGCTCGCGCTTCTGGAAAATTTCTGGCCCGTCTTCGGAGTTACGTTCATGCCGGTAACCGGCGACCTTTTCTACGCCGTCGCAGGGCAGAAAGCCTATTGGGGCAAACGGGAAATGAGAATCCCGGACACCGGTGAAATCAGCAACGAAAGCGTGCTGCTCACCTATTCGAGATTCCATAATCAATACCGGTCTTCTTTTCCCGGCAAGATCAGAAACCTGGGATCTACTTCCGCACACATAATTTACGTAGCCATGGGGCGCGCCGAAGGGGCTCTACTGGCAAATGTCTCGTATCGTGATCTTGCCGCGGCACAGATTATTCTCACAGCCGCCGGCGGCAGGTTACACCGACTGGATGGCCGTGAGTTTCATCTGAGCGACTATCTGGGAGGACAGCGCATACAGGAACACCTTATTGCGGCCCCGGAAGGTTCGTTTCAATCCATACGCATGTATCTGCAAAGGGTCGGCGAGGAATAGTCGCTCGCCCTGAAAAAGTTGAACCCGGGCGGGGCGGCGTCCGGGTTCCAAGAGAGGAGCGAAGGACCATTTAAGGCTTCAACATTAGTATCGGTCCGATTATCGGATTACTTTAATAATTTCTTGTGCTATAAGAGCACGAATTTCCACGAGGCCTCAGTCTTGCCCTAAAAGGTCACGGAGGCCTGTCAGATCTGCCGAATATCAGAGGCTGTATATCTTTAAATGCGTACGCGCGACCTTCCACATATCAGAGTGCTCCTGATTGAAGACGACGAAGACGACAGGCTCCTTATCGGACGGTTTCTGGCCGAAGTTCCCCTGGCTAAGTATGAAGTCACATGGGCCCCGACCTGTGATGCCGGCCTGAACGAGCTGGATAAGGGAACCTATGATGTGTGCCTTCTCGATTACCATCTGGGTCCCAAGACAGGGCTGGATATTTTGATGAGGGTTGAAAAATCCCCGAATGTCCCGCCAATAATTATTTTGACCGGGCAGGGCGACTACCTTGTAGACCTGAGATCGATGGAATACGGCGCTGCGGATTATCTGGTCAAGAACCAGATGAACGGATTTTTGCTCGAACGAGCAATACGGTACTCGATAGATCGCAAAAGGGCCAAGGATGCCTTGCAGGAGTCAGAAAGGCAGAACAGGCACCTTGCCTCCGCGCTGTTGAAGGTGCAGGAAAACGAACGAAGGATGCTGGCTTCGGAGCTGCACGACGAACTCGGGCAGCTTCTAGTGGCAGTCAAGCTTAGCATCGAAAACGCCGTGGCGCAGATGGAGCCTGAAGAAATCTGCGTCCCGAGTCTGAAAATGCTCATACCCAGTATTCAGGAAGCACTTGATCGAATCCGCAATATTTATACGCAGCTTTTGCCGACAGTTCTCGGTGACTTGGGGATACTGGCGGCTCTGAGGTGGTTTTGCAGGGAATTTCAAAACGACCATCCCGAAATAGCTGTGGAACCGGGATTTGACGTCGAAGAGAACGAGATACCGGCGGAGTTGAAGCTGATGATCTTCAGAATCGTACAGGACGCTTTGCAGAATGTGGTGGAAGGCGGCAAATCTCGAAACGTCCAGGTTAACCTGGATGGGAGAAACGGGCACATTGCGTTGCGCATTGAAAACGACGGAGCAGGCTTGGACGTGTCGCAAGCCATGAATCATGGCACAGATTGGGGACTGAGGCTGGTGAGCATGAAAAAGAGGGCGGAACTGTCGGGCGGCTCATTTCAAATTGAGTCTTCAGATGGCAGGGGAACACTGGTCAGCATCCGGTGGCTGCCCGTAAAGCAATGAAAGCACTATTTTATGCCTGCCTTTTTGCTTTGTGCTTTTGCCTCATTCCCGGGCTTGCTCCAGCCGGTCTGAAAAATATTCCTCCTGCGAGGCTCCGGCCAAGCGAAATTGCTCCAGCTCTGCCGCCTGAGATGATCAATTCGATCCGCTCCGTCAAACTGCCTGAAAACGTTAAACTCATAGCCTTAACTTTCGATCTTTGTGAAGCTGAAAATAGTACAAGCGGCTACGATGCCGGGGTCGTTAACTACCTGAAGTCCAACGGGATCAAGGCCACTTTTTTTGCCGGCGGCAAGTGGATGCGCTCGCACCCGCGCGAAACAATGCAACTTATGGCCGACCCCCTTTTCGAGATTGGCAACCACGGCTGGAATCATAAGAACTTTCGTAACCTGGACGTAATGGAAGCTCTGGACCAGGTGCTCTGGACCCAGGCCCAATATGAACTGCTTTGGGAACAGCTGCAAAAGAGGCCTGAATTTCCGGCGACCGAAGAAAGGACCAGAAAAATCCCGAGGGTCCCGCGGCTGTTCCGCTTTCCCTTCGGCGCCTGCAATGATGAGGCGCTGGAGTTGCTTCAAGACTTGGGACTTCCTGCAATCCAATGGGACGTCGTCTCAGGAGATCCTGCCAAAGGTCGCTCGGGTGCGGCTATAGCCCGGACGGTCCTCGGGGGGGCGAGATCGGGATCGATCGTCGTCTTCCACGCCAATGGCCGGGGACACGGTACTGCGGAGTCTCTCCCGTTGTTTGTGCCCAAACTTAAAAAGGCGGGCTTCGACTTCGTTACGGTGAGCGAAATGCTGGCGTCGGGGACGCCGGTTGCCGTCCGGCAATGCTATGAAATGAGACCAGGGGATAATTTAAGATATAATTCCCGTTGAGCCCGGCGTTCGTCAGCAACATTCCCGACAGTAATGTTACGATTTCGAGTCAACATTCGGTTCGTTTAATTATTCTTCCATTTTTATATCAAAAAAGTTTACATACTCGAAACATGTTCCGCCTCCCGCCGGCTCCATAATTCAAATCCATCGGGTCAGGCCGGTTGTGCCACGGTTTGGCTTTACGATTGAGTTTGCGGGAGTCTAAATAAAGTCTTGGAGAGTTCCCTGATGCGCAAGATCTATGTCATCGACACCAATGTTTTGCTCCACAACCCGGACGCAATTTTTGCGTTCGAAGACAACCACGTAGTAATTCCCTTTGCAGTAATCGAGGAGATAGACAACCAGAAAAAAAGACAGGACGAAATCGGTAGAAACGCCAGGGTTGTTTCCAGGGCGCTGGATGCGCTTCGTGAGTCGAGCAGGCTTTCGGAGGGTGTGGATCTGCCCGGGGGCGGCAGGTTGACTATCGAGTTGAACCATTCAGGCGTAATGGAGTTTCCCCAGGGGTTGGATCCGGAAAAATATGACAACCGTATTCTTGCCGTTGCCTACAATCTCAGCGTTTCCGGAAAAGCCCCCGTGACCCTTGTCACGAAAGACCTCAACCTCAGGATCAAAGCGGACGTGCTGGGCCTGCGAGCCGAGGATTTCTACAATGATAAAGTTGATTACGAGCAACTCTATACCGGTGTCGGCGAGGTATACCTGACAGCCCAGGAACTCGACCGTTTTTATAAAGCCGGCAGGCTCAATCTGAACTCTCATAGCTCTGTCCCCAATCAGTTTATGCTTCTGAAATCCAGCGAAAACCCTTCCCAGTCTGCGCTTGCTCGTTATTACCAGGGATCTCTTCTGCCTCTCGTCCACGGTGAGGCAAGTTGCTGGGGAGTAAAGGCGCTCAACAAGGAACAGAAGTTTGCCTACGAGCTTCTTTTAAACGATCATATAAAAGTCGTTACGCTCGTTGGCCGGGCAGGTACGGGAAAGACTTTGCTGGCCCTGGCGGTTGGTCTTGAAAAAGTGCTTGAGGAAAACGCCTACGGCAGGCTGCTTATAACGCGTCCGGTCATTCCGATGGGTGACGATATCGGGTTTCTGCCTGGCACAAAGGAAGAAAAACTCCGTCCCTGGATGCAGCCTATATATGACAATCTAGAGTTTCTTTTCAAGAACTGCCAGGAGCCGTTTGAAGTGCTCCAGGACCTTATCCGGAAAGGGATGCTCGATCTTGAGGCGCTCACTTACATCCGGGGGCGCAGCATTCCGCGTCAGTTTATAATCTGCGATGAAGCCCAGAACCTGTCTCCTCACATGATCAAGACGCTCATTACCCGAGTGGGCGAGGATACAAAAATAGTGCTTACCGGGGACCCCGAACAGATCGACAATCCTTATCTGGACTCCAGCAGCAACGGATTGACCTATCTGGTCGAAAGGCTCAAGAACGAGGATATTTCAGGTCACGTCGTTTTGGTCAAAGGAGAGCGCTCCAAAGTCGCCGAGTTGGGCGGAAAACTGCTTTAATACCTACTTGTGGTCGATTACGAACGTTTTTGAATAAACGTGGTCGAACGAGATTTCCGAGGCCAGTCCGGCTATATCGGACGGATCGGAACCTTCCGCCCTTTCAAACCCCCGTGGGACAGCGCCCTTTACACCGGCCAGCTTTTCAGCTCCGCGCGCCGCCGCCGGATATTCTTCGGCGATCCTGTCCAACTCCGAGATCAACTGTAAGGCCAGATCCTGTTTCGCGGCCTCATCGGAATCGGCATATTTCTCCAAAATATACTCAACGTCGAGCAGGCGCTGGTCTGATGCGATAAGGTAGAAAGTCTCATTGCCGGTTTTGCCGTCGAGTTGAAACCAGGCGTCTCCTCTTGGCGAGTAGTAGTTATTGCCGATCCTGTAGTCTATATCGAACTGTTTGAGACTGTGCGGAAAAAGCATGGCAAGGTTCCCTTGCGAGTCCCTGTGGATGAAGTATACGAAGCATTTTCTCCTGATCTGGACCATCATTTTTAACTTGTCACCGGAGCAGAGGGCCATTGTTGTGGCGACCGGCTCGACCTTGGGAGGGCTGGAAGAAGCTCGGATAGCTCCAAACGCCCACAGTATCAACGGATCACTGCTTTTTGCCCTGAAACCCCACACCGCCGGCAGGATGGAATGGAATAGAATATAGAACGCCAGCGCTAAATAAGACACCCTTCTGCCAAATCGCATTTGCTTCCCCCGAATCGGTATTAATCGTGATTCTACGCTTTTGTCGAATTAATGGCAAATCGGATTCGATCCTGTCGACCCGCTCGCAATGGCTGAAAAGGGGGCTATTATTTACTTGCGCAAATTTGCGCTATATTTCCGGGGCGCCTAACCTCGTCATTCCGGCTCTGCTCCTGAGCCGGAATCCGACTTTCAGGCCATGGACCACGACTCAAAAGCCCTGCCGGGGTGACTAAAACGTATTCCGTTTACTCGCGCAAGTAATTACTAGAATTGCGGCATCCGCAAGAAGAAGTCCCTGATAGGATAATGATGGGCCATTTATTCACTCCCTCAATTTGTAGCCCCTTTAAATTCGCCAATTAAATTCATTTGGATAACGATGGCCGGTATTGTATCCTACGGTACCTATAGGATAATAGTTTAGAATATGAAAACAGGAAATTCAACCAACGCGCGTGTATCCTATGATGTCTGGAGACGAGTGTACGAAAACTGAGATGAGCTGGACTTAGCTCCCACATTTAAAAGCAGTTCCCCAATAACAAGGCTGTTGTACGCGGTCCGGCCGATTTTATGATGCCTCTGAGGCTAAATAGTATTCTGATAAAGGATAGACTATGCCTCTTTATGCACGTACCGGTGGCCCTCATGGACGGCAGCTCCTATCGGAGCATCTTGCGCATGTCGCTGAAATAGCAGGCTGCTTCGCGGATGATTTCAGAGCGGGCCAATGGGCCAGGGCTGCCGGCCTCCTGCATGACCGGGGAAAAGCGTCAGAAGAATTTCAGGATAAATTGGACGGCGCGCCTCAAAGAGTCGATCACTCAACGGCAGGCGCTCAAATAGCGGTGAAGATTTTTGAACGCGCTGGGAAGCTTATTGCAGCGTGCATTGCGGGACACCATGGAGGACTTGCGGATGGAAAGTCGGGTAGGGACTCGTGCCTAGCCAGCAGGTTGAAACGCGAACGCATTCCAAAGCTTATTGCACACGATGAATTTGTAATGCCGGGCCCGATAGGCAAACTCCCTATAATGGTGGAGTCCGGAAAGACCGAAAGGCTCCGTCTTGCATTCCAGGTTTCCTTTTTTGTACGTATGCTTTTCTCATGTCTCGTCGATGCTGACAGGCTTGACTCGGAATTGTTCACTAATCCTGAGAGGGCGGTTTACAGGAAGGGATACCCTGAAATGGCCGAATTGGAAGGCCGCTTCAGCGCTGAAATGAGATCATTTCTTTCGAGGTCTTCTAACAAGCCTATCAATATTGAGCGCAGAAAAGTTTTGGAAGCGTGTCTGTCGAAGGCTGACGAAACGCCCGGCCTTTTTTCTTTAACTGTGCCGACGGGAGGGGGCAAGACGCGTTCCTCTCTGGGATTCGCCCTTCGACACGCGGTTACCCATGGCCTCAAGCGGATAATCTATGTGATCCCGTTTATGAGCATCATAGAGCAAAACGCGGATGTTTTTAGGGGAATTTTAGGAAATGGTTGTGTATTGGAGCACCATAGTGCTTTCGATCTAACGAGGATGTCAAAGCAGAATTCCGAAGAAAGCCTTGAATACCAAAGGTTTGAATTGGCGGCAGAAAACTGGGACGCTCCGCTGATAGTGACTACAGGTGTTCAGTTTTTTGAATCGCTCTTTTCATCGCATCCGTCGCGTTGCCGGAAGCTTCACAACATAGCAAAAAGCGTAGTGATTTTGGACGAAGCTCAGATGATGCCAGTCGAGCTGCTGCTCCCGTGCCTCGAAGCTATTCGGGAGCTTACCGTAAGCTACGGAACCAGCGTAGTCCTTTGCACCGCCACCCAACCGGCCCTGGGTGAGAGCCCTGAGTTCAAGTTTGGCCTTGATGGGGTGCGCGAGATAATCTCGAATCCCAAAGATCTTTATAGCAAATTGAGGCGCGTAAAAATCCAGCATGCCGGAAAACTCACCAAAGACGAGTTGTGTCAACGAGTCAGGGCATATGAACAAGCTCTCTGCATCGTTAATACCCGGCGTGAGGCGCGAGACATTTTTGACGGAGTTGGTAAAGTCGAAGGGGCTTATCATCTCAGCGCACTGATGTGTCCTGAACACAGGTCGCTGAAAATCGAAGAGATCAGGAACAGGCTGATAAATAACCTGCCATGCCGTGTCGTCAGCACTCGGTTGATTGAAGCCGGGGTCGACATAGATTTCCCGGTCGTGTTCAGGGCTCTAGGAGGAATAGATTCGATTGCCCAAGCTGGGGGTCGGTGCAACAGGGAGGGAAAATTCGACAAAGGGGTGCTCCTTATTTTTGAGCTCCAAGATACCGAGCTTCCCGTCCCTTTCCGCGCCCCCGTCGAGGTGGCTGCCGAAATAATGCGGAAGTATCCTAGCGATCCACTCTGTTTGGATGCGGTCGAAGATTATTTCCGGATGCTCTACTGGCGGGCAGGCGAGCGCCTTGACTCGAAACAAATACTCACCAATTTGGCCGAA
>Ga0326728_10009448_pt1 | contig 23481 bp, 23 predicted proteins | sample MB3enrmetagenome_FD_207602 | JGI IMG/M metagenome (GOLD analysis project Ga0326728, IMG submission 207602) | Lab enriched peat soil microbial communities from McLean, Ithaca, NY, United States - MB31MN | ecosystem: Environmental > Terrestrial > Soil > Wetlands > Peat | place: USA: New York... | reverse complement strand
AATATTCGGAACGACATGTGGATTCAATCGCGGCTGCAGGATTTAATGGCGGCATCTTTATGAGCGAAACAAGCACCATCGGTTTTGCGGGCCTTTCTCACCTTGGGATCGTCTACAGCATGGCCGCGGCGGTTCATGGCTTTTCGGTTCTGGCTTTTGACGAGCGGCCGGGTGTTGCCAAAGAACTCGCTGCCGGTCGGTTTCCCATCACCGAGCCGGGGCTGGACGACGCTCTGCGCGAGCACCGCCGGCGCATCAGGTACTGCGATGACGTTTCTTCGCTGGCGGGCTGTCCGCTGATTTTCATCACGCTCGACGTTCAAACGGATGAAGCGAACAACAGCAACCTGGCGCCTCTTGAAGCTCTGATCGATGGGGTGAGCGCGACTGCTGCGCCGGAGGCTATCCTGGTTTTGATGAGCCAGGTCCCGCCGGGTTTTTGCCGGAGGTTGGCGTCCCGTTTACCCTCTAAGCTTCGGCTCTTCTACCAGGTGGAGACTCTGGTTTTCGGCAATGCGGTGGAGCGGGCGGTCCACCCCGAGCGCTACATGGTGGGATGTGCCGACGTGGCCAGCGGGATGCCGGAGTTGTACAGCCGGTACCTGCAGGCTTTCGGCTGCCCCGTGCTGCCGATGCGGTTTGAGAGCGCCGAGTTGTGTAAGATCGCTATCAACTGCTTTTTGGTCTCATCGGTGACCACCTCGAACACGCTGGCGGAGATCTGCGAACGGATTGGCGCCGATTGGAGCGAGATCGTTCCCGCGTTACGCCTGGACCGGCGCATCGGCCCATACGCGTATCTGAGCCCGGGGTTGGGAATTGCCGGAGGCAACCTGGAGCGCGACCTGGTAACCGTGCAGCGGCTGGCGGCCGAGAACGGCTGCGACGCCCGCGTGGTCACAGCTTGGCAGCAGAACAGCGCCTACCGGCGGGACTGGGTGCTGCGACAACTATTCCGTCTGGGCCTGCTGGCGTCGCCGGCGAAGACGCTGCTTGGCGTCTGGGGCCTGGCCTACAAACAGGACACGCATTCAACGAAGAACTCCCCGGCGTTGGCGTTGCTGCGTGTTTTGGCGGAGTATCGCTGCCGGGCCTACGATCCCGAAGCCCGGATCGATGCCGGCGCGTTTCCGCATGTGGGGGTGTGCTCATCGGCTCTCGAGGCAGCCCAGGGAACCGATGCGCTGGTGGTGATGACACCGTGGAAGGAGTTCGCCAGGGTGAATCTCCAGGCCTTGCGGCGCGCCATGGGCGGGGACAAAATTCTCGATCCTTACGGCGTCCTGGACGGGCAAAGGTGCCGGGAACTGGGCTTCGACTATCGCCAACTGGGAGCTTGAATTATGCTGATTCATCAATTCCCCAACGCTGTGCAGCCGGCCCGTGTCGTGATCCTGGGCGCGGGCGGTTTTCTGGCTTCGGAGCTGGAACGGGTGCTCGGGCAGGCGAACATCGCCGTGCGGCCGGTCCATCCGCAGGAGATCGACTTGACCGACGCCGCGGCGGCAGATCGGGTCGCCGCGCTGTTGGAGCCGCAAGACGCCGTGATCATGCCAGCCGCGCTGACTCCCGACAAGGGCAAAGATGTTGCCACGCTGATGAAGAACCTCCGCATGGGGGAGTGCGTTTGTGCGGCGCTGGCCCGCTCCAGCGTCGCGCATTTTGTTTACGTCAGCTCCGACGGCGTCTACGACGGGCGTTTCTCTTCCCTGCTGAACGAAGACTCCAGCACCGAACCCACCGATCTGTATGCGCTCATGCACATTGCCCGGGAGCTCATGCTGGGGCAGACCTGCCGGGAGCGGAAGATTCCGTTCATGGTGGTGCGCCCGGCGGCGATCTACGGCCCTGGCGATACGCATAACAGCTACGGGCCGAACCGGTTTGTCCGCACCGCGTGCAAGAACGGCAAGATCACGCTATTCGGCGGCGGCGAGGAAAGACGCCATCACTCCTTGGTTGGAGACGTGGCGGAGATCCTGAAGAGTTGTGTGCTGCGGCGCAGCACCGGCGTGATCAATGCTGCGACTGGAGAAGCTATTTCCTTCCGCGATTTGGCGGCCATGATAATCGCCGCCGCCGGCCGTGAAGTCGCGTTAGAGTGCCTGCCCCGCAGCAACCCGATCACGCACCGGCACTTCGATACGGCCGCGCTTGCCCGGGCTTTTCCGGAGTTCGCGGCAACTCCGCTGGCCACGGGCATCGCTCGAACCGTCGCCGGCATGGTCTCCCGGGCATGACAATCTCCGGCGCGCCGCAGCAGGTCTGCGGCGTTGTGCTGTTGCGCGCCGACGGCGCAGCGCTGCTGCAACTGCGTGACGAGAAGCCGGAAATCTCCGATCCCGGATTGTGGGTGTTCCCCGGCGGGCATTGCGAGCCGGGAGAGACCCGCGACGCCGGCGCCCTACGGGAGTTTTTCGAGGAGACCTGCTACCGTTGTGCGCGGCTCCATCGCCTGGCGACCTACTCCGCCACGGAACTCGGCTATCCCGGCGATTTCGATCTGACTTTCTATTGGGAGCGCTTTGACGGAACCCAGCACTACCAGTGCTGCGAAGGCCAGCAACTACGCTTCGTGGCACGATCGGAAGCTCCCGGCCTGCCCATTCCGTTGTATCTGGCACGCGTGTGGGATATGGCCATCGCCGCGGCTGCGGCGGCGAACATGAAAGAGGCGGATGAGCTATAATTCTAGCTTGTTTCATCGCAGGACCCTTATGGAGACGGCTTACAGCCCGCAAAGCGAGTGTACTTTCGACGTGGCGGTTTCCCGCGCCCGCTGCCGGCGCCTGCGGCGCCGCATTCTCGATATTTCCCAGACCGTGTCGGCGCTGCACATCGGGCCAGCCTTCAGTTGTATGGAGATTCTGGACACGATTTACTTCGGATTGATGCGCCGCAACCGGGAGGGGTCCAGTCCGGACACGTTCCTGCTCTCGAAGGGCCACGGCGCCATGGCACAGTACACGATCCTGGAGGAACTCGGCGTCATGAGCAAGGCGGACCTGGATGGCTATTGCCAGCCGCACGGCCGCTTGGGAGCGCATCCGGATTACGGGCTGCCGGGAATCGAGGCGTCCACCGGCTCGCTCGGCCATGGCCTGCCTATGGCGCTGGGGGTCTGCCTGGCGAATAAGGAAAGCGGGCTGGCGTCGAACACATACGTCGTATTGAGCGACGGCGAGTTGATGGAAGGGTCGAACTGGGAAGCGATCCTGGCGGCGATCAATCTCAAGATCACGAACCTGACGGTGTTCGTCGATTTGAACGGTTTCGTCTCCGCCACGCCGATCAGCACCCGGCACCCCAATATCCTGCCTGTGGAGCGGAAGTTCGAAGCATTTGGATGGGATGCGCGCTTCGTGGATGGCCACGACCAGCGTGCGCTGTTCGCGGCGGCCCAGACCAAGAGCGCGGAAAGGCCTCTGGCTATCGTCGCGAAGACCGTGAAGGGCAAAGGTGTCAGCTACATGGAAAATCAGGGCATTTGGCATTACCGCTCGCCGAATCCGGCCGAATACCGGCAGGCCGTCGCCGAACTCAGGGAGGGCGCCTGATGCGCGACACATTTGCTCAAGCGTTTTACGAGGAGGCGCAGAACAATCCGAAGCTTTTCCTGGTGGTGGCGGATATCTCGCCAGCCTCGAAAATCGCCAACTTCAAGCAGGAATTCCCTACGCGCTTCATCGACGTGGGCGTCGCCGAACAGACGCTGATCGGCCTTTCCGCCGGGTTGGCCCTGCGGGGCTATAAACCGTTCGCCTATACAATCGCCAACTTCACCATCTACCGGCCCTTCGAGCAGATCCGCGACGATGTGTGTTATGAGAACCTGCCGGTGACCGTTGTTGGCATGGGCGCGGGAATGACTTATTCGTATCTAGGGGCAACGCACCACACGCTGGAAGACGTCGCGGTGATGAGCGCGATTCCGAACATGTCCGTGGTGGCGCCTTGCGATCCGCCGGAATTAACGGAAGCGGTGCGCGCGGCGGTCCGGCACAACGGGCCGATGTACCTGCGGCTCGGCAAGGCTGGCGAGCCGACTCTCACGGCGAATGCTCCCGACCCGTTCCAATTCGGCAAGGTGAGGCAGATCAAGGCCGGGAAGGACATTTGCATTCTCAGCTACGGCCCGATCATGAAGATGGCGGCCGATGTTGCCGCCAAATTGGAATCGGAGCAGGGCCGTTCGGCGGCGCTGTACTCGGTCCATACACTCAAGCCCCTTGACCGCGAGGGCATCGCGTCCATTCTCCAGCGGTTTCCGGTGGTGGTGGTGCTGGAGGAGCACGTCGAGCACGGCGGTCTTGGATCACAGGTGAAGCAGGTGGGCTGGGAAGCGCAGGCGCGCGCGAAACTGCACACGTTCTCGCTCAAAGATGCGTTCCTGCACGTCTACGGATCGTATGACGACGTTCGCCGGGCCCATGGCCTGAGCGTCGACCAGATTTATTCTGTCGTGGCGAGTGCCTGAAGCGCTTTCTTATGATGGAAGTCAATCTCATGGCGCTGTATCCGAGCGGCAAAGGACGCGCTGCCGCGCGCCCGGCGATTACCGAGGAAGACAAACGCATCTCGAAGCAGTTCGACCGGGACTATTTCGACGGAGACCGCAAGCACGGCTATGGCGGATACAACTACCATCCTCGCTTCTGGACCGACACCGTGAAGTACATCCGGGACCACTACCAACTCCCGGAAGACGCCGCCATCCTGGACATCGGTTGCGCCAAAGGCTTCATGCTTTACGATTTCATGCAGTTGATGCCGCAGGCGAAATTGGCGGGAATCGACATCTCCGAATACGCCATCCAGAACGCGCTTCAGCCGGTGCGGCCGCTCGTGCGCGTCGGCAACGCTAAGTCGTTGCCCTATCCGGACAAGAGTTTCGACCTGGTGCTGGCGATCAACACCATACACAACCTGCCTTACGAAGAGTGCAAGCAGAGCCTACGCGAGATCCAACGCGTGTCGCGGCGGCATGCGTTTGTGATGGTGGACGCCTACCGGACTGAAGCGCAGCGACAGGCCATGTTGGACTGGGTGCTGACAGCCGAGACCATGTTGCACGTAGAGGATTGGCTCAAGCTATTTGCCGAGGCCGGCTATACCGGTGATTACTACTGGTGGACTGTGCAATAGCGCACCTCCAGTAAGGGTACAAGAATGACTGATGAAGCCAAGGCGCCATGGAATTCGACTTGCGAGCCCCAGTATCAGCGATCGCTGGAGTTGGCGCGGGAAAACGGACTCACCACTCTGGGGCTGATGACCAATCAGGCTTGGACCGACGATCCACGTCATTTGCTTTTCACTCTGGCGCGGTACAAGTTTGTCGCCAAGATGCTCACCGGCCGTAATCGCGTCCTGGAGATTGGCTGCGCCGATGCATTCGGCACGCGCCTTGTCGTGCAGGAGGTCAAGCATCTGACTGCCAGCGACTTCGACCAGACCTTCGTAACCGATGTGCTTCGCCGAATGGATCAGCGCTGGCAGTTCGACTGCAAGCAGCACGACCTGTTGGCGGGATCGTTTCCGGGAACTTTCGATGCCGCTTACGCGCTGGACGTGATTGAACACATCGACGCCGAGCAGGAGGCCCTGTTTGTTGGAAATCTCGTCAGGTCTTTGACTCCCGAAGGCGTGCTGATCCTGGGCTCGCCATCGCTGCAGTCGCAAGCCTACGCTTCACTGCCAAGCAAAGCCGGCCATATTAACTGCAAGACCGGACAAACGATGAGAACTTTGCTGGAGAAGTTTTTTCATAACGTATTTGTCTTTTCGATGAATGACGAGGTGGTGCATACAGGCTACTTTCCAATGGCCCACTATGTGTTGGGCATTGGATGTACCCGCAAGACGCTGGGGGAATCGATCGTGATCGGCCAAGGGTACACCGGGACGGGGGATTCATCCCTTGACCTGACGATTGCGATTCCATGCCTCAATGAGGAGAAGAACATCTGCGCCACTCTGGATACCGTTGTCGCGGCAATGAGCGAACTGCCCTATAGCTACGAAATTCTCGTGATTGATGATGGTTCCACAGACAATACCGCTAAGCAGGTGCACCAATACTGCGAAACCCACAAGGAACTTCCCATCCATCTCCACCGCAACGCTCGCAACCGTGGGCTGGCATACAGCTATGTCGACGGGGCGTTCCTGGGTCGCGGGAAGTATTATCGAATGGTGTGCGGTGACAATGTCGAACCGAGGCAAACGCTCATGGCCGTTTTTCGCGAATTAGGCAAAGCTGACCTGATCATTCCCTATCATGAGCATGTGTCGGGCAAATCGCCATTTCGCCGTATGCTCTCGCAGACATACTCGTTTCTCGTAAACACATTTAGCGGCTACGAGATACATTACTACAATGGACTTGCTCTTACCTTACGCTACAATGTAATGCGCTGGGGACCCTATTCCTTCGGGTTCGGTTTCCAGGCCGAATTGATCACGCGTCTTCTGGACGAGGGGGCGACCTATAAGGAGATTCCTGTGGTGGCAACACACGAGGATAAGGCAGGACTGACCTCAGTGTTGAACTGGCGGAATTTCTGTTCAGTAGGCCATACACTGCTGGAGGTTTTGCTTCGGCGGATACGAAAACATGCTCTCAAGGGATAGTTTCAGAGCGGAGAATCTTCGGCGGCTGCCGTGGCCGGCCCTCGGCCGGTGGTGGGTCGCCGGACTTTCGTTCTACTTCGTTGGGTTGGCAACTCTTTACTTGCTTATGGACGTGGTCAGGTCGCCGCTCCTGCTGGGAACACTCCTGGCGGCTGAAGTGACAACCGTCCTGAGGTATGGCATTAATGACCGCTGGGTATTCGGCCAGCGCCGCCCGAGGTGGCGGCGCTTCTGGCAATTTCACGTTGCCAACGCGGGTGGTTTTTTGATCTGGTTAGCTATGGTAAACATCCTGCCTCGGTGGGGAGTGCAATATCTACTTGCCTCTACCGCTGGAACAGCGTCTTCCGTTTTGGTGGGTATGGCAACCAATTTTCTGTGGATCTGGCGCAAGAAGATAGACGCAGCACGTCGAGGAACTCCCGGGGTTGCGGCAAATGCGTCGGAGGCGGCCAATGCTGACTGAGAGCAGGACCTGCAGAATCTGCGGCTCCGCGGCATTGCGGGAGGTACCTGAATTTGTTTCCTTGGCACGGGTGACGTCGGACTGCATTCCGTTCCGCGCGGGCGGCAAACTGGCGATTTGCGGCGATTGCGGAGGTGCTCAGGCCATTGCCGATGAGCGCTGGTTCGCCGATATCGGTGAAATCTATAATAATTATCAGATCTACCACCAATCCGATGGCGTTGAGCAGCACGTGTTGGACCCGCGCTCAGGCGAATTGCGGCGGCGTAGCGAAGTTCTCGTCGAACGGTTGTTGCACGTACCTGGTGTCCCCCGGTCAGGCAAGGCGCTCGACGTGGGCTGCGGAACGGGCGGCACTCTGCGGGCCTTTGGCGAGCGGGGCGGCTGGGCACTCTATGGTTTGGAAATGGATGAGCGCAACCTGCCGTTTTTGAATGCCCTCACCGATTTTGAGAAGCTCTATACGTGCCCACCTGACCAACTACCGCAAGAGTTCGATATTATTACGATGGTCCACTCGCTGGAGCATTTTCCCGAGCCGATGGAAATCCTTCGCAAATTGCTTGGCAAGCTGACCGATGGCGGCCGCTTGTTTGTTCAAGTTCCGAACGCAGCAGCTAACCCCTTCGACTACCTTGTAGCCGACCATATGACTCACTTCACAGTCGAAACGCTGAAGCTGCTGGTCGAGCGTGCCGGCCTCAATACTGAACTGGTCGCCACGGATTGGGTGACCAAAGAACTTTCGGTGATAGCGGGGCTGAGGCACGTAGGTTCTAGGTCAACGTGGACCGCGCCCGAAGACCTTGTACAGCGGATTAGGTTGCAGGCGCAGTGGCTGCACAGGCTGATAGCTAGCGCCGAAGCGGCTGCCGCCGAAGGTGGACCTTTTGGCCTATTCGGTGCCTCGATTGCCGCCACATGGTTGTACGGCATCCTGGGCGACCGGGTCGCGTTCTTCGTGGAGGAAGACAAGCACCGAGTCGGCCGTACGCACATGGGGAGGCCCATCCTGGCGCCGGCCCAGGTCGTGCCGGGGAGTGTGGTCTACGTGGCCCTCACCCCGGCTATCGCTGCGAAGGTACGCGACCGCCTCAAGGGTCATAGTATCGATATGAGGTTTCCGCCCGAGACGGTCTAGATCCCAGTATGATTTGGCACACTCATTTCTACTCTACACCTGATACCCAGGTCTGTCACGCCGTGCATATTTGCAGAGGATGGTATAGAGTCGAGAGTGTGGATTCGGCAGAAGTGGTACCGCTGGGCTCGGCCGCAATAGGTTCCTGCTCTCGAATCCCATGCCCGAGCCACAGCGGTTGTATCGGGCAAGTTATGAACGCTCACTTTGGTGCATTCTATGCTGCAGTGCCACTCTCCGTAATAGTGCGGGGTAGCGCCTTGGCAGACCCATCCGGCTTCAGCTCGATCCGCACCGACTGTCAATGCGGTTGGATGGAGTTGGATTCACAAAGCAATTCTAGCGATTGCTCGTCCCACGCGAGAACCACACAGCGAGAAGGAGAGTGTTATGAATTCGTCCCCGATACGCAGGTTGTCCGTTGCTATACCGGATCCAGCCCAGTACGTCCGGTCCAAAATCATTGCTGTTTTGCCGGCTTATAACGAAGAGGCGAACATTGGAAAGTTGCTAACGCGAATTAGCCATGCGATGTATGAGGCCAATTTGAATTTTGAGGTCATCGTCGTCGATGATGGAAGCCGGGACGGCACGCGCCAAGTGTTGGATGAGAGTGCAACGACGCTGCCGCTGCGAGTCTGCAGCCACCCTGTTAACCTGGGACTCGGCGCTGCCATTCGGGATGGACTGCAAGCGGCGGCGGATCTCGCCCAAGAGGATGACATTATCATCACGATGGACGCAGATGAAACGCACTCGCCGGGCCTAATCCTGCGCATGGCGCGCATGATCCTCGAAGGGTTTGACGTAGTGATTGCTTCGCGTTACCAGCCGGGCGCCAGGGTTCTCGGTGTTCCATTGTTTCGTAGACTCATGAGTTTCGGTGCATCGTGGCTGTTTAGGATCTTGTTCCCGACACCCGGTGTCCGCGATTTTACTTGTGGTTATCGGGCCTATCGCGCGGGGGCATTGAAAAAAGCAATCGGTCACTACGGCACGTCTTTCGTCGACCAAAATGGCTTTCAATGCATGGTCGATATCATCCTCAAGCTGAGAAAGCTGGATGTAATTTTCGGCGAAGTGCCAATGTTGCTTCGCTATGATCTAAAGGGTGGGGACAGTAAGATGCGCGTTTTCAAGACGGCCAAGAACACCCTACTACTGCTCGCGAAGAGGCGGATGGGGTTGTGAGAATGCAGACGGATCCGAAAGCATTCGGGCAGGAGTACTTTGAGAGGATCTACCGACGTTACGAGGCACAGAACCCACTTTACAAGCTGGCCTTCTATCAGCGCCTGGTTTCGCACTGGGCGCCAGCTTGCGTGCAGCCGAGAATCCTCGACATGGGCTGCGCGTTTGGGACGTTTCTTGCGTGCCTCGATTCCCGCTGGAGCAAGTATGGGGTCGATATCAGCGACTACGCCATTGCGATTGCCCGGGAGAAGGCGCCCGAGGCGGCTTTTGCCGAAGCAGGTTGTACCGAGAGCCCGTTTAAGGGGCCTTTTGAGGCCATTGTGTCGTTCGATGTTCTGGAGCACGTTCCGGACCTTGAGCCAGTAGCAGCCTATGTTTGCGAGGCACTCGCACCCGAGGGAGTCTTTGTGTTCGTGGTGCCGGTTTATGATGGTCCACTGGGATGGCTCGTCAATCTGCTCGATCCTGACCCGACGCACATTCACAAGCGGAGTCGCAAGTTTTGGCTGTCCTGGGCAGGCAAACACTTTCAGGTAGAAGAATGGCGCGGGATCTTCCGCTATCTCCTACCGCATGGTCCTTATGTGAATTGGCCGACACGGTGGTGGCGATATCAGGCACCGGCAATAGCTGTGGTAGCACGCAAGTGCAGCTCTGGGCCCGTAACCGGCAACAACGATCAGACGACAGAAGACCGGAGACGACGTTGACGAGGGATATTCGCACCGCCGAGAATACCTTCCAACTTGTGCAGCAGATGCTTGATGACGACCCGAAACATCAACAGCCACTTTTGCCCCAGCAGTCGCCTCAGGAACCTGCACCATCGTCCTCAAAACGCGCGCGCCCGGTCGTTCCCTTTCGCTATAATGAGTTAAACAATGACGGTTGTCTATCTCCAAGTGCCGCATAACCCGACGATACGAGTGACCGTATCCGCCGCGTGTTCACCGTGGGAGCCGCCCGGGGCCTTGCCCGAGCAAAACGCCCGGCTGCCGTTATCAGCCAATCCATTGGCGGTCAACTCATGCTAGCGCTTTTGCTCGCCTTCAGCCTGTTCCTCTTCCTCACGCTGTTGGGGAAGGCCGTGACCGAGGCCCTTCAGTTTCGGTTTCCAATCATCCGCAGTTGGCTCCTCGCCCCATCCATTGGACTCGCCACCGTCGTATTGCTGACCCTGACTCTCAATCAGGGAGGATTGCCCATAAAATCCTTCGCTTCGTGGTTAACCTTCGCACTGGCGGTGTCTGTCGTGGCGATCTTTTGGTGGAGGCGTCCGATCCTTCCCTGGAAGCAACTGTGGCCTTTTCTTGGAATTGCGCTCTTTTCTCTAATGTACACGTGTTGGCCCATGGTCTTGTACGGCCTCAGATGGGTGGGGTACATGAACGGAGATATGGGGACTTATTGCCTCGGAGCGATCCGCGCAATCAACTATGGTTTCTATAGGATTCCCAAATTCGCCGAGCTGACCGGGACAGATTATTCACAGTATTGGTGGTTTCATCACGGCCCTGGCCTCTTCCGCCCAGGGGCTGACATATTTCTGGCCTGGTTAGCGGCTGCCATTCACCTGCAGCCACTCCAGGTCAGCATGCCTATGCTTGGGGCTCTCAACTTGTCACAACTCTTCGTTGGAGCTTCACTCATCATGGCTCGCCCCGCTCAGCGTCGGCTTGCCCTTTCAACAAGCTCGTTGTTGGCCGTCAGCCCGTTCTTTGTCCTTGCCTGTGTAGCGCAGGTTCTGGCACAAGTGGGTGGTATTGTGCTCTTATTAGGCCTCTGCACTCTATGTATGCGACCGTTTGCTCCGGATTGCAGTTGGCGAACAGTTTTGAGAGACTCAGCGCTGATCGCGTTTGTGGGCGCGGCGCTTTGCATCTATTATCCAGAGGTTCTACCGTTCGGCATCCTTGCTACGGGCGGCTTCTATGGTTATCAGCTACTCCGTGGGCGGCAGGCGATCTACCCACTTGCTAGTCGCTTGGTGTTAGCCGTTCTGCTCCTTCTCATCCTCGCCCGGCAGCACGTCTTTACAGCAGTCGGTGGAGCTCTTTTCGCCTTTTCTGCGGGCGTCAAGTCCAGTGCGAGCCAAATACCTCCGACTGATTTTGATACGATGCTGGACCCGAGCGTTTTTGCCTCGCTCTTTGGCCTGCAAACTTACTTTGGCCTGCACCGCGATCCCTGGATTTCGATCACGATCCTGGTCGGCATGGCGCTTCTTACTGCGTCGGTGCTTATCGCTGTATGGTATTGTTTCAAGGCGCAGCCGGCGGCTTTTCTCTTGTTGGTGATGGTCGCTGTCGGCACAGATCTGCTCCTTACGCATTCGGCGTTCGGACTCTTCAAGTTAGCGATGTTCATTCAACCGATCCTCCTTCTACCGATCGGCGCCCTTGCCCTCCGCCTACGCGGCCGTACCCGTTACCTTGCGCCGATTGTCTATCTGGCTGCTACCGGGGCAACGGCGCAGAGTTATGTTGGCAGGTCGACCAGTCTCATGGCGAACACCTCTGTCATGTTGCCGAGGGTTGCCGAGGCTGATGTCCGACTGATTCCACTTGCGCCAGATGAAGGCGTCTTGATGGATACGCCGAACTTGGCGGGGGACTACGTGTTTGCAGCGCCGAGTATTGGCCACAATACAGTGGCGACTGATCACGAGGTGTTCTCGGGCTTTGCTGGTCTCCGTATCATCCCGCCCACGCTGCTCGCTATGCCGGCTAAACTCGGGCTAACCGCTGATTATTATACCATCGGCAAAGCGCTGCGTGAGCGAATCGAGTCTCGATATACAACTGAACACATTCTTGGACACACAGTATTTTTTCAGGAGAACTCGCGGGAGGGACTTGCCTATTTGGCGCATCCCGCCTTGAACCTTTGGCACGGTTGCAGTAATGAGGATACAGGCCAGAAGAAGGACCAGAATTATCTGGTATTTCATAAGCTGACGGACGTCCACGACTACATGGTCCTGAAGTCTTCGGATAAGGGAGGTCCGCACTTCCGGAACGACCCGGTCTCACGGTGGCCGGTCGAGCCTGATTTGTACCGTCCGGGTGGCCTGTTTTACGGAGTGGGGCGATATCTGTTGTTTGAGGTGATTCATCCAACACCAAACGTGCGCGTCCGGATAGCTCTCTCAAGGACGCTCATGGGGGCTGGGCGCACGTTGCTTCCTCGTGACGCACGCCTCGAAGGGGCCGCTGTGCAGGGCCTGCTCTTCACCGGGAGTGGCTGCGCGACCATTATTTCTAAGCCAATCCGATTCTTCGAGCACAAGGGTCGCTCGTATTTTGCCCTGGATTTCGGCAGCGCGGGCGACTACTTCCCCAATGAAAAGACCGGCCTGATGCGGTTGTTCAACCTCCAGATACGAAGAGACCATCGGCAAATGGTTGGTTTCGCAAGGGACATTTCCATGGTACCGGAATCCGAGTACCGCAGTCTTGTCAGGCCGCGCGCAGTAACCTCGTGGCCAGTGGGGTTGCTGGAAAACCCAGGCCTCGAGTTTTCAGGTATTTATGAAGATGGCTGGGTGTCCGACCAGGCCACCCTTATCCTTGGCAAGGCTGCGGCGGGTGAGAAGCTGGTGATCAGGGGTGCGTTACCGAGGCTAACTAGGTTTACGAAGTTCGGTAACAGTTTGACAGTGCTCTTAAACGGCAAACCTATTTATGCGGGGCCAATCCAACTGGGCGAGTTTCAAATCGGCCACACCTTCAACGAAAGCAGCTCCGAGAACCGCCTGACGTTTTCGTTTACACAAATGGATAATCTTCCGCATCCAGATGACCGCCCAGTGGCCGCGCAGCTACAGAGTGTTGCGATTGTGGGGGCAGGGGAAGTGATCGGAAAAGCAGCGAAATGACAGATCGGCGTGGCATTATCGTCCGGACTGTTGGCCGGGTAAAGTGGTCGGTCGAGCGGTATTTTATGCACAATTTCTTCTTGTACTTCTACACGAAGAAGTTGTTTCACATGGTTCCGTTCTTGCTTCCTCACGAGAAGGACTACTTTGGTCTTAAGCTGCTCTTGAAGGAAGGTGATGGACTGTTTCTCGACATAGGCGCTAACGACGGCGTCTCGGCCCTGTCGTTTAGACGGATCAATTGCGAATACGCAATTCTGTCCTTGGAACCAAACCCCCTCCACAAGAGGTCATTGGAAAGGGTGAAGGCGCGAATCAAGCGCTTCGACTTTCGGCTCTGTGCGGCCGGCGACCGGTCAGGTTCGGTGACACTAACGATGCCGACCTACAGAGGCATTCCGAACCATAGCGGTGCGTTCTGTGCACCGGAGCAACAGGCTGTGTTTGAGGCCGAGTTCCAGCCGGATGTTGTGCGCCAGATAAAGTATGTGACGCAGACAGTGCCCGTGATTCGAGTAGACGATTTGCATCTTTCTCCAACGGCAGTGAAGATTGATGCGGAAGGCTACGACCTGAGGATTGTTCGTGGCATGCAGGAGACGATTCGGCGTTGCCGGCCGATTTTGATGGTTGAGAACAATCCTTCGAGTATTGACCAGATCACGGCCTTGCTGGCTGAGATTGGGTATGAAGCTCGGGAGTACGATTATCGCCGTAACCGGATCATTCCATATTCTGGTCTGCGGACTCGCAACGTACTGTTTACGCCTGTGCAGGCTTCATGAATGGGGAGGCACAAATAGGCCGAGATGCAGAGTGTTCTATATCATGCCTTGGAATTGTTCGGTCTTTGTCTGGGTATTCATGTCTTGGTCTGGCGGACCTGTCCGGTTCGAAATCAGGGAATTCGGCTTGGGTTGATTTTCTTGGTGTTGCCTGTATTCGCTCTCGGAGCAGGTTTCGCGGCTACTGTAGGCGAGATTCAGTGGTTGACGTGGGGCCTCGGATACGTTCTTCACTTCGCTTTGTCAGGCTCGTACATATTCTTTTACACGGCAGTGTCAGGAGCGAGTCCGTCCATCGCCATCTTGGAGAGAGTCGAAAACAATATGCCTCACGGTTTGAGGCGCAGTGACCTGGTCCCGGAGTGGTTCACTGATGCTAGGCTCTCCGGCGCGCGGCGCGAGAATCTGTTAGCGACTGGATTCATTCGGCAGTCGGATGGCGTTCTTGTGCTGAGTTTGCGCGGCTGGTTGATCGCAATGTGTTTTCTGATGTTCCGACGTTTCTTGGGACTTCCGGATGTGGCGAAAGGTTAGGTCATTATGAATGGTTTTCGGGCATTAGGGGCAGTGTCAGTTTCGGCCCCTGTCGGGATTTGCGTGGCCCACGCTGTTCTGTCTCGTGTCATTCGATATTGGGGTCGTCGGTCCTTTCCTCCGCAGTTCGTGGCTCTCGGCGCGGCGGCGATCGTCCTGATCGCGGTTACTTGGGTGTCATGGAGCACCGCCTTGAGGTATGTATGCGAAAGCCGGCTAGACGTATTTTGCGGCATTACGTATGTACTGCTGACATATGGCGGCTTTAGTTGGTGTTACTTTAATGTTTTGAATGCTAGTGAAACTTCGTTACATGTTCACATCATGACAAGTCTGTTGATCGAGGGGGGCGTTTCAGCGAAGGAGCTTTCTAGGAAGTACAGCGCGAAAGATATGATCGAATCTCGAATTGAGCGTATGATTGCTCTAGGACAGCTTATGGAGAGAGACGGGTGTTTTGTTTTGAGGAGCAGGACACTGGTTGTGGTAGGGCGAGTGATTAATGGCTGGCGGAAAATTCTGCGATTGCGTTTGAGTCCAGGGTGAGCCGGGTAGGGCGGGCTGCTCCCCTGCCCAGGAGTTTGGCCACGGATCTTGATTGGTGAGGGGCGGGCACAAGCGTTTAGGATGCGACCCGATTCATCCCGCGGCGCCTACTATAGTGATAGCCGTGAAGGTGTGAAGGTTGCGCTACGGATGGTAGTGAAGCTTGCCGATGGCGGCCGTGTAGTAGCCTAGTAGCCGGCGTCGGGTAAGACGCACGGGATTCCGAGGGGTAGCGTTCGGCGAAGTTGGCGTAGCGCAGCATGCCGTGATTCCAGAGCCGAGGCCGGTGCGTAGCGCAGCGCGGAGGCGTGCACCTCGGGGTGGTGGAATGGGCGTTGGTGGAGCGGGTTCCGTCGGCCGCGAGTTGAATGAGGTTTGGAGTGTGCATGGCAGGGTTGCCCGCGGCACCCAGGCAGTCGGCGCGCCACTGGTCGGCCATCAGCCGCAGAACGTTGGGCCGGGAGGTGCGTGGGCGGGTGGTCTGCGGCAGCCACGGCGGGTGCCACAGCGCCGTGGCGCAGCAGGTCGCGGCCGGTCATCGCGCGGCCCCGTTTCGGAACCCGGCGATGGCGTCGGCGATGCGGCGGCTGGCTTCGCCATCGCCATAGGGGTTATGGATGCGCGACATGCGTTGGCGCTCCTCTTCGTTATCCAGCAGCAGGGATGCCTGGGTCACGATCTTCTCCTCGTCCGTGCCCACCAGTTTGACGGTTCCCGCCTCCACCGCCTCGGGCCGTTCGGTTTTCTCGCGCATCACCAGAATAGGTTTGCCGAGCGAGGGGCCTTCTTCCTGGATGCCACCGGAGTCCGTCAGAACGAGCCAGGCGCGTCGCATCAAGTCGACGAACGGCACATAGCCCAGCGGATCCAGCAGCAGTATATTGGGTTGGCCGGCAAGGAGGCGGTACACCGGTTCCAGCACGTTGGGATTGCGGTGCACGGGGTAGGCGATCTGTACGTCGCCGCGCCGGGCCAAGCGGGCGAGCGCGGCGCAGATGTGCTCGAAGCCATCGCCGAAACTCTCGCGGCGGTGCGCGGTGACCACAATCAGCTTCTTTGCCGGGTCGAGTTGCGCCCAGGGCGCGGCCGCCACTGCCCCCGAAGCCAGCGCATCGCGCACGTAGAGCACGGCATCGATGCCGGAATTGCCGGTGACGAAGATACGTTCGCCGGCCACCCCCTCGGAGGCCAAGCGACCAGCAGCCAGCGCTGTGGGGGCGAAATGCAGGGTGGCGAGGCGCGTGGTCACCACGCGGTTCATCTCCTCCGGAAAAGGCTGCGCGAGATCGCCGGTGCGCAATCCGGCCTCGACGTGTCCCACCGGAATGTGCTGGTAGAACGCCGCCAATGCGCCCGACAGTGTGGTCGTGGTATCGCCCTGCACCAGGACCATGTCGGCCCGTTCGGCCGCCAGGACGGGCTCCAGTTGCGAAAGAATGCGCGCGTTTGATTGCGCCAGCGACTGTCCCGGCTGCATCACGTCCAGATCGTAGTCCGGCGCCACCTGAAACGCGGCCAGCACTTGGTCGAGCATGCCACGATGCTGCGCGGTGACACAGGCCTTGACCGAAAACTCGCCGGCGCGTTGCCGCATGTGCAGCAGCACCGGACACAGCTTGATCGCTTCCGGGCGCGTGCCGAAAACGAAAAGCACGTTGGTATGGCACATCACACCAAATAGTAATCGATCGGCAACCGGCGGGGCCGGCAAGTCAACAGGCATAATCCGAGATTTCCTTTTTGCTTCCTGGCGAGTAGCCATTATACGCCAAGTGGCTGAACAAGCTGCTCATCCTACAGACCAAATCGCGCCCACGGCACTCCAATGACAACGGACTGGCCGAGAGCAAGAATGGCGCGATGGTGTGGCAGCACATGGGGTATACGCACATTGCCGCACTACACGCGGCGGTGATCGCCGACTTCTACGAAGAACACCTCAACCCGAATTTGAATCATTGGCGCCGATATAAAGCTACCGAATTTTCGCCGACTTTGTCGTCAAGCGGAGCGATGATTTCGAGGTCCACAGACACTGCGGCGCCGGCGCGCACGTCGAAGCCCTCATCGGTTTCCACAGGCGTCACGCCGTGGCGAACGACGTGGTCCGTGTTGCTCTCATTCCACTCGAACTGAATCTCCGCCATTTGCGGGAATTGCTGGATTACGGATACCACGTACCTAGTTGGGGCCAGGCGGAGGTGAGCCCCCCCGCGGATTGGGCATAGGCGTACACGTTCTTCGTTCCGACGAAGGTGGCCTGGAACGTCAGCGCCAGATTGAGCGTCACAGTGTTGCCTGCGGGAGCAACACTCGAACCGGCCCCATTGAGTATGCACTGGCTATTCTGTAGCGAGCCGGCAGCGCCTAGTGTGATCGGCCCCATCCAGCTCGTGAAGCCATCGGTACCGAGCCACGCGAAACCGTGCGTGGGATCGACGTTGATATAGCATGCCGCAATGCCGTTCACGGCCGTGTTGAAGACCACCTGGGTCGACGCGAGATCCGTCACCCCGTTGGGATCGGAGTAGACCACGCTGAATGTCTGACTGCGGCCGGTCCCCGATGAGGGCATCACCGAAACTGGTAGTGGAGGCTGATTGGAGATCGTCCATGTACCCAGTTGCGGCCAGGCGGAGGTGAGCCCCCCCGCGGATTGGGCATAGGCGTACACGTTCTTCGTTCCGACGAAGGTGGCCTGGAACGTCAGCGCCAGATTGAGCGTCACAGTGTTGCCTGCGGGAGCAACACTCGAACCGGCCCCATTGAGCATGCACTGGCTATTCTGTAGCGAGCCGGCAGCGCCTAGTGTGATCGGCCCCATCCAGCTCGTGAAGCCATCGGTACCGAGCCAGGCGAAGCCGCGCGTGGGATCGACGTTGATATAGCATGCCGCAACGCCGTTCACGGCCGTGTTGAAGACCACCTGGGTCGACGCGAGATCCGTCGCCCCGTTGGGATCGGAGTAGACCACGCTGAATGTCTGACTGCGGCCGGTCCCCGATGAGGGCATCACCGAAACTGGTAGTGGAGGCTGATTGGAGAGCGTCCACGTACCTAGTTGCGGCCAGGCGGAGGTGAGCCCTCCCGCAGATTGCGCGTAGGCGTAGACGTTCTTCGCTCCGATGAAGGTGGCCTGGAACGTCAGCGCCAGATCGAGCGTCAGAGTGTTGCCTGCGGAAACAACACTCGAACCGATCCCATTGAGTACGCACTGGCTATTCTGCAGCGAGCCGGCAGCACCTAGTGTGATCGGCCCCAGCCAGATCGTGAAACCATCGTTACCGAGCCATGCGAAACCGCGCGTGGGATCGACGTTGATGTAGCATGCCCCAACACCGTTGACGGCCGTGTTGAAGACCACCTGGGTGGAGGCGAGATCTGACGCCCCATTGGGATCGGAGTAGACGAAGCTGAATGTCTGACTGCGGCCCGTCCCCGACGAGGGTGCTACTGATACCGCTCGAGGCGCTGAAGACCCCAACTTGACCAAAAACCCGTCCCCATCACCAGCATAGACAGTTCGGTACGCTCCAGACGTCGTTGGAAAATCGTTCGAAAACGTCGAACCCGCGACATATACCGATCCCGCCGGATCCACCGCGATTCCGGCCGCCTGATCGTCGCCCGATCCTCCCAGATAGGTGGACCAGACTAGCGATGCTCCCGTGGGCCCCACCGCGGTCGCAAAAGCCTCCTGCCCTCCATGCGTGCTGGACTGGATAGGACTCTGAAGCGGAAAGTGAAAGGAATAGGTGAATCCCGCAATGTATGCTGTGCCATCTGCGCCAACCGCAATGCTGGAAGATTGATCCGAACCCTCGCCACCGATGTATGTCGAGTAGAGGAGACTGGTTCCCTGGGAGCCTATTTTCGATACAAAGGCGTCGTAGGAACCCTGGTTGACTGTTTGAAAGGCGCCACCGGTCACGGGGAAGTTCGCCGATAGCGTCGCCCCGGTAACGTAGACGTTGCCGCTCGAATCCAGAGCCACGGCTGTGGCAATATCCACCAGGCTACCCCCCAGATATGTGGAAAACACGAGGCTATCGCCGGCCGGAGTCAACTTCGCGACAAATGCGTCGCCTTGCCCTCCGTAATTCGCATAGATCGGACTCCGCGTGGGGAAATTGGCGGAATCGGTGTACCCGACAATGTACGCCTCTCCAGCGGCATCGACAGCGATGCCGTTCGCAACGTCGTTTCCTGAACCTCCCAAGTACGTGCAATAAATCAGTCCCGAGCCGCTCGGATTCAGTTTGGCCACGAATGCATCCTGCAGGCCACCACCAAAGGATCTCTGAAACCCACCGGAGGTGACCGGGAATGCGACCGATGACGTATAACCAGCGATGTAGGCACTTCCGGAAGTGTCGATGGCTATGCTAGTCGCAAAGTCCGATCCCGCACCGCCGATCAACGCCGAGTACACCAGCGCCGACCCGGATGCGTTCACCTTTATCGCAAATGCATCCGGCTGTCCGAGAGATGGGCTCCGGTAGGCCCCCGCGGTAGCGGGAAAATCCGGTGAATACGTAAACCCGGTGATGTACGCGTTCCCCGCGGAATCGACGGCCACTCCGCGAGCCGAGTCCCTGCTATTGCCGCCAAAATAAGTAGCGTACAGCACGCCGGTCCCGGATGGGTTCAATTTAACGATGAACGCATCCCCATTGCCGCTCGAGTTCGATATCGTGAACGTCTTGGGAAAGTTCACCGACGATGTCTCGCCCACCACATAGGCAGCGCCGGCAGAATCCGCCGCCACCGCCCATGCCGAGTCTGCGCCGGTTCCCCCGATGTACGTGCCGTACACCATCACTGGATCGATCACCAGTGTGCTCCCCGCGGGGTAGGGCTCTGTTTCGAAACCCGCCTCCTTTGGACCGCGAATCACAAACCTGCCCGCAATTTCCGACCGCCGCCCGTTCCTCATCTGATAGACGCGGGGCCTGCGATGGCGCAACTCTCCCCAGCCGGTCTTCAGGACCAGATCACCGCCGTCAATCCGCATCTCATCGATACCCCGGAACACAAGGTTGATGGTTGATGCCGATGCTCCCGGAGCAAGCGTGAAATCGTATTCGAGTTCCCCCGCGCCGCTGTAAAAGACCAAGTCGACTCCCGGATAGACCCCCCTGTACTGTACACCTGCATAGAGTGGAACATCGGTAATCCACTGGTCGGGTTTCCCGATAAAGTAGTTCGCTCGTCCCTCCTGAGGCTGAACCCCGCTAATGCGCGGGGGGAGCGCTCCTTTCAATTCCATCCGGACGATGTCCTGGCCGCGAACCAGGGAGATTCCGTCGCCGTCGAAGTGAATGGCGTATCCAGGACCACGCCCAAGGAATGCGGCGGTCGCCTCTGCCTGCCCCAGGTTAGCTTCAAACATCATTGGGAGAGAGCCAGGTCCCGCTCCGGCAACTGCCAAGGTCGAAAGAAATAGCAAGGCGGCGCATTTGCACATGGCAATATACTATCGGCGCCGTTTGGACCCCACTTTAGGCCTGAGTACCTCGACCAGCCCAGGCGGGCGCTTTTCATTCTAAGGTTGCCTCGTCTGGACCATTTCCGGCTGCTAAAGTGAGCAAAACACACACCTTCACTACTGAATCGATCGGTCAGATTTGGTCACACGTCGTATACTAATAGTAGTGACCGTGTTTCCTCACTCGCTCAAGCTTCTCCAGTCGATGGGTCCGTTCACATGCACCCCCGCCATCAAATCACTTGATGCACAACGCTCGAACCGCACCGCCGTTTTACCAAACGAACCTAGTCCCATTTCCGAACACTTGCGCAGTCCGGCTGCCATCCCCCTGGCCGGGAGGGCCGTTGGCATCCCGCAATAGCAATGCCATGTCCGATCTCCCAAACTCGCCCCCCGGTGAACGCATGAATTTCAGCAGCCAGTTTCTCAAGGAGGCCGCGGGAATCCTCGACCGCCTCGACACGGCCGTTATTGACCGCGCCGTCGCCATTCTCGCCGATACCCGGCGCCATAAGGGCCGCCTCTTCATCCTCGGAGTCGGCGGCAGTGCCGCGAACGCCTCGCACGCCGTCAACGACTTTCGCAAGATCGCCGGCATTGAGGCTTACGCTCCCACCGACAACGTCTCCGAGTTGACCGCTCGTACCAATGACGAAGGATGGGCCGGCGTATTCGAAGGCTGGCTGCGCGTCAGCCAGCTTCGCGCGGACGATGCCATTCTCGTGTTCTCGGTCGGAGGCGGCGACGTGGAAAGACAGGTCAGCCCCAACCTTGTGGCGGCCCTGCAATTGGCCCAACAGGTCGGCGCCAAGATCATCGGTGTCGTCGGGCGGGACGGCGGGTTTACGGCCAAGGTGGCCAATGCCTGCGTGATTATCCCAACTGTCAATCCGGCCCACGTCACGCCACACACGGAAGCGTTTCAGGCGGTCGTATGGCACCTCATGGTGTCCCATCCGGATTTGAAGGCTGCGGAGACCAAGTGGGAATCGGTGCGATGAGCGCCGGCCGGCCGCGCGCGGTTTTTCTGGACCGCGACGGCGTCCTGAATCGCGCCACCGTCCGCGATGGCAAGCCATACCCGCCCGATTCCGTGGCTGCTCTGGAGATTCTGCCGGGCGTCCATGCGGCGCTCGCCGACCTGAAGCGAGCCGGCTTTCTCCTGTTGGTGGTGACGAATCAGCCGGATGTCGCCAAGGGAACCCAGTCGCGCGAGGCCGTCGACGCAATCCATCGCCGACTGCAGGCGGAATTGCCCCTGGATGCCGTTTTCGTCTGCTATCACCAGGATTCCGACGGCTGCGATTGCCGCAAGCCTTCACCCGGCTTGCTGCAACAGGCTGCCGTGCGGTATGGTCTATACTTGCCTTTGTGCCACATGGTTGGGGACCGCTGGCGTGACGTGGATGCCGGAAATCGAGCCGGTTGCCAAACCATTCTCGTGGACTGCGGATACCGGGAAAGGGCGCCCGAGACTGAACCGGCCGCCCGCGTGGGCTCTCTGCGGGAGGCCGCCGACTGGATTCTGCGGCAGGGTGCGGAGAGGGCCCAGTCATGAAGTCGGTTTCTGAACTGAAGACCAAAATCTTTGCGGACGGCGCCGACAAGGCAGCCATGCTGCAGTTGTACGCCCAGCCATACATCCGGGGATTCACCACGAATCCGACGCTGATGCGCAAAGCAGGGATCAGCGACTACGAGGCGTTTGCGCACGACATCCTGGACGCGATTCCGGACCGCCCGATCTCCTTCGAGGTATTTGCCGACGATTGTGTGGAAATGGAACGGCAGGCGAGAAAAATTGCTGCTTGGGGTCCTAACGTCTACGTCAAGATCCCGGTCACCAATACCAAAGCGCAGAGCTCGGCGGGTTTGGTACGCCACTTGGCCCAGTCGGGCGTGAAACTGAATGTCACCGCGATCCTGCCTCTCGATCAGGTTCGCGAGATCAGCGCCGCCTTGGCGGATGGCCCTCCCGCCTGCATCTCCGTCTTCGCCGGCAGGATTGCCGACACAGGCGTCGACCCCGTGCCATTGATGAAGGCCGCGCTGGAAATCCTGAGGCCGCACCCCAATCTGGAACTCATCTGGGCGAGCCCGCGCGAGCTGTTGAACCTTTTTCAGGCGGATGCCATCGGCTGCCACATCATCACTGTGACGAACGACATTTTGCAAAAACTCGCTCTGGTCGGCAAAGACTTGCACGAGTATTCGCTCGATACCGTAAAAATGTTTTACCAGGACGCGGCGAAGTGCGGCTTCGTGTTGTGATGAGGGATGATCGTAGCAGGTGTTCTGGGGAGCGTTGCCGCTTCCCGCACTAAAACTCCCGCCAGAGGCAAGAACGGACGGTGAATCTGCCGCCATGATCCAGCTCGCGCTCTCCATCGTAGTGCCCGAAAGAGAGGCTGCCTGCAAATCCTCGCGTGAAAGTGCGTGAAAGTTGCCATAATGGCATGGTCGATGGCAATATGTTATCTTGGATTGCAATCTGGTGGCGTGGTACTGGGCAGGGGACTTTTTGCCAGCGCGCTTCCCCGCAGTACGCAGGAAACAGGCCTTTTGGGCCCATGAAGGGCAGCGCCACGCCTTAAGCAGACGGAGCAGAAGTGAAACGGGCACTAATTACCGGCGTCACGGGCCAGGACGGATCGTACCTGGCCGAATTCCTGCTGCGGAAGGGCTATGAAGTGCACGGCGTCAAACGCCGGTCCAGCAGCTTCAACACCGAGCGCTTGGACCAGATCTACACGGATGTTCACGACCATGGGAGCCGGTTCTTTTTGCACTTCGGCGACACGGCGGACACGGCCA
>Ga0326728_10009447_pt1 | contig 23487 bp, 25 predicted proteins | sample MB3enrmetagenome_FD_207602 | JGI IMG/M metagenome (GOLD analysis project Ga0326728, IMG submission 207602) | Lab enriched peat soil microbial communities from McLean, Ithaca, NY, United States - MB31MN | ecosystem: Environmental > Terrestrial > Soil > Wetlands > Peat | place: USA: New York... | reverse complement strand
GCATACCTGCCATGGAGTCCGTCACCATCCCCCTTGGAACACCCATGGAGGAGGTGGAGCGCATCCTCATGGAAGAGACCCTCAAGCGCACCAAGGGCGACAAAGGCCTGGCCTCCAAGCTGCTGGGTATCTCCACCCGGACTTTGTACAGGAAGATGGATAAGAAAGAGTAATTCAAAGACCGGTTAAGATGTTCTTTTTTTCATGATATTGCTTATGAGAAATGATGGATTATATCGATTAGAGGGAACACCCATCTCAAACTTAGGGGGTATGAATATGGCACGCTATATCTTGGAAGATAAAAAATACGGCAAGGGGCCGGTGGTGTTTGAATCGTACAGGGATATGATCGAGAAGGTTCGGGCCATGTGTAAAAAAAAGGGGCAGGAATTTACCGAGAAAGATGAAAAAGAGCTGAAATATAAGGCTGAAACACTGCTTGAATAATGAGAAAAGGCACCGGGAAGACATTTGTCAACGTGCCTTGTTCATATTCCCGGATCGCGTGCGATGAATGTCTTCAAGGTGTGCCCCAATAACCGCAGGCCTCGTAAAAGGCAGGAGATAACCCCCTGAGAGGGGAGACCATCCGTCGGAAGTTGGAATTGTTCCGAGCCGGTGTGAAGCATATAAGTAAGGAGAAAGAAGCGCGTAAGATGTTTTATAAGAATAATGACATCGGTTACAAGCAGGCCCTCGAAGGCATAAGACTCAAAACATTGGTGTACGGCGAAAAGACACTCTTCACGGAATTCCGGCTGGATAAGGGATGCAACTTGCCCAAACATGCCCATCCGCATGAGCAGACGGGTTATCTGATATCGGGGCGAATCCTGCTCTCCATAGGCGAGGAGATATTCGAGGCAAAACCCGGAGACAGCTGGTGCATCCCCGGTAACATCGAACATGGGGCGGAGATCCTTACGGATTCTATCGCCATAGAGGTCTTTTCCCCTGTGCGTGAAGATTACCTGCCGGATGAACCGGATAAGAAAGGGGCGGGTTCCGCTTCTCTTAAGGCATAACAGGAGGCATGCATGAGTACCCGGGACCAAAGGTATGAACGCGGGCAGGAAACGTTGAAGGCCATCACGGGAGGCACCGGCTATGCGGTAGTCGAGGGCTTGAAGGATATCGCCCCGGATCTTGCAGAGTGGATCATCGCATTCTGTTATGGAGACGTGCTGTCCCGGCCGGGCCTCGACCTGCGGTCCAGACAGTTTTCCACCGTTGCGGCCTTGACCGCCATGGGTACTGCGGCACCGCAGTTAAAGGTACATGTCGAAGGGGCGCTCAATGTAGGATGCAGGCCCGAGGAGATCGTAGAGGTTATCCTTCAAATGGCGGTCTATGCAGGATTCCCTGCAGCGATCAACGGTATCAATGCAGCACGCGAAGTCTTTAAAGAACACAATATTTCAGTACAACTGCCGCGATGACTCTCCAATAAATTGACTCTCAGGTCGGTTCCCGCTATACTTCATTGCCCAAGAAAAGACGGGTAGTTTGAGCCCTTACCTAAAGGAGATGCAGCTATGGGAAACATCATCAACAGGGATACGATCGGCGATATGGCCAGGAGGGCGGCAACAAAATACGGCGACAAGACTGCCACCATCTTCCGCGATGTCAAGCTCTCATTTTTTGATCTCGAGCGTGAGGCGCGTCGATTCGCCCATCTCATGACAAGCTTCGGTGTCAAAAAGGGCGACCGGGTGGCCCTCTATGCCTATAACTCCCATTATTATCCGATCAGCATGCTCGGCCTTGCAAAGATCGGTGCGATCCAGGTCCCGATCAACTACATGCTGAATGCCGAGGAGATCGCCTATATCATCAACCATTCGGGTTCGCGTATCTTCATCATCGAGGATGCACTTTATCCGATCATCGCCCAGTCCCAGGCGAAATTCACAACAGTAGAAAAGTGGGGCTTCATACCGCTTTCTGAGTCGATGGTCCCTGATGGTTATTTCGACCTGATAACGGAAATGGAGAATATGCCCTGCGATGAACCCCAGGTGGAGGTGAGCGCCGAAGACATCGTCCAGATCCCTTACACCAGCGGCACGGAGTCGAAACCCAAGGGTGCGATGCTCTCCCACAGGGCCCTCATGTCGCAGTACCACAGTTGCATATTTGACGGACAATATGAGACGTATGATGTGAGCCTGCACGCCCTGCCGCTTTTCCACTGCGCCCAGCTCCACTGCTTCCTCATGCCTTACCTGTATGTCGGGGCGACCAACGTGATCATGCACAAGGCAGACCCCCTGGAAATGATCAGATTGATCGAGAAATACCAGATCACCCACATGTTCGCCCCGCCGACCGTATGGATCGGAATCCTGAATCACCCGGAATTCAAGAACTACAACCACCGCAGCCTGAAAAAGGCGGCATACGGAGCCAGCATCATGCCGGTGGAGATCATCAAACAGCTCTCCGTAATCTTCCGCGGGCTACAGCTGTGGAACTATTACGGACAGACGGAGATGGGACCGGTCGCAACCATCCTGAAGCCCGAAGACCAGCTCCTGAAACCCGGCTCGGCGGGGAAACCGGTGCTGAATGTCGAGACCCGGCTTATGGATGATGAAGGAAAGTTCGTCCCGGGAGGAACCATCGGGGAGATCGTACATCGTTCGGGCCATGTCATGACCGGCTATCTCAACGATCCGGAAAAGACGGAAGATGCCTTTGCCTTCGGCTGGTTCCACAGCGGCGACCTCGGCAAGTTCGACGAAGACGGGTATCTCTATGTCGTGGACCGCAAGAAGGACATGATCAAGACCGGCGGAGAGAATGTCGCATCCCGTGAGGTCGAGGAGGTGCTCTACCGGCATTCGGGCATCGAGGAGGTTGCGGTCATCGGGCTCCCCGATCCCAAATGGATAGAGATCGTAGCGGCTGTCGTCGTACCGAAAAAGAATGCGTCCATCACGGAAAAGGGGCTTATCACCTACTGCAAAGAGCACCTGGCGGGATTCAAGTGTCCGAAAAAGATCTTGATTTCCGACAGGCTCCCCAAGAACCCGTCCGGCAAGATATTGAAGCGCGAGCTGAAGGAGCAATTGGGGAAGTAGATTCTCTCCCCTCGATCCGGTCTATTCCGAAAAAGATTTGACATAACGGCTCGGAGTTGGTTAACGTCTTATTGTAATACAATACACCGCAACAGGCGTATGGAAGCCCGCTCATGGACTGTTTGCCGTCGGCAGACCGACCAAAGCCCGGCCACATCATCCATCAGGAGGTTTCTCATGGTATACACAATATGGTAAAAGGGGATGTAGGGACATTAAGAGATGTGTGCACAAGATAAAGTCACCTTTTCTCGATGGGGGGTCCGGCGATGAAGATCCTCATTGTTGATGATGATTTTACCAGCCGTGTAGTGCTACAGGAGATCCTCAGTCCCCATGGTGAGTATCACATGGCGGTAAACGGCCAGGAAGCCATTGAGGCCTTCATGCTGGCCTGGCATGAAGGCCCCCGGTACGACCTCATATGTCTGGATATCAACATGCCTGATGTGGATGGCCAGGTAGTGCTAAAGGGAATCCGTAACATGGAAGAATCCGAAGGTATTTTGCCCGGCAACGGGGTAAAGATCATCATGACTACAGCCCTGAGCGACAAAGAGAACGTGTTGACGTCGTTCAAGGAACTTTGTGACGCCTATCTGGTCAAACCCATCAATAAAAGAAAATTGCTCGGCTATCTCCAGGAGTTCGGTTTGATAAAAGCAGACCGGACATGAAGAGGCTTATCGTATGACGGATCTCCTGTTTTCCTTCAGGTCACCCCGGATGTCCTAGAGTTTATAGGTCCCGATGATCCTGCGCTCCATCTCTCCCTCGATCCTGGCCGTTACTTCGACATAGTCGGCGATCGAGGAGTTCTGGAGCTTATGGCGGAGGAGTTCGTCGACCTGGAAGATCCCTGCAGAGTTGGCCAAGGTTATCACCAGCTTTACCGGCCGTTCGTCGCCCGGTTCAATATCGACCTCATCAACGGCCTTGGCGGAGATGGAGTGGATGTTGACCTTGCCGGATTCAAACGGGATGCGTGACCTTCCCTCTTTCATGTCCAGCGCGTCGGCAACCTTCAGGACACCGGCCTCTATGGTCAGGCAGGTCTCTTTAGCGTTGTGTGCAATGATGGCATGCATGATCTCTGAAGTCACAATGGTCAGATTGGGCTCTTCATAAATACCTTCAAGCAGTTCCCGGCATTTCGGATATGCGAAGATGAGGCTGTAGTGTTCATGGTCGTTACGATGGACAGAGATGCCGATATCATGGAGGCATGCGGCAAGTACCACGATCACCTCGGCATCGTCGGTCTCAAGGCCGTAGTTCTTCACCACACTGGGTGTGACACCGCCTTTCACCAGGAGGCGAAGTATCCTCAACGCAGCATTGGCAACAATACGGATATGGACTTCTCCATGATCATTAATGCCGCTGCGATCGACTGCGTTCATATTGGCGCATTTCCACAGCTGTATAAGCTCTTCATTCTCATAGATTCGTTCGAGCAGCCTTTTCAGCCTGGAATTACTCTTCGTGGGGATGTGGAAGCTCATAACCCTCCTGTTTCTCTTTCATGCATGATATCTACCATAGTCCGGTGCATCGTGGTAGAGGCCAACGAGATTAATCATAACCTGTAGGAGCGGCTTTAGCCGCGACAGAGGGTAAGGTATGAGAGGGCTACGAATGAACGGGAAGAAGCGGCCATTGACAAACCCTCCGGCATCAACTACGACACCAAACACGGAACCTTTAGATGGATGAGATTCGTAATTTCAGCATCATTGCCCATATCGACCATGGGAAATCGACCCTTGCCGACCGCTTGATCCTCAGGACCGGGGTCTGTGACGCACGCACCTATAAAGACCAGATGCTCGACACCATGGATATCGAGAGGGAGCGCGGGATTACCATCAAGAGCCAGGCCATTTCGCTTCCCTATCAGGCAAGAGATGGAAAAAGCTACAGCCTGAACCTCATCGATACCCCGGGCCATGTGGATTTTTCCTATGAGGTGTCCCGGTCGCTGGCATCCTGCGAAGGAGTCCTGCTGCTCATCGATGCCGCGCAGGGTGTTCAGGCCCAGACCCTGGCAAATCTCTACCTCGCCCTCGAACATGACCTGGTGATCATCCCTGTCATCAACAAGATCGACCTGCCCTCTGCGGATGTGGAGCGGGTCATCGAGGAGATCGAGACCGAGCTGGGGCTCGACCCGGGCACGCACCTGGAATGCTCTGCAAAAGAGGGGACCGGCATCGATGAAATCCTGGAGGCTATTGTCGAGCGGATCCCGCAACCCAAGGGTGACCCCAAGGAGCCTCTGGCCGCATTGATATTCGATGCACAGTACGACTCCTTCCGGGGAACGGTCATCTTCTGCCGGGTCTTTGACGGGACTCTAAGTGCCGGCGATACCATCCGGTTCATGTTTAATGATTCTCAATACCGCGTGGAAGAGGTGGGGCACTTCCGGCTGACCCGGGAGAGGCGGGAGCAGCTTTGCGCAGGTGAGGTGGGTTACATCATTGCCGGTGTGAAGACCGTCTCCAGTGTGGGCATCGGCGATACGATCACCCTCCTTGAAAGGCCTTGCGGGAAACCTCTGCCCGGGTTCAAAGAGGTGAAGCCCGTTGTTTTTGCCTCGATCTATCCCATTGCCTCGGATGATTACGAGGCCGTGGCCGAGGCCGTGGAAAAGTACAAGCTCAACGACGCAGCCTTTGTATATGAGAAAGATTCATCCGCTGCACTGGGCCAGGGTTTCCGGTGCGGCTTCCTCGGTCTGTTGCACCTGGACATCGTGCAGGAGCGCCTTGAGAGGGAGTATGACCTTTCCATCATCCTCTCCGTGCCGAGCGTCCGCTACCGGTTCACCCTGAAGGACGGGACCGTGCTCTCTGTGGACAACCCCGTCCATTACCCCAACCCCATGACGATTGCCGCATCCGAAGAGCCGTACATCCGTGCGTCTATGATGATGCCGGATAAGTACCTCGGCTCGGTCATGAGCCTGTGCATCGAAAAACGAGGGGTGAACTCGAACCTGCACTACACAAGCCCCGGACGTGCTGAGCTGACGTTCGAGATGCCGCTCGCCGAGGTGATCTTCGACTTTTACGACCGCTTCAAATCCATGACCCAGGGCTATGGTTCGTTCGATTATGACCTCATCGACTACCGGGCCAGCAATCTCGTGCTCTTAGACATTCTGGTTAATGGGGAGAAGGTCGACGCCCTTTCCCAGATCGTCCACCGGGACCGCGCCCGCGCCCGGGGCGTCCTGGCATGCGACCGCCTGAAAGATGAGATACCCCGGCAGATGTACAAGATCGCCATCCAGGGGGCCATCGGTGGAGAGATAATCTCCCGCTCGACCATCTCGGCCTTCCGGAAGGATGTCACGGCAAAGTGCTATGGCGGGGACATTACGCGGAAGCGCAAACTATTAGAAAAGCAAAAGAAGGGGAAGAAGCGGATGAAGATGATCGGCTCCGTCAGCATCCCCCAGAGCGCCTTCCTGGCGGTGCTGAAATCCGACACGGATTGATGAATAGGCAAGAGTCATCCGTTCCCGGCCTGTACATCCACATCCCGTTCTGCAAGAGAAGGTGCGGATATTGTGATTTTTATTCCGTCACGGATACAAGGCTCATCACGGGCTTTCTCGATGCCCTGTTCAAGGAGATCGACAAGTACAGGGAGGAATTCAGAGAATTCGATACGGTTTATATTGGAGGGGGAACCCCGTCCCTGCTGTCCCTCGATCAGATTGAGGCCCTCCTGGACAAGATCCGCCATGCCTTTACTGTTCCGTCCGATGCGGAAATCACCATCGAGGTGAATCCGGCCGACTGGGGGATCAACGATCTGAACAAGGCGCGGGATATGGGCATCAACCGGATTTCTATCGGCGTCCAGTCATTTAACGAGGAGGAGCTGGTATTTCTGGGCCGCCGGCACAACTCGGGCCAGGCCATGCGCACCATCCAAGACGCTCATGATGCCAGTTTCGGCAATATCGGCATCGACCTGATTTACGGCCTGCCCGGCCGGACGTTTCAGCAGTGGCAGGATTCCCTCATGAAGGCCATGGCCCTTGAGCCCGCCCATCTGTCCTGCTATGAACTGGAGCTCAAACCCCGCACGCCGCTGGGTCTCAAATGCGAAAAGGGTGAATTCCCACTCCGTACGGAAGACGCTGGCCGTGATTTCTTCATGAGAACCTCCGAGATCCTGGAGGAATCGGGTTATATCCACTATGAGATCTCCAACTTCACACGAGGCATGGACAAGGCATCAAGGCATAACCAGAAATACTGGGACCACACACCCTACCTCGGACTCGGGCCTTCGGCCCATTCTTTCAAAGGGCAGCGGCGCTGGTGGAACCATGAATCCCTGCATGACTACATTTCCGACCTCCTCGAGGGCTCTTTACTGCCTGCAGGCTCTTCCGAAGAGCTCACGGGCGAACAGCTGCGCTTGGAGGCCTTGTTCCTCGGCCTGAGGACAAGGAAAGGGATCGACCTGGTTCAGTACCAGCGCCGATATGGCTATGACCTCATGAAGGAAAAGGGCCAGGTGCTGAAGGAACTGAGCAGGACAGGTCTCGTCGAGATCGAATGCGGCTGTATCCGCCCCACCCGCGCCGGTATGGCGATAGCGGACAGCCTTGCACTGCTTTAGAACCATACAAGCATCACTTCAATGCGATCTTCAATGGGCCGAGCGCCCGGAGAACGCCCGGGAATGTGACCTTGAGTCCTGCCTCTCGCAGCGGCAATACCGGCCAAGGCAGGGAGACGCCCGGCAGCGGTGGCGGTGTCATAGAGCGAGGACATAGGGACTAATCTATTTTCGTATCGCCCACCAACCGTTCCTCAACCCCATGAACCGGGGACTGATTTATTTCTTTATCCGTTTGAAGGACGGACAGGTTTGATCTCGGAATCGCGCCCCAGATCTTCGAGTACGGCATTGTCCTCATGGTAGGGGTCTTTCTTGAAATAGATAACGCCGCCTTCGTCCACCGTCACCGTCCAGTACAGCAGCAGTATGGCAACAGGCTTGGACAGGGGGACATCCCGGGTTTTTCCCGTTTCAATTGCCTTCATGATATTATCAAGATTCCACTTGGACGGATCATTCAGCAGCAGCTCGGCCAGTTCGAAGGGTTTCTCCAGGCGGATGCATCCCGAGCTGAATGTCCGGTCCTCTTTTTCGAACAGTTCTTTATGCGGGGTGTCGTGCAGGTACACGAGATATCGATTAGGGAAGGAGATCTTGAGGCGGCCCAGGGCGCTGCCCTCCCCGGGGTTCTGTCTGAGCGTGTAAGGGAACGGCCGGAGAGGGTACAGCGACCAGTTGATAGTCTTCGGGTTCACCTCTCTGCCCTTGCCGTCCAAGACAGCAATGTTCTTTTCCCGGAGGTAGCCCATGTCCTTCCGGACGGCCGGCAATATATCTTTTTTAAAGATAGTCGGCGGTACCACCCATGGCGGATTGAACTCTATATACGTAATGCTCGACTTGAACACCGGCGTGTCCCGGTAGGGCTGCCCCACCTGTGCCCTGCAGGACCATATGATCTTGCCGTCTTTTTGGAAAAACACCTGGAAACCCGCTATGTCGACCAGGACGAACGTGTCGCCGGGGTCGTGGAGCACCCACCTGGCGCGCTCGAGGTTCACACGGATCTGGTCGATGCGGTCCTCCACCGGGACATTCAAGGCACTCAGGGTCTCTTTCCCCATTACACCATCTTCCTTCAAGCCGTGCCTGTGCTGAAAGTGGATGAGCGCCTGCTCGAGAGCCGCATCGAAGGTCATAGGGTCATATGCCGCTTCCCCCTGCAGATCACCGGTTACGGCTAGGCGTCTGCCCAGCTCTTTAACCCGCGGGTCTATCATGCCTTTTCTCAGCATCCGGCCTGACGGCACCGCTTCCCAACCGCCGCGGGCCTTTATGGCGCGATACTCGGCAAGCGCCGTTTTCAAACGGGAGTAAAACGGGTGACGTATCTTCCATTTATCGATCGTTTGCGTAATGGAGGGTGATTCGATGGCCTTCTCGATGAACGAGACAGGCTCTGCATCATCTATCTTCCTGTCGAGATTCCACTGCGGGTGATGCGACACAGGGTCTTCCTTGCCGCAGTTGGAATGGCTGGCGAGCCGGATAAAGGCGTCGGTGAGGAGCAGGTCACGGGATGCGGTGGATAACGGATCAGGGGACGTCCCGGCATCGATCATCGCCTGCCGGATCTCGTCCAGATGATAATCCTGCGGGTCAAGGCCGTCTTCGTACGTCTCTTCTATTGCATGGATGAGCTCGTCTATTGCCTGAGGCTTCACCCAGATCGGGCGAAAGCCGCGCCGTTCATAGAGTTCGGGCATGACCTTCAGAGACGAGATCTGACAGGTGCCCACAGTGAGCCCGCCGGCAATTGGTGCCGCCCCAAGCTTTTCCCGGATTATCCCGGCAACCACGTCATCCTGGGGCTGAGCCCGGCCTGTGCCTGCCAGCATGAGCATGAAGACCAGGAGAAGGGCGGCAAGAATTCTCTGTGACATTGTTTTCGCTCTCTCAGGTATAGGAAAAGTAAGTGACGATCGCAGCATCCCTTGTTGCCGGTATGCCCTGAAGTTTACCAGTATCGTACCCGCCCGACATCCACATGGATGAAGTCGGAGCCGGGGTAGTAACCCACTCCACCGCCTTTCAGCGAGACAGCCGTCTGATGTAGCGTTGAAAGGCTGCACCCGGGCAGGCGGATATCCGCGGCCTTTGCCTGCATGTGAAGGCTGTGACCGGCTACTCCGGAGCTGTGCTCGTGCAGGAGGGCGTTCGTGGCTGGAGAACGATAGCCGGAGATGAGATGGAACATTTCCTGCGACCCCATGTTTTCGCGGATCATAGAGAGAAGATCAAGAAGAGAGGTGTCTATGGGCTTTATCTCTCCGGTGCGGAAATCCCTCAGGATATGGTTGATCTGTGCCAGGCCCTCTGAAAGGTATTCACCCTTGCACCAATATGTCGTCTTGAGGGACTCGCCGGTGTGCAGGTTATAGAACGAGAGCGACCGTTCGGGCGACAGCGGCGCTTGGATGGCGCCGAGAAGGGCCTGGGGGAAGACACATGCGCCCAGTGCCAGTGCCCCTGCCTTCAGGAAACTGCGGCGGCGGATTTTATGTCCCAGTGTCTTAAATATATGCGGGTGAGGGCTTTTCATTCATCCTCTTTCCGGGCAAGATACAGAACAGACCCTTTACTTGTCAACCCGTTTGGTTTTGGTGCAATGCAGTGTATCTTCCGTTCATGTTATCACCTCTTTTGATCATCGTCATCCATGCCCTTGGACTTAAGGCGGGAAACAGTATGTCCTTAGAATTGACATAATGCCGGATACTTATTATTTATGGTTATGGAGGGCCGATGAAGCTCGAAGGCGAACAGGAAGGCATGCTCAAAGGTGAAAACGGTCCGGTCATGGCGAAGGCCATGGAGACCGTGGTCAAGTACGGAGAGTCCTTCGGGGCGAAGAGGCTTGTACCCATCAAGTCAGGCCATCTTGCAGGGACGTTCGGCATAGGTCCCTTCGGGGCTTACCTACACATCCTACGCCGGATCGCCTCGGAAGGGTTACGGGTAAGGGTGCCCACCACAGTCAATCCCAGGCCGGGGTATGACCTCAATTTCATCAACCGTCACATCATATTCACCAAGCAGGAACCTCTGGAGGGGCTTCTGGCCGCCATCGGCGTTACTCCCAATTATTCATGTGTCTGCTATGAGAAGGCCAACGTACCCTCATTTGGAGACCGCCTTGCCTGGGCGGAGTCGTCGGCCGTGCAGTTCGCCAATTCGGTACTGGGGGCACGCACCAACCGGAATTCGATCCTGATTGACGTCTGCTGCTCTCTCACCGGCTTCACCCCCGAATTCGGCTACCTGCTTGACGAGCACAGGCGCGGCCAGATACTGGTAAGGCTGGACATCAAAAAGATGGACGCCCCTGCACTCGGCTACCTCCTCGGGAAAAAGGTCGTGGACAAGGTCCCGGTTATCGAGCACTATCCGTTCAGCCGTGTGGAGCTTAAGAACATGGGCGGTTCCATGGCGGCCTCCGGCGGTGTGGCGCTGTTCCATGTCGAGGGGCTCACCCCGGAGGCACCCGACATGAAAACGGTCTTCGACGGACCCCCCAAGGTCACCATCACCATCACCCAGGAGGACCTGGATTCCTTACGCCTGCGCAAACCCCAGATCGCAGACATGGTCGTGTTCGGATGCCCACAGATGACCTGCACGGAGGCACTCGCGGTCGCAGAGAAATTCGTTGGCAAAAAGGTGAGGGTGCCGACCTGGTTTTGTATGGTTCCCGATGAGCTCACCGAATTCAAAAAGCATGAGCAGTTTGGAAAGGTGCTCGATGCCGGGATCACGATCTCTGAATATTGTCCTCTGGCGGCATTTTCCCTGCGTCTGGGAAAGAAGCACATCCTGACTCCCTCCGGAAAGCTGTTGTATTATCTCAAAGGCGCTGAATACGGCACGCAAGATGACTGCCTGAAGGCATGCGGGGTGATGCAATGACGGTCCTCAAGGGAAATCCGGTGGTAAAAGGCAGGGCTTCCGGGCCTGCTATGGTCACGAAGATGCCCATGAATTTCACCGCCTCGTTCACCAAGCCCAAGAATCTCATCCCGGCCTGGCTGTCGCTCGTGCAGGACAGCAACCACGACCTGTTCAACAAGAACATCAGAAAAACGGTCTTCATATACCCTGCGACCATCGGATCCACCTATACCGGGATGGTGCTGCTCGAGCTGATGTACAAAGGAACAGCGCCGGCGGCGATCATTGTTCAGAACGCAGACCCGCTGCTGGCGGCAGGTTCCATACTTGCAGACGTTTGGTTCGATAAAGGAATACCCATCGTCGAGTACCCTCACGAGGATATTTTCAATAAAATAAAAACCGGCACTCGAGTCGAAGTCAACGGGGACACGGGCGAGATAACCGTGCTTTAGCCCGAGTAAAAAGTATACATCCTTAAGCTATTGTCTCAAATAGGCGAGAGAGAAATATCGATCAGCCCCTGTCTTGCGTTTGTGACGGCACTCAAGTTTCCCTGCTGATTATATTGTGTGCCGCTCTTAAGCGTGCTTGTTGAGCTTGCAACCTGACTTTTTATCTCTTCACCGGGATGCTTCAAGGTGTATTCGAGATTCCCTCAAAGGAGACGATGATAAACGATATAAATTAATAATATTAATGTGTTAACCATAAAATGGTATATCTGCATCCTAAATTTTCTATGAGCATCATAAAAACATAGAGATGACAGGGTTTCGTGATGCAGGAAGGTGAGAACCCGTCCTCAAGGAGGGAGAAAATCATGAATAAGACAATAGAGCGGATAAAGGAAAGGACGATCGGGAGGCCAAGAGGCAAGGTTTTGGAAAAGGCGCAGGCGAAAAGCTTTGACAAACCGGATGAAGTGAGGACGTTCCCCAAAGGGAGACTTGAATTGATAAAGATAGGCGGGGCCACCATCGGACGGGCAATCTTCGAACCGGGATGGCGATGGTCCACATCCGTGCAGCCATTGGCGAAAACCAAGAGCTGTGAAGCACCACATTTTCAGTATCATATCTCGGGGACCATCAGAATCGTCATGGATGACGGGACAGAATTAGAATGCAAGGCAGGGGACGTGTCCCTGCTGCCGGTAGGTCATGATGCCTGGGTGGTGGGCGATGAACCTGTCGTGGTAGTGGACTTCCAGGGCATGGTCGACTATGCAAAACAATTACGGGTCCACTAAAGTACACGTCTGAATAATGCTTAGAGAGGGCGAACCTGATGGAGCCGCTCTCTCTCCGGCTCTCGTGAATCTAAGACCGACTGCGTCCCATCCGCAGGAATCAGGGCATGCCGGTTATGCCATGGGGGATGGAATAAGATAGTATGTGCAGGTCGAAGTTGATACTATGGTACCGCGCGCATCGGTCACGGCCATATCGAGCACCCATTCTCCCTTGCCTCTCTCCTCGATGGGCTTGAGCTTTTCTATAGCCTGGTCCTTATCCATCCTGAGCTCGCAGGAGATGTCGGTCGTGGCGGGCTTCAGAAAGCGGATGTTCATTCCCTTGTTTATAGGTAAGAATTGCTTTATGCCGTAGGTAGCAAGAAACAGAGCTGCACCGGCTACCTCCATAAGCATGAAGTGTGTGCCTGCATAGACGATGCCGACATGGTTCATGTGGATCGTGGCCGGTACGAAGAGCTTCACATGGCCTTCCTCGAAGGTCTCCACCCTGAGCCCGCTCATCTTCACCCACGCTATGGTATCGGTAATGGCCGTCTTCAGTTCCCCAGGGTCCATAACACCTCCTTTATGATCAATAAGATACGAAATCGCCCCCACCCATCTCTCAAGATATCCCTATGCACAGTATTGTGCATAAATTCAAGTCACTTGAGATATGAGATACAGGCTTCTTGACAGTATGCACGCTATTCCATTATTTGTATTCAACCCCAAGGCGGACTTGAACCTTGAAACTCAACGCAAGAGGACGGTATCCATGAAGCTTGTGCAGAATTGGTTTATTGCTACGCGCCCCTGGTCATTTTCCATGACAGTGATATCGGTGAGTGTCGGGAGTGCATTAGGTGCCATTGAAGGTCAGTTTTCCTGGTTACTCTACCTTCTTACGGTAACAGGCGTCGTGTTCATGCATGCGGGTACGAACCTCTTGAACGATTATTACGATGTAAGGCATGGCCTGGATACCGAAGCAGCGGCAACGGCCCAGTACCGGCCTCACCCGATCGTCCATGGTCTCTTGCCTGCCTGGCAGGTGCGTCTCGCGGCTTACGGCCTTTTCGGCGTTGCCTCAGTAATCGGGCTCTATCTCGCTTCTGTCAGCGGCTGGGTGGTCTTATGCTTCGGTCTGATCGGGGTCCTGGCCGGAATATGTTATACCGCCCCGCCGGTGAAATATAAATATATCGCATTGGGCGAGGTCTCGGTATTTCTCATGTGGGGGCCTCTCATGGTCGAAGGTGCCTACTATGTTCAAAGGCACATCCTAAGCCTCAATGCACTGCTGATATCCATCCCCTTCGGCGTACTGGTCGCATTGGTGATCTTTGCAAACAACATCAGGGACATAGAGCATGACAGCAGCCGCCATATCAAGACCATCGCCATATTCTTAGGCCCCCGTGCAGGGATACATGCCTACCTGGTGATCATGCTCCTTGCCTACATAAGCACGCTCATCATCACCTTATCCGGTGTGCTCACCCCGTGGGGGCTCCTGGTATTTCTCTCCCTGCCGCTGGCCATAAAGCTTCTGAGGCAGATGGAGACGAGTATTCCTGCAGATGCCGATGCCCAGACTGCCAAACTCGACACGGCCTTTGGGGTTCTCCTTGTGGCGGCGTTGGTCATCCAGGGGTTTATGGGGTGAATCAAGAAGGGTTCCGGCCGAGGCTTGTATGGCCGACGGCCATACTGGCCTTCGTGCTGTGGTTTGTTACCTTTTACCTTACATGGCTCAATTTCTGGATCAAGATTGCCTTTTCCGCAGCCGTGCTTGCAGCATTGTCCGTACGGGCGCATACCATAAGGGATAACAGGCTGTCTTTCGACAGGACCGCCGTTTCCCAGGGGCTTATTGCTGCCGTTGTCCTGTATCTCATATTCTGGGTCGGAAAGACTCTGTCGTCATGCATCTTCCCTTTTGCCTCGCACCAGATCGGCGCCATCTACGGCAAAGGGGCAGGGTTTTCAACGCAGGCCGTCTTCTTCATCCTGCTGTTCGTCACAGGGCCGTGCGAAGAGATCTACTGGCGGGGCTTCCTGCAGCGGAACCTCATGAGCCGTTACGGCGAATTCACGGGCTGGCTGCTGGCTACCATGATCTATACCGGTGTGCATATCTGGTCTTTCAACTTCATGCTTATCGGGGCAGCAGCCGTTGCGGGCGCCTTCTGGGGGCTTCTCTATATGAAGCTGAAGCGCCTGGATACCCTCATTATATGCCATTCTCTCTGGAGCGCATGTATCTTTACCGCAGCGCCATTGATGTGAAGCAGATTTATTCTCACTAGTCTGAAACCTTGAACCTCTTGATCGTATCGGTGAGCTCATGCGCCTCTACCCTCATGTTTTCACCAATGCTGCTGAGCTCTTCCACGGTCGATGCATTTTGCTGGGTCGTCTGATCTATCTGAGTGATTGCCTTGTTTACCTCCTCCACTCCGATGGCCTGTTCGGCAGAGGATGACGTGATTTCTTCCATTGTGGTGGAGAGTTCGTTGATATTGGCGATCATATGCTCCATGCCCTCGACGGATTTTTTGACCATTTCATCGCCTGTCCTCACCTTGCTTAGGGTTTCATCGATGATGGTCTTGATCTGCTTTGCCGCCTCTGCAGAACGCTGCGCCAGAGAGCGCACCTCATCCGCCACCACGGCAAAGCCCTTGCCGTGCTCTCCTGCGCGGGCCGCCTCAACCGCGGCGTTCAGGGCGAGGAGGTTCGTCTGGAAGGCGACTTCATTGACCGTGATAATGATGTCACCGATCCTTTTCGATGACGAAGATATCTCCCCCATCGCGTTCATAAGCCTTTGCGAGGCCTCTCCGCTCGTCCTTGCCATGGTCACCATGGAATTCGCCTTTAACATTCCCTCATCCGCATGCATGGCATTCTGCTTGATGCTCATGGTCATCTCTTCTATGGTAGCGGCCACCTCTTCCACCGCGGATGCCTGCTCCTGTGTTGACTGCGACAGGACCTGGGACCCAGATGCAATCTCATCTATAGCACCCGCTAACTGGGTAGCTATCACGATCAGAGACTTTATCATTGTGTCGATCTTATAGAGGAATTTATTGAAGTTATTCGAGAGGTCAGCTACTTCGTCTTTCCCGGTAATATTGATGCGTCTGGTAAGATCTCCTTCACCCTCGGAAAGGTCCCTGCTGATCTCGACCAGTTTCTTAAGTGCCCGCATGGATGCGTTGAATACGATATTCACAATCACCAACGCGACAGCAAGCATTATGGAGGCAATGATGAGAGTCTTGGTTATCAGTGACTTGATGGCTTCGGTGTTCTTCGCCTGAAAGTCCTTAACCTTTGCCTCGACATCATCTATATATACCCCGGTCCCGATGATCCAGTTGAGGGGCCTGAACAACCTCACATAGCTGAGTTTAGGCTGGTCTTGTGTAAGCCCTTCTTGGGTGGGCTTGGGCCAGAGATAATCGACATACCCTTCGCCTTGCCGTTCGCACACATCGGCGAAGGCGACAAAGAGGTTTTCCTTCCTGCCCGAGGCCACGTAAAAACTTGGGGAATCGAGGACCTTCCCGTCGAGATCGGGTTTTATCGGGTGCATGACCATCTTCGGGATCGGCCTTGTGGTGTCGTTAATCCAAAAATACCCCACGTTGTTATCATACCTCATTTCTTTGATGTCTTTGAGCAATTCATCGGGGTTCTTCCGGCTCTGATATGCTGATGCAATATGATTGTAAACAATATCCACATTTCCTTTCAGGCCCACCTTGACCTCATTCATGAGTTCATTACGGTAGAGCATCACATCCCTTTCCCCCTTGCGATCGAGCATGTAGACGGAACTCATGCACACGAGCAACACGATGGCGGTAAGGATAGAAGTCGTAGCCAAGATCAGTTTTGTCTTTATCTTCATAAGGACGACTCCCCCATTGCAGGGTTATCGGATATTATGTATTTATAATTGAATATTTAAAAGTGATGGGTCAGGCGGAAGCGCATGAGCCGGTGTGCCATAACCGGAGTACGTTACGAGCTTCGAGCGGTTCAGGTTTTGTGAATGGACTAAAACAGGAACCGGGCGCATGCCCGCCAAGAAGAAGGCCGGGCCGCAACCGGGAGAGAGGCATAACTAATTATGGACCCCTGGAATTTCTCTGCATCCGCACTACTCTTCAAGCAGATCAATATGTAAGTCGTTTCCTTTCACTTAACTCACCGCGATGTCGAGACTTCCCTCCCACAGGCCGTGGAGGTTGCACTGTTGTCTGGCCAGCAGGGTCATCTTCCCTGCCTGGGCGGCTTCTTTGGGGATCACCACGGTAAAGGCGACTCTGGGCTGCAGGTATCCGTTTGATTGAAGATCGGTCTTTCCGGCCGGTTCATTGCCGATTCTGAGTTCGATGAACTCAATCCAGTGGGTAGGCCCCATGGGGTGGAGTGTTTCACCGACAGACACTTCAACGGTAAACGGCTCGCCGGCCTTGACCGATGCCGGGGCCTTGAGCACAGGGGCATGGCTTTTTTCAAGCCCTGTTTTCATGGCAGGGTCCTTTGCCCGGTTGATACCTTCGAAGAGTGACTGGTTCACCTGCGTAGGGAAATAGCGATCGGCAGCTGCAGCAGTGCGGGCAAACATAACCGCCGCGGAACCTGCTGCTGCGGTTTTCAGAAACGTCCGTCTGTCCATTCCTTCACCTCCAATAGTATGAATGATGCTATCCAAGGATATCCCCTTAGATAGTATATCTCTCTGTTCTCACCACGAAGGACACGAAGAGCACGAAAAAGACCTAAGAAATGCGTAAACGAACATTCTTGGATTCCTTTCCCCCGGTCAGTGATTTCAAGAGGATTTTTTTCGTGTCCTAAAGTGCTCTTCGTGGTTAGATATCCCTCTGTGTGCTCCTCAATGATCCGAGTATGCCTTACGGTGATGAACCATATATTAAACGCCTGCCCCTGATAGGGAAGACCTCTTAATGAGTATTCGCCTTATGACAGCAGGCTGGAATTGCCCGTTCTTTTCTCATCCATGTGTTAATACTAATCATCTCTTTGACGATAAAGAGTTATATGCCGTTGTTGAGTGAATATCCTAAACTCCGTAAAAATCCTATAAATCGTCATTGAGGAGACAGTGCATTGATTTATAAAGAGATACCCCTTCAGATAGCCTTTATAGATCAGAAATGTACTATGGATCTTTATATCAAGATCAGGGGGGACTATCGCTTGTTTGCAGCCAAGGGGGCGCTATTACCCGAGGAACAATTCCATCAGTTCAAAAAGGAGGCGCTGAAGCTCTATTTCATGGCACAGGATTCCGTGGATGCGCAGGAGCGTCTGGATGCCTACCTTATGGATATACTGACCGATCCCGGGGTGAGCCCGCAGGCGAAGGCGGATATTGCATATGCAACGTCCATGAAATCCATCCGGGAGGTATTTCAGGGAACGAACTCGAAGACATTGTCAGACCTGAAAAAGATATCCAAAAGAATCGTAAAGATGATTCTCTCAGACGGCAAGGTCATGGAGGATTTTATAAAAATCACCAGTAGCGACCATTATACCATCAAGCATTCGGTAAAGGTGGGGGTCTATGGCACAGCCATGACGATCAATCTCTTTCAGGATAAGATCGATGATCACAATATCGATGAACTGAGCATGGCATTTTTTCTCCACGACATCGGGATGACCAAGGTCCCGAGCACTATCCTGGATAAGCAAGAACCTTTAACCGACAGCGAATGGGAGACCATAAGGAATCACCCTCTCTGGGGGCAGGACAGGCTCAAGAAGGCAAACTACCACAGTGATGAGTCGACCGTGATTATCCTGTATCACCACGAGAGATGCAACGGGAATGGATACCCCTTTGGAAAATCAGGCAGTGAGATCCCTGTCTATGCAAAGATATGCGCCATTGCCGACACCTTTGAGTCATTGACTGCAGGGAGGCCTTTCAAATCGCCCAAAAGCCCGTTTGAGGCCCTCAAGATCATGCAAGTTGAGATGGCGCATGATTTCGATCCCGATCTGTTCAGGGCATTCATTATGCTGCTCGGCTCCGGCAGATAAATTCACCCTGCCCGCCGACAGGGTAAAACGGGGTTTTCATTTTCGTAAGTTAAACCGCTCATTTCTTTTCAACAGGATAGCCGGAATCATACCACTCGTTCCAGCCCCCCTTCAGTACATAAACCTTCGTGTAGCCCTTTGACATCAGTCTGGGTGCCAGCCTGGCACTCGTCGCCTCATGCGGTCAGGCACAGTAGAGGACAACGGTTATGTCCTTCGGGTTCGTAACTAAGCCGTCCACTGCGTCGACATCCTCCAGGCGCTTGGCTCCCTTTATCTTATATTCACTTTGTTCCCAATCAACCTGGGTGCGCACGTCGAGAATGATCACATCAGGGTTGTCCAGCAGTTCTTTTAATTCATCCTTCCCCATTCGCGGGGCATCTGAGGCATTGAGCGTATGGGGAAGAATACAGATGAAAATGCTCATGAAAACTGCCGGGCAGACACAACGAAACGTCTTTATTATTTTCATATTCTCTCCCGGTTTCCTTGAGTTTGAATGATAAGTAATCCTCAACCTTGACAAGTCAATGGAAGGAGAGAGGAAAGGAGAGCGGGAATGGGGGAAACATCTGTTCCATACCCCGGGAGCACGCCTGTAATAACCTTAATTTCCGAACCGAAGTGATTTCTATAACCTACTCATCGCTCATTGCGGGCATCGCACAGCGGGATATGTCCGCTGTGATCCAGAGAAGAAACTCGACCAAATTATAAAGCATCGGTTTCGTAGCAGGCTGCGATCTCACCAAAATAGAGGGTGTGGTAGTCCTTTGCCGGATAGAGGTCATGAAGGGCTTCATCGAGATAAGCGGGGTCCATGGGCGCCTTGAAACAGATCCTGCATTCGAGGTGGATGCCCGGCACCTGGAGGACCGGGGAGAGAGTCTGCTGCGCCGCCCCGGGGATCAGATTACAGGCCTTGAACTTGTCCAGGTCCCGTCCGGATTTGGAGCCGCAGAACATGAGGGCGTCTTTCATGTCCTTGGTCGGAAAGGTGACCGTGAAATCAGAAGCCTTTTCCATGATGGAGAATGTATGACGGGAGTCGCGCACGGCCACCATGAAGACGGGCCTCTGCCAGATGAATCCGATCAGGCACCAGCCGATGGTCATGGTGTTCATGGATTCTCCGGCCTTGACGGTCAGGAAAGCGCCTTTTTGAATCCGGGTTGTCAGGGTTTCGGAAATGGCAAGGGGATCGCATTTTTTCAAGATGAACTCCTTTTATATACATTTAATGAGAGCTAAGGATGGACTGCGGTTTTATCCATATAAAGATTACAGAATTCCTTGAATTTTGAAAAATTCTTTTTCTTGAAATAACGTTTCAGGGTCTTAGTCGAACCTTGAACTTCCACTTCGACCTCTTTGGCATAGGCCAGCCGTTTGATGAGAGACGGTTCCAGATCATGGTAGTAGGCGATCTCCTCTACAAGCCCGAGTGAGACAATGTTCCTGTGTTTTTCCGATCCGCTTCCGGCAATCTCGTTACGTTGCCCGTCAATGATGAGTGTTAGTGATTTTCCAGGTCCGATGTTTAAAAATAACGGACCTGCGTACACGATAAAGAGTGAATATGAAATCTGGTTATTTTTGGAAAATTGCTGGGCATTCAGTTCAAGAGAGGTTATGCCCCCTGCTAATCTGTTGCCGTTCATCCTTACGATATGATTCTTTGTCTCCTTATCAGTAAAAGAGGTAAATGAGGAGGCGCAACCTGACATCAAGAAAAGCATAAGAATATACCATGCAATTGTGTTCATCGGATGAGATGATAACTTCCCCGGAGGGCATATGCTGCAAGACCGACTGCCTATCATGGGAAAATTCTATCATATTGATATCAATGTTCAAATAAATATGATTTAGAAACATCCCAAAGGACATGTTTGCTCTCGACTCTGACCTTGATTACTGCCCTTCAGAAAATAAATCCGCCCCTTTTATCCTCTTCAGTTAGCCTACTTGCCAGGATAGATCTACGAAAGAGATATTAGATAAAGGCAAACCGAATCTCTTATCACAAGATCTTCACATTACATGATTCTTCCAATGGAATCTATAACCCTCAAGGGTTCAGTCCGATATCTTCACACGCCAGCCGAAGGGATCTGACTTTTCTCCATACTGGATCTGTAAGATCTCGTTATACAAGCGTTCCGTCAGGGTCCCTGTCTTGCCGCCGTTGATGACGTGCTCTTTCCCCTGATAATAGATCTGGCCGATAGGAGAGACAATGGCCGCCGTACCTGAAGCAAACGCCTCTTTCACTGACTTCTCAGCAATCCCGGAAATAATCTCTCTCATGGCCGGTGCCCGTTCCGTCACCTTCACGCCCCAGCTCCGCGCCAACTGGATGACGGAATCCCGGGTGACACCGGGGAGAATAGAACCTGAGAGCGGTGGTGTAACAAGTTCATCGCCGATCACGAAGAAGGCATTGCTCGTCCCCACTTCTTCAACATATTTCCGCTCAATGGCATCCAGCCAAAGGACCTGCGTATACCCCATTTCCTTGGCCTTCTGGCTGGCGTAGAGGCTGGCGGCATAATTCCCAGCATTTTTGCAGTTCCCGACACCGCCGCGAACGGCCCTGACGTAATCCTCACTGACGTAGATCTTTGTCGGACTGAACCCCTCCGGATAGTAAGCCCCGACAGGACCGACAATGATGAAGAAAAGATACTGATTTGACGGGTGGACACCCAGGGCCGGCTCCGTGGCGATCATGGTCGGGCGGATATACAGGGACGTTCCGGCGCCGCGAGGGATCCAGTCCTGTTCCAGAAGGACAAGTTTTTTCATTGCCTCCATAAACAGCTCAGGATCGATTGTGGCCATGCACAGGCGCTCTGCCGAGGCGTTCATCCGCTTGATGTTTTCCATGGGCCGGAACAGGTAGATACTCCCGTCCTTTCCGTGATAGGCCTTCAACCCTTCAAAGATTTCCTGGCCATAGTGGAGACTCATGGCCGTAGGGTCAAGGATGATCGGACTATAAGGGCCGATGACGGGTTCATGCCAACCCTTGCCGTCCTTATATTTTACCGTAAACATATGATCAGTGAAGATCTGGCCGAAGCCCAGTTTGGATTCATCTGCCGGTTTTGTTTTCAGCTTGTCCTGTGCACATTTTATGATTTTGATGTCCATAGAGATCTTCCCCTATAATTTATGAGCCTTTCCTCACTTTCGTATCACTATATGATCTTCCGATCAAGATTTCTGTATTGAATGGCCTCGGGGATCTTTTTCAACTTTGTTACCATAGCATCTGCACCCCAAAAGGAGTATAGGTATATGCCATGCATTATTTGTGATTTTGATCCTTTGGTAATATGAAGTTCTCGGGGGCCGCCCCTCCTTAACATTTACTCGGTACGTGTAAATTTTTATCCTTTGCCGATAAAGGAGGGTGCAACAATGAACTGTTGCATGATATGCGGCAACCTCGTGGATGTATCCGACCGGTACTGCTCCCAGTGCGGCTCATGCCTGTCGCCATCGACGCAGGTAACTCAATACCGCTTCATAACCATCCTCTGTACCGACCTGAGCGGATACAGCCTGCTGTCTGAAAGACTCGACCACGAGGAACTCAAGGAACTCATGGGCAGTGTCCTGAGTGAGATCACCCGGATCATCACCCGCTTCGGCGGTACTGTTGAGAAGTATATCGGTGACGCAGTAGTTGCCATATACGGCCACTCCAAGGCCAGGGAGGATGATCTTCTCAGGGCCATCCTGTCCGCCCGGGATATCCACAAGACAGTGGAAGGACTGAACGTCCTCCTGCCAGGTGCCTGCAACATTCACATGGGCATGCACACCGGTATAAACACGGGCGAGGTGCTTGTGGATTCCGGCACGGGGAGCCACTCATCGCACGGCACCCTGGGGAAGCCCATCAATATTGCCTCCAGACTGTGTGATATAGCATCAAGGGGGGAGATCTTCATCGGGGAGTCGCTCATATCAGAGGCAATGCGGTATTTTCACCTGGAATGGATGGGCAGGAAGATGCTCAAGGGGTTCAGAACCCCTATCCATGTATACAAGGTAATGGATGAGAGAAAGATTCCTCTAGCCGTGCACCGCTCCGGCGGGGTGACCTCGCCCCTGGTTGGGCGTGAACACGAGCTGTCCGAGCTGTTGTCCAGGGCACGCAGGCTTCAATCGGGACAAGGTGGCGTGCTCAGCATCATAGGCGATGCCGGTGTGGGCAAGAGCAGGCTCATTGAAGAATTCAAGGCATTGCTTGATGATGGAGTTGCTTTCATAACAGCCACCTGCCACGATCATGCAAGCTCCACACCATACTTTCCTTTTACGAAACTGATATCTTCAATCCTGGGAATCTCTGAGACGGATAATACCTCAAAAAATATTTCCCAGGCATTAATTTCTTATAGGTAAACCCCCGGCTATGCCGGGGTGACTCACCGGAGTTTGACAATTCCGGGAATATTGAAGAGCCTCCTAACTGTGAACCGCTCAAAGTTTACAGAAGTGGAGGCAAAACAT
>Ga0326728_10009446_pt1 | contig 23489 bp, 16 predicted proteins | sample MB3enrmetagenome_FD_207602 | JGI IMG/M metagenome (GOLD analysis project Ga0326728, IMG submission 207602) | Lab enriched peat soil microbial communities from McLean, Ithaca, NY, United States - MB31MN | ecosystem: Environmental > Terrestrial > Soil > Wetlands > Peat | place: USA: New York... | reverse complement strand
TGAATAACGCGGCGCCGGGGCAGAGACAGGCATGGAGCGACCTGCACACCAGCTTCGATTATGGGCAGCTTGTGAGCAGTTACGCTCAGTCGCATCCGGGAAAGCCGACCACCTATGCGGGCGCGGCTGGATACGCTCTGAACGAAATCGATCCAATTATCGGGAAGCTAGGGAATCCGATCGGCATTGCAAGCTATAAGCCGTACAACTCATGGGGGGAGGACTTCCTGCAGAACTACTTCGGCATGATGGGCATGCCCATCGAGATGGTCCCCACATTTCCCAGCAAGGAGAAGCTGGTGCTGCTGACCGAGGAGGCTGCCAGCGATCCGCTACTGATTGCGAAGATCAAAACTCAGCTTAGAGCTGGGAAAAACGTGATGATGACCTCCGGGCTGGTGCGCGCTCTGCAGGATAAGGGACTGAAAGATCTGCTGAGCGTGCGGGTCTCAGGCACCGTGAGCGTGAGCCAGTTTCCGGGAGGGTACGGAGCCGCGGCGGGAGCGGGGAGTGTCCCAGGGGGCGTGCTGATTCCGGAGATCGACTACATTACCAACGATTGCACTCCGGTGATCAGCGCTACGGCCAATGGCAACAGCTTTCCCATCCTGCTGGCGGACCATTATTCCAAGGGAACGATATTTATCCTGACCGTTCCGGACAACTTCAACGATCTGTATTCGTATCCGGTGAGCGTAGTATCGGCCTTGAAAGAGGCTGTGCTGGGAGATTTTCCGGTGCGCATGGAGGGGCCAAACAAGGTGAGCCTGTTTGCCTACGACAACCATACGTTCGTAGTGGAGTCGTATCTGGACCATCCGACGACGGTGACGGTTTCCATTGCGGACGGGATTGCGAAGATTGTGAATATGGAGAGCGGCGAGAGTATTGCAGGAGAAGCGCCAGCGCCGCGCAGGGGGCCTGGGGGACGGCAGAGCACGGGCCCGGCGCGCATGAACTTTTCGATCACAATCCAGCCGCACAGCTACGCGGCCTTCAGCGAGACGCAGTAATCAGAATCTACGGTTGCTTCAGATGAAAAAGGGAACTTATAGGAGCGTAAACTCGTATCGACGCTCAGGAGAGCAAGCTCATGACGATTGAACGGCGAAATTATTGCGGAGGCATTTTCCTGGTTGGACTGCTACTAGTTGCTGGAGCGGCGTTGGGGCAGGTGGTTGTCACCCTACCCGCACCAACGGCAGCCGCTGGAGCGTCTCAGCCCGCAGCCACGGCGACTGCACCTGCGGCGTCGGCGAGTGCGGCGAGCGATCTGACGTTTGACGTGGCATCGGTGCGGCCGTCGGCACCGCTGGACATGGCGAAGATGATGGCGGACATGCAGGCGGGCAAGATGCCGAACGTGGGTATGCACGTGAATGGATTGCGGGCCGAGTACAACTATCTGACGCTGAAAGATCTGATCAGCGTCGCGTACAAGGTGAAGACGTACCAGATTACCGGGCCGGACTGGCTCGGCACCCAGCACTTCGACATTGTGGCGAATCTGCCTGAGGGAACAACCAAGGACGATGCGCCAAAGATGTTGCAGGCCCTGCTGGAAGACCGGTTCAAGCTGAAGGTGCATCGCGAGACGCAGGAGCATCCGGTGCAGGCGCTGGTGGTGGGCAAGGGCGGGCCGAAGATGAAGGAGTCTCCCGGGGACGCTCCGCCGCTGGACCTGGATGCGCCGCTGAAGCCGGGCGAGATGCAGATGGACACTCCGGACGGGCCAGCTCGCATGACCGTCGACATGAAGAACGGCGGCGGGACCATGAACATGGGAACCAAGGGAATCATTACGTACAGCGTGAATGCCCAGAACATGACGCTGCATATGACCTCGAGCAAGACGACCATGGCGGCGTTGGCGGACATGCTGACGCAGATGATGACGTCGATGGGCGGCGGGGCCGGCGGGAGCGGACGGCAGGTGATGGACATGACCGGCCTGAAGGGGAACTATGAGGTGGCACTGGATTTCTCGTTGGCGGACATGATCGCGCAGGCCCGCGAGCAGGCCGGCATGGGCGGCGGAGGTGGGGCGACGAGCGGCAACGCAGCGCCTGAGGCATTGGATCCAGGCGGCGGCGGCGCAACGGTGTCCGATGCAGTGGAGAAGCTGGGGCTGAAGCTGGAATCGCGCAAGGCCTCTGTGGAGCAACTGGTGGTGGACAGCGCGGAGAAGACGCCGACGGAGAACTAATTGGCCCGGCAAGGGGGCCTAAAAATAAAGTTGCGCGCTAGTGTACTATCTGTTATAGTACAGATGTGATCCCGTTCCGAGTCCAATTCCGCAGTGGCATTTCGCTGTTCGAACAGATTGTGTACGCCGCGAAGAAGGCGATGGTATCCGGACAGATGCGCCCGGGCGACCCATTCCCGTCGGTACGCGCGCTGAGCAAAGACCTGAAGATCAATCCCAACACAGCGCACAAGATTGTGGCCCACCTGGTGAGCGAGGGGCTGCTGGAGACGCGTCCTGGGATTGGGACGGTGGTGGCGAGCCTTCCCGACTCGACACGCAAGGAGCGCACGCAACTGCTGGGGCACGAGATTGAAGAGCTGGTGGTGGAGGCGAAGCGGCTGGGCATCGGTCGCGAAGAGATGCTGGCATCCATTGCGGCGCACTGGCAGCGATTGAGCGCGGGCGATACGGAGACGGGCAAGGGGAAAGACGGAGGGAACAGAGAGCGATGATCCCAACGATACAGACGCACGATCTGACGAAGAGATTTGGCCGGACCGAGGTGCTGCACGAGATCGACCTCACAGTGCCGGAGGGAGCGATCTACGCGCTGGTGGGGCCGAACGGCGCGGGCAAGACCACCATGATCAAGCTGCTGATGAACATCCTTCGTCCCACGGCGGGAAGCGCTCGGGTGCTTGGGTTGGACACGCATGAGCTGGCGGGCGAGGTGTTCAGCCGCATTGGCTACGTCTCCGAGAACCAGGAGATGCCGGAGGCGATGACGGTGACGGCGATGCTGGAGTATATGCGGCCGTTCTATCCGCGGTGGGACCGGGAGCTGGAGAGGCAACTGGTGCGGCAGTTCGATCTGCCGATGGAGCGCAAGCTGAAGCACCTGTCGCGCGGGATGAAGATGAAGGCGGCGTTTGCGAGTTCGCTGGCCTACCGGCCGTCGCTGATCGTACTGGATGAGCCGTTCACAGGGCTGGACCCGCTGGTGCGCGACGAGCTGATCGAGAGCCTGCTGGAGCGCGCGCCGGAGACGACCATCTTTCTTTCGTCGCACGATCTGGCGGAGATTGAGAGCTTTGCCAGCCATGTGGGCTATCTGGAAGAAGGGCGGATGCTGTTCTCGGAAGAGATGACGGTACTGGCGGACCGCTTCCGCGAGGTAACGGTGACGCTAACGGCCCCGGTAAAGCTGCCGCATGATCTTCCGGCTACGTGGCTGCAGGCGGAGACGGTGGATTGCGTAGTGCGGTTTGTGCATAGCGAGTACCAGGGCGAGGCGAGTGAGCGCGAAGTAGCAGAAAAATTTGCAGGGGTGCGCGATGTGACCTGCGAGGCGATGCCGCTGCGGGCCATCTTTTTGGCGATTGCCAAGACGGGACGAATGCAAAACCACGCGACGCAGAGGACGGCAGTCGACAGGAGGCCTGAGGCATGAGGCAGGTACTGAATATCTTTCGCAAGGACACACGGCAGTTCTGGCTGGAGATTCTTGCTTCGTTCGCCGCTCTGGCGATCTACGTCGTTCACTATCCCGCGCGATGGAATGTTGTGCAATATCCTTTGTCGTACCAGCAGCTCGGCGACAACTGGATGATGTGTGTCGTTGTGGTGGCTTGGTGGCTACTGATCGCGCGCGTCGTTCATGCGGAGAGTCTGGTGGGCGAACGCCAGTTCTGGATTACGCGGCCGTATGAGTGGAAGAGTCTGATAGTGGCGAAGGCACTGTTCGTCGGAGTCTGGATCTACGTGCCGTTTGTGATTGCGCAGATGCTGGTCCTCAGGGAGGCGGGGTTCTCACCGCTTGGCCATGCTTCGGGCTGGCTCTTGATGCTGGCGTTGTATAGCGGCGTTTTCATCTTTCCCCTCATCGCAATTGCTGCCCTCACGGCCAACTTTGCCCGCATGGCTTTGGCCGTCTTCGGCAGCTATCTTGCCGCGATTGCCTGCACCATCTGGATCACGAATCGGTCTGAGGTGCATGCGGTGAGCGTATATAGCCAAGGGTACGGGACGATGGTGCCGTACTCCCATTTCTTCGTGCTTGTGGTGTTTGCAGTTGTGGGCGGCGCGTCGGTTGTGCTGCTGCAATACGCAACGCGCAGGGTGTGGCTGTCGTGCACGCTGGCGGTCTGCCTCGCGGCGCTGGGAGCGGGCGGGGCGCTGGCGCTCTCCAGCAGGATGCCGCAGCGCGAGGTCGATCGGCAGTACCCCGCCGCCAGTTCCGGCGTTGCGAACCCGCTGCAGCTTGCGTTCGCGCCGAAGCCGAGCAACCCACTATTTGTAGGGGTGTGGCCCAGCAATGTTTTCATCGCCTTTCCCATCGACCTGTCCGGCGTACCGGAAGGAGCTGCGATGGAGGTGGACAATATGCAGTTCTCGATGGATGCGGCGGACGGAGAGCACTGGATCGGCCCATGGCGGCAGCTGAACACGACGCCGTTCCTTCCCGGTACCCACTCTCCGAGCTTGCCGTTCATCCTCAGCCGCAAGGATTACGAACACTTCAAATCGATGCCGGTAACGCTGCATGTCGTGCTGGCGGTGACCGAGCTGCGCGCGGGCAGAGAGACCACGGCGACGATTGCGAATCCGACATTTCCGGTGAACGGCTTCGGGGTCTGCTCCACGCAGTGGGGGGAACAGTCGCAAAACTTCCTGCACTGCCGGTCGGAGTTTGGCGAACTACCGCTGACCTACGTCACGGCGGCATTCTCGAATAAGCCGTGCTCCGGTCCGCAGCCTCAGCCGGAGGACGTGCGCACCTTCGCAGAGTGGACGGGGAAAGCCTATCCCGACCCAATTGATGCCGGATCGGACCCTGTCCGGGTGACTTTCGCCGAGTCCGGCGCCTACGACAACAGGGGACACGAACACGGAACGCGGGGTCTCGCGCTTTGCCCCGGCACGCCTGCCCAGTTTACGCATTACGATGTGGTGCGGCGAAGCCGAGCCTATCTGACGGTCCCGAATTTTCAACTGCCGGCGGAGGTACATCCGACGTAGGCCGGCGGATAGAAGGGCAGTGACGTATGAAGCAAGTGCTATCTATATTTCGCAAGGACACACGGCAGTTTTGGCCGGAGATTGTGTTGTCGGTCACCGTGGTCTTCGCGTTCGCGCTGGTGTATCCCAATCAATGGCGGGTTTTTCACGATCTAAGCGTACAGAACCGCATGGCCGTCATCCTGGTGGCGCTGGGGATACTGATGGTGACCGGATGGTGGCTGCTGATCGCGCGCGCCGTCTACGCGGAGAGCCTGGTGGGCGACCGGCAGTTCTGGATCACGCGACCGTATGAGTGGAAGAAACTGCTGGCGGCGAAGTTGCTGTTCCTAGCGGCGTGGATCGGAGTGCCGTACCTGCTGGCGCAATTGCTTGTGCTGGCGGAGGCTGGATTCCACCCGCTGGCGTACTTGCCGGGACTGCTCTTAAATATATTGCTGTTCAGCGTGGCCTCGGTACTGCCGATGGTTGCACTGGCTACAGTCACGTCGAACTTCGCACGCCTGACGATGACGGTGCTGGGCTGTCTGATCGTCTACACCGGATACTCGTATCTGGTGAACGTCAATCCGCATGGCTATTCGTCTACCAATCCATATACGAACTACATACTGCTTCCGCTGCTGCTGGCGGGTTGCGCGGCGGCGATCGCGCTGCAGTATGCGACGCGGCGGGTTTGGGTTGCGCGCGGACTGCTGATTGTGTTGCCGATCCTGATGGCAGTGAGCGTGGCCGCCTATCGCCGACAATCGCTGGTGGACCGGGCGTATCCGGCGCCGAGCGCGGGGGCTGCGTCGCCGATCAGCATCACGCACATACCCAGTAATTCCCGTCCTGACGAAGCCCGTTCGTGGGAGGGTGAAGACTACATCGACCTGCCAGTGCAGTACAGCGGGGTTGCGGAGGGAACGGCGGTCTTCGCCGACGACTTCAAGTTCAGCATCACGGCAGCGGACGGCAGCCAGTGGAGTTCGCCGTGGCAGACGATCCAGGAGCGCACGGTGAATAACGCGCACACTTCCGGAGTGTCGCTTATGATCCGCCCTGAGTTGTACGAGCGGTTCAAGACAGCGCCGGTGACACTGCGCATTACCTATGCGGTGAGCCTCTACCAGTCGGACACGGTGACCAAGATGGCGTTCCCGGCGGGCGATGTGGCGATTCCTGGGATCGGCTTCTGCTCGACAGGGTTGAGTAACACCCTGCTCTGCAGGGCCGCACAGCAGCCCCGGCTCACCGAGGTTACCGTGCTGTGGTCGCACGCTGCTTGCTCCGATGCGCAGACGTTACCTGCAAGCACGGCTGAGAGCGATGCATGGATCGAGCCTGCCAGCCGCACCACTCCCGTGTTAATCCCAGTGCGGACTTGGCACTCCTTCTTTTACAGGGACTTCGAGGGCTCAAACTATGCTCACTGGCACGTCTGCCCAGGGAGCCCGTTGACATTGACGCAGTACCACCTGACGGGCCGCACACAGACCAGCGTTACACTGACGAACTTCCAGTTGCCGACAAATGTGGTTCCGACGAGTTAGGTGCGATGTTCGAGGTTCGAGGCGGGGTGCGTGGAATGAGGTTCGAGATGCGGATGAATGGGATGATTGTGGTGTATGCGGCGGGTGTCTACGGGAGAATCGTTGACATACGATATGTATCGTACTAATGTGTTGGAATGTAAGACAAGAAAAATGTACGCGGGAACCTATCCGTTGTGATTCGTGAACGTCTCAATCGTGAGCGTTCCCGTCGAGAAGCATTGAGAAGACGAACCGCGCCAATCCGCGTAATCAAGAAAGAGAAGACCGAATGACGAACGGGCCTGTCGCATTCCGAGAGAGATGCAATCGATGGAAGTTGTTTCTGGCTATAGCGTGGATGGCGGTTGCCGCGACAGGTGCGATTGCACAGGCGGGCCCAAAGCAGCATGGAGCACAGAACGTTGTGGCGCCAACTACAGCCACCGACCCTACTCTGGGCATCACGTTCGATGTGGTAACGATCAAGCCGAGCGGTCCGCAGTCTTCTTACTATGGCGTCAGGATTCCGAACGACGGCGATAGCATCTCCATGGGGAACTATACCGTCGACGAGATGGTGCGCTGGGCCTACCACCTGGGCAGCCGATGGGGGGAGGCGGAGCATCAGGACGTTCCGAAGTGGTACGAAACCGACCGCTACGACATCCAGGCCAAGGTCGCCGCTGAGGACGTGGCCGCGTGGCACAAGCTCAACGAGGAAGCTCGTCGGCTGGTATTCCGCAAGGTGCTGGCCGAGCGCTTCAAGTTTGTCTGCCACTTTGCGGAGGTAGAACAGCCGGTCTACAACCTGGTGATCGCCAAAGGCGGGCTGAAGATGACGGAAGCTAAGCCGGACGAGATCAGCCCCTACCACTTCCATCAACCCGGCGACCCCAACACAGCATACTCAGGCCCCGGCATGTCGATGCGCGACACGCCGAACGGGCCGCTCACCGTATTTCAGCGGATGGACATGGCGTCCTTCTCAAAATCTAACATCTTCGCAGCCACACTCGATCGCCCGGTGATCGACAAGACGGGGCTAACCGGGGTGTACAACTTCGAGTTGGATTTTTCTTATATGTCGATCACCGCGACTCCCTCACAGGATGGTGTCGCAGCCGAACCAAGCAGCCCCGACATCTTCACCGCGCTGCAGAAACAACTTGGGCTGAAGCTGGAACCAGGCCGAGGAGTGGTACACCAACTCATTGTCGACCACGTGGAGAGGCCGAGCGAGGATTAGCCAGCAGGAAGATAGAGGACCGACCCCATGATGACCAGACATTCTGCCGTCAAACTGAATTGCAGTAGAGGGATTTTACTTCTCGTGCTCGCGGGGATGGTTTTAGCGTTGCCGATAGCTTTCGCGCAGACACCGGTTCCGGCAAAGGAGCAGGCGCCGCCGAGCTCGACCGAGTCTCTCATCGTCGATGTGCATCCGTCTCCCTATCTCTCCACGAACTTCTACGCGTATCGCTCCACGTTCTATTACAACAATATCAATATCGGCGATCGGCGCTTCGACATGCGCGACGCCACCCTCCTGGATATGATCTCTCTTGCGTACAACCGTGAGGACGACGCCATCCTCGGCGGTCCGAGCTGGATCGACTTCAACCGCTTCGATGTTGCCGCAATGGTCCCCTCTCTCAAGCCCGTTACCTTGAGCAGGGGTCCGGTTGATCCTGCAAATCCTCCTGCAAAACCTTACGATCAGATCCGTCCTGTGCTCCAGCGCGTTCTCGCGGAGCGTTTTCACCTGACGTACCACATGGAGGACCGGCCGCTGCCCGGCTACGTCGCTACGGTCGCAAAGGACGGCGCAAAGCTTACCGAGGCTAAGGCCCCGGATGCTCCCAACAACTGCCAGCCTGCGCAGGACAAGTCGAATCCGGGGCAGTACAGCGTAACCTGCACCTCGGAGACCATGGCGCAGTTTCTTTCGATGTATGGCGGTGTCTTCCCTCACCCCGTCATCGATCGCACCGGCCTTAAGAAGTCCTATGACTTCACGCTTAAGCTCACCTTCGGTCAACTGCGGACACAGGATGACTACATTCGGGTTTGGACCGATGCATTCAAGCAACAGCTTGGCCTTGTGTTCACGCCCGGGGATGTATCGCAGCCCGTCATGGTCGTCGATACGGTGGACCAGATCCCGACTCCGAACCAGCCAGACGTTGCAAAGCTGATTCCGCCTCAGCCCGATCTGGAGTTTGAGGTCGCCACCATCAAGCCGGCCGCGGCCGACGAACCGAAGTGGCGGATTCAGCCCCTCGGCTCCCAGATTTCCTTCGGCAACTACTCCCTGCAGGAACTTCTCACTACGGCCTGGCAACTGCCCACTGGGGCCATGCTCGCCAATCGGCCGGCGTGGCTCAATACTGTGCGATACACCATCCTTGTCAAACTGCCACCGGACATCGATGCCCTTGCTTTCTCCCAGAACCAGGACCTGATCGACCGCATGCTGCAGAAACTTCTCGTCGATCGCTTCCTGATCAAATACCACTGGGGCGAGCAGACACAGGTTGGCTACGTGCTCCTTGCGGACAATCCAAAGATGAAGAAGGCCGACCCTAACTCGCGGAGCTCCTGCGACCTTGGACCGGCGGCAGGCGAAAAGGACGTGCGCACCATGCCGGACTCCCCGTTCGACTATGAGTTCCACTGCCAGAATGTCACCATGGACCAGTTCGCCGACCTTGTGCAGAGCCTCGCGAGGTCTGAGATCAGGAACCGCGTGCCTAACAAGACCGGCCTCGCGGGTTCCTACGACTTTACGCTCTTCTACACCAGCACCCCCAAGCTTCAAACCGAGACGGATGCTGCCGCCGCTGCGGCTAAGGAAGCCGGCGAAGCTACAACACCTGTCCAGGGCGTCTCCATAGAGGACGCCTTTCGCAAGCAGCTCGGCCTTCGGCTCGAAAAGCAGCCGACAACAGGTGCTGCACTGGTGCTGGACCATATCGAACAGACTCCGACCCCGAACTGAGCCTGTGGCTTGCCAAGATGGCGGTCCGCTGTAGAACCAGGCAGAGGTTTGGCGCAATAACTGATTGTCGACCATGCGGAGCGGCCGACGGAAAATTAATGAAATAGGGCGAGCGGATTTTGTTTGGGATCGTCCAACAAGGAACCGAAAGAAGGCAAGACCGATGACTGAACGCGCAGCACGCCTGGGCCAAAGGATGTTTCTGCTAGTAACGGTAGGGGTAGCCCTGTGCGGGACCCATGGGCTGACGCAGACCGCAACTCCGCCAGCTTCAGCCACAGCAACGGCAGCAGGGGCAAACTCCGCAACAGCAACTCCGGCGGCAGACCCAACGCTTGGCATCAGCTTCGACGTGGTCTCGATCAAGCTGGTCAATAAGGATGCTAATGTCTACCTTCCTGAGCGGCTCACCAACCCGATCGACGGTGACGGAATCATTCTGGAAAACTACACCCTCTTCGACATCATTCGATGGAACCACAACAACAGCATGTTTCACGAAGACCAGCTTGTGGGTACTCCAAAATGGTTTTTGACCGACCGATACACCATCCGCGCCAAGGTTGCCGACTCCGATATAGCCGCATGGCACACGCTCAACGACGCGGCCCGCCGTCTTGTCTTCCGCAAAATGCTGGTGGATAAATTTAAATTCACGTACCACTTTGCGGATGTCGAGCAGCCGGTGTACAACCTTGTGGTTGACAAAGGCGGCTTGAAGATCAAGGAGGCCAAGCCGGGCGAGGCCAGCCCCTACAACTTCAAGACGTCCGACGGCAGCTTGAATCCCGACGGCACGCGGGTTGCGTATACAGGCGCCGGCGTGACTATGCGCACAGCGCCAGATGGCCAATCCATGTGGGTATTTCAGCAATCACACTTCTCTTCTTTCGCCAAAGACTTTCTGAGCACGCAGACAGGTCGCCATGTCATCGACAAGACCGGCCTCACTGGGCCGTATAACTTTGCTCTGACTTTCGCGCCCGAGCAGAGGATTGTCAACGCTGCGCCGGACAGCGATGAATCCGCTGCCGAACCCAGCCGCGCCTCCATCTTCACCGCGTTACAGGAGCAGATAGGATTGAAACTTGAATCTGCTAAAGGCCCGGTAAGCCACCTATTCGTGGACCATATTGAGCGGCCACCGGAGGATTAGGGGATGGATGCGATTGGGACGCGGATGAGACGCGGAATGTGAGCTGACGGCTGTTGACTACGGGATGAATTGTTGACATACGATACATATCGTACTAATGTGTTGGATCAGAGGCAGGAAACAAAAGAGCGACGTGAGCAAGAAAGAGAGGTCAGTCCATGATGAACAGGCCTGTCGTATTGCGAGTGAAGTGCAGAGTATGGAAGTTGTTTCTGGCGACTGCATGTGTGGTGCTGGCGGGGCAGAGCGGGCTGGTGCAGACCAGCGCGGCGCAGGAGGCAGCGCGGCCTACGATCGATCTGCCGCCGCCGCCACATAGTGTGCGCGCCAATCACAGTGCGATGCCGATGATCGAGGTGCCGCAGCCGGACTTTCCCGCGCAGATTAACCTTGCGAACCACGGCGACAAGGACTGGCTGGAGTCCGCGCAGGTGAAGAACCTGAAGTCGGCGGGGATTGTGAGCATGAAGCTGGGGTGGGCGTATGTGCTGACCGGCGGGCTGGAGTTCCATGCAGGCGATGTGTTTACCGCGGTCGGCGGACTGGGCGGTACGTTTCAGGTCCCTGCGCAGAGTGCGGCACCGCGGGCGGATGCAAAGGGTTTCCTGGCGTTTGTAGAGGAGGTGACGCTTGCGGATGGGACGGTTGTCGATGCCGATCATGCGAAGGTGACGGCGTTCTACACGGCTTGCTGCACGGGAGCGAATGCGGGCAAGGTTGCGACGACAGCGGCAGCGGCGCCGGCGCAGAAGAATGTTGCTGGAGGCGCAGCGGTAAAAGTATATGCACGAACGCCGAACCTGAAGCCGATCACGTTCGACGTGATCTCGTTCCGCAAATCACAGGAGCCGGGAAGTGGAAGAGAACTGCCGGTGAACGGCGATTTTATTGCATATCACGGTTCGACGATCGACAGCCTGCTGCAGTTCGCGTACGGAGGACTTAACAATCAAGGGTACATGCTGATCAGTGGGGAACCGGACTGGGTGAAGACGGATTACTACGAGTTCCAGGCGAAGGTGGCGCCGGAGGACGTGGCTGAGTGGAAGGCAATGACGGTGACCGATAAGCGCTTCATGGTGCAGGCGGCGCTGGAGGATGCACTGAAGCTGAAGGTGCATGAGGACACGGCAGACCATCCGGTATACAACCTGGTGGTGGCGAAGGGCGGACCGAAGCTGATGGAGTACGAGCCGGGGGACACGCTAACGCCTCCATATCCAGGTGCCCAAGCGAAGACGGGCAGGGTGCTGCAATGGTTCGATCCATTCAACCTGGTGTGCCAGGACATCACGATGGCGGAGTTGGTGAATTCGCTGAGCGGGCCGGACCGGGCGGGACGAATGGTGATCGACAAGACAGGGTTGACGGGAGCCTACGACTTTACGGTGCCGATTCCCTATCGACCGCTGCCGGAGCAGTTTCAACAGATTGCGGAAGACTCCGGCGTGCCGACGATGTTTGAAGGGCTGAAGAAGATTGGGCTGCAACTGGTGCAGGCGAAAGGACCGATTAACGGGATTGTGGTGGACCACATTGAGCGGCCACCGGAGAACTAGCAGAGGCTGGAAGCAGAGCGAAGAGAAGTAAGACGAAGTAAAAATCGGTATCATTGCAAACGAAGCTGGATTGGCAAACGTCTCATAATGAAACATTAACTTACACCGTGATTTTTCTCTCTCTGCTTGAGAACACTCATGGAACCACCTGAACGATTGATGCGTAGTGACGGATAACGAGCTGAAGAAAAGACGGTGCGAGTGAAAATCGAACGGAATGTGCGCAGGGCCGGGTTGGGCAGGAAGCGCCTGCTGGTGTGGGCGCTTGCGTGGCTGAGTATAGCGGGGCTGGCGATGGCGTCGGAGTATCACGGCCAGGTTACATTTGGCGGGCTGCCGGTGCCGGGCACCACGGTGAAGGTGACGGCCACGCAGGGCAACAAGACGGCGGTTGCGATTACCGATGAGCAGGGCCTCTACTCGTTTCCCGATCTTGCCGACGGGAAGTGGATGATCGAGATCGAGATGACGGGCTTTGCGCCGATCAAGCAGGAGGTGACGGTTGCTCCGAATGCGCCGGCGGGCGTGTTTGAGATGAAGCTGCTGACGCTGGACCAGATACGGGCGGCGGCCAAGCCGGTAACGGTGGATACAACGGCGGCGGCGGTGGCGACATCATCCCAGGTCTCAGAAGCGAGACCTGGGGCACCCGCTGCAGGCGCGGCACCCACGGCAGCGGCGGCGAAGAAGGGCGCGGCGGCAAAGACAGCGGATGCCGGCACGGCAGCACCCGCAGCCCCGGCAGCAGCACCTGCGCAGGACGAGACGGCGCAGCAGGCCAATGACGGATTTCTGATCAATGGAAGCGTAAACAATGCGGCCACATCGCAGTACTCGTTGTCGCAGGCGTTCGGCAACAACCGCAATGGGGGAAGGTCGCTGTACAGCACGGACCTGAGCCTGGTGCTGAGGAACTCGGCGTTCGACGCCAAGTTGTATTCCCTGGCCGGGGTGGACACTGCCAAACCGCCCTACAACTATATGACGGGGACGGTATCGTTTGCCGGGCCACTGAAGATTCCCCATCTGCTGCCGCCGGTGCGCGCCCCCTATTTTTACGTTTCTTATTCACGGACGCAGAACAGCAGCGATTCGATCGCGTCGGTCCTGGTGCCGACCGCAGCGGAGTGGGGCGGGGACCTGTCGCAGGCGCCGAACGTGACTGCGATCTACGTTCCACCCGACATGGCGAAGGTATCGCCGAGCTGCAACAGCTATCTGCTTGGCACAGGCCTGACGCAGAGCACGATCAATGGGGGCACGGCACAGTTTGCGGGGAACGTGATTCCTTCGGCGTGCATCAGCACGGTGGCGCAGAACATTATCAATATGAATTTCTATCCAGCGCCGAATGTTGCGGGCAATCCGGTGTACAACTATCAGGTTCCACTGGTCGGCAACACCCATGGGGATCTGTTCCGGAGCACGCTGAGCCGTATGATCGGCACTAAAAACTCTGTTTATGGCAGTTTTTACGTGCAGAGCACACGATCGAGCAGCGAGAACCTGTTCAATTTTCACGATTCGAACAACTCTCTGAACGTGAACGCCAGCGCCAATTGGTACCATCGGCTTACGACGCGGCTATCGTTGACTACGAACTATTCGTTCAGCCGATCGCGGAACCAGGCGGTGCCATTTTTTGCGAACCGGGAAAACGTATCGCTGGATATGGGGATTTCAGGAAATCTGCAGGACCCAACCGACTATGGGCCTCCTGGCCTGGGCTTTAGCAGCGGTATCTATGGGTTGTCGGATGCGAACAGCTCCAACAACCGCAGTGAGACCAACTCCGTTTCCGGCTCTTTGCAGTGGTATCGTTTCAACCACAATGTGCAGGTGGGAGGAGACTTCCGGCGGCAAGAGTCCAATTACCTGTCGCAATCGATCCCACGGGGGAGCCTGAGTTTCAATGGGGCAGCCACGCAGGAGAACCAGGTGGTGAATGGAGTGCCAACGCCAGTCGCCGGCACCGGCTCCGATCTTGCGGATTTCCTGCTGGGACTGCCGGACACAAGCGCGATTGCCTTCGGCAACGCAGACAAGTATCTTCGCCAATCGGTCTACGATTTTTACGCCAACGACGATTTCAGGGTGAACCCGGAGTTGAGCATCAATGCGGGAATTCGCTGGGAGTATGGCGCGCCGGTGACGGAGACCCAGGGGCGGCTGGTAAACCTGGACATTGCGCCGGGATTCACCAACGAAGCGCCGGTGCTGGGGAGCAATCCAGTAGGGCCGCTGAGCGGGCAACACTATCCGGCGGCGTTGCTGCGGCCGGACAAGAGTGGGATCTCGCCGAGGCTTGCCATTGCGTGGCGTCCGATCTCCGGATCGTCGCTGCTGGTGCGCGCGGGGTATGGCATCTACAACGACACTTCGGTGTATCAGGCAACGGCGCTGGCGATGGCGCAGCAAGCTCCCTTGTCGACCAGCTTGAGCGTTTCCAACAGCCCTGCATGCCGATTCACAATATCGAATCCGTTCTCGGTACCTTGCTCGACGACTACGCCGGACGGATTTGCGGTGGACCCGAACTTCCGGGTTGGCTATGCACAGGCGTGGCAGCTATCGGCGCAACGCGACCTGCCCGGATCGCTGCAGATGACGGTGAGCTACCTGGGGATCAAGGGGACACGGGGTGTGCAGGAGTATCTGCCGAACACCGCACCTCTCGGGGCCACAAACCCATTCGCCGCGTATCCTTCGGGTTATCTATATCGCACGTCCAACGGGGATTCGACGCGGGAGGCGGGGACGGTGCAGATACGGCGAAGATTGCGCAGCGGGTTGGCGGCGGGCCTTACCTATACCTACTCGAAGTCGCTGGATGACGACTACGTGCTGGGAGGCCAGGGACCGGTGACGTCGGGGGGCTCAAGCTCCCAGATAGCGCAGGACTGGCAGCACCCGAACACACAGCGCGGGCTATCGACCTTCGACCAGCGCCATGTGCTGAGCGCGAACGCACAGTACACGACGGGCATGGGGCTTGGCGGCAAGACGCTAATGAGCGGATGGAAGGGATTGGCCTACAAAGAATGGACCGTGCAGACCACGATTAGCCTTGCCAGCGGAACGCCGGAGACCCCGATCTACGGGGGCGCGTCGATATCCGGAACGGGAGTGACCGGGGCCATCCGGCCCAATCTTACCGGCGTGTCGCCTTATTCGGGGTTGGCAGCGGGCCACCATTTGAACCTGAATGCCTACTCTGTGCCATCCGGGCAATGGGGCAATGCACGGAGAGACTCGATCACCGGGCCGAACCAGTTCAGCCTGAATGCCTCGATGGACCGCACCTTCCGGTTGCATGCAAAATACAACCTGGAGACCCGGCTGGATGCGACGAATGTACTGAACCACGTTACTTTTTCCGGATGGAACACACAGTACATTCCTAACAGCACGCAGTTTGGCGCTGCCGTCGGGCCCAATGCAATGCGAAGCATGTCGGTTACGATGCGCCTGAGGTTCTGAAGAATGCGAATGACTTTTTCGATGCGATTGCGATCTACTCTGGCGGTTGGCGTGATTGCTGTGGCCGCGAGCGTTGCAAGCCTGTCTGCGGGAGCGCAGTTGACGGGGCAAAACAAGCCGGTGGGCTCGGCGGACCAGGCAACCACCATCAAGGTGACCACGCGCCTGATCATCGAGAACGTGGGGGTGAAGGACAAGAAGGGCGATCCTATCGGCGGGTTGACGGCCAAGGACTTCACGGTCACCGAAGACGGCGTGCCGCAGACGATCAGCGTCTTCGATCACCAGGTATTGACGGAGAATGCCGCGCCGCTGCCTGCGACACCGGCGGACCAAGAAAATATCAAGATCTACAACCGTCTGGCGACTACCCAGATCGCGGGTGAGGCGGCTGGGGAGATCAAATATAAGGACCACCGCCTGATGGCGCTGTACTTCGATATGACGACGATGCCTCCGGTGGACCAGATGCGCGCGTTGGAGGCAGCGCAGAAGTTCATACGGACGCAGATGACCGAGGCGGACCTGGTCTCTATCCTGCGCTACGCGGGAAGCTCGGTGGATGTGCTCCAGGACTTCAGCGCCGACCGCAACCGGTTGCTGAGCATCCTGGAGACGATGGTGGTGGGCGAAGGACAGGAAGGGGCCGAAGCGTCGGACGATGCGAGCAGCGCCGACACGGGCGCGGCCTTCGGACAGGACGACAGCGAGTTCAACATCTTTACCACGGACCGGCAACTGGCCGCGTTGCAGACGGCCACGGAGGCGCTGGGCCGGTTGAATGAGAAGAAGGAGCTGATCTACTTTGCCAGCGGGCTGAACCTGAATGGGCTGGACAACCAGGCGCAACTGGTGGCGACCGAGCAGGCGGCCATCCGCGCGGGCGTGTCGTTATGGACGATCGATGCACGGGGATTGGTGGCGCAGGGGCCGATGGGCGATGCGACCCAGGGCTCTCCCGGCGGTTCTGCGATGTATACCGGGGGCTCGGCGACGGCGTTGACGAGCCGTTTTGCGCGGTCGCAGGACACGCTGTATGCGCTGGCTTTGGATACTGGAGGCAAGGCGCTGCTGGACAACAACGACCTGGACCGGGGGATCGTGAATGCGCAGCACGCGGAATCGGACTACTACATCCTTGGCTACTACACGAAGAATACGGCGGTGGACGGGAAATTCCGCAAGGTGAAGGTGACGCTGAATTCGGAGATGGCGGCAAACCTGGACTTTCGCCAGGGGTACTACGGGGAGAAGGAGTGGGGCAAATACAATACCGCGGACAAAGAGCGCCAGCTTGAGGATGCGCTGATGCAGGGCGATCCCTTCGTGGAACTGACGATTGGGATTGAGATCAATTATTTTCAGTTGAACAAGGCGGAGTACTTCGTACCCATCATGCTGAAGGTCCCCGGCAGCGAGCTGGTGCTGGCCAAGAGGCGCGGCGCGCAACAGGCGCTGATCGACTTTGTGGGCGAGATCAAAGACGACTACGGCGGGACCACAGTGACCAACATCCGCGACTATGTGAACCCGAAGCTGAGCGACCAGACGGCTGAGCAGTTGGCCAAGCGCCCGATCGAGTACTCTACCGGGTACACCTTATTGCCGGGCAAGTACACCATCAAGGTGTTGGCGCGCGACGACGCGACGGGACACATCGGCACGTTCCAGACCACGTTCATCGTTCCCAACCTGAACAAGGAGACGAAGCGGGTACCGATCAGCAGCGTGGTGCTGTCTGGCCAGCGCACACCGATGACCGAGGCCATCTACAACGCGACCAAAGGAAAAGAGCAGGCCAAGGAGGCGGCAGCGGACCCGCTGATCCAGAACGGCGAGAAGCTGATCCCCAGCGTGACGCGGGTGTTCAGCAAAGCGCGCAGCCTGTATGTGTTCCTGCAGGCGTACGAGGGGACGACAGCCGCGCCAGCCGCGGGGCAGACGCCTGCTCCTCCTACGGTGAAGCCGCTGATCGCGTTTGTGAGCTTCTACCAGGGACAGACCAAGGTGTACGAGACGCAGCCTGAGGAGGTGTCGCCGAGTCCGAATTCGCGGCTGCAGATCGCTCCGCTTAACTTCACGGTCGATCTGAGCCAGCTTCCACTGGGCAAATACGACTGCCAGGTGACGGTACTCGACCCAACCGGACAGAAGGGAGCCTTCTGGCAGGCGCCGATTATGCTGGTGCCGTAAGGGGGGCATCTACCTTTCTTTCGCCTCGTCCGGCAGCACTGACCGTATGTAGTTAATAGCTTCGCTAACGAATTTCCCCTTCAAGACGGACTTTCCATGGGATGCTCTATAAACCTCAAGCGCATCATCGGGCTGTACAGTTCCGGACGTAACATCCCATCGCTTGTATGGCATAAGAGTGTCATATTGGTCGATGTACACTAATTGCAAAATGTATGTGTGGCCAAGCCGGGGCGCATATTGCTGTGGTGTCAAACGAGAAGACATAATATCTCCCGTCGCTGTTTTCAAACTTCCGCCTAAGTAATTAACATCGAGCAACAACCCGGACGAGAAGTTGGCACCTTTTGGTTCCTTGATGACTGTGGAAACCCGCATGTTAGCTTCGGTGTAAAGAAAAGGCTGACCGGGTTCAATCGTGTAAACGTGAAAGCCCTCAAATGTCGCTACTACCCAAACAGAGGGTGATCCCCCTCTGGCTGGTCCAACTTCTGGCCTGCGGGAATCAAATACTGCTCCAAGGGTAACCTGGGACGACATGCGAATAGCTCTATTCTGCGGAGGTTGCATCCAATAGGAGTTACGCAGAGCACGCACATCTGGGCTGACCGTATCGACTTGCTTTGTAGAGTCAATAGGCGTGCGCTGCCATTGATTTGGGGCATTTCTCCATATCTCGTCTAAGCGAGTGGCCACTGATTGCGGTGGGGTCGTGTTTTGCGCATTGGAGCCAGAGACGCCTTGCGATTTGGCGTTAAGGCTGATCGGCACTAATAGAAGCGATATGGCGGCGGTTCGCATGAATATCGACATGCGTGTATTCATTGACGGGTGGCTGGACTGATACATGGCTCACCTTTGCAGGTGCAATGCCTGATATTGAAGGGAAGATGGTGCGCCTGGAGAGATTCGAACTCCCGACCCTTTGGTTCGTAGCCAAATACTCTATCCAACTGAGCTACAGGCGCACATTGCCGCGCGGAGTCACTTCGGCTGCAACTGTTTAAGGATAGAGGATTGCAGACGAGAGAGCAACCCGGCGACGGTAAGGACAGAAAGAGCGCGGCAGCCGGATGAGGTTGCCGATGGCGAGGCCGTAGGCAGCAGCTAGCTCTTCTCGGTGGCTTCCTTGACCATGCGGGTGGCGAGCTGGCTGAACTCCTCGTGCCTGGGAGCAGGAGGAGCTTTGGGTTTAGGCTTCTTCTTCTTTTCTTTTCTGCCTTTGTCTTTGTTTCCCATGGGCCTAGTCTAACGCCGACGACAGAGCTGTGGAAGTTCAAAGTGTGCAGGTGCCGTGGTAGGGACGGCAACTGGGGGGAGGACCGGGCGTGCAAGGAAGGACCGAGTGTGGCGCTGGGAGCCTGCCTGGAGTATTTTGTATTTCAGCTATGAGCTATGAGCTATGGGCTATGAGCTGTGAGCTGTGAACACGGGCTGCAGCGGGAGAGACGATCATGGTTTGCAGGAGAAAAGATTCTATGAACAGGCGGGATTTTGCAGGGATGCTGCCGGGGCTGCTGGCGATGGCGGGAACGTTTGCGGGTAAGGCCGAGGGGCAGGCTGCGGGGACCGCGGCGGCAGGAGCAGAGCAGAGTGCGGGTGCAGGAGTTGGAACGGCTGCGGCGGGCGCTCAGGCAGCAACTGCGGCCCGTCCGGCGGGCGTGATGAAGGAGCTGACCTCGGGCGTTTACAAGCCGATTGCGGGACGGGGGATGCAGGGCGGGCACGAGTCGCACTCGTACCTGACCGGGATGCTGAAGGCGGGCAACATCCGCCTGGAGATGCATGAGTCGGTGCAGCAGGCGGGCGCCCCGCACGAGGCGGTGGGGACGCACAAGCACAGCGAGATATGGCTGATGCAGCGCGGAACGGCGACACTCTACCTGAATGGAGTGGAGCACAGGATGGAGGCGGGCGACGTGGGGTTGTGCTGCGCGGGCGACGAGCACTGGATTGCCAACGCCGGAGATTCGGAGTTGGCATACTTTGTGGTGACGGTGGGCCCGCCGGAGTAGAGCGGGCTACAGCATGGACTGGACGCCATTGACCGCTCCGGAGACAGCTTCGGAGGCCATCTCGACGACATCGGCGACCTGGCCCTTGGAGCGCTTGAAGGCCTTGCGGGCCTCGTTGCTGAGGGCTTCGGCCTGTTCTTTAAGGTGGGAGGCGGCGTCCTCGAGATAGTCCACGCCGTCGTCGAAGTTGCGGCGCAACTGGCGGCGTGTCCTGACGCCGGGTTGCGGGGCGTAGAGAAGCGCGACAGCCGCACCCGCGGCTACGCCGAGGCTAAACGCGATCCAGATACCTTTAGCACTCATACTGTCTCCTTGGCGGGATGAACCATCCCGTCTGAGGGTGAGATTCGCTGGGGAGCGGATTGGTTGTGCCGGGGAGCAGGCGGAGCCGTGCAGCGGAGCGATATTTCCCGGTGGGAATGAGCGGACAAAGGGGGATAGACTGAAGTGGTAGCAGGGTGGAAAGAAGCCATCCAAAGCAAGAAGGACGGGGCGAGCAACTTGGAAGACCCACGGATGAGCAGGATCTATCTGGAGATGGCGCGGCGCTGGCTCGCATCGCTATTCCTCAGGGTGTGGCGCAGAGGGGTGATGCGCTCGGGGATGTTGACGGCCCTGATTCTGGTTATGCTGGTTGGTGGATTGAGCCTGGCCTATCGCGAACGGGGACGGGGCAAGATAGTCAGGCTGAAGGCGAAGATCGCGACCGACCATGTGGATGCTCCTGCGCCACGGCTGGGCGGGCAGGAGGCGATTGTGTTGACACGCATCCGGTTGACCGGGGGATCTCTGCCGGAGTTCCTTTCGGCGACGCTGCTGCCCGGCCGGGGGATGAATGTGCTGCAGATCGGGGCCTACATTCCGGGCAAGGGCGAGGTGAACCTGCTGGCATCGCCGTCGATTGAGAGCGCTGCGGCCGCGATGAACGGCAGGGGTGAGGATGCGGGCGGGCTACAAAGCCTGGCGATGGGCGGAGCCTTCGAGGTCCCATGGGCGGGCCCGTTATGGGGAGTGGCGTCGCAGGAGGATGGACGCGTGAGCACGGAGTGGCGGGGGCATACGATGACTCTGCCGGGCGGTACGGAAGCGGATGGGGTGGCGGAAGGTGGGTTGATGCTGGCCGAGGGTGCGGACTCCGCGGAGCAAACTGCGTTGCCGGATGGCGGACAGGCGCAGGCGGTCTTCCATGCGAAGGACTTTGGAGCGCACTGGCCTTCCAAGACGGACGTGACCGTGACTGTTCTGCTGGGCAGCCAGTGGATTGAAATCACGGTGATGGCGCGCAACATGGGCGATGTGGCCGAGCCGGTGAGCATCGGATGGCACCCTCGGTTTGCCATCTTCGATGAAAACCGGGAACAGTTGCGATTACATCTTCCTGCCGAAAAGCGGGAGGAGGTGCGCGACCGAGCGAGCGGGATGCCGACGGGAGTTCTGCTGCCGGTTGCCGGCACGGCGTACGACTTTACGATGCGCGGCGGAGTGGCGCTGGGCAAGATGGACCTGGAGGACAACTTCACAGCGTTGCACCGGGAGCTTCTGGACAACTCAGCGATTGCAGAGTTGAGCGATCCAACGAACGATTACGGATTGCGAATGACAGCGATGAGCCCGACGATCAAGGCGTTTCGGGTGGATGCTCCGGCGGATGCGAACTATGTGTCGATTGGGCCCCAGTTCAACCTGGACGATCCGTTGGGGCGGGAGTGGGGGAAGGACGCGGACACCGGTATGGTGGTGCTGCAGCCGGGCCAGACGACGCAGTGGAAGGTGCGATTGGAGCTGTACTCGCTGGCGGGCAACCCGATACTGGAATAGCGGAATGCGCGAGCGCGGCGATGGCCCGGTGGTTTGACCCTTCGCAAACAAGACCCGTAGAGTGGAAGAGGGTCGCCTGCGAGCGCGCGTTAAGGGGCGTGGATCAACCGCCCGAATGGAAGGGACTGACTTGAATTCGATAGAGAGCATGGGAAGCAACGAGACTGCAACGGAGAAGACGGCAACGGATACGACCGGAGACGAACAGTTGGCGGCTGGAGTTGTCGAAGGCCATGAGCACGAACACGAGCACAGCGAGGAGCAAGGGCCGACGCTGAATCCTCTGTTGACGCGGGAGGTTGCGGTGGAGGCGCCGGCGGAGGAGGTTGCCAAGGCCTTCAGGAAGGTGATCAAGCGTTACCAGAAGCTGGCGCGCCTACCGGGCTTTCGCGCAGGCAAGGTCCCGGAGTCGCTGGTGCGGACGAAGTTTGCCAGGGAGCTGCGCGAGGAGGTGCTTCAGACGCTGGTGTCAGAGCGCTTCCGGCAGGCGATTGCGGAGCAGAAGCTGCATCCGGTGTCGGAGCCGCAGTTGCTGGACCTGCAATTGACGGATGGCCAGCCGCTGCGCTTCAAGGCGGCGTTCGAGGTGCTTCCGGAGTTCGACGTGGCGGGATATGAGACGGTGCGGGTGGAGAAGCCGCAGACCGAGCTGACGGAGGAGGAGTTCGAGGCAGAGCTTGGCTATGTGTTGGATAGCCAGGCGACGGTGGAGACGGTGGAAGAAGAGCGCGCGCTGGCGGAGGGCGACTGGGCGGAGATCCAGTTTCGCGGCGAGATAAAGCCGCTGGCGCAGACGGTGACGGAGGAAGGCGTGACCGCGACCTCTCCCGTGGAGGAGCCGATCAGCGGGGACGACGTGTTGATCGAGATTGGCGGCAAAAACACGCTAGATGCGTTCAACGAGGCACTGCGCGGGTCGAAGGTTGGACAGGAGCTGAAGTTCGAGGTGGAGTATCCGGCGAATTTCGGCGAGAAAAAGCTGGCAGGGCAGACAGTGAGTTACGACGTGACGGTGAAGGCGATCAAGAAGAAGACCTATCCGGAGCGCGACGCGGAGCTGGCCAAGCAGCTTGGCAACAGCGAGAGCTGGGAGGAGTTCGAGAAGCTGCTGCGGGAGCGTGTGGGCACGCGCAAGCGCGAGGCGCTGGAGGCGGGCGCGAGGAACAAGATGCTGGACGAGGTGATCGGGCGCACTAACTTTCCGGTGCCTGAAACGCTTGTACAGCAGCGGGTGGACGCGCGACTGGAGCGCGGACTGCGCACGCTGGCGCAGCAGGGGATGAAGGCGGAAGATATGCGCAAGCTGGACTTTGTGAAGTTGCGCGCGGCACAGCGGGAGCAGGCTGAGCGCGAGGTGCGGGCATCGCTGATTGTGGACCGGATTGCGCAGATCGAGGGTGTTGCGGTGAGCGACGAGGAGCTGAACCATGAAGTAATGCTGCTGTCCATGCAGACGCGCGAGCCGTACGAGACACTGCGCGAGCGACTGGCGAAGGACAACGGGCTGGAGCGTCTGCGCGAAGAGATGCGGCGGGAGAAGACGGGCC
>Ga0326728_10009445_pt1 | contig 23489 bp, 17 predicted proteins | sample MB3enrmetagenome_FD_207602 | JGI IMG/M metagenome (GOLD analysis project Ga0326728, IMG submission 207602) | Lab enriched peat soil microbial communities from McLean, Ithaca, NY, United States - MB31MN | ecosystem: Environmental > Terrestrial > Soil > Wetlands > Peat | place: USA: New York... | reverse complement strand
CGATCACGGGCGTCGCGATCTCCCGCTCGTGCAGGCGATCCAGCAGATCCAGGCCTTCGCTTCCCGAAGTGGTGTCCCGGGCGTAGTTGAGGTCCATCAGAATCAGGTCGAAGGACCCCCGCTCGACCGCGCGCAGCAGCCCCTGCGGCGAATCCACCGTTTCGGCCTTGTGCCCCGCGCCTTTCAAGAGCAGGCGCATGGCTTCGAGGACGTCCGGGCGGTCATCGGCCACCAGAACCTTCAGGGCGACGGTTTGCTCATCGGTCACGGGCGTCATCTCCCCCTTCCAGTAGCAATCAGGCGGCCACGCCAAGTCAAGGCAGGCGACGCCTCGCGCTTCTAGTCACTGTCCGTTTTTGGGACGACTCTGTTCGATTCCGCGGGCAAGTGGTACCTTGGCAGTGAGTGGCCGCCAACTTCCAGCTCTTTGGCCCGATTCACTTGGCCATCCTGGCCTCGATCCCCGCCATTGCCTTCGCGCTGGCGCGTTGGTCGCGCGGCAGTGCGAGCGCGGCACGGAGCATCCGAGTGGCGCTGGGCGTCTTCCTGCTGATCAACGAGACGGTCTGGTGGATCTACCGCATCCGGCACGAAGGGTTCCGATTCCCCGGAGGCCTTCCGCTGCAGCTCTGCGATTTCGCGCTGTGGCTCACCATCCTCGCGCTCCTCACTCTGAACCGCTGGGCGTACGAAGTGGCCTACTATGCGGGGCTCGCCGGCGCCACCATGGCGGTGCTCACCCCGGAACTTTGGGCGCCTTTCCCGTCCTATCCGACCATCTATTTCTTCCTGGAGCACGGCGGGGCGATTATTGGCGTCTTGACGCTCACCTGGGGGAGACTCGCGCGGCCCCGGCCGGGGGGCATGTGGAGGGCCTTGCTGATTCTGAACGCTTACGCGGCCGCGGTGGGCGTCTTCAATGCCGTATTCGGCGCGAACTACATGTATCTGTGCCGCAAACCCGCCAGCGCCTCGCTACTGGACTACCTGGGTCCCTGGCCCGTTTACCTGCTTTCCGCCGAAGCGCTCGGGATCTCGCTGTTCGGTTTGTTATGGCTCCCGTTTCGGCGGAGCCGAACCTAGAAGCCGTGCCTCCGAAATGCCCCTGCGTCAGGGACTCGACGGTGGGCCTTTCTGATTGGACGGTATGTTCTCGCTGATTTGCTCCAGCATGATGAGGGCATGTAGCCTTGTGGCCCGCCAAAGTGCGATAGAAAACGCAAAGACCCCAACACCGCAGAGGACCGCCGCACGCCAGCCGAAGAGGAAGAGGACGGCGGCAAGGCAGGCTATTCGGATGATCCCACCCCATCGGAAGAACGGCCACGCGGGACCACGGAACAGCAGGTGGTAGGTGTGGAGGTTTGGGAGGCGCTGTAGGCCTGAAGCCTTCTCGAAGTGCGTCCCGACGCCTTGGACGTATCCGGCTGCCACGAGGAGCAGAATCAGGAGCCATCCCTTCCAATCCGCCAGCACAATGTCTCAAGTATAAGCCCTGGTTGATGGCACGGATGCTGCGAACAACGCATGACCACCTCAGACGGCACACGAGATCCTCCTCCGCGTGGATCGGGCTAGTTTTGCAGCATCCTCCGCCTGTCGTTCGATTTGAAAACGCGGCGGGCGCTGTGCTACGTTGGGATTCTCCGATCGAGTCCAGAGCCCCACATGGCGGATGCGCAGAAACCCGAAGCTAAGCCTGCCCAACCTGCTCCACCGAAGGCGCCGGCGGCCATGGCCGCCACACTTTGGGAGAGCGAGCTCACGGCGATGCTGAAGGAGCACTTCGGGGATCGGATTCCCGAATTCTCCACCTATCTCGGGCAGGATTTCATGGTGGCCCAGCCCGAGGCGGTCATCTCTATCCTGGAGTTTCTGAAGCTGGAGGCGGACTTCGACTACCTGGTCGACATCACCGCGGTGGACTACCCAAAGCGCCCGGAACGGTTCGACTTAGTTTACATTCTTTACAGCTTTCCACAGAACGAGCGTATCCGCATCAAGACGAGAATCCAGGATGGGTACAAACCCCAGTCGGCGGTCGGGGTGCATCTCACCGCGAACTGGCTGGAGCGCGAGGTCTTCGACATGTTCGGCATCGAGTTCGCCGGTCACCCGGACCTGCGCCGCATCTTGATGCCAGACGAGTGGGAGGGCTACCCGCTGCGCAAGGACCGCTCCATAACCGACATGGACAACCGCTGGGTAAAGGAAAACCTGGGAATCGAGAGCGGACAGTAACCCCATGCCGGACACCTTCCTGGATTCGACCGAGTTAGTGATCAACATGGGGCCGCAGCATCCCTCGACCCACGGCGTGCTGCGGGTCATCCTGAAGCTGGATGGCGAGAAGGTTACCGGGACCGAGTGCGTGATCGGATACCTGCACCGGGGCGTCGAAAAGATCGGAGAGAACCGCACCTACCAGCAGTTCGCACCTTACGTCGACCGCATGGATTACTGCGCCGCGGTTTCCAACGGGCTGGGCTTCTGCCTGGCGGTGGAGAAGCTGCTGAACGTCGAGGCGCCACCGCGCGCGCAAGTGGTGCGGGTGATTCTCACCGAGCTGAACCGGATCGCCAGTCACCTGATCTGGCTGGGGACGCACTGTCTGGACATCGGCGCGATCACGCCGCTGTTCTACGTGATGCGCGAGCGGGAGGAGATTCTCAATATCTACGAGAAATACTGCGGAGCGCGGCTCACCACGCACGCCTTCCGGATCGGCGGGCTGGAGTACGAGCTGTACGACGGGTTCGAAGCGGAGGTGAAGGCGGCCTGCGACTTCATCGCGCCCAAGATCGACGAGTATGAGCAACTGCTGACCGGCAACCGCATCTGGATCGGCCGGCTGAAGGGCATCGGAGTTCTGAACGCCGAGGACTGCAAACAGTACGGCGTCACCGGCCCCATGCTGCGGGCCGCGGGCGTGAAGTGGGACCTGCGCAAGGCGCAGCCCTATTCCGGCTACGAGCAGTACGAGTTCGATATCCCCATCGGGGAGAACGGCGACACTTACGACCGGTACCTGGTGCGCATGGAAGAAATGCGGCAAGCCATCCGCATCGTGCGCCAGGCGGTGGAGAGAATTCCGGACGGGCCGATCATGGGCAAGGTTCCCAAGGTGATTAAGCCGCCAGTGGGCGAGGCGTATGTTTCGATCGAGGCGCCCAAGGGCGAGCTGGGTTACTTTGTAGTGAGCGACGGCACCACGCAGCCCTACCGGGTGCGGGTGCGGCCCCCTTCGTTCGTTAATTTGCAGTCGCTGGACAAGATGGCGCGCGGCTCGCTGGTAGCCGACCTGGTGGCGATCATCGGCACCATCGACATCGTGCTCGGGGAGGTGGACCGGTAAATGCGCAAGTTTCTCAGAACCATTTTCCTGATCGACCTGATCGAGGGATTGCTGGTCACTTTCCACTACCAGCGCCCCAAGTACATGTGCACGGACCAGTACCCCCAGGAACGGCCCAAGGTGGCCGAGCGCTACCGTGGAGCGCCGCGACTGAACAACAATCCGGACAACGGGGAGACGCTGTGCATCGCCTGCAACCTGTGCGCGCTGGCTTGCCCGGAGAAACTGATCGTGGTGGGCAGCGAACGCAACGAGAAAACGCGGCGCAAGGAACTGACCACCTTCACTTACGATCTGTCGCGCTGCATGTTCTGCGGCCTGTGCGAGGACGCCTGCCCGGTGGACGCGCTGGAGCTGACCCAGGATTTCGAACTGGCCAGCTACACCCGGGAGGGCGCGATTTGGGACCGCCAAATGCTGGAAGACGGTCCCAAGCCCACGAAGTACGAGTTTTGAAGAAGCTCGCCAAGCGCGGCCCGTCGAGGGCGCCCGCCACGAGCGATGAGCTGTCGTATGATTGACACCGTTTTCTTTTATTTCTTCGCTCTGCTGACGCTGGGGGGAGGCATACTCACCGTCACGCGCAGGAGCGCCGTGCATAGCGCCATCTCGCTGATCGTTTCGCTGCTTGGCGTCGCCGGATTGTTTCTGCTCCAGAAAGCCGAATTCCTGTTCGTGGCGCAGATCGTGCTTTACATCGGCGGCATCATGGTGTTGTTCCTGTTCGTCATCATGCTGGTGAATCTGGACGAGGCGGCGCGCGTGCGCCATTTCAACCAGCAGTGGTGGTTGGCGCTGGCCTGTGTGCTGGCGGTGGCCGCCGAGATCGCGTATTTCCTCCGCAAGCCGCTGCATCTGGCTGCCGCGGCCCCGCCGCCGGCTTCCGGCGGCCCGGGGAACGTCGAGCGGGTGGCGGACCTGCTTTTCTCGCAATACCTGCTGCCCTTCGAGATCGCTTCGGTGCTGCTGCTGGCGGCCGTGGTGGGCTCGGTGGTGATGGCCAAGAAGAGGGTGTAGCGCATGCATCCGATCACAATCACGCACTACCTGCTGCTGAGCGCCGCGCTGCTGGCCATCGGCACCATTGGCGTTCTCACCCGGCGCAACATCGTCATCATATTGATGTCCATCGAGCTTATCCTGAACGCGGTGAACATCAACCTGGTGGCTTTCTCGAATTACCACCGGCAGGTGACCGGGCAGGTGTTCGCGATCTTCGTGATCACCGTGGCGGTGGCCGAAGCGGCCGTGGGTCTGGGCATCCTGATCGCGCTGTTCCGGAACAAGGAGACGGTGCAAGCCGACGAAATCGAGCTTCTGAGATGGTAGCGCGATGAACTTCTTCCTCAACTCGATCTGGCTCGTCCCGCTGTTCCCACTGTTCGGTGCGCTGGTCATGCTGCTGCTCGGGAGGAAGTTCGACCCGCAAGAGCCTTCGACAGTGGCCGTGGCCCCGGGCGTCGAGGACGCGCCGGCGCCGCACGATCTGAGCCATCACGCCTCCTCGAAAGCCAGGATCGTCGTCAGCCTGCTGTGCCCCGGCATGGTGCTCGTGTCCTTTATCTTTTCCCTCTTCGCCGTGCTCGAGCTGACCGCCAAGCCGGAACGCGTTCATCAGATCATCCAGTTCACCTGGCTGGCCGGGCTGGACTTCACGACGCAATCGCACACGCTGGCGAAGTTTGCCGCCGACTGGGGGTTCCTGCTGGATCCGTTGAGCGGCGTGATGATTCTGGTGGTGACCGGCATTGGCTTCCTGATCCACGTTTACTCCATCGGCTACATGGGCCACGAAGGTGGTTACTACCGTTTCTTCGGATATCTGAACCTGTTCGTGTTCTTCATGCTGATGCTGGTGCTGGCCAACAACTACGTGCTGATGTTTGTCGGCTGGGAAGGCGTCGGCCTGTGCAGTTACTTGTTGATCGGTTTCTACTTCCATAAGAAGTCGGCGGCGGACGCGGGGAAGAAAGCCTTCATCGTGAACCGCATCGGCGACGCAGGGTTCATTCTGGGCATTCTGCTGATGTTCAGCGTGCTGGGGACGACCCGTTTCCTGGATGTGAACAAAGCGCTGGAGTCTTTCTCCCCCGAGGCGGGCTACGGGGTTCTGACCGCCATCGCGCTGTTGCTCTTCGTTGGCGCGACCGGCAAATCGGCGCAATTCCCACTGTACGTCTGGCTGCCGGACGCCATGGAAGGTCCCACGCCGGTCTCCGCGTTGATCCATGCGGCGACCATGGTGACCGCGGGCGTCTACATGGTGGCCCGCTCGAGCCATCTGTTCCGGCTGGCGCCGAACGCGGGTTTCTGGGTGGCGGCGATTGGCGCGTTCACGGCCATCCTGGCGGCCTCGATCGCCTTGACGCAGAACGATATCAAGCGCGTGCTCGCTTACTCCACCATCAGCCAGCTCGGTTACATGTTCATGGCGCTGGGCGTGGGCGCTTACTGGGTGGCCATCTTCCACCTATACACGCATGCCTTCTTCAAGGCGCTGTTGTTCCTCGGCTCGGGCGCGGTGATCCACGCTTTGTCGGGGGAGCAGGACATGCGCAAAATGGGCGCGCTCAAGGAAAAGATCCCGGTCGCCTACCGCACCATGCTGATCGGGACGCTAGCCATCGCGGGCATCCCGGGACTGGCCGGGTTCTTCTCCAAGGACGAGATCCTCTGGCAGGTTTTCTCGAACGGCCCCGCGCTGGTCTACATCGTGGGCCTGGTTACGGCCGGTATGACGGCGTTCTATATGTGGCGGCTGATGGCGCTCACCTTCTACGGCCAATCGCGCGTGGATGCGCAAGTAGCTTCCCACATTCACGAGGCGCCGCGCGTGATGACCCTGCCGCTGGTCGTGCTGGCCGCCGGCAGCGTGCTCGCGGGCTGGATCGGCGTTCCGAAGCTGTTCGGCTTCCTGCCGGATATCTTCCGCGCCTTCGAGCTATGGCTCAAGCCCGTACTCGACCTCGAGGCAGCCGAGGGCGCGGTCGGGCATTCGGCTGGCCTCGAGCTGGCGCTGATGCTGCTCTCGGTGGCGGTGGCCGGTTGCGGCATCGCGCTGGCCTGGTTCCTCTACCAGAAGAAAACGCCCAAGGGAGAGCCGCTGGAGGCCGCGGGATGGCTGTATCGCGGCTCGCTAAACAAATGGAAGGTCGACGAAGCCTACGATTTTCTGTTCGTGAACGGCTTGGCCAAGGGCGGCGGAAGCGCGCTGGCGCGTTTCGACAACGTGGTCGTGGATGGCGGCGTGAATGGCACCGGCTGGCTCACCCGCTTCAGCTCCACCGTCAGTATCTGGTGGGACACCTGGATCATAGACGGCGCGGTGCGGCTTTCGTCCTTTTTGGTGAAGATGTCCTCATACCCGGTGCGCATCCTGCAGACCGGCTCGGTGCAGAGCTACGCGCTGATCTTCGTGCTCGGGGTCGCGGTGATGTTCGGTTACTATTTGATGCGGTAAGACCATGGATGCACACATACTAAGTTGGGTTCTGTTCGCGCCGCTGATTGGCATGGGGATCCTGCTGCTGATTCCGGCCGAGCGGAAGAACTGGATACGCATCTGGGCCAACGTCGCGGCGGTCGCGGGGTTCCTGGTGAGCCTGCGGCTGGTCTTTCTGTTCGACAAGGACGCTGAGGGCTTCCAGTTTCAGGAGCTGGCCTCCTGGATTCCCACCCTCGGCGCGAACTATCACATCGGCATCGACGGCATCAGCCTGCTGCTGGTGATGCTGACCACGGTAATTGGCCCTCTCGCCATCCTCTCTAGCTGGAACGCGGTGCAGGAGCGCACCAAGGAATACTACGCCATGTTCCTGTTGCAGCAGACGGGGATGATCGGCGTCTTCATCTCGCTCGATTTCTTCCTGTTTTTCGTGTTCTGGGAGATGGTGCTGGTGCCGATGTACTTCATCATCGGCGTCTGGGGCGGCCCGCGGAAGCTTTACGCCGCCATCAAGTTCTTTCTCTACACGCTAGCCGGCGGCGCGCTGATGCTGCTGGGCATCCTGACGCTCTACTTCCAGCACTTCAAGCAATTCCACTTTTACACCTTCGAAATCTCCCGGCTGATGATGCTGGACCTGCCGTTGCACCTGGAGCAGTGGGTCTTCTGGTTGTTCTTCATTGGATTCGCGATCAAGGTGCCGATGTTTCCGTTCCACACCTGGCTGCCTGACGCGCACGTCGAGGCGCCGACGGCCGGCTCCGTTGTGCTGGCCAGCGTGCTCCTGAAGATGGGCACTTACGGATTCATCCGCTTCTCGCTGCCGCTGCTGCCCAAAGCTTCCATCGATGCCACCATCGTCCAGATCGTAGCCGTGCTCTCGATCGTCGGCATCGTCTACGGCGCGCTGGTCAGCCTGATGCAGAAGGATTGGAAGAAGCTGGTGGCGTACTCTTCGGTGAGCCACCTGGGCTTCTGCACGCTGGGCATCTTCGCGATGAATCCGAATGGCTTGGCCGGAAGCGTGATTCAGCAGCTCAACCACGGCATCTCGACCGGCATGCTCTTCCTGATGGTGGGCATCGCCTACGAGCGCCGGCACACGCGGGAACTCAAGGAGTACGGAGGCCTGGGACACATCATGCCGGTCTTTGCGACCGTCTCCGCCTTCGCCATGCTGAGCTCGGCGGGCTTGCCGCTGCTCAACGGCTTCATTGGCGAGTTCACGATTCTTCAAGGCGCCTTCGAAGCCAACCGGGCGTGGGCGGCCTGCGCGGTCACGGGCGTGATCCTGGGCGCGGCCTACCTGCTGTGGATGTATCAGCGCACCATGCTCGGCCAGGTGACGAACTCAAAGAACCTCCACTTACCGGACTTGAGTTTGAGGGAGCTGGCCACCTTTCTGCCGCTCATCGCGTGGGCCATCTGGATCGGCCTGTATCCTCAGCCCTACTTTGACGTGCTCAAGAAGCCGGTGGCCCAGATCGTCGAGCGGGTGAAGCCGGGCTACTACGAGAAAGCCACGCAGTCGGCCCTTCCGCAGGAGGCGCTGCGATGAACTTCACCCCCATAGACCGTTTCGCGCTGTCGCCGGCGATCGTGCTGGCGATGTTTGGCTGCGCCGTATTCCTGTTCGACTTTCTGGTCCCGCGGACGCCCAAGGGCCCAAGAAACAATCTCCGGTGGGTCATTCTGGGGCTGGGCTTAACGGGCTGGGCGCTATTCAAGCAGCAGGCTTACCTTGGCGAGCAAGGTATCCCCGAGATTGCGGCCTTCGGCGGCGCGCTCGTTATCGACCGTCTCTCGCTCTTCTTCAACTGGATCTTCCTGATCGCCTCGCTCATCGTCTCGCTGTTCTCCTATAAGTACCTCGAGACCGAGGACGAGCATCACGGCGAATACTACGGCCTGATTCTGCTGGCCAACTGCGGCATGTTCTTCCTGGCCGCCGGGACGGACCTGATCACGCTGTTTGTCGGCCTGGAGTTGATGGCGCTGTGCTTCTACGTGCTGGTGGGATTCTTGCGGCGGGACCGGCGCTCGAACGAAGCGGCGATGAAATACCTGCTGCTGGGCGCGTTTTCGAGCGGCTTTCTGGTCTACGGCTTCTCGGTACTGTACGGGCTTTCCGGCTCGACGCGGCTGCGCGACATCGCGGTAGCTCTGGAGGGGCGCGGTTTGTGGGACCCGCTGGTCTTTCTGGCCCTGGCCACGACGGCAGTGGGGCTGCTCTTCAAGATCGCGGCCGTGCCTTTCCACATGTGGGCGCCCGACGCGTACGAGGGCGCGCCGACACCCATCACCGCCTACCTCTCGGTCGGCTCGAAGGCCGCCTCGTTCGCGTTCCTGATGCGCATGTTCCTGGGGCCGCTGGCGGCCTCGCGCGCAGTTTGGGAGCCGCTGCTCATTGCGGTCGCCGTCGCCACCATGACGATCGGCAACCTGGCCGCGCTCAGCCAGACCAACGTGAAGCGCCTGCTGGCGTACAGCTCCATCTCGCACGCCGGCTACATCCTGCTAGGCCTCATCGCCGGGAACCCGACCGGCATACAGGGCATGGCGGTCTACATCATGGTGTACACCTTCATGAACCTGGGCGCCTTCGCGGTGCTGACATCGCTGCGGCGCAAGGAGATCGCCGGCGACGATATCGACGACCTGGCCGGCTTGATGCGCAAGAGCCCCGGCCATGCGCTGCTTATGGTGGTTTTCCTGGCCTCGCTGGCCGGCATTCCGCCCACCGCCGGCTTCCTCGGCAAGTACTACATCTTCCTTTCGCTGATCGAGACCGGGCACTACGTTCTGGCGGTGGTGGCGACGTTGTACGTGGCGGTCGCGATCTATTATTACTTCCGCATTGTTCGCAGCATGTTCGTGAGCGAGCCGGTGGACCAGGAGCCCGCCGCCTCGAGTTTCGGACTGCGTGTCGCGCTCGGCGCCACCGGACTGGCGACCCTGGCGATTGGCCTTTATCCCGAACCGTTCCTGCGCCTGGCGCAGGTTTCGAGCGCGCTCGTTCGGTAACTTACTATGCAAAGCGTCCTTCACAACCCGCTGCTGCTCTCCGCGATCCTGGCCGCGGTGCTGGTTTGCCTCTTCCCGTTCGTGGCGGGCTACCTAGTGCTGATGGAGCGCAAGGTCCTGGCGGACTTCCAGGTGCGTCTCGGCCCCATGCGCGTGGGCCCGCACGGCCTCTTGCAGCCCATCGCCGACGCCTTCAAGTTGCTGATCAAGGAAGACCTGATACCGGGTGAGTCCGACCAGGTCATCTTCTGGTTCGCGCCGGTGATCTCGACCTTCACGGCGCTGACCGCGCTGTCGGTCGTCCCGTTCAGCCAGTATATCCGGGTGGCCGACGTCAACGTGGGTTTGCTGATGGTCAGCGCCATGTCGGCGGTGGGGATTCTCGGGATTGTGCTGGGCGGCTGGAGTTCCAATAGCCACTACGCGCTGTTGGGCGCCCTCCGCGCGGGCGCGCAACTCGTGAGCTACGAAGTGGTGCTGGCCTTCTCGCTGGTGGCTGGAGTGATGATGGCGGGCACCCTCAGCATGGTCGGCATCGTGAAAGCGCAGATGGCCCGGCAGGTCTGGTTCGCTTTCGATAACTACGGGCTGATGCTCCTGCCCTTTGTCACCTACCTGATCGCCGCCATCGCGGAGACCAATCGCGCTCCCTTCGACCTGCCCGAGGCCGAGAGCGAGCTGGTGGCCGGGTTCCACACCGAGTACAGCGGGTTCCGCTTCGCGCTCTACTTCCTGGCCGAGTACATCAACATCTTCGTGATCGCCTCGGTGGCCGTGACGCTGTTCTGGGGCGGCTGGCTGCGGCCGTTCCCCAACGTGAAATGGCTGCAATACCCGCTCAATTACGGCGTGCCACTGGCGGTGCTGGCTGGAGCGGGCGCGCTGAGCTTTTACCTGTTGAAGAAAGTGGTGAACCGGGTACAGTGGCTGTTCCTGCTGACGGTGGCCGTAGTGCTGGTTTTCCTGGGCCTGCTGTACCTCCTGCCCGTGGTCAATAACGCCGCCATCGGCCTGTTCTGGTTCTCGTTCAAAGTGGTGGCCGTGGTGTATGCGATGATCTGGTTCCGCGGTACTTGGCCCCGCTTCCGTTACGACCAGTTGATGAACGTCGGTTGGAAGCGCCTCATTCCCATCGGCATGGCGGCCGTGCTGGCGAACGCGGTGGTGGGTATGATCAAGGGGAGTTGAGGCGTGGACGAATCCCGCTAGCGCAACTCGTACAGCCGCCCGGCATAGTGTCCGGTTTCGGGAAGCGGTAACCCGAATGCGGGCATTCCGGAGACGCGGTGCGACTGGCGAGAAACTGCTTGGGGGCTTAAAATCAGCAACTTGCAGAGTGGCGTTAGGATTGCAAGTTGCTCTCACTGATGCTGACCTCGATCCACCATGCCTTCCGGGTGCTGCGCAAGGACTTAAGCTTCACCGCCGTGGCGATCAGTTCGCTGGCGCTGGGGATTGGCGCGACCTCGGCCATGTTCAGCTTCGCGGACGCGGTTTTGCTGCGGCCTCTCCCAGTCAGAGACGCGGACCGCGTGGTGTCCATCAACACGACGAGCACCACATCGGCCCCCGTGGCCGCGGGCGCACCCATTTCCTACCCCGATTACGCCGATTTCCGCGACCGTAATCACACGTTCGAAGGACTGCTGGCGGTCAGCACCTCGACGTTCGGCTTCAGCCCGGGCCCGGACACTCTGCCGCACATCAAGGTCGGCCAGTACGTCTCAGGCAACTTCTTCCGGGTGCTGGGCGTGGAACCGGCGCTGGGCCGGGACTTCCGTCCGGAAGAAGATCAAGCCGAGGGCCGCGATGCGGTGGTGGTGCTCAGCCACGATTTCTGGGTTGGTCAGTTTGGTGCAAGCCGGTCGGTTCTGGGAAGCCAAGTCCGGTTGAACGGGATCGCGTTTACGGTTGTCGGCGTCGCACCCGAGTTTTTCACCGGCATAGATATGCGCTCGGCGGTCTACATCCCTCTGGCCATGTCGCCGCGTCTGGGACAGCGCAACCTGCTGCATAGCCGCGACCAGGGCTGGTTGTCCGTCATGGGCCGGCTGAAGCCGGGCGTGAGCGTGGAGCAGGCGCGAGCCGACATCGGCATCATCGCGACCGGGCTCGAGAAGTTGCATCCCTTGGCCGAGGGCGGCCGGCGGATCACCGTGCAGACCGAACTCCAAGTTCGCGTGCAGCAATCCCCGCCGACCGCGGCCCTGGTGATCATGCTGGCTCTGCTTTCGCTCTCGGTCTTGCTGGTGGCCTGCGCCAATGTGGCGGGATTGCTGCTGAGCCGGGCGCGGGCGCGCTCGCGGGAGATTGCGGTGCGCCTGGCCATTGGCGCCAGCCGCGCCGCGGTGGTTCGGCAGCTCCTGCTGGAGAGCCTGCTGGTGGCGGTGGGCGGAGGATTGGCGGGCATATTGGTCGCGGATGCCGGAGCTGAGTTCTTCCGCAGCATTCCGTTCCCCACCGACCCGCCTTTCTTCATCGACGCTACGGTCGACCACCGGGCGCTGCTGTTCACGCTCCTGGTATCGCTGGTAAGCACGCTGTTGTTCGGGCTGGGGCCGGCGCTTCGGATAACGCGCCCGAACCTGGTTCCGGCGCTGAAAGCGGCCGACGCGGACAGTAACGGCAAGCGGCGCCTGTGGGGCCGCAACACCATCGTGGCGGGCCAAGTGGCTTTGTCGCTGGTTCTGCTGGCGATCTCGGCCGTGATGGTGGAGGGTTTTCGCCATGAACTGTCGCAAGGGGCGGGGTTTCGTCCCGACCGTCTCTTCCTGACCAGCTACGAGACGCAACTGGTTCATTACTCGGAAGAGCAGACGCGGCAATTCTATAAGCATCTGCTGGAGCGGACGCGCTCGTCGGCGGGGGTGCGATCGGCGGCCCTCACTTCCAGCCTGCCAATGTGGTGCTGGGACAACATCCGCGTCGTTCCGGAGGGCTATCGGTTGCCACCCGGCGAGCAGGCGCTAGCCGTTTTCAATCACTACGTGAGCGACGGCTATTTCGCCACTCTGGGCGTTCGCGTTTTGCAGGGGCGCGGTTTCCTGGAATCGGATGGGGAGAACGCGCCGCTGGTGGCTGTGGTGAACGACCATCTGGCAAATCGCTACTGGCCGAACGGGGATGCGCTAGGCAAGCGGATCCATCTGGATAGCGCCACCGGGCCACTGGTGGAGATCGTAGGCATCGCAAAGGCGGCCAAGGTCTTCTTCATCACGGAACCGCCGGCGAATGTGGTCTACCTGCCCTTCCGTCAGCACGCCCACTCCAGGCTAACGCTGGTGGCCGAATCGGATGCCCCGGATACCGCAACCCTGGCTCCGGTACTGCGGGAAGTGGTGAAGCGGCTGGACCCGGATATGCCGGTCTTCGAAGTTCGCACTATGCAGGATTTCTATGCGCAACGCGCCGTGCGGCTGCCGGACATGATGGTCCAGATCGTAGCGGCCCTGGGCCTGATGGGGATGCTGCTGGCGATCGCGGGGCTATACGGGTTGGTGGCTTACTCGGTGAGCCGCCGGACGCGCGAGATCGGCATTCGCGTGGCGATCGGCGCGGACCAGCGCAAGGTGGTAGGGATGGTGTTGGGGCAGGGGCTGAAGCTGGGCGGGATGGGGGTCGGCGTTGGACTGGTGGCGAGCGTTTATGCCTGCCGCGCGATGACCACGGCTACCTGGTTCCTCTCCTTCGATCGGATCAATCCCCTGATCTTCGCCGGCATCGCGCTGCTGCTGCTAATGGTGACCACGCTGGCCGCCTGGGTACCGGCGCGGCATGCCTCGCGTATCGATCCGATGAGAGCGCTGCGGGAGGAGTAGCGGGCAGTTCGGTTACTGGCGAGGTGGGGCGGCCGCCACGATTTCAAACGGGATAGCGGGAAGCGTTCCGATGGGCTGCCGGCGCTTGACCGGCGCGGCGCCGTTGGGCGGAGTTACGGTTCGCTCGGTGACGGCTTCGACGATCAGGTTGCCTCGCAGGCCGGGCTTGGCCTTCTGCGGGTCGGCGCGGAACAGGAGCGAGACGCCATTTCCCTGGGGAGATGTTTCAAGCGAGATGCCTTCCGGCGGGTCGGCCAGGGCCAACTGAACCTGGTTGATGAACTTTCCCAAGGGAAGGAAGAGCCGGCCCGGAATCTTCACCGGCATGGCGCCGAGGAGCTTCCACGCGGCGGCGCGTGCGGGTCCGCTCACTGAAACCATCCATTCCTGGGCGGGGACGAGGTGCCGGTAAGCGAAGGCTTGCATCATATCTTCGGCGGGGACGCCTGGGCGCCGAATCTCGAGAGCCTGAATCGTCGCGCTGCCCTCCAGATGGAGACTGCGCGGTTTGTCCAGGGGGCCAGGCGGGGCCGTTAGCGTGACCCGGATCTTCTCCTGATCGGGCGGGACCACGCCGCCGCTCAGCGCAAATCCGGGCGGCGCATCCGTCAAACGAAGAGCGATCTCGCCCGAGAAACCGTCTTTCCGCAGGGCGTAAACGGTGATGGGCACGGTCATCCCGGGGCGGAGGTTGATGGTCGAGGGCACCACGCGCAACTCGAAATCGGGCCGCGGAGGGCTGATGCGCAAGCGGTAGACGTACTCGGGGCCACCCTTCTGCTGCGCATCGCCTAAGTGGAGATAGTAAGTTCCCTTGGCGGGGAATGTGTAGTCGATACGGGAATCCGCCTGGTGCGTGATCAGACCCGCGCCTTTGTCCTCGAAATCGTCGTTGAAGGCCAGTTGGCGGCCGCCCGCGTCGGTGAGTTTCAGCACGGAATCCAGGGGGGAACCGAGCCTGCGCGCAAAGACTTCCGCAACGATCTCCTCGCCGGCATGGCCCTCCAACCGGAAGACATCCCAGTCTCCTGGCCGGTCGATGCGGCCGTTGACGATTACTGGAAGCTTGATGCGCTGGGCGGTCTTGGGCTGGTCGTTGGGCTCCTTCTCGAAGCGCTCGGGCAGAGTGTCCACGACGAACGGCACAAGGTTGGAGACCCATGGCCCATTGCGAATGGAAATCGGATAAGAGCCGGCGGACTTGTGTTTGCTCTCCGCGAGCTTAGCCTGAGGGAGGTTCCAGCCTTGTAACTCAAGGCTGATTCGAGAGCCAACTTTGCCGCCCAGCGGGAAGATACCGGTGATGAACGGCAACTCACCGACCGCGACGCGGTAGACGAAATCCTCGCGGCCTCTGTAAATGGAATCCCGGATCTCCAGGACGTACTCGCCGTCGCTCAGGATCTCATAATAGAGGACCGGATCGGGACGGGACCAGAATTGGTCGGCGTATTCCAGTTGCTTTCCCTGCGCGTCGTAAAGCGCAAGGACCGCTTGAAACCAGCCGGGCACGGCGTCGGAGATGTAGGGGATCAGCTCGCGAACGCTGGCGGCAGCGACGATGCGCTGGCCCTTGATGGCCTGGAAACGGTAGCGGTCCACGGCGCCTGGCGCGATCTGTCCGTTCAGGACGGCGGGCAGCGTGACGCTCTGAGGAGGCTCCGGCGCTTTGGCGGCAACCGCGGGCGGCGGCTTTTTCGCGGCTATAGCGGGCGGCACAGTGGTCTGGACCTTCGCCGGCGATTTGGAGAACTCGGCGAGTTGGCCCACCTGGAACACCAGCGGGTTGGTCAACCCGGCGGGCGTGCCCAACCTTAGCTCGCGCACGCCGAGCGGCGCCTCCGGGGCTAACGTGATCTGGAGGGTGACGGTCTCGGCGAGCGCGGGAGTGGCCGGCCTCCGGGCGGCGGCGATCTTCTCCCTGAGTTCGGCGGCTAACTTCCGTTCTTCGTCTGTAAGTGGGGTTCCGGCTGCCCTCTTGTCGGTCAGTTCCTTGAGTTGGTCCCTCAGTTTGTTGATCTGCGCTTGAGTAAGTGGCTTGACGTACTGGAGCACACCAGCCTGAACGCCCGCGCCGGAGAGATACACATTGTTGACGCCGTCCAGGAATTGCCCGCCCACGGTGACCTGAAAGCTAGCGCCTTGGCGGCCGCCGGCTGGATAGACATAGCCTATGTGCGGCGCGTTTTGCTGCGCCAGCACCGGACAGGCTAGGGCGAAGCTCAGCAGCGCGGGCCATCCACCCCGGATCGTCACATGATTTCTTTCAGGCGCCCGGCGGACGGGACGCCATCCGCGGCGGTGGGCAACACGCGGGCCTCTTCGCCCAAGGGATGGGGCAGCCTGGCATCCGAATCGATGCCCAGAAGCTCATACATGCTGGCGATGAGGTCGATGGGATAGACGGGCCGGTCCCGAACCTGTTCGCCGGTCGGGTTCGAGGCGCCGACGACCCGGCCGCCCTTGAATCCGCCACCCGCGACCACAGCCGAGAAGACCTGCCCGCAGTGATTGCGCCCGCCGTTCCAGGGCGGTTCCCATTGCACGCGGGGCGTTCTGCCAAACTCGCCGCTCCACCAGACGATGGTGCTGGCTAGCAGGCCGCGATCCGACAAATCCTGGAGCAAGGTTGCCATGCCCTTATCCATCTGCGGCAGTTGGCGCCGCATGACCTGGAAATTCTGCTTGTGCGTATCCCAGCCTTTGGAGTCGATGGTGATGTAAGGAACACCGCGTTCGACCAGGCGCCGGGCTACCAGGCAGGATTGGCCGAAGGTGTTGCGGCCGTAACGCTCCCGCATCTCGTCCTTTTCCTGCGAGAGATCGAAGACCTTGCCGGCGTCTCCCAGGATCAACTCATAGGCCTGGTCCTCGGCCTGCGCGGAGGCCGCCAACTGCGGATCGCCGCGCAGGGAGCGCCCCAGCGTGTCCAACTTGTGGAGCAACTCGCGGCGGGCCCTCTGGCGCTGGTCGGAGATGCCCGGCGCGGTGACCCCTTCCACGGCGAAGCGAGCCTGCGCGGGGTCTCCGCCGGTCGCAAAGGGCATGTAGCGCGAACCCAGAAAGCCCGCATCCGGGAAGCGCCCCTGCTCTTCGGTCAGCACGATGTAGGGCGGAAGCAGCCCCTTGTAGCCGGCGCCATATCCTTTGAACAGCGAGACCACGGCGCCGACGCTGGGATAGACGTCCCGGCCTCCCGAGATGCGCCCGGTTTGAACCGTGTAGGAGGCGGTCTCATGGGCGTTGATGCCGTGGGTCATGCTGCGAATGATGGAGTATTTGTCGGCTTGCTTGGCCAGCAGGGGGAGCAACTCGCAGATCCTGACGCCGGCCACGTTGGTGGCGATGGGACTGTTCAACGGCCCGCAGTAGTCGTTGCCGGCTTCGGGTTTTGGATCGAAGGTGTCCAGGTGCGCCGGGCCGCCCCACATCCAGATCTGTATGACCGACTTGGCTTTGGCCGGGGGCGCCGTGGCGCGGACGGGAAGCGTCGCGCCCAACAGCAATCCGGCGGTCTTCAGAAACTCGCGCCTGGGCAGCATTGGCCTATCCATGTTATCGTCTCGCATATCAATGCCGGTAGAGAAACTCGGCGCTGTTGATCAAAGCCCAGGCGAGGTCGATGGCGGCCTCGCGTCCCTTGGCAGCGCCGGATTGGGAATACGCCTCGACGGTTTTCATTTCCTCGTCCGTGGGGAAACGGGAAAGAATCGTCAGATACAGCGCGGTAGCCAGCGCTCGCGGGCTCTTGGCGCTCTGCATGAGAGCTTGCAGATTCGGGCCTTCCGCGATCTTCCGCTGGATGTGACTGGAGTTGAGCAGATGCAGTCTCTGGGCGGCCGAGGGGCGGTTGTTGCGCTCGGATTCCAGGCCGGTATCGCGCGGTGAGCGCCCGAACAGCACCAGGAAGGAGCTGGTGATGCTGCCGTCCGGGAGACTGATCGAACTCAGGCCTTCGGGGATGAAGGTGTACGGTTCGGGAATGGCGCTCGAGTATTTCTCGGTGGTTCCGGTGATCTGGCAGAGGGCGTCGGCGAGCACCTCGGCATCCAACCGGCGCAGCGGATAGTACGCGAAGTTGGCCGCGGCAGCGGGGTTGGCGGTCTTGGGAAGCGAAGAGAGCTGGTAGGTCGCCGATGTCAGAATCAAACGGTAGAGGTGGTTCAGATCGTATTGGGAGGCGATAAACTCCCGCTCCAGGTAGGCCAGCAGCTCGGGATTGGAGGGTGGATTGTCGGGCCGTATGTCGTCCGGCTCGTGGATGATCCCGCGGCCCAGCAGCCAGCTCCAGACGCGATTGACGATGTTGCGCGCGAACCAGGGGTTGCCCGGTGCGATCAGCCAGTCGGCGAAGACTTGGCGCGGATCGCGGTCCGGGGCCAGGCGGACGCGCGTTCCGTCGGGGAAAGTAGCCATCGCGTCCGGCGCCGGGTTCTTCGAGGGATCGAAGAAAACGATCTCCTCTTTCCATTCGTCCGTGTGTTTGTAGCCGATGCGGGAAAAGAAGACCGCCATCTCCGCCAGACGTTCCGGGGGCCAGTTCTCGGCCCGCGTTCCCATGAAGGTCAGGGCCACGGTTTGGGCGACGAAGCGCGGCTCCCGGTTCTGCATGGCGCGGTAGAAGTTGACCGGCGCGACGCGGAAATTGCTGCCGCTTTCGGTGAGCATCTCGCGGACGAAGCGGTCGTAGGGCTGGTTCTGGTGGATGGAGGCGCGAATCCAGTGGTGATAGGCCTGCGCGGCATTGGGCCACAGGTTGATGGGGAACTCCGCCTTGACGCGCAGCAGATCGCTCCACTTCATGGCCCAGTAGTCCGCGAATTCGTCGCGCCCGAGAAGGCGATCGATGAGCGCGCCGCGCTTGTTGGGGTCGCGGTCCGCCAGGAACTGGGAGGCCTCCTGGGAGGTGGGCAGCGTGCCGATGACGTCGAGATAGACGCGCCGGAGAAATACCGCATCGGAGCAAAGATTCGCTGGGGGAATGCCCAGGCGCTTCAGGTTGGCGAAAACCAGCTCGTCGATTTTGCCTTGCGGGGTGAGATTGGCGGGACTGTCGAAGACCGACGCCAGCAGGAGCGCGGGGATCAGCGCGGAGACCATCCTGATCTACTGTAACCCCGAAGGCGGTCAGAAGTCGCTAACAAAGGAGAGGAAGTGGGCCCGGCCAGCCTGGACGCCGGCGATGATGGTCCCAGAACCGGCGAGTTCCACGACAGCTAGTTGAGCGTCGCGACGTCCCGCGAACAAGTTGTTCAGCCGCCACAGACCGTTCGCGATTCGTTTGAAGTGAGGTGGGGCCCGTGCGGTCCGGTGCAATGCTCGGTTAGCCGTCCTGTGGGATGAAACCGGAGTGCTTATACTCTTCGAACTCGTTGTAGAGCTGCCAAATCCGCCGAGCGAATGAGGCCGCAGTCTTGAAACGCATCGGATGAATCGTAGCGCGAACCCGATCGCCCTCGAGGCCCGGCCCCCAGGTGCGCGTCGACAGCTCCTCAAGAATCTGGGCCTGCTTGTCGCGAAAGTACCGAGGAATGCTCGGATCATTTGGAAAGTCGGCCAACATCAATTCGTTGGTGACCGCGAGCCCTAAGCGATTCTTCACTTCGCCCTCGCCAGTCGCGAGGATTTCGGCGGCCCCTCTCAATCGAACGCCGAAGTTGCTCATCCTAGACTCCCTGTTAAAGGCTGGTGCACCCAGGCGTCGCCCACTGTCGGTGGCCGCCTCGAGCGCCGGGTCAGCCAGCTCCTTTGCAAAGCCCCTTCCACTCGCTCAACACCGCTTGGATCCTTCGTAGGCCGGAACCGCGTATGCCGCTTTGAGGGATAGCGCGGTGGTTTGCTCCTCGTTCATGCGATCCTCCCGAGAGACCTGACGATTTTCGATCTGGCGGTCGCCTGCCGGTAGTACTTGCCGCGGACTCCTCCTTTGAGCTGCGAGAGGTCATACTCTGGCCGCAAATCATCATCCAATTTCTTTGCCGATGCCTTCTTCACGATGCCTGCGCTCCCCTCATTCCATACCCGCTGTGCCAAGGCGACACAAGCACGCCCTGATATCTGTCAGTGTACCCCTCAGCGGGACTGAAGTCGGCCCCGCCCAGTAGTCAGTCGGCTCAAGTCGCGTTCAGACCGCCAGCACTCCCTCAATCTCGTCGAAGATCTCGGCGTCTTCGAAGAGGTTTTGGCCGATGGAGCCGGAGGGGCAAGAGGCCACGCAGGTGCCGCAGCCTTTGCACAGCACTTCGTTGATGGCCGCCTTCTTCACATCCTCTTTCCAGCCGATGGCGCCGTAAGGACACAGCGGGATGCAGGTCCTGCAGCCCGAGCACTCCTCTTCGACGATGTAGGCGGTGTTGGGCTCCAGTTCGACGTGCCCGGCGTCGATCAGCACCAGCGCTTCGGCGGCTGCGGCGCCGGCCTGGGCCACGGTGTCGGGAATATCCTTGGGGCCCTGGCAGCAGCCGGCCAGGAACACTCCGTCGGTGAAGGTGCTGACCGGGGCCAGCTTGGGATGGCGCTCCTGGAAGAAGCCCTCGGTGGAGCAGGTGAGGTTGAAGAGCCGCCGCACGTCCTGGGCGTCGGCTTGCGCCTCCAGGCCGACCGCGAGCACCAGCATATCGACCGGCACTTTGCGCACCATGCCCAGCAGCGTGTCTTCCACTTGCAGCGTCAGGCGGCCGCCGCCGTTGGTCTCGGGATAGACGTCGCCCACTTTGCCGCGGATGAACTGCACGCCTTCCTCGGCCACCCGGTCGTAGAATTCCTCGAAGGCCTTTCCGGGCGCCCGGACGTCGATGTAGAAGTTGTAGACCTCGGCCTCGGTCTTCTCCTTGATGAGGTGCGCCAGCTTGAGCGAGTACATGCAGCAGACGCGGGAGCACCAGCGGTTGGTGTGATAGTCGCGGCTGCCGATGCAGTGAATGATGCCGACCGATGCCGGCTTGCGGCCGTCGCGCAGAGCGATTTCGCCGCCGGTGGGTCCGCTCGCGTTGACCAGGCGCTCGACCTCCAGCGCGGTGTAAACGTTGGGATAGATTCCGTAGCCGTAGTAAGGAAGCCGCCGGGCATCGAAGACCTGGAAGCCGGTGGCCAGAATGATGGAGCCGACCTGTATGGTTTCGACGCGCTCCTGCTGCTTGAGATCGATGGCGTTGCGATCGCCGCAGGCCTCGATGCAGGTCTTCTTGCACTTGCCGCTTTTGAACTCGATGCAGGTGTCGGGATCGATCAATACCTTCTGCGGGACCGCCTGCGGGAAGGGAAGATAGACGGGCTTGCGCTTGCCCAGGCCGAGATTGAATTCGTCGGGAAACTTGGCCTGTTTGTAGATGCACGCCTCTACGCACTCCAGGCAGCCGATGCACAGATCCTCGATGATGTAGCGTGGCTTGCGCTTCACGGTGACGGTGTAGTTGCCGATGTAACCCTCCACCTGGCCGACTTCCGACAGCGTCCACAGCGTGATGTTAGGGTGCGCGCGGACGGCGGTCATCTTTGGCGTCAGGATGCAAGCGGCGCAATCGAGCGTTGGAAAGGTCTTGTCGAACTGGGCCATATGGCCGCCGATGGTGGCCTCGCGTTCGACCAGGTAGACGTGTTTGCCGGCGTTGGCCAGCGTGAGCGCGGCATGGATGCCGGCGATGCCGCCGCCCACCACCAGCACATCGGGGTGAATGGGGACCTGGCGGCGCTGGAGCGGGACGTGGCGCTTCACTCGCTGGACGGCGGCGCGGATCAGGTCGCGCGCCTTGGCGGTGGCGGCGGGCTTGTCGAAGTGCACCCAGGAATCGTGTTCGCGGACGTTCACCATCTGGAACTGGTAGGGGTTGAGGCCGCCCTCCTCGGTGGCTCCGCGAAAGGTCTTCTCGTGAAGGTGAGGGGAACAGGCGGCGACCACGATGCGGTTGAGGCGGTGCTCGCGGATATCGTCGACAATGAGCTTCTGGCCGGGGTCGGAGCACATGTACTTGTAGTCGCGCGCCAGGACGACCCCCGGCAGCGTGGCGGCCCAGTCGGCAACGCCGGCTACGTCGATGACGCCGGCGATATTTGTGCCGCAGTGGCAGACGTAGACGCCGACACGCACTTCGGCTTCAGACGGCAGTTGTGGCATGGGAGCGGATTCCCTCCTCTACCAATTGCATAATATCCTTGACCGCGAGCTTGCCTTCCAGGCCGGTGGTCTTGAGCGCGTCCTCGAACATCACCAGGTCCTTGGGGCAAGCCACGGCGAGCACTCCGACTCCCGGCAGGGCGGCCGCCTCGCGAACGCGGCTTTCGGCGGGGCGTTCCTTGCCCGTGGGCGCGTCTTCCATCCAGATGCGCCCGCCACCGGCGCCACAGCAGTAGGCGTGGTCGCGGTTACGCGGCAGCTCGACCAGCGTCGAGGCAACCGCCGCGAGTACGCGCCGGGGCGAGGCGTAGACGCCGTTGTAACGTCCTAGATAGCAGGGGTCGTGGAAGGCCACGGTGGCCTCGATTTTGCCGAGCGGCAGCTTGCCGGAGGCGATCAGCTCGTCCAGAAGCTGGGTGGTGTGCACCACGCCGTTGGCTCGCCCGTACTCGTTCTTGAGCGCGTGATAGGTATGCGGATCGCCGGTCACGATGCGCTCGAATTTGGCCTTGCCGAGCGCGGCCAGGTTCTTGTCGCGCAGAGTCTCGAAGAGGCCTTCCTCGCCGGCGCGGCGAACGTCGTTGCCGGAGTTCTGTTCGGCCTCGTAGAGGATGCCGAAGCTCAGGCCGGCCCGCTCGAAGACGCGCGCGGCGGCCGCGGAGACGGCCTGGACGCGCGGATCGAAAGAGGCGTAGTCGCCCACCAGCCACAGGTATTCGACCGGCTCCTTGCGGGCGTCCTTGATCTTGAATCCCAGGCCCTGGGTCCATTTGGCGCGGTTGCGGGCGGACTGGCCGAAGGAGTTGCCGTAGCGCGTCAGGTTCATGAGCGCGGTCTGTAGGCTGGGATCCACTTCGCCCTGGGCGACCAGGTGGCGGCGCATCTCGATCAGCACAGGCACGTGCTCGTTGAAGACCGGGCAGCGGTGCATGCAGGCGGCGCAACTCAAGCAGGCCCAGACCTGCTCGCGTGTGACGGCGAAATCCGCGCCGCCCGAGCGCACCAACGTCTTGATGTCGTGCATCAGGGTCTTGGGCGAAAGCGGAGTGCCACTCAAAAAGGCGGGGCAGGCGCGGTCGCAACGGCCGCATTCGGCGCAGGCCAAGCCGCTGAACAACTGACGCCAGGTGAACTCTTCCAATTTCCAGGCGCCCTCGGATGAAGCGGGAGCCAGGCCCGGCTGCAAAGCGCCGAAGAAGACTCCGAAGGGCGATGCCAGCAGGTGCAGGTGCTTGGAGTAGGGCAGGTAGGCGAGGAAGCCCAGCACGGTGACCAAGTGCAACCACATCATCCACAAGGAAAGCGAGGCGGCCTGCGCCACCGTGACGCCGGAGGAGGAGAAGATTCCCGCCAGGAACGCGCCCACGGGCCGCCAGGAGCGCGGATGAGCCAGGTACGTGAACCCCTCCCCGCCAAGGGAGGAGAGAAGCACGAGCGCGATCAGGAGAAGAATGAGAGTCGCGTCGCGCGACTTTTCAAGACGAGGAGGGGTGAACACGTACCGCCGCACGGCGGCGACCGCCAGCGCGGCAAGGCCGAAGACGCCCGTCAGTTCGAGGGCGAAAGCCATCCAGGTAACCTGGTCGGCGAAGGGGATCGGCAAGACCGGCAGCAGCGCCCGAGCGAGATTCCACCAGAAGCTGCCGGCGTAAAAGACGAAAGACCAGAAGATCAGAAAGTGCGCGGCGCCGATGGCCGGCTCCTCGAACATGCGTTTCTGGCCGAGCACGTTGA
>Ga0326728_10009444_pt1 | contig 23497 bp, 22 predicted proteins | sample MB3enrmetagenome_FD_207602 | JGI IMG/M metagenome (GOLD analysis project Ga0326728, IMG submission 207602) | Lab enriched peat soil microbial communities from McLean, Ithaca, NY, United States - MB31MN | ecosystem: Environmental > Terrestrial > Soil > Wetlands > Peat | place: USA: New York... | reverse complement strand
CCGCAGGGCTCCGCTACGGGCAAGGCCGGCGAAGACCAAAGCCAGAACAGCCTCACAGCAATAAGTTCGAAAAGGGGACATTTCTAACGAGATAAGAAAGGGGACATTTCTAAAGAGCTTTGACATTACTGCATTTTTTACTTGACAGACTTTGAGATCTATGATAGCCTACTAAGATGGTCATTTTGTGGACACATTGTCGTGGGCAGGCTTCCGATCGCGAGGAAAAGCGCAATAGTCCCGGCACTGGGGAAAACCGGGGTCCGAAAAAAACAAAAAACAGTGGGAACGAACTCAGTTATGTTATTGAAAACAAAGAGAGGCATTTCGAAAACGAACTCAAAACGAACTCAAAACGAACCCCAATTGAGTGCTCAAATGCGTGAAATAAGGTCGAAGTCCGAGCTTTTGGACGCCGCACTCGTTCCGGCGGGGATTTTGGACCGGCGGAATGCGGCAGGGTTCGAAATTGTCCGAACGGGAGGAATCCGGAGGATCGCGCGGAAATACAAAAATAGTGGGAACGAACTCGAGAAGTACTTTAAAAAGAAGGACATGACTTTTTGAAGGCTGCAAATTATGTGCGTATTGCGCACAGATTGCGAGCAATCTGACCCCAGAAGGAGCAAAGAACGCCGCGTTTTTGCGAAAACGAGCCCAAGCTTTCGAGCTCCAAAGCGAGGTCGTCGAGAGAGATAAACAGTCGGCTAGGCGAGCCTGGGATATGCATTGTCGCCAACCTGGCCTCCGATCAGGTCGCTGCACCGGCCCGCCTGATAAAGCCGCCACCGACGTCACCCCCGCGAAAGCGGGGGGCCATATTCGCCCGAACAAAGATGGATTCCCGCTTTCGCGGGAATGACGTGCCAGCGACATTACCCGTTAAATGGCCGGGGAGCACTTTAATCCTTGACGAAGCGGCTTCTGGCGCTAGAATGTGTCTCGCGCCGCCCGGCCTGCTTCAGGCTGGCGACAAGGCGAATACACCCTTCGGAGGCATTGTATGGCCATGGAACTTCCCAATCAAGCTTTGAGTAGCCGTCGTAGATTCATTCAAACCACCGGCAAACTGGCTGCCGTTTCAGCCCTGGCCAACGTTGCCATACCCAACGTCCACGCTGCCGGCAGCGACCTGATCCAGGTAGCCCTGATCGGCTGCGGCGGACGCGGCGGTGGCGCGGCGGCGAACGCGCTCTGTGTAAAGCGCGGTCCGATTAAGTTGGTGGCCATGGCGGACGTATTCCCGGCGCGGCTCGATGCGACCTTTGCCCGATTGAACCAGAAGTTTGCGAGCCAAATGGACGTGCCGCGGGACCGCCAATTCATCGGCTTTGACGCCTACAAGAAGGCGATGGACTGTTTGAAGCCGGGAGATATCGCCATCTTCGCCACGCCACCCGCGTTCCGCTGGGTGCATTTCACCTATGCCATCGAGAAGAACATCAACGTCTTCATGGAGAAGCCGGTCACCGTGGATGGCCCCACCAGCCGGCGCATGTTCAAGCTTGCCCAGGATTCCTCGGCCAAGAATCTCAAGGTGGGCGTCGGATTGATGTCGCGGCACAGCCGCTCGCTCCAGGAACTGGCCAAACGCGTCCATGATGGCGCAATCGGCCAGATCATTCTCGAGCGCGGCTACCGGATGCACGGGCCCGGCGGATATTTCTCTTCGCTTCCCAAACCCGCCGGGATCACCGATCTGCTCTACCAGGTGCAGCGTTTCCACAGCTTCATCTGGGCCAGCGGCGGCTGCTTCAACGACTTCTATATCCACATCGTCGACCACCTGGGCTGGATGAAAAATGAGTGGCCGGTGAAGGCCCAGGCCCTGGGCGGCCGCCACTATAAGCTGAGCCCCGAGGGAATCGCTTACGTGGACCAAAACTTCGATACATATTCTGTGGAATACACGTATTCCGACGGCACAAAGTTCTTCTTCGACGGGCGTACGATCGCGGGCTGCGAGGAAATCTATGCGAGCTACCTGCACGGCTCGAAGGGGATGGCGGTCGCTTCCAAGCACGGTGACTGCGGGCAGCCCTCGAGCCTTTATCGGACTCCCGCGACGGCAGCTGACATGATCTGGGAATCCCAGGTGAAACCGGACGAACTCGACCCTTATCAAAACGAATGGAATGACCTGGTGGACGCGGTTCGAGATGATAAGCCCTACAACGAGACGAAACGGGGGGTCGAGGCTAGTCTTGTGTCCAATCTGGGCCGCATGGCCGCTCACACCGGCCGGGAAATCACCTTGGACGAAATGCTGCAATGCGATCATGAGATGGCGCCAGACGTGGACAAGTTCACGATGGATTCCGCAGCCCCATTGACTGCCGATGCCAACGGCAGATATCCTGTGCCGCAACCGGGCATCGTGACCACCCGCGAATATTGAGCGGCGGAGTTGTGCTCGCCCGGAGCGCGTGGCACGGGGCAAATTTCACAATCAGCTACGTTCAGGCTGTTGGCCTGCGCTTCGTTGGGTCGCTCCTTCGGGGGTGATGTCAGAGGGGGCTGGGGACGGGTCACGGTAAGGTTGGTTAGGGGTCAATGTGTTAGACTTTACTCTTTAGACTTCCGGCTTTGGACTTTTCTCGTGCCTCAACTCCCTCGGGTGGCGATCATCGGCCGGCCCAACGTGGGCAAATCCACGTTGTTCAATCGCATTTGCGGTCACCGGCGGGCGCTGGTGGGAGACGAGCCGGGCATGACGCGCGACCGGCTCTACGCTCCTGCTGAGTGGATGGGAAAGCCGTTTGAGGTGGTCGATACCGGGGGAATGATCCCCTTCGAAAAGGACCTCATTGCCACCGAGATTCTGCGTCAAGCCCAGGTGGCCATCGAAGAAGCCTCTCAGCTCATCCTGGTGGTGGACGCCCGGCAGGGGATCGTGCCGCTTGACGAGGAACTGGTCCATCTGTTGCGCCGCTCCGGGAAGCCGCTCTCCCTGGCCGTGAATAAGGTCGACATGGCCCAGCATTCGCCCTTGGCGGCGGAATTCCACCGCCTGGGGGTTCCCGACGTCTTCCCCCTTTCCGCCGAACATGGGCTGGGCGTCGACGATCTCCTCGAACACGTCACCAGGGGCTTTCCAGCCTCCCAGGAGGGAGTTGACAACCCGCCCGCCAAACCGGCCGGCGAGACGACCGCGGCGCCTCATCGCGACCAACCCATCAATGTGGGCATCATCGGCCGGCCCAACGTGGGTAAGTCCACACTCCTGAATAGCTTTCTCGAGCAGGAGCGCTCGATTGTTTCGCCGCTGCCCGGCACCACGCGCGACGCCGTGGACGCGGAATTCGAGCGCGATGGTCGGCGCTTCCGGCTAATCGACACGGCTGGGATCCGGCGCAAAGGCAAGACCAATTTGCTGGCAGAGAAGCTGAGCGTGATTCAGGCACGTAAACACCTGGAGCGCTCTGATGTGGCGCTGCTCATGCTCGACGGACCGGAGGGTCTTACGGCCCTCGACGCGCACATCGGGGGGTACGCGCACGAAAGCCGGCGCTCGGTCATCATCGTGGTCAATAAGTGGGACTTGGTTAAAAAGGGGACCATGAACGATTATGTTCAGGCGGTTAGGCGGCGGATGAAGTTCCTTGATTACGCGCCTCTCCTCTTCATTTCCGCCCTGCGTGGCGAGAGGCTGGGTAATCTGCTCAAGACGATTGTACAAGTTGCAGAAGCGCGCAAGCTGCGAGTGCCCACGGCGGAAATGAACCAATTCCTGAAAGAGCTGGACTTCGAGCGGGCTTCCACTCCGGCCGGAAGACCCACGCGAGTCTATTATCTAACCCAAGGCGGAGTCGCCCCACCTGTCTTTGTAGCCTTTACCAACCGCCCGGGGAAATTCCACTTCTCGTTTGAAAGGTTCCTGGAGAATCGCATTCGCGAGCGATTCGGGTTTCTCGGGACACCCATCGTGATTAAGTCGCGCCAGAGTCGTTAAGAGCTGTCGAAAACGGTTTTGGCAGAATAGCGTACAATGATATACTGGGTGGGACTGCGTGAATTTATGGGAGCCAAAGTTCTCAATTACATAATGTTTATTGGGTCCCGAAAGGGAGTCAAAGTAAATGACCTGGGAAATGGCGGGAATTCGTATAATCTTCGTATTCATCATCATCGCGGCGTCATTCCAACTGCATCCCTTCGGCCTGTCCAGGCCTCTTGCCGCGCTCTTGGGCGCCTGCCTCGGATTGTTCTTCATCTTCTTTGAGATGCGGCTGGAGAAAGCCAGCCTCAAACGCCTGATCGGAGCCGCCGCAGGATCGATCTTCGGAATTCTCGGGGCGCTCATGATCAGCTACATGTTGAGCGTAACGTCACTCGAGAAAGTCAACCTTTCCTTTCTCGAGGTGACTTTATTACTGCTCATGGCCTACGTCGGATTGGTACTGGGAGCCAACAAGGGTGACCTACTTAACCTTTCCGCCCTGGGTGGCCTCTTCAGCAACGAGTCGAAACCGAAGAGGAACTTCAAGGTACTGGATACAAGCGTCATCATCGACGGCCGCGTTGCCGACGTCTGCGAGACGGGGTTTATTGACGGGACACTCATCGTCCCGCAATTCGTCCTCCGGGAGCTGCAATTGGTGGCTGACTCTTCCGACCAACTGAAGCGCAATCGCGGCCGGCGAGGCCTGGACATTCTGCAACGCATGCAGAAGATGGGAACTATCACAGTTCAGATCGTCGAGGAAGACTTCCCGCAGATGAGGGAAGTGGATATGAAACTCATCGAGCTGGCCAAGCAGTATGAGGCAAAAATCGTCACCAACGACTTCAACCTGAACAAGGTATCCCAACTTCAAGGCGTGCCGGTGCTGAATATTAACGAACTGGCCAATGCTTTGAAGCCTGTCGTGCTCCCCGGGGAGGCGATGCGGGTGTTTATCCTCAAGGAAGGGAAGGAGTATAACCAGGGAGTCGCCTACCTTGACGACGGCACGATGGTGGTGGTGGATAACGCCAAGCGGATGATTTCCAAGACCATCGATATCGCCGTGACCAGCGTGCTGCAGACCACCGCGGGCAAGATGATTTTTGGAAAGTTCGAGGATCGAAAACCGGTGGCCGTGGAGCCGGTTCATCAATAGACTCTGAAACTCGACATCGGACACCCGGGATCCGTCATGAGTGTTGTCGCCATCATTCCCGCTGCGGGGTGGGGGTTGCGAATGGGGAGCCCCACACCCAAGCAATTCCTGTCGCTTGAGGGCATTCCGATCTTCGTTCACACGCTGCGGAAATTCGTCGCCTGCGAAGCGGTTGACGAGATTTTACTCGGCCTGCGGGCGGAAGATACCGAGCGCGCCCAAAACGAAATCGAGCGTGGCTGCCTGGCCAGGCCCGTGCGCCTGGTGGAAGGCGGACCGTCGCGGCAGGAGACCGTGGCGCGCTGCCTGGAGCAGGTTCCCGCGGATGCGGAAGTGGTGCTGGTCCATGACGCCGTGCGGCCCTTCATCGAGCTCGAGATGATTCCGCGCGTGATCGCCGCGGCACGCCAGGAGGGCGCCGCGATCCTGGGCATTCCCAGCGTGGATACGGTGAAGCAAGTGCAGCGTCACCTGATCCTGGGGTCCATCCCTCGGGAACGGATCGTGTTGGCGCAAACCCCCCAGGCTTTCCGGTATGAGATAATCCGTGAAGCTTACGCGCGTGCTGCGGCCGACGGGTTTCATGGGACCGATGACTCGAGCCTTGCAGAACGGCTGGGCTACAACGTGACCGTGATCATGGGCTCGGACCGCAACATCAAAATCACTAAACCCTCGGACTTACCCCTTGCCCGCCTTTATCTCGCGCAAGAACGCGACCGGCAGGTAGCCGCAGGATGAAGACCTCAAAGCAGGCTGGGAAGCGGCGAGTGGTGAGTCCCCACCGCACTGGCCTGGGGAATGACTTGCACCGGCTCATCGCGGGCCGCAAGCTCGTTCTGGGTGGCGTACATATTCCCTTCGCGAAAGGTCCGGCGGGCCACTCGGACGGCGACGCGCTGGCGCATGCGATTTGCGATGCGCTGCTAGGCGCTGCCGCGCTGGGCGATATTGGCCGGCACTTTCCCAACACTTCTCCCACATGGCGTGGTGTTTCCAGCCTCGTTTTCCTCCGTCAGGTTCGCGATCTCCTGCGAAGCGCCGGTTACGCGATAGTGAACATTGACGCAACCGTTGGCCTCGAACGTCCCAAACTCTCCGCTCATATTCCCCGCATGCAAGAGAAACTGGCTGAGGCCCTGGGGTTGAACGCCGGTCAAGTCAGCGTGAAAGCCAAGACCGGCGAGGGCGTGGACGCGGTGGGACGGGGCGAAGCCGTGCGGGCCGACGCGGTGGCGTTGATCGTTCGGTATGACATTCTCTAATATGCTCACGCACGCTCGGATCGCTGGCGAGGGTGAGGCCGGCGGGCGACTGGTCTGGCCGCCGCTGAACATCGCTCACCGCGGGGCGAGCGGCGAAGCCCCGGAGAATACTCTGGCGGCTTTCGATCTGGCGCTGAGGCAGGGCGCAAGAGGAATCGAGTTTGACGTCCACCTTTCTTCCGACGGCGTTCCGATGGTCATTCACGACCCGCGCCTGAACCGCACCACCTCGGGCAGCGGCTGGGTCGGCGAGCATCGGGCGAATGCGCTTCGCAAACTGGACGCCGGCTCGTGGTTCAACCGGCGCTTTCCGGAAAAAGCGCGGCAAGTCTACGTAGGCGCCAAGATCCCGCTGCTTTCCGAGGTGCTGGCGTGGGTTCGAGCTCGCAAGGCGCTTGCCTTTATCGAGATCAAGCGGGGCAAGAGCGCTTATCCTGGCATCGAGGCCAAGGTGGTGGAGGAGATCGAACGACAACGAGCCGGCAGGTTCGTGACCATAGTCTCGTTTGACTTTGCGAGCCTTCGTCGGGTCCAACAGCTTAACCGGCAGATCTTCCTGGGGTTGGACGTTTCCCGGTCTCTTCTCGCCATCCGCCGGGTGAGGTCTCTGGCAGGCAATGCCGTCCTTCCGCACTGGGCGATTGCGTCGCGAGGGTTTATCCGCCGCGCGCACAAGCATTCGATTCCGGTTTTTCCTTGGACCGTCGACCAGCCGGCTCGAATGGAGCGGAAGATCACTGAGGGCGCTGATGGTATCATCACCAACTACCCGGCGAGGCTGGCGGAAGTCCTCAGAAGGCAGGAGTCAGAGGCTGGGAGTCATAAGTCAGGAGATTATAGGGGAGTGTAAGGGCTGCCGCGCGGCTTATTGCTTACTTGCCATGAACAAAGCAGCGAAAAGACTAGCTAAGAAATATGTTGTTACCGGACGAGTGCAAGGGGTCGGCTTCCGGTTCTTTGTCGAGCGATGGGCAGGACAACTTGGCATCTGTGGCTATGCCAAGAACCTCTGGGACGGGTCCGTGGAAGTTTACGCCATCGGCGACTCCGCCTCGCTGGAGCAACTCAAGCTTCGGTTGGCGGAGGGACCTGGCGCCGCGCGCGTTTCCGGCGTCAGAGAATCCGATGAAACTGTAGACAAGCGCTATGCGCGTTTCATGATCGAAGGCTGAGGGGCAAAGTTGACAGTCGACAGTCGATACTTATCAGTCGACAGTCAACAGTTGACAGATAACTGCACTCTCTCGTATTTTCGACAGTCGGCTTTGGCTTCTGACTGTCGACTGTTAACTGTCGACTGTCAACTTCTTTCCGGAGGAACTCTGGTGGACCTGAAGAGCTTGATTCGTGAAGTTCCGGACTTCCCCAAGCCCGGCATTCTTTTTTACGACATCACCACTTTGCTGAAAGACCCTGTGGGGCTTCATTCCGCCGTCGATGCGCTGGCCAACTGCTTTGTCGGGCGCAAGGTTGATAGCGTGGTGGGCATTGAGGCCCGGGGCTTCATCTTTGCGCCGATGGTGGCCTATCGCCTCAACGCCGGATTCGTTCCTGTGCGGAAACCCAAGAAGCTTCCGGCTGCTACGGCGTGTGCGACGTACAACCTCGAGTACGGCGCCGACTCACTCGAAATCCACCGCGACGCCATAAGCCAGGGACAGGACGTATTGATCATTGATGATCTGCTGGCCACAGGTGGGACGGCGGCGGCAGTCGCGCAGCTTATCGAGTCGCTCGGCGGGACGGTCGCCGGTCTAGGATTTCTAATTGAGCTCGCTTTCCTCAAGGGGCGTGGGAAACTCGGCAAGTATGACCTGCACGCCGTCCTGAAGTATTAAAACGGGTAGGAGGTATGTGGTAGGTCGTATGTGGGGACTGCGACGACCACATCCCAGCCGCGCGTCTTCCCCACATTCCACATACTACATACCACCTACGGCTTATCCTGCATGCCATCTACCGTCCGCAAGATTTCATCCAGGAAACGCTCCTCCGGCAAGGACCCTTCGATAGAGAAACTTCCGTTGACCATGGTTTTGGGAACGGCGTGGACGCGATATCTGGCCGTCCATTCCGGAAACTCCGTAGCCTCGATGGCGTCTGCACGGACGTTGTCATTCTCGATAGCGAACTGACAGGCGAGGCGCACGGCCCGCGGACAGTGTGGTCAGGTGGGAGTAACGAAGACTTCCAGGTGGAGGGGGGAGCTCAATTGGGCCAACTTTGTTCGGCTCGCGGGGAAGAGACCGGAATCCCCCTTCGAAACCGCAAGAATAGCATCGAGTAAGCTGGAAAACTCGTAGCCGGCCGGCAAGCCGTAAAATCGAATGCCGTAGTCCTTGCTGTTCTGAATGACGGTTGCAGGAACCTTATCTACTCCGTACTGCGCCACTTTTTCTTTGTCGAGTTGGAAGTTGAAGACCTGAAGTGAAAGCTTGTCGGAAAGTGGGGCGAGTTCTTTCATAAGCTGCAAGGTTTCAGCGCCCAACTCCAGGTTCAACTCCTGCGTGAAGTGGACGATGGTTACGGGGTTTACAACCTCGCCAAGTCTCTTGCGGATTTCGACGGCATCCGCGTCCTGGATCAGTCCCATAGTTATCGATCCTCTATCATTCGTTGTCGGCGTCAAAGCCGAACTTCTTCATCTTGTAGCGAAGCGCGTCGCGGGAAATATCCAGAAGTTTAGCGGCGTGGGTTTGGTTGCCGCCTGTTTGCTTCAGCGCCAGGCCGACCAACTCCCGCTCCACTTCTTCGAGAGAGGTCCCCTGCCGTGGCAGTTCCAGGACAGGAATCATCCGCCCGGAGGAGAGCGGCCGCCAGGAGGAGGTGGTGGTGGTCACAAGGGGTTGCGGGTCTGCCGACACGCAGTCAGCGATAAGCGCGGGCGGAAGGGCCTCGAAACTCTGCGATTGGCCGGTGACTTGAATCGGTAGATAGGTGGGGCGGATGTAATCGGCATCCTCCAGAATCATGGCCCGCTCAACGGCGTTCTTCAGTTCACGGACGTTTCCAGGCCAGTCATGAGCCAGCAGCAGGTTACGAGTCTCCTGCGTGATACCCCGGATGCTCTTTCGAAAGCGGAAGTTGTAACGCTCGATGAAGAAGTCGACGAGCGGAAGAACATCCTCCTTCCGGTGTCGCAGAGGAGGAATGAAAATCGGAATGACGCTGAGACGGTAGAAAAGGTCCTGGCGGAACGTGCCCTCCCGGACGCCTTGTTCGAGATCGCGGTTCGAGGCTGCGATGACCCGCACATCCACGCCCAGGTCTTTCACTCCGCCGATGCGCCGGATGGTCTGATCCTCCAGAACTCGCAATAGCTTTGCCTGGAGATAAGTCGACAATTCGCCGATTTCATCGAGAAACAACGTCCCGCCGTCGGCGACCTCAAAGAGGCCCTTCTTCTGCGCTTTGGCGTCGGTGAACGCCCCGCGTTCATGGCCGAACAGCTCGGCTTCCATCAAGGTTTCCGGGATGGCCGAGCAGTTGATCGGCACGAACGGCTTGTCGGCGCGCACGCTGTCGTAGTGGATCGCCTTGGCCACCAGGTCCTTGCCGGTGCCGCTCTCGCCCTGTATGAGCACCGTGGATGCTTCGCTCGCCGCGACCTTGCGCACAAAGTTCATCAGTTCCAGCATGCGCGGCGACTTGCCCACCACCTCGTGGTAACCGGAACGCTTGCGGACTTCTTCCCGCAGGCCATCGCGCTCGGAGCGCAACATCGAGCGGTCGATGGCGTTCGCCAGGGTGACCTGCAGCTCGTCGAAGTCCAGGGGCTTCTTGATGAAATCCAAAGCGCCCAGCTTGATCGCGGTCTTGATATCATCAAGCTGGGGATCGCCGGTTATCATAATAACCGGAATGGAGAGGTTGTTCTGTTTGATCTCGCGCAGCACCTCGATACCGCTGAGGTCGGGCAGACGCACGTCCAGCAGGATCAGATCGGGCGACTCGGCGCGGATCTGCGACAGTCCCCCCGTGCCGGACTCGGCCTCGAGAGCGGTGTAGCCCCACTCCTCGAGTTGTCGACGCACGGACCAGCGGATCAGTTTCTCGTCGTCGACGATCAGAACCTTCTCATTGGGCATAGATTTCTTTGGGTTCCTCGACTGCTTCGCGCAAGGGCAGGCGGATGATGAATCGGCTGCCTTTTCCCGGCTTGCTTTCCACGGTTAACGTGCCGCCATGCTGGCGAATGATCCGCCGGCAGAGCGACAAACCCAACCCCGTGCCTCCCCGCTTGGTGGTGTAGAACGGCCGGAAGATGCGCTCCAAGGATTCAGGAGGAATGCCTGCGCCGGTATCACTGACCGAGATTTCCACCGAATCGGCCTGGCTTGGCCCGCCGGGAGCATCGACTTTAGCAGCGATCGTGATCCTGCCTTCCCCTTCAATGGCCTGCATACCGTTCAAAACCAGGTTCAAAAGGACTTGGTGAAGTTGTTCTGAATCCATGCGAAAGGACGGAAGGTCCGGGGGGACCTGAACGGAGAACTCAATGTGTCTTAATCCCGTCTGCTGCCGGGCGAGGTGCAGGGTTCGAGCAAAAGTCTCCTTCAAGTCAGCGCGTCCGAACTGTGGAGGCTTCGGCTTCGCATAGGCGAGCATGTCATTCAGGACCTTCTCGATTCGCCGCACCTCTTGCCGCAAATCCTCCAGCACTTCCCGGTCCGGGTGGTCCTTGGGGAAGTCTTTCGTAATGATCTCGATAGCGCCGGCGATCCCGGCTAAGGGATTACGAATCTCGTGTGCTACGCCGGCCGCCAACTCCCCCATCGTCGCCAGATGCTCGGCCTGTAGCATTTCGGCGTCATGAGCCCCATGGCAATGATCGCAAAAATCCTTCCATCGGGTAGCCAGCCCGCGGATCTCACTCTCCAAGCCGCTCGAGCCACCTTGGAAGTGCAGCGGCATCGTGAGCGTAAAGTAGTTCGGGGCAATTCTTCTGATTGCTGTCCGCAGTTCCTTGAGCAGCCTCCAGGACCGGCGCTCCTGGTAAATGAGCATGCCTGCAGCGGCGCACAATGCGGCGAGCAACGCTATGGCCAGCCCAAGTTGGAAGCTCGAGCCATGCCGTAGCCACTCCTTTGCCATGAGCAGGATGATCCCCGCCACGGCAGTGATCAAAACCACCAAGTTCTGCCCAAAGGTCGGCGGAAACCTGAAGACGCGCTTTACCGGGCCCCAGTTCAAAGTCTTGACGTATCCTTCCCGCAGACCTAACAGGTTGCTCCAAAACATTTGCCAACCGTCATTCTGAGCCGAGAGAAGAGCCTCTGTCGCTGTAGCGATGAAGGAACTACTGAGATCCTTCCCTCGTTTCACCCAGGACCGCCTGCGGTTCCTTAGGACGCAACCGCAAGCGTTTCTAAGCAGCCTGCTAAGGCTCCAATTTTAGCACAGGGCGGGGCGTGTGGCCAGAAAGCCCGAAAGGTTTTTCGTGTCCGAGTAGGGGCGGTTCGCGAACCGCCCCTACGATGTATTACTTCCATCCCTTTCGATCACGCAAAGACGTGATGTGCGCGATGTGGTGCCGGCCGTGCCAGGCGACCATCCCAAGGTATTTGTCCAAGGTCAACACTCCCACCTCGGGGTGCCGCAAGGTGCGCGCAAAATCCCGAGCCTGAAGGGACCGCAACAGCAGCACCCATCGCGAATGCAACGACTCGAGCAGGGTGAGGGAAAGTTCGAGGGGCGCAGTGCGTGCGTCCTCGAGGACCGCCCAGCGCTCCTGGTCGTACGGTTTAATAGTCGGCTCATCTTCGGTCAAGGCTAGCCGGAAACGGATGTAGGTGTTCATATGACTATCGGGGAGATGGTGTACCACTTGCCGCACCGTCCAGCCTTCCGGACGGTAAGGGGTGTCCACCTGCTCCGGCGTTAGCCGTGCCACGGCCTGGCGGAGCTGTGCCGGCGCCTGTTCGATTTGAGCGATGAACTGCTGCCTCTGTTCGTTTGTAATGGCTCCTCCCCATTGGAACTTTCCGATCGGGTATTGCAGGTCCATAAAACCAAAACCTCCTTTGTCGAATCTTTCCTACCCCTTGCGAACCATGTCTTGTCTTGCCATTGTACCCCGAAATCACGCCTGGATTGGCCACCGCTGGGATCGGTCAGTGCGTTCTGCCACCGCCGATCGACCTGCTGCGGACGACCTCCATAGCGGGGCCGTTATACAGTAAACTGATCGAGGGACTGTTCAATGGTCAACTGTCGGTTCGACTCTCGCGTATTCCGTGCCTTTCTGGCACTCCCGTGGATATTCCTGGCGCTGCCTACCCTCACCGCCCAGCAGGACAACGTTCTGCACCGGCCCCTGCCAGATATCAAGCAGTTGCTGAGCGTTGTTCAGAAGAATCAGGAGCAGCTCGAAAGCCTGATAGACCAGTACAGTTGCACGGAAGACGAGGAAGTGCGTGAGCTCGACAAAGACGGCAAAGTGAAGAAGACTATCGCCAAGGAATACATGGATTTTTACTTGGGCGGGCAGCTCGTGCGGCGGGAAGTGAAGAAGGATGGAAAGCCTCTAACCACCGACGAGCAGAAGAAGGAAGATGGCCGCATCGAAAAGCGCATTCGTGACTACGACAAGAAGAAAAGCGAGGGCGAAGACGCCTCCAAGAAGAAAGAGAGAATTGACGTCTCAACTTTCTTGCGAAGCTCGGACTTCACCCATCCCCGCTGGGAGCGGTTTCGCGCACACGAGGTTATCGTTTTCGATTTTGCGCCGATTCCGGCCTACAAGCCGCGGAACAGGACGGAAGACCTTTTACACAAGCTGGTGGGGACTCTGTGGGTGGACGACCAGGCTCGCCAGGTCGTGCGCTTGGAAGCACACCTCAGCGACTCCTTCAAGCTTGCGGGGGGCCTCCTGGCGTCCATTCACAAGGGATCCTCGCTGGTGATGGAACAAGCCAGGACCAACGGCGAGGTTTGGCTGCCATCGTATGTTGATGCTCACTTCTCTGCTCGCCTGTTGCTTCTCTCGAGCGCCCTCGGCGACTACGCCTCAAAATTCAGCGATTATAAGAAATTCCGGGTGGAAACCGTCACGGGAAAACAAGCGAAGTGAAGGGATAAAGGCTGGGGCAAGACCCGCTCACGCGACCGCTCGCTGGTCCCGAGCGTATACCTGGGATGCTGGAAGAGTCCTGCGCAAGATACGTGATCGCAGTGAACAGCGCAGCAAAAGCAAACCAATTAACCAATTTCATCGACTTTTCCAAGGCCCAATTATGGCACAATACTCAACGTCACGGCGTTCGAACGAACAACTGTCCTGTCGTCCTCAGCTAGATGTGAAACTTCCAACATATATTGACCAGGTTCCGTGATTTGGTAGAGATGCTTCAGGTCAATTGTCATAACGAACATCGTTCCAGGGGGCTTAGGTAGAAGAATCGTACTTCCACTCCATACATCCACTGGATCATCGGGCCTTTGCCTGTTTGAAATTTTTCGATGAAAGAACGTTGTTTCCACCTCCTTTCCATTGTTTTGGAAAAGGAACTGGAAGTCGTGGTACCACGCATCAATATCCGTACTGCGACCAGCTCTCCAAAGAATGTCCTTTTGGGTGATGTTCTTGATGGTCATTGTCACTTGGATCGGCGAATCGAGATGGAAGGGATTCTTGGGCTGGGTCAACGTGATGGTGTAGCCAGAAGCCGCTGATGCGGGGTTTCCATCTCCTGCACCAGCCAAGGACTGTGCTGGTCCGAGGTAACAAATCTCACAGAGTATCAATACCGTTGCCGAGCGATTCATCACTTTCATCGTCATTCTCCGACAATTCTTTTGTCTTCATTTGCTTAGCGGTGACCATTGGGGGGAGTCTGCCGATTGTGCCGCACCCACTGTTTGTACGGGACACCCGCTGCTAGTGCTTAACAACCATGTCGTCTGCGGTCTACCCTCTCCCTCAAGGGGGAGAGGGTAGCGTGCGAGAAAACCGCAAGCCTGTCATCCTGAGCGAAGCGAAGGATCTCTGCAGTGGTTCGCAAATCGTTAGACCCAAAGCAACTGCGGAGATCCTTCGCTTCGCTCAGGATGACAGCTCGGCTTTTAGTTTTCCATTTTCCAGTTTCTATTCTCCGGTTCCCGTTTCCCAGTTTCGAATTTCGGCTCTACGCGTAAGCGTGCAGTCCCGGCAGCAGGTATGTAACACCAAAGAAGGTGAACATCACGATGGCGAATCCGACAATCGCGAAGTAAGCGGAGCGGCGCCCCCGCCAGCCGCGCGTCAGCCGCATGTGCAGATAACCTGCGTAAGTCAGCCAAGTGATCAGCGCCCAATCTTCCTTGGGGTCCCAGCTCCAATAGGTGCCCCATGTCCGGTTCGCCCAGTAGGCGCCCGCGATAATCATGAGGGTTAGCAAGGGGAAAGAAACGGCAACAGTTTTGTAGATCAGCGCGTCGAGCGTATCCCGCTGGGGCAGGGAATTGGCGATCGACTCGTATTTCCCGTTCAGCACTTCCCACGCCACGGAAGCAAACAGCCCGCAGACAATCCCCGCCAGCAGGAAGGGGCTGGCCGCCAGGTGCACGCCGAAACTTTGCCCTACTTGAGGAACGAAATAGGGTCCGGAGTTGACCTTCACCAGGAGCAGCACAAAAGCCAGAGCCTGCCCAAAGATCGAGGCCAGGAAAAGCCGCTTGGCCCAGTTTTCCCACTGGCCCGGCTTCTCGCCATATGAGCCGGCCAAGTTGAAGATCAGGGTTGCCGTCGCCAACGCCAGCACAACTACAAACGGCCAGCCCAGGGCCGAAACGGAAACCAGCAGCGGCTCCTTAGGGGCCACCATGACCTTCTCCTGAGCCGCAGCATCCCAAGCGGGGAGAAGAAAGGCAAAGCTGCTGTCCACCGAACTCAGGACCACCGCTCCGTAAATCGCTGCGATCAGTCCGCAAGTCCAACTGAGGAACGCGCGCGCGCTGACCCTGTCTTTGACGAGGAACAGCAGCGCCAGGGCGAAAGAAATCGTGAAGCCTGCGTAACTCAGCATCGCAAGGGTAACGTGAATCTGCAACCAGGTGCTCTGCAGGGCCGGAACCAGGGGCCGGATTTCTCCCGGCAGCACTTGCAGCAGAATTATCGCCAGGGTGGCTACCGGCATAGTTATCGCGCCCAGAAAAGGGATATCGAGCTTCCACACCGCCACCTCGTGCAAAACCACCACAGCCCAGGAGAAGACCAGCACCATTTCGTAGATGCCTGAAAGCGGGGCATGCCCGGCGGTGACCCACCGCGCCGCGATAGCCACGGTGTGCATCAGAAGGCTGCCGCGTGTCAAGGCTTCGGCGCCCGCTTGCAGGTTCGAGTGGCGAACGGCCAAAGAAGCAATATGCAGCGCTGTGGCTCCCAGATATCCAACCAAGGCGAGATAGAGAAACTTCTCGCCGCCTGCCCACCCCGCGCGCCCAATCAGATGCGGAACCGAAACGGCTATCACCACCAGCACCGCCACGCTGACGCTCAGAAGGATCCAACCGCCGGCGTTACTGCTGCGGTGGTCATCGACATATGCGGTCAGAACTTTCGACATGGTTCATCTCCTCCGTCCGTGGTCAGTTGTCAGTCGTCCGTTGTCGGTTGCCGGTAATCAAGATCCGTCGACGAGTCGTGGGCATTGCGCTAGACTACACGGCAAAAACCACTCAGGGTGCTTCCCACAATTTGGCAACGGACGACTGACAACTGACCACGGACCACGCTTTCTATGCTGGGATCGCCTGCTTGATCTCAACCTGCTCCGAGGCGAAAACCGCCTCCAGTTCTCCGGTTAATTCGTTAAAACGCCTTTCAAAGCTCTCGCGATACTTGCTGGGCTGTCCGCCCAGCAAGAGGGCAGGCTGCCCCTTTCGATCGCGTCCTACAACACCCCAGAGGCGCACGTGCGACATATAGAGGGCCATCATCAGGCCTGCGGTCAGCAGCAGGCACCCGCCCCAGATCAGGTCCTGGCCGGGCTCGCGCGCGACTTGCAGCCCGGTCATGTACTCCATCTCCAGATCCCGAAGCTGGAAGTTGATCCCTGATTGATTAGGCGGAGCCATTTGAGGAGCTTTGGGAAAGATCCACACTTCCGCCTGCTTCCCGCCTGGCGACGTCACCGACAACTCGATCGCGGGGTTGCGAGGCTCATCGGATCGGGAAGATATCTGATTCCCGTTCAAGACGAAATCGGGGACGAACTCCGTCAATTCCACCGTCGCGCCGGAATCACCCAGGCGAGCCGGTTTGCCGGGTTGCAGGCTGATCCGCTGCGCAGGGTGCTGGCTTCCATCCTGCCCGGCCCAACTGGCGTCGAAGACTAGCTTGCCAGGCGTACCGGTTGGAGCATAGCTCGCCTGGAAGAACCGCACCCCTTTAAATGTAAGCGGATCATTGACATAGATTGTCTTCCGGACGACCTCTCGTCCGCTTTCTTCCACAGCCAATTGGCTCCAGTACTGCTTTGGCGAGCCATCGGTATACCGTTCCATGCCCACGCCGTCGCACCGCAGAGTGAATCCCAGGTTATGTGGTGCGCCTGGGGTGGTCATGGCTTCCACGGACTGTGTGCGCGCCCCGGGAGTCAAGTTCACGAACCCTTTAAAACCCCATAAGCCATCAATGATAGCGCCCGCGAAAATAATCAGCAGGCTGGCGTGGACGATATAGGGCGCCAAACGGGCTGCGCGGTGCTTCTCCACATAGAGCGTGCCTTTCTCCAGGCTTTTCGGCTTTGGCCGGTAGCCCAGATCGCTCAGTTTTGACTGGGCGAGGGCAAGGGCCTCGGCAGGCGTATGGAAGCCCAGCGGTATTTCCTTCCGAAAAGGTAGTTGGCGCACATACCATTCGTCGGCCAGGATGTGTGGCCGGACGAACAATCTCCAGACTTGGGGAAAACGCTCCAGAGATGCAAGCGTGATATTGGCCCCCAGTAAGCCCAAGAGCAGAATGAACCACCAGGTATGGAACACGTCGAACAAGCCCAGGGCATTTAAAAGCCGGACGGTCTGTGGAGCATAAACCTGCTCGATTTGCCCTTCTTGAGTCATGGGTCGCTGCAGGATCATGGTTCCGATGATGACGGTCGTTCCCAGTGACCCCAGTAAGACCAAACCGCATTCCAAAGAACTGAGGAACCTCAAAAGCTCGTCGAGTATTGTCTGTTGCTTTGCCACTATTTACTCCTGCTGGAAGCCCATTCAATTCGCGGATAGCCTGCCGCTGAGAACGAAGAGAGGGGCATTTGGGGTGCCAGTGAGGAAGAAAATGTCCTAATTCCCTAATCGATTGAAAATACGTAAGGACTTCACTCGCAATTGCGAGGTTGCGGAGTCCGCCGTCGGCTATCCCTATGGAAGCATGTGGGAAAAGTCGCACGAGAATGCGTGAACAAACTCAATTTGTCCCTTTTTTCGGAATCGGAAGACAGCGACGCCCAAATTCGTCAACAACTTCGGAAATCTGCCCGAGGGCATCAAAAATGCAGACAAAAAGGACAGCCACCGTTTTGGTGCTTATATTCGAGGAGGCGTTAATGAAGACCATTCCGATCAACCGCAGTGGAAACGAAATTGTTGTTAAAGAAGTAACCTCAGCATCCAGGGCCGTCGCTGCCGCCGGCGAGGCTATGCCCGTGGAAGTTCAGCCGACCTTTACAATCGCGTTCACGCTGGGTACTCGCATGAAGGATCTGCACGACACAATCATCCGCACTGTCCTTCAGCAGACAAGGGGCAATCGGCTGCGCGCAGCTCAATTGCTGCACATTAACCCCCGCACGATCCGTCGCAGACTGGGCAAGAAAGAGAACGTCGGTTCCGCGATTCGCGCCGCATAATATTGTTCCAAGCAATGGCCGTGGGAGCTTTCCACGACGGAGAGCACAAATTCCCCGGCCCATGTGGCGAAGATCTTCGTGAGTGATTGCGGCTTGCGGAATTGGAAGCAAGGTTTGCGGCTTTGCCCGCGTTGTTTCGCATTTAGTCAGCCTCTTCTCGCCCCGTGAAGAGGAACCCTGCCAACTCATCGTGTCTCCGGTGCGGGGCACGAATAACCCGCTGCTTGCGGATGCAGCGTCGTCCGACCCGTTACTCGGGTTACCGGCGTCGCTCGCTGCCTCCACGCGCTTCGCATAGCTAGGGCAGTCGTCCCTCCGGCGCGGGCGGCCAAAGACGCCGCACTCGCCCTCTCGCCGCGTGCCTAGACACGAGGCCTATCTCCAGGCAATAAAGCCGTCAATGGGGTGACAGAGTGTCGTTCAAGTACTTCATTTTCACCACGCTGCAAACTGAGTTGAGATTGGCGCGCTACGTGCTCTCAACAACGATGAGTCGGAAGACTAGTCCATCTCGCAGTTTTTGAGATTCGTTGGAGTCCAAGCTTACATGTTGAAACAGGCCAATGACCAAGATTGGATTCAGATTACACGAGATGGCCAGAATTCTCCCGGTGTAGAACTCACGGGGCGGATACTCGTCGTCGATGACGACCCGCACTTTTTGAGGGTGCTGGCACGCATCCTGTCGGGTGAAAATTTCCTGGTCACCTCAGCGGCAGGGGCATGCGACGCATTGGAACTACTGAAAAGCGCACAGTTTGACTTGGTCATCTCCGATCTCCGGATGCCGGAATGCGACGGCCTGAATTTCCTTGAATCGCTCCGCGGGAGCGGAAGCACCCTCCCTGTCATCATCCTCACCGCCTATGGGGAGGTTGATACGTACCTGGCGGCCATGAACGCCGGGGCTACCGAGTATCTGAATAAGCCGATCCAGTCGGATGAGCTGCTGAAAACTGTGCGCGCCTGCCTGCGCTCGGGGAAGAACCGGCGAGACAGGGCCTAGGGGTTGGGGACCAGGGGCTGGCAAAACCTCGCATTTCAGCTTGCCTCATTTGTTCCGCGGTCCACCCGTAACCGTCAGCCGCCCGTCCCTGTTACCCAGTCCTCAGTTTCCAGTCCCCAGACCCGAGTCCCTAGCCCCCAGTCCCTAGCTTTTCAGTTCCACGATCGTGGCGCCTGCGCCGCCTTCGTGAGGGGGAGCGAGGTAGAACTTCTCGACGTGCGGGTGCGAAGCGAACATCTCGTGCAGGGTCTTGCGGAGGATGCCTTTGCCGAACCCGTGGATCACACGCAGCCGGAAGCGTGCCGCCATGTAGGCTTCGTCAAGGAACTTGTCGACGCGCTCGCGGGCCACATCAGCAGTGTCGCCGATTACGTTGAGTTCCGCAGGGGCCTCGTCGCCGCGCCGCGCGGCCATGGCCGGTATCGCCGCGCCAGTTCCGCCGTGGACGATCCGCCGCACCTCGCTGCGCTGCAGGCGCATGTGCAAGTGCCCGACGGCAATGTCGACCTGTTCGTCATCGGGAAACGCCATGACCGCGCCGGGAGAGGATAGGTTGGCCACCTGCACATGGTCGCCCACGGCCAGGGGCCTGTCCGCGGCGGGCTCTAAGGTGGTTGACGCGGCGCCGCCGATTGCTTCCAGGACCTGCGTGTTCCACTCTTCCCGGACCTCGCGCTTGAGCGCAGCCACCTTGCGTTCCAGGCCCTTGGACTTGGGGCCTTTGGCGGCTTCGAGTTGGGCTCGAAGCTGCTCCACCACGCCCTCCCAACGCTTCTCGTTGGCGCCCAGAGTCTGCTCGAGCCGCGCGTCCAGTTCTTTCAATTTCTGGCGGTGTTCCGCTTCGAGGCGTTTCTCCAGTTCCTGCTGCCGCACCTCTTGATCGCTCCGTTGCCGGGCCAACTCCCCGGATTGCCTTTCGAGTTCCTCCCTCTGCTGGTGCAGACCCGCGATCAGGGCTGCCGCTTCCGCATCCGCCGGGTGCAGCAAGGTCCGCGCCTTTTCCACGATGCTGGTTTCGAGGCCCAGGCGTTGCGCAATGTCCAGCGCGCTGGATTTTCCCGGCAGCCCGCTCAACAGCCGGTAAGTGGGCTGGAGAGTCAACTCGTCGAACTCCATGGCCGCGTTGAGCGCTTCGGGCGTTTCAGCGGCGTAGGCCTTCAGCCGCGAGTGGTGCGTGGTCACCAGCGTCATCGAGCCCCGCTCGCGAAAGTGCTCGAGAATGGCCACGGCCAGCGCCGCGCCTTCGTTCGGCTCCGTGCTGGTCCCCAGCTCATCCATCAGCACCATGTCCTTTTCGCCGGCCACCTCGGCCATCCTCTGAATGTTCTGGACGTGCGCCGAAAACGTGCTCAGGTTGGCTTCGATGGACTGCTGGTCCCCGATATCCGCCAGCACGCGCCGGAAAACCGGCAGCTTGAACTCGGCCGCCGGCACGGGGATGCCCGCCTGCGCCATGAGCACCGCGCTTCCTAGGGTTTTCAGGGCTACGGTCTTTCCGCCGGTGTTCGGCCCGCTGACGATCATCATGATCTTGGGCGGCTTGAGTTCGATGCTCAGCGGCACGGGACTTTTTCCCTGCGCCCGCAGCGTCTTTTCGAGCAGCGGATGCCGGGCATCTTCGAGCGCGAGCGCGCGCTCGGCGCCGAATTCGGGGATGCAGGCGTCGTACTGGCGGGCAAATTCCGCCTTGGCAAAGGCGAGGTCGAGTTCGCTCAAAATCTCAGTCGCACGAACCAGGTCGTCACGCCGCTCCCGGAGCTTGCGGCTGAATTCACCCAGGATGCGTTGGATTTCGGCTAATTCCCGGTCCTGGAGTTCCGCCAGTTCGTTGTTCAGGGGCAAAGTCTCCATGGGTTCGAGAAACACGGTTGCCCCGGACGAACTTGCTCCGTGCACCACGCCCTGCACGCGGCGCTTTTCCTCCGCCCGCACGGGAATGACGAAGCGGTCGTTGCGCAGCGTCACCACCGCGTCCTGAAGCACGCCCTCGCGGCTGAGGTGGCGCAGCAGGCGCTCCAGCACGGCTTGCACTTCGACGCGCAGCCGTTCGATCGATCGCCGAATGCGCGCCAGCTCCGGGCTGGCGGAGGAATCCACTGAGCCGTCGGGATGGATCTTTCCTTCCAGCTCCGTGACCAGATTGCGGAAGTCCGCCAGGCTGCGCGCCCACTCGTCGAGGCGTGCCAATGGGCACTTGACGAATAGCCGCTGCATCTCGAGCGCCGCGCGCGCCAGCTCCGTCAGCGCGAAGATTTCGAGCGCCGCCAAGGCGGCTCCTTCGATGCGCAGCTTCTCGAGCAAGGGACGCGGGTCGCGCAAGCTTCCCAGGCTCGGACGCGGACTCTCCCGCAAGTATTCGCGCGCTTCCTTCGCTTGCTCCAGCAGGCGGCGGATTGCGTCCAGGCGCGTGTGGGGCTCGACCGCATCGAGAATCGGCGCAGTCAGCGGCCCCGAAAGATACCCACCCAGTAATTCCAGTACGGCGGGGAATTCGAGTACGTCTTGAGAGAATCGATCAGCAGTGTCGGCCATGAGAAATCAGAAAGCAGAAATTAGAAATCAGAAAATCAAAAAGCGAAGAGCGAAGCTTGAGCCACGATGAGCCCCGAAGGGGCAACCTATCTCAGCCTCCACCATGAGCCCCGAAGGGGCGAACTATGGCAGCCCAGGCCAACGAAGTCTGTGGAAAGATCAACCGGCTGTCATCCTGAGCGAAGCGAAGGATCCCCGCAGTTTCTTATGCTTTAGCGGCTTACGAACAACTGCAGAGATCCTTCGCTGCGCTCAGGATGACACATTCCGAATTTCTTCACACGTTCAACGGCTTGGGTCATTGAGTTCTACCACTGCTTCTCGCTCTCCTAGCCCCACCTAGCCACCCGGAAGTTCCGCTTCGTTTTGCGCGAAACGAGCGTTTTTAGGTGGTTTTGCGCCCAGATTCGCACGTTTCTGCGCGCAAGAGGTGCCAAATCTGCAACCTTCAACATGGCCATATCGTTTGTTTTAACTTACTTACAAGCTTCTGTTCCGCTATTCTTGAATAAATCGTTTGTTTTCAGTCACTTCTTAGCTTCGTTTCAACAGGCCTCTTGTGTTTTCAATAACATACTGGCTTCGTTCGTAGTATTTTTTGTTATTTCTCGACTCCCGTTTCCGTTGCGCGCCAGCTCCGAACCGCTTTCCCAAGGGCGCCGTCGTGTCCAGCGCTCGGCTATGACAAAGTGTCTTTAATATGACCATGATAATAGGCTATCATACCTTCATCGGCTTGTCAAGCGGAAAATGCGTCGATGTGGAAAATGCGTCGAATGCGGGTAAGTCAGACGGCAGCGGAACTGGAACTGGGGGGAGGATTTGGATTGACGAGTGTTGTCAAATCTGACAACATACTCCCTGGCGCAGTTTCCACCAATACGAGAGCAGTCGCTCATGCCCGCCGACTGACGAGCACCCAGAAACCATGAAAACCCTGTCATTCTGAGCGAAGCGAAGAATCTCGCTCCGATCTTTTCGTTCTCGCTTCATCACGGACCAGAGCGAGATTCTTCGCTTCGCTCAGAATGACACCATGTTTTCAAAGCGGATGATACCAACTAAGATCGGTTGAAAAGGCTGAAGGAGATGTTGCAATGAAAGGTGAAAAGCTGGAAGTGGTGCGTGGGAGCGGGAACGTTTTTCGCGATCTCGGGCAGGCGAACGCAGATACGGAGCAGTTCAAAGCGATCCTCGCGGCCGAGATCATCAAGGTGCTCGATCGGGAAGGCCTGAGCGTCCGTGCGGCACATGGCCGCACCGGGATCGCGGCGGCCGACTTCTCGCGGATCCGCAACGCCAAGCTAGGCCGCTTCACCGTCGATCGCCTGATGTCAATTCTCAATAGGCTCGGAGCGCGCGTGGACGTCGAAGTCCGCGTGCGGCGCGTCGAAGCGATCGAGCAGGCGGTCCCCACATAGCGGTGAAAGCGCGGGCGCAAACGTACCGTTTTTGGCATGTCTGTCCCCATGGGCCTTCGGCCCGCGAAAGCTCATGAAAAACGTGCTGGGTTATGATAGTGGCGGTCGAGAGCGGTGAGATCGTAGGCGCAGTGGCGCAGTCGAGGCCGTATGTCTGTCTGATCCGGAGCGTGCGTGTTGAGCGAATAATTGGGCGTTGCGGTCTCCCCCGGTGGGAGCGGCGATAGCCCGCGACCCTGCATAAGGTAACTTTGGGCACGCTCTCCGCTCCCGTCCGAAGGAGCGTGTGATGGCTTACAGGATAGCAGGAATTGACGTTCACAAGAGAATGTTGACGGTC
>Ga0326728_10009443_pt1 | contig 23501 bp, 16 predicted proteins | sample MB3enrmetagenome_FD_207602 | JGI IMG/M metagenome (GOLD analysis project Ga0326728, IMG submission 207602) | Lab enriched peat soil microbial communities from McLean, Ithaca, NY, United States - MB31MN | ecosystem: Environmental > Terrestrial > Soil > Wetlands > Peat | place: USA: New York... | reverse complement strand
GGGCAAGATCGGCGTTACCGGCTCGTTCGCCAAGACCGTTCACGGTGACCTGTACCTGGGAGGCACCGGCTTCAACGGCCGCGACGGTGTTTGCCACGGCAAGACCGAAATCGTTGTGGCAGTGGACTTCAAGAGGGCAATCCACTTCTTTTGCAAGTCGGGTCATAAGCGCCTTCATCCCGGAGGGTGCGATGACCCCGACGGTGTCCGGGATGTTGATGATGGTTGCCCCGGCTTTTTTTGCTGCCCGGCAGACTTCGACCAGATAATCTGGTTCCGTCCGGGTTGCGTCCATGGGCGAGAACATGCACCTGCTGACATGATCTCTTGCGTACCCGATGATTTCACCGGTTATTTCGAGGACCTGTTCCCGGGTCTTGTTGATAGTGTTTTCCCGCTGGATGTCTGATGTGGGAATGAACACGTGGATCATATCAACGTCGCAGTCAATGCAGGCATCGACGTCGGCTTTGACTGATCTGGCAAGTCCGCAGATGTTGGTCTCAAGCCCGAGCTTTTTGATGGCAGCGACGGTCTCTTTTTCCGCGGTCGACGATGCAGGGAACCCTGCTTCGATGGTGTGGACACCGATGGCTGATAGCTGTCGGGCAATTTCGATTTTCTGTTCAAAGGTGAACGCTATCCCCGGGGTCTGTTCTCCATCCCGGAGCGTTGTGTCAAAAACGGTCACGTCTTCATGCGCACGGCTGTCCGTGAAGAAGACGATCCCCCGCAAAATCCTTGCGAGCCATGCTTATTCACTACGCCCCCGGATTATTTAAAGGGGTCACTGCACCAGATTTTGTTTCTTCTCTGTTTTTCGCCAGCAAATCGAGCGGGGCTACGATACGTTTAATACGAAACTACCCCTACATTATTAGGCAGTGCCCCGCCTTAACTCAGCCTGGTAGAGTGCGCGGCTGTAGTATGGTTTGCCGGTATCGGCAACTGCGCGGCTACCGCGATGTCCCCGGTCCGAATCCGGGAGGCGGGATATACTGTATCAAATGCCCAGGTAGTGTAGCGGCCTATCATGATTGCCTGTCACGCAATCGACTCGGATTCGAATTCCGACCTGGGCGTCGCTTTTCTGTTTTTGTTATTTCTATAAAGATTTACGTTGTTTCGTACGCTTAATCCTTTATCTCTCCTGTCCGTTTTACAATCATTCAAGCGCCAGGACCGGGGCATCTGCCAACGATGACTGATTTTTCCCGTCAGAAGCCCGGGCCGGTCAACCTCAGGTAAAAACAGAACCCCAAAAGTGTATAAACAGGAGAATGATTATATAAATCTAATATTAACCGGCTACATGAGAGGAAATGAATGACGATTGTTGATGCGGTATTCGGAACCCCCTTTGAAAGAATAAAGTCGAAAGATTTGGAATTAGAGAAAATCCGCTTAAAAACCAAAATGGATACCAGCACTAAAACCATTTCAAAACTCGAAAAGGAAAAAGCACGATTGTTCAACACGGCTGTCTCGGCGAGTCCTTTGATGATAAAAGTGCATGCTCACGAAATCAAACGGATTAGCCTCGAGGTTGAGCAGCAATATAATTTTTTCATGAGATACTCAAAAATGAGTGTAGCGATCACGAATCTCTTATTATTAAAAAAATATGAAAAAGAATTAAGACAGAGTGATTTATGGACCAAACTTATCTCGATGGATTCAGAAAAACTCATCGATGTCATGGGCCATATCAATCTCATCGGTAAAAATTTTGAAGGTATTGTGGATTTGGTCAATGACACCCTCGAAAGTGGCCTGGACGAATATAAAGGATCTGAAGAAGATGAATCGGTTAAACAAATTATTGATGCCATAACAAGTGTCCAGAAAGGTGTGCTCCCGATTGAGGATGCCCAGAAAGCAATTTCTTTTGACAAGAGTCTCGAAGATAAAGAGGTTTAATCAGATGGTTCTCCAGAGAATCAAATATTTTTTTACGAAAAATCCTCTTGACCTGCTCAATTATGAAGACCTTCAGTCTGACAGGATCCGGTGCGAGCAGGAGATTAAAAACCTTCACGAGAGGATTACTGCCGTAGAAAAAGAGATCGATATTTACTGGACCAAAGCAAAAGAGTCAAAATCACCATCTGATGAACGGGCAATTGCCGAGCGTATAAACACAGAATCCCAGAAAAGGGATTATATCCTGAAAAAAATAGCGGATGCCGAAACAACTCTTCGTACCGTTGAGGAATTTATCAACAAGATTGAAGAGAAAAATAAAAAACGAGCTACCGATCCGCTCACCCGGCGGTCCCAGTCAGATCTTGAAGACCTGTTAACGAAAATATCCGTGTATGAAGAAGGCGTTCACCAGCAGGCAAAAACGTTGATGAGTGTTACTGAGCCCAAAACCGACACGGTAGACGATAATGTAAATGAAATTTTACAGGCAATAAAGGCAACAAAACGACCTGAAACGTATTCAATTGAACCTGATAAAGAACCGGCATCCCCTCAATCAAAGGAACTTGAACCAGATTCCTGATAAGATTTGCATAACCGGAATTATGGTACAGACCGGGGCTTCAAAGACGATCAAGAGAGTATCTTTATGGCTATTAATATCGACCTGACTATTCCCTTAAAACGCGAACTGGAGAAAGCGAACAAGCAGTTCGACGAAGCAAAAGCAAAAAATGAACCTGAAGAAGCAAAAAAACTGGCTCTGGTCTGTTGTAATATCCTTATACAGCTTGCAAAATCCGATCCCAACAAAAAAACGGAGTACCTCGAAGCGGCAAGAAGTTATAAAAATTACGCGGATTCCGGGGCAAAACATGAGGCACCCGCTGCTCCCGTCAGTAATTTTGAACAGATTAAGGATGACCAGAAAGATCTCACCGGTTATGCAGAGAGCCTGATCTCGAAATCGACGGTTACCTGGAAAGATATCGGCGGTCTCGACACCGTTAAAGTGAGGATCATGGAAACCATCGTCATTGCCGGTTTAAAAAAGCCGATAGTTATTAAACCGGATAAAGGGATCCTCCTTTTTGGCCCTCCCGGAACGGGAAAAACCCTTCTTGCCGCCGCGGCCGCCGGGAGTCTCAATGCCACCTTTTTCAATGTCAAGATAAGTAATGTGCTCTCGAAATATTTTGGGGAATCAACGAAGCTGATAACGGCACTCTATGACGCAGCACGGAATAAGCAGCCCTCCATTGTTTTTATTGACGAATTCGATTCAATTACCCTGTCCCGGGAAACGGAATCCGGCGATGCATCACGAAAAGTTTTATCGACGTTACTTGCAGAACTCGACGGGTTCCAGGACAAAAAAAGTGACGAATTGCTCCTGACTCTCGCGGCAACGAATGCGCCCTGGGACCTCGATGAAGCCATACTCTCCCGTTTTCCCCTGCGTATTTATATCCCATTACCCGACGCCAAATCCTGTGAGGAGATAATAAAGATCCAGTTGAAAGGCCTGGATATAAACTCGTTAAATATGGAAAAGATCTCTGAAATATGTACCCGGAAAAATTACTCCGGACGCGATATCCAGTCCCTGTGCCAGGAAGCCCTCAGGAGTATGATCCGGGTACATAATCCGGATCTGTATAAGAAATCCGAGTTGCCGTTTGAAGAGCTAAAGAAGCAGATCCTGACGGTCGGACCCATAATAATGGACTATTTCCAGAATGCTTTTGAAAGAATAAAATCCCCCCTGTCGCAGCACGATATTGAACGGTTTAAAAAATGGGATGAGGATTTTGGCGTATAAATCCCCGGTCGTTAAACTACCAGGTACCGTATGAAGATTGACATCTCGTCCACGCTTGTCCAGGCAGCGGAAAATGCTGCTGCCGGGTACAACACTGCACTCTCAAACGGCGACCTTGAGCAGGCCCTTGCCAATGCTCAGAAATGCATTTTTCTTTACGGAAAACTGGCAAAGGCTAATCCGTATCACCCCCAGGCATTCCAGGAAAAAGTAAAAACGTGGAAAACTCTTGAGGCGTTACTCATCGGGAAGATAAGAAATAATAAACCTGATCCCAGGCCAGTACCCCCAGCAGAGGAAAAAAAGACACTACCGGACATCCAGGACATCAATGAACAGTTCTGGCACGATAATCTCCCCTCACCTGCAGACATCCAGGTACCGGTTATCGACACCGTTTTTCATATCGCCCTTGAGATCGCAAAAGAAGGAAGGGAAGGACGTCAGGTGGGGACTGCCTTTGTTATTGGTGACACCGATACGGTGCTCAAGTTTTCCCGGCAATTGATATTAAATCCGTTCCAGGGCCACAAGGATGAAGATCGCACAATTACCAACGCTGAAATGAAGGAATGCATCAAGGAACTAGCACAACTGGACGGTGCATTCATTGTCCGGGGCAACGGTATTGTTGAAGCGGCTGCCCGGTATATTACCCTTGATACCAGTAAAGTAACTATTCCTCCCGGTCACGGGACGCGCCATTCTTCCATCGCAGCGATCACCCAGGAAACAAAATCCATCGGGATCATTGTGTCACAAAGCGGGGGGAAAATATCACTTATCCGGGACGGGAAAATATTCAAAACAATTCATCCTTAACCGGATGTACGGCGGCTTGAAAAGAGTATGACGGAAAAAGATGACTGGTCATTCCTGAACAAAATACTTGCGTCGGCAAATCTCATCCTCCGTCCCCACCAGTTGTCAGCTCACACATCTCCCGCACGTATAGAAGCATTGTTTTCGAACCTCCAGGATGACTACCGGAAGTTCAAAGAATACCCGTTTGCGGACACCGTACGATTAAAAATCGAGAAAACCACGGACGCACAGTTCCAGATGGCATTTCTGGTGCTGTCCTATTATGCCAGGAAAAATATCCTGACGTTGACCTCATCAGAATCCGGTTTTTCTGCGTTTTCTGAAAAAGAACTCAGCGTATATTCTGTCTTAAAAAAACTGGCATTGCTGGATATGTACTCTGCTCCTGAACTCCGGCTGAAACTGCAGTCCGGTGATACCGCCGTTGACTCGTTCTTTAAAGCCTATCCCGGTATAATGCACGGCCTTTCCAGCATTGTTACCGATGAAGATGTCAGGCCGGGTATCCGGCACTACCTGAAAAAAAAAGAGAAAACCTATCACGAACTCTTTGCACTGGCGTTTGGATCGGTGGGCGGCCGGTTTATTGTACCGGTGTCCGATGCCCGGCAGCAGGAACTGCATTTTATCACAAGGATTGAAGATAAACTCCGCGCTCACCGGAACGGCCTTGATTTCTCCGGTAAAAACTTTACGATCGCTTCCCTTGAAAAAGGGACCCGTTTTATGGAACGGTTAAAAATACTCGTCCCCCCCCATAAAAACACGCCCAGGAACCTGCCCGGGAACCAGTATATAAGGGCAGTACTGGCGAGAAAATCGTTGTCATTCAATAAACGTCCGGTCATTTTTTATGCGGTATTTGCATCCCATAATGAACAGTATGCGGCATATGGCTATGACACACAACCGGTTGACGCAAAAGAGATCATAGGGTACCTTGATTCTGCACTCCAGGATGCCGGTGAAAAGAAGGGATATATCCTGTTCTGTATTGCCTCACCGACCGGTTTTGCTGACGGCATGGGATCTCCTCCGGGAGATACCCTCACCCGGTATAAATCCCCCGACCTGTCGCTCTGCCTGTTTGACCTATATAATGATAAAAAATATTTCAATACGGCCGATCCGACCAGTGTTGCCTTATCCCGGTTATGCGACCTCAGAACAGATGACGAAAAAGTGCAAAAATTGCAGGAGATCCTGTACCAGGAAATGGAGCACCGGATCCTGGTCAACCAATCGGTGTCCCTTGACTATTGCCGGAAATACGTAAAAGCGGAGGCCCAAGACAGGGAAATGGTCAAAAAAATCTTTTACCAGTATGCCCGGGAACATAACCTTAAGGTCATAGAACCCGGCCGTTCCGGCCCTGTTATGGTAAAATAGATGGCGATTTACCTGCATTTCTTTCTTTGGAGCTTATCTCTGGTGTAAAAGCTTAATCTTTTGATAGCTCAAATTAACTAAAAAGGAGACCCCATGGATCCGCAGTTGCTCATCAACCTGATGATAATCTTTGCATTATCGATCCTGGTCCTTTTCCTCTGCTCGTTTTTGCGTATTCCCGCTATCGTGGGTTTTCTTATTACCGGTGTCCTTGCCGGGCCCTTTGGCCTTGCCCTCATTACCGATATCAACCAGGTCAACACCTTCGCCGAGATTGGTGTGGCGCTGTTGCTTTTTACTATCGGCCTGCAGTTCTCGTTCAAGGACCTGATCGCAGTAAAAAAAGCCGTCATACTTGGGGGGACGTTACAGGTCCTCACGACTATCGGCGTCGTTTTTCTCGTTCTCACGTTCTACAGGCATAATTTCGGCGAAGCCCTGTTCATTGGTTTTCTTATCTCGTTGTCCAGTACTGCTATTGTCATAAAGCTGCTCCAGGAACGAGGCGAGATCGACAGCCCGTACGGGAAAAATATCCTCGCAATAATGATCTTCCAGGACCTTGTCACCATCCCTATGATACTTTTGATCCCGGTATTATCCGGCGGGGAAACCAGCATTGCCGGTTCCCTTCCTCTCCTCCTGCTCCAGGGTTTACTTATTATCGTCGTCGTTTATGTATCCGCACGGTGGGTGGTTCCCCGGCTCCTCTATGAAGCCGCAAAATTCCGGAGCAAAGAATTATTCTTGTTCTGTATCCTGGGGCTTTGTGTTGCCATCGCCCTTTTGACCTCCAGTATCGGCCTGTCTCTTGCCATCGGGGCGTTTTTTGCCGGGTTGATCATAGCCGAATCTGAATTTAACCTCGAAGCGCTTTCCGATATTATCCCCTTACGGGATGTTTTTACCAGTTTTTTCTTCATATCCATCGGCATGCTCCTGGACATTCATTTTTTGATCGCCAATATCCTGGTCATTCTCTTTATTGTCGCCGGTATCATTGTGGTAAAATTTTCTACGGGAAGTGTCTCCGCCCTGATCCTGGGTCTTCCCGTACGGACGGCTCTTCTCATCGGTTTTGCCATCGCCCAGATAGGGGAATTCTCGTTTGTCCTCTCACAAACCGGACTCCAGTATAACCTCATCTCCAACCAGACTTACCAGTTTTTTTTAAGTGGCTCGCTGATAACCATGGCCTGCACACCCTTCCTCATCAGTGCCGGCCCCCGTGTCACCGATACGATCCTTGAGCGAAAAGACGTAACAAAACAGGAGACCCAGGCTAATCCCTCGTCCCCTTTTACGGACCATATCATTATTGTCGGTTTTGGCCTTAACGGCCAGGATGTTGCACGGACCGCAAAATTATCTGCCATTCCCTACGTGATTATTGAGATGAACGCGGAAACGGTAAAATCTGAAAAAGCACTCGGGGAGCCCATATTTTACGGTGATGCAACCGAAGAAGAGGTGCTTGCCCATGCAAATATCCAGTCTGCACGGATTATCCTGATCGTTATTTCCGATCCCGGGGCAATCGGCCGGATCGTCAGGAATGCCCGGCGGATGAACTCTGCCATCCATATCATTGCACGGACACGGTATCTCCAGGACGTCAATGACCTGTATAAATCCGGTGCCGATGAAGTCGTTTCAGAACAGTTTGAAACGTCGATTGAATTGTTTATGCGGATTTTGTCTTCCTACCTTATCCCGAAAGAAGAAATTGACCGGTTTGTCAGTGAGATCCGGAAAAATGCGTACGTCATGCTCCGGGATTTCCCGGTCCCTGACCTGTCGTATGAGCAGATAAAGATGAACAACCCCGAACTCACCATCGCATCGGTAAGGCTTTCGGAAAAATCACGCTTTGTCGGGAAAACAATTTCAGAATCCGCCATCCGGCAGAATTACCGGATTACCATTCTTGCGATACGACGGGAAAATGACGTTCTTACCAATCCTGTCGGAACAGAAAAATTTGAGCAAAAGGACCTGGTTATCGTCCATGGAAATGCTAAGGATATTACCCGGTTTATAGACGAAGTCGGAAAGCCTATATAATATGTGACTGCAGCTCTTTTTTGAAAATTTGTGCCCGATTTTGAAATAGTATCTTAATTTGGTGATTTACCGTGAGAGTAAATGAAAGAAAAGAGAAAATTAATTTTAAATTATCCATAATAGCCGGCCTGGCATCCTCCATTATTTTTTCCTGGTTGGGATCCCAGTCCTTAAATGGCGGTGCCGGTGCAGCGGTTCCCGGTATTGTTTATTACCCGGTTATTTCGCTTTTATTAGGATTTTTGTTAATCTGTTCCCTTGCGTTTTGTTATGACGAGAGTACCAAAATGTACGGCGTATTTCTTGTTACCTTTATTATTCCTTTACTTCTCTCCTGTATTATCCTCTTAAATATCCTGTTCCTTGATTTCGTATTCTACGGGATCGTCGCCGGAATGGTGGTCAGTGGCTATTTTCTGGTTAACCATCATCATGAAATTTTTTCCCGGTATGTTAAAGTGCTGTTAACCCTTTTTGCGGCGTTCCTGCTGTTTATCGTCCTTTATAATTTTGTCCTGTTTATCCTTGCCAACGGCTTTGTCGGTGCATATGAAAATTACAAGCTGGACTTTATCTCGTATATTGTAAACACCGTCATCGTTGTCGCCCTTTACTGGTTTGTCGTCAGGAAGATTAAGGGCATTAACGGCTCCCAGGTCTTTGTTTTTGGCCCTAGCCGCTCAGGAAAGACCTATTTCATGCTCGGCATGTATAAACAGTTTGTCGATTTTTTTGAGGGCCATCCCCGTGAAGTGATCTTTTCCGGGGTACCTGAAGAAGAGAAAAATTTCAGCTCCGCCCATTACCTAGGCCAGATAGAAAAAAATGAGCCACTCAGGGCAACCGTTACCGATATGGTGGGCATCTATACCATGAGGGGGAAAAAATGGGGTTTTAACACCATCGACCTTACAATTGTGGATTACGCCGGGGAATGGGTCCATGACCTGCCTGCAAAAATTGATCCGGCCAGTTTTACTGCTATCGTCCAGCGGTTGAGTGCTACCCTGAATATTGACCAAAAATCGCTTTCCGAGAATATCGGTTTTATTAAATTTATTTTATCCATCAAAGAGAACAACCGGGCGATTATTCCCTCGATTATAGAAGATGTCATCTCGTCTTTCATTTACAAACGACTCCTGAATTCAGGAAAGATTATCCTTTTGATCGACGGGGATTTGATTGCAAGAAATGACGGCCCTTCACGTGACGAGCTCACCCGGTTATTCGGTTATTATGTGAAAATCATGGATTTTGTCGGCGAAGAAAAACAATATGCCCTAGTGGTCACCAAAACAGACAAAATTGAGCCGATAGAAACCGTCGCTGAAAATTCACCAAGGGCCCAGGAGATCGAAGAGAGTGTTTTTAAAACGCTTCGCTCCATTACCACCTTCCAGGCAATTGAAAACAAGGCAGGTACCGTCCCCATTTACTTCTTTTGCGTCAGTGTAAACTCGATGAATACGGACGGGCAGCAAGTGATCTCCCAGATCTTCCCCTGGAGGTTTGACGAAGTTGCAAAATTCGAGTTCTGAGTGGGGGGTCTATTCGACAAACGGGGAGCAGCTCGCCGGGGAGCTCGCTGGCTGTAATGAACTTGCCCACCAGTTCGATAAAAAACGCATCCTGTTTTATGTAGAGGTCTCGGGGACCGGCGTCCTTGTGGGAACCCGGCTCATTGTCCAGATTGTCGGAGGCCGGGAAGAACGTGCGATTTTCTTAAAAAAATATTCCTTATCCGCATTTTCCCTCATTGACGACAGGACCTACAGTTTCTATAGCGAGGCAAAAACCGCCGTCGAAAACCTGACACAAATCCACTACCGGGTGCTGGGCCTGTTAAAAGAAGGCGACCTGCCCCTCGTTGCAGGAAACATTGACATGACAATGATCCAGGCCCTGACCGGAAAAGTGCTGGCTGAGGAAGAAGTAAAAATCAAAATTGAGGATTTGTCCATATCGTTTGGGGCACTGAAAAAAATTATTACCTCGTTCAATGAGAAAAAAATCCTTTCCTATAAGATAGCCATTGCCCAGTATCCTGTCGATGTCGATATCCTTATTTCACCCAATGTCAGTGAGCCGGACCTGGAAATTTCCCCTGCCGGTCAGGAAAAGGTTCTCCCCTGTTTTGCAAAAAACCAGCTCTTTTTTGAGGCTCTTTTTGCCCTGTATGCCCGACAGTATCCCACCCTTACGCCAAGTGAACGCCTGGACCGGGACAACCTGTCGCGGATCCTCAAAAAATCCCTGCTCACCTCCGAACTGATGAATAAGATCCTGCAATCAACGCCGGAACAGGTCCAGGATATCCTTTTCATATACCGGAACGATGCAGAAGCACTTTACCAGATCGTAAAAAGGGGGGGCACCTCCCCTGCACCCCTCGACAGCATAAAACCGGAAATTATCGCCGTTGTTACCGGCTATATCATTGAATCGGTGGAAAGTCCTGGTCCGGGTGAACGGGAAATCCTTAAAAAAGGGTACCAGCAGGGTAATGAAGATCTCAAAAATAAAATCCGGCTCTACCTTACCTCAAAGGGAATTGTCGACGAGTATTATCTGAGCGATTTATGGCATGCCAGTATACAAAGCCGGGATATCCAGCTCCTGCAGTCCCTGGTAAAAAATACAAAAATAAAAGACCCGGATATGCAGAAATTAAAAAATACCCTTCCTTCTGTAACGTTTGAACAACCGCAGGTCCTTTCCTTTATCGAACTGGTGCTTGCATCCGGTTTTGATAAGGAAGGCAACGGAAAAGGTAACCAGCTCTACCAGGAGATTATCGAGGGTTACATCATTAACCGTTTCAATACCAAAAAATTGAACCAGCTGCAGGACCGGTTTGGCAGGATCCAAAACCCGGCTCCCGCACCTTCACGGATCGATCTCAAAACGGCCATTATCATCATCTTAATTGTACTTGCCATACTCGGCCTTATCGTGAGCATGCTTGGTTATTTTGGCGTGATCACTATCATACCGGCCGGTAACCAGACAACAAATGCCGTCCCGACAATCCAGCAGGGATTCAATAGTGCACCCGGTGAATTATTGCCTGGATCAGGTAATGCGGTTGCCTCAAACGCGACAAACGGCAGTAGTTGAAAAAACAGCCCGTGTTTTTTCTACGGGGTTTCTATGATATGCGTCTCATGAAACTTTTTAAAGATTTTTTCAAGATCGTGTGTCAGGTTATCCCCGAGGTTAATTTCCAGGGACTGGTGTGTTTTTACCGCCTCAATCTGCGTATCGATCATCTCCCGTATTGCATCGACCTTGGATAAATTCCTGATCTCCTCAAGATTTGCGATAACTTCATCGTAATTATTCTTCTGGCAATGGAACCTGACGAGTTCAAAGAACCCCGACATTTTTACAAACTGCGAATGATGCGTTGTTCTCTTCGAGAAATCTTCAAGAAGGACTTTTTCTATATCCCGGGAAAGGTCGTCAACTGACTGGTAACGTCTGCCTTTCTCTTTTTGCAGGCAGGTAAGGATGATAGTATCCAGCCACTTCAGGTTCGGGGCAAGGATTGACGGGGGTTCAACCGGGTATCCGGCAGTGATATTTTTGTATACCAGTTCAGGATCCTGAGAATCAAACGGATTTTTCCCGGTAATTAATTCATACAAAACAACGCCGACCTGCCAGATATCTGTCCGGGCGTCCGGTGTTTCTCCCCGTAACTGTTCCGGGGCAGCGTATAACGGCGTATAGGCAGCATGAGAGGCAAATGATTCAGGCAATATCCCGGTAATCTGGCCTAATCCCCAGTCCGTTACCTGGGGTTCATCTTTCCTTGACAGGAGAATATTATCGGGTTTGATGTCAGCGTGGATGCGGCCTTTTTTGTGGGCATAAGAAAGAGCGTCAAGGACTTTTAATATCATTTTTAACGCATCGGTCGTTGGCACGGGTTTTACAACCTGGCCTAACGACCGGGGGAAAAATTCCATCACGATATGCGGGGGATTGGCTGAATAATTACATATTTTGACAATATGTTCATGATTCAGTTCCCTCCAGGTGGCGATTTCATCGATAAAATCCTTAGATCGTTTCCGGTCAAACTCTTTGGGAATTTTTATGGCAACGGTCCGCCCGTCTTTTTTCTGGATACACTTATAGACCCGGGCATGCCCTCCTTCGTTAAAGAATTCATGACGGGTATAATCCGGCAAAAGGTCTGCAGGAAAATAGGGATCATATTTCGCGGACCCTTCCTGGTCCTGGGAATGACGCATCGGGTTTTTGAATCTCAGTTTAACCTGCACAAAGAACCGTGATGCCATCAGGACAACGGTTTTTTCCTCAATATTGGCTTTTGCTTTCTCAAAGTCGCGTTTTAAATTAAATATCTGGGGATTATTTTTGTAATGGGTATGACACAATACGTCGAACCGCTTGTTGGTATAAGCCCGTTTTCCCAAACCGCACCTGAATGCCTGTTCAAATACCGGGACAGGATCTTCTTTTCCCAGAAGTGCCGTTGTAATACCGAAATTCAGCCATGCATCAATATTTTTTTTATTCGAGTTTGTGGCGTTTTCAAAACAGATTTTTGCTTCATTATATTTTCCCATTTTAACAAAATCATACCCTTTCCGGATAAAATTTAATGTATGATGATCGACGAAATTCTGGATCAGGTCATCATCATTATCCATGACTGTCGTAGTTATATTTTATGAATATTGAAGGTTTCGGCTCCCGTCAGAAAATAAGACGGTAATTGCTGGCCCACCAGCATTTCTATCTCAGGTACAGGGAACATCCAAAAAATACGCCCACTGTTATTAAACTAATAATAATTGCATAGTCCTGGTTATCCAGATTAGAAGCGGGGAATGGTGGTGTTACCGGAAGCGTTCGTGTGGTTTCCGTCAGTATTGACCGTACCTCCAGGGTTTGTAGTGGCACAGGTGTTGTAGTAATGGTGTTCAGGGTTACCGGTGTGGTATTCTTAAACACAACAAAGGCAAGGCTGTCCCCCTTAGCCTCGTAGCCGATATCACTGTCATATTTATACCACGCGCCCAACTTGGTTGCAAATATTGCGGGATCGACGTAAAAGTTCTCCAGACCATCATGAATGTTGGAGACCGTAAGGATATACGACGGAGGAGAATCATATGCTTTGACGCCGTCCCAGTACGCTAATTGGGGATACGGGGGCAGAACTCCTGATATATCAATGATATCACTCACGTGAACGGCCTCGCCCTGCTGGATAGGGATACCTGACGCGTGTGTACCCGGGAAAAGGATCAAAAGAGCGAAGACCAACCCCAGAACGGGCACCTGTAAACCCTTGAATGATATAGCATTTCGCACTCTGGATCGCCTTTGTGTAATTTTCACTAAAATACTATGTAGATATAACGGTTCTTTTAAAAAATGCATTACGGTAATTTTCATTCCCTTTCAGGATCTCAATGATAGTGTATGAGCGCTTCAAAGGTGAGCACAAAATATACCCATGAGGATTCCCGAACATCTTCCCTCTTTCCAGCGTTCGCAGAACCTCACTCTTCACTTCGGATCGCATCGATGGGATCCATATTGGACGCTCTCCACGCCGGGTACATCCCGGAGATAACACAGACGACGACGCCGATAAGCATTGCAGCCGGGACATACAATATACTGGCCGGCTCAAAGAAATACGCCGTCGTCCCAATCATCGCCTCCACGACCGTATACCCTATCGCAAGGCTGCAGATTCCCCCTACGGCAGCACCCAGGAGCCCGAGAATAAACGCTTCGTACAGGAACATACGCCGTACTTCCCCGGTCTCGGTCCCGATAGAAAGCAGGATACCGATCTCCTGAACCCGTTCGCTGACCGACATCATCATCACGTTGAATATACTCACAGCGGCAACAAGCAGCGAAATCCCGCCGATGGCCATAATAAACGTCGTAACCGTACTCAAAGCCGCGGTCTCTGTCGCTAACTGTGAGGTGGCATCCCGGATCCGAATCACCGGGGTTTTTGGATTCGTGTTGAGTTTTGCACTGACTGCCGATTCTATATCGTCGATATTGTCAACATCATTAACGATGATATTGACTTGGTTCCACTCATCGTCCCCGCCATACTCGTTCGTATACCAGTTGTCGTTCACCACGATGCCGTTATCGGTAGAAACGCCGTCAGCAACGGTTCCCCGGGGTTGCAGGACCCCGGCTATTCGTAGCTCGGGCCGGGATGCCGATGAAAACGATCCAATACGGATGCGGGTCCCTACTTTAAGGTCAAAATTTTCTGCAATATCTGCACCGACCAGGACCTGCCCGCCCCCGATATCGGTCGTCCCGTTGCCATACGACTGGTTCAGGGAAAGGAACTTGGGAATATCGATAGGGTCAAGGCCGTAGACAGAACCTCTTCCCGAGATAGAATTAATCGTAAACTCGGTATTCGTAGAATAAATCGGAATAACCGTCCCATTCGATCCCACGACTGTTTTGATCTTCGTGAGCTCGTCTTTGGTCACCCCGGTGGCGGCGGATGAAGAAGGGGAAAATCCCACAGGGCCCATCCTGACCGTGTCCGATGAGATAACAATAGTGTTTGCGCTCGCGGAAAGCTGATCTTTTACTTCCAGCTGCATGTTGGTGCCGAGCATGCCCATCGACGAGATGGCGACGACGCCGATGACGATCCCGATGGCGGCAAGCATGGATCGCAGGAAGTTCAGCCTGACGCTCCTGACCGCGAGGTTGAAGAAGATATCTCCTTTGATCATAATCCAGCCTTGGTGCCCGGTGTGGTCGCTGCGTTGTCAAAGGAAAAGAAAATAGCGGGGGTTTCCCTGTCCTCCGCTGGTAGTATGCCGTAATGCCGGATACCCTGGAACACCGTCATTTCTCTTCCGTCACTGGGGTTTTTTCAGCTTTGACATAATCCATTTCCGTTTTACATAGAGGACAATACCGACAACAACAACGATACTTCCCGCAATAAGGGGGACAAACGCGCCAATGCCGCCGCCTTTCGCGCTGGTAATCCCGCCAAAAATACTGCTGCTGCTGCGACCTCCATAGCTGCCGCCACCCCGGTTCGTCCCGCCATACGCCCCCATCGTGGTGCTGGCAGAAGGCCGTGAACTGCCTCCTGCCGTAACATTGCCCGGCCCGGGAGAAGCGGCGAGATCGAGGACTTTGGAGACATTGAAATCATTCCCGCTGACATCTTTCCAGCTGATAATTACCGGGACAGATGAAAGATCGTTGGTGTTAAAGGTCAGCTCAAAACTCCCGGAGTCATCAGATGCGATACTCCCGATAGCATAGACCGGATAAGTCCCTGTACCGGTTGCCGGTGATCCGACGTTGACGATTACGCCATAGGCATCCGTGATACCTGCGTTGGTAATATCGCCTGTGATATCGTAATCCGCCGCTGTTGTTGTCAGGACCACATCATTGAGCACGGGTACTGCGGCTGTTTTATCCTGGCCGATGTTGATCGGTAATACGACGTCAGTGTAATGGTTGTTATTCCCGTTCTGGTAACTGATGTTAAACGTAAGGGTCGAGGCCTGGTGAGGCGTGATACCGAATACCACGTCCTGTGAACAACTGGGACCGATGGAGGGAACCAGTACTGTGGCAGGTTCGGCATCGATACCTTCACCCTCGGGCGTAATGACAACATTATTGATTTCACCGCCCCGGGTGTTCATTAAGGTAAGCGTAACATTCTGCTCGGCTTCGGGGGCAAATGAGGTCGGTTTTGAAGTGACCGCGGCCTGGAGGTCGTTTGAATTCACCGTGATCTCTATGGGATAATTAATGGCATTGCCTCCATCTGTCCCGATAGTAAACATCGCAGAATAGGTGCCATCCGGTGGTTTTACGATAAACATAAGCGTGTACGTGATCGTCGAGCCGGGACCGACAAAACTCATATCCACCCAGTCGTTATCTACTACGGAGAGATGGGGACTCAGAAGGTCCGGGTGGGAAAGCCCGATGGCAGTTGTCCCGGCATTGGTGAGAGTGACCGTAACGGTTCCCTGGTCCCCGGGAAAGAACGTCTGCGGGGTCATCGTGACGTTTGAGACATAGACAAGAGCCGCCTCATCTACCGCTGCAGTACTTGATGTGCCTGACGACGTGCTGGTACTGCTTGATGTAGTACCGGTAGTACTACCGCTGTTAGTATCAGCTGCATACGCAGCAGTTATTATAACGAGCAAAAGTAAGACAACAATAAAAATTCCCTGTCGACACTTCATGAAAAACCTCAACCGTTCTACCGATGATCACGCCGGGACACTTTTCCAGGGCTAACCGTGATATTGCATCCCGACCGGGTCAGGACGTTAATATGTAACACACATTTTACTTATTGTTATTTAAGTTATACTCATATGGGGGCCGGGAGATTGGGAGGATTTTTTAGCAGACGCATCACCGGGGCTTGTCGCCCCTTGCCGCGTGGGCTCGCCCCCGGAGAGCCCGGCTGTTTCGTTCCGGCAGGTGAATGTCACCGTCAGAAATTAAAAAAAAGGATTGTTATTCTTTTTTTTGCGGTCTTTGCGGAGAGGCTAACCGGGCTGTTGATTATACGGCATACCGTACAGGTGAGATCACTACCGGTTTGATCGGGCATGTATCCAGCCGGGTAAGACTGAACGTCGCATTTGTTTCCTGCCCGGCATAGACGGTTACCGTTTGGGTGTCCGGGACACCGTAGCAGTCCAGTTTTACGAGTACCTGGTACGACCCGGCATCTTCGGCAAGCATTGCCAGCGTGGTCTGGCCGGTGTCTACGCCATTAACCCAGACCTCGGCACCGGAAGGCGTTGAGGTGACCGCGAGGCTTCCCGGCTGTGCGATGTGCAGGGTGGTAGCCTCATGCGGGATGTAGATTGTGCTCACCGGGGTCGCTGTTGGCGACGGGGTGAAATAGACCGGTTTGAGATTGACCGGATGTTCGACAAATTGTTCCGTGACCGTCGGGGTCGGGAATACCAGCTCCGTTTCATTGGTGAACCGTGAATACCTGACACTGGTAAGATATGCATCCAACGATGGTGCGGTATTGCCTGAGAAGCTGAAATCAGCGGTCGCGGTTTCAAACGGATTAACCGTGACGTCCCGGGTCTGGGGGGTGTTCTTTTCCAGGCGGACCCCGACCTTATACTCTCCCGGTGTTATATTGGTGAAGGTATACGGGGTCTTTTGGCCGGTTAAGGTCCCGTCAATGACAATGGCAGCTCCGGCCGGGTCTGAAGTGACGGCAATACTTCCCGTTATAATGTGCGTGCTTCTTTCGATCGGTATCTCAAAATACGTGAACTGGTCTGCGGGTGCAGTTGCCGAGGTGCCGCCAAACTGCGTAGTGACCTGGACGTCCACGGTCTGGCCTGATGCGCTGGTGCTGGTGATCGTATAGGGAGCTGTCGGCACGGTAACCTGGAGGGAAGCCTGCCCTGAATTTCCCCTGCCCATAAGGCAGGTGCCAAGCATCGCTATGTTGCAGTCCGGGATGACGCTAAGGTTCGTGGCCGGTTTGCCCCCGAAGTCAACCTCAGTTGCCTCACCAAGGTTAGTCCCGGTGATGTTTACCGTTGTCCCGGGAACGCCGGTGCCCGGTGAAACGCCGGTAATGACCGGGGCCTGGACAGTATTATAGGAATACAGGCCCTGGGGTGAAATGTCTGACGTTCCCCGTTCTGCGGTGGTTACGGTGATGTCCACCTGCCCGCCGGACAGGTACTGCGTTAACACCTGTTCCGGGGGAACGGTCACGGTAAGCCCGTCGATGCATATATTCGCAGCGCACCGGGGTGTATACGTCACGTTGGTGGCTGCAACGCCGCCGAAGGAAACCGTGGATGAATTGTCAAAGGCATGGCCCATGATCTTTACTACTGTACCCGCCGGGCCATTGTTGGGCGTGACACTGAAAATGGCAGGATCAGCATTATAGGTAAATTCATCGGCGGGAACCACCCGTGATGTACCGCCGGGAGCCGTGACCGTGATGTCAGCACTTCCGGCCGTACCGTCCGGGGAGGTGACCTGGATAGATTCTGCGGAGCCGGGCTGGATGCATACAACCCCAAAAAACGAAAGCCTGCACTGGCGGGAGAGGACGTTAAGGTCCGTTGCCGGAGCATTGCCGAAATTCACTGAAGTGGCATTATCCAGGTTCGTACCGGAGATAGTCACCACGGTTCCTCCGGATGCCGGCCCTGTCCCCGGTGAAATGGTGTCAATAGTGGGTGGTAACATGTACAGGAAAAGATCTGCCGGTGAAGTGGCAGAGGTGTCACCTTTTGGTGAGGTGACGGTTACATCAACGGTCTTGTATTCTTCTGCATACTCGGGATTTGCCGATGAAGACGCCGTGGCTCCGGATCCATCCGGGGCGATCGCAAGGATGGTCGAATCGCTGGTGACCGTAAAGGAAGTAGCCGGTACACCGCCAAACTTTACATCCGTGGCACCGGTAAATCCGATGCCGGTGATGGAAACTTCGGATCCTCCGGGGAGGGGGCCGTTATTAGGGCTGACTTCAGTGACCTGGGGTGCGTGAACGGAGGCGAAATCGGCACTGTTGACAAAGTCGAATGCATAGGTCGTATTGCCCCCATCGTCCAGAAGATTATAGTTCATGTACATTTTCAGTTTGAACGTCCCGTCGGGCCTGTTTGATGGTGCCCCCCAGCTGTTCAAGACCGTCCAGTAGGACGTATCCTGATTTCCTGTGTCATCATATCCGACGATGATGACGTAGTGGCAGGCATCGAATGGATCGACGTTAATGGTGGCCGGGTCCAGGATCGCCGAAGAATCTTCATCGTTCCAGTACTTGTTGAACGCGGCGTCGTTGAAGTTGAACCACATAATAACCGGGGTGTTGCTGTTGAGGGAATCCTTGATATCAGTGATCATCCCGGCCTGATCGGTGGGGTCGGTGGTCCACGTGTAAATCTGGGCATTGCTGATGGCATACGCAGGTGCGGTCTGTATATTCGCCAGTTGCGTTTTAAGCAGCGGAATTCCCTCGACCGGGTTATTGTCTGCGTCTGCCCAGTATGCGTTGTCATTGGACCACGGAACCACATTCGTGAACTGATTGAACTCGGTAGCGACCTCGTTGTCATTTCCCCCGTTGCATGCCGAATCATTGCCGTGGGGATCCGGGGCATGGGGGAGGATGGAATCGTGTTTGGCATCAAAATACTGGATTGACAGGCGATCATAGACGCCATCATGGACTGCATGGTAGATCTCAAGGGCAGCGGTCGTTGCCCATGCATAGCAGTTCCCGCACCACCCTTGGTCCCGTTCTGTAGCGTTATAGGTCAGGTATGGGAGCAGGTTTGCCGACCCGGAAACCTCATGGACAAAGGCTGTCCGGTTCTGCACCGGGATCGTGTATTTTGGTAAATTGAGATGAACCAGGCGTATCTGGGCTTTCTGGTCTTCAGTCAGGTGCATGACCCCCTGGCCTGCCTCACGGGGCAGGCTTGGCGGGAGGTGTGACAGTTCCGGCGAGGTGATGTTAGACACGCAGTAACCACCGCTGCAGGTGTTTGCGGTGTCAGCCGCCGCAGGCATTCCCACCCCAACCGCCATGCAGCACAAAGTTATGATTACCAGCCATACAAGAACCAGACGATATCGACCCGCATTCATTCCATTTCACCCACTATGAGCACAATACCCGGTATTCCCTTTCAATGAGTACCGATAACAGAGCAGGGGAGCTTGTTGTCTTTAGTACCCCGCAGGACCGGGTATAATATTCGTTTATAAAAACACATGTGATAAATATTGTTATATTGAGTTCTGTTAATCTGGTGAGGGATTTCCTCGGGATTTGATAAGTCCCTGACAAGGTACCAGGGCCAGGGAGCAATCTAGTACCGGGAACATTCTCGTGGTAGTGTGTCGGTCCGGGAATTAATCAAAAAAGAAAAAGTCAAAAGCGACGCTACAATGTCGTGTCGAGTAATGTCTCCTCAGTGTTATCCTCAAAATGTCCTTTCCCGATAATCCGGGTCTCTCCTGAATAATTACCGGTAAACGTCGTGGAACTGCCAACCGTCAATGGCGAAGCCTGATCCGCGTTTACCATCCGCTGAGTTGTGCCATCTACGGTTACCAGCACATCAATCAGCTGGGAAGCGTCCTGTCCTCCCTGGAAGGTGACTACAATATGATTGGCGTCCGGCTTTTGCGCTGACACAGAAACGATTTTTTCGGTGGTCATACTTCCATAATCATGGGACATTTCAGACATGAACACGGCGGACAGGACAAAGGGAAATAAGAATACCAGGATCAGGAAACATGCCCCTAACCAGAATAACCTGCTTTTTCCGGAAAAACGTTCTTCACCTTTATTGATTCTTTCTGCGGTTTTGTAGGCGTCATATAATCCATAAACCCACACTAATGAGATACCTAAAAGAAGGAATGCAGCCGCCATACCGGAAAGGAAATAGATGTTTGCAAATTTTGCTATGTACATCGAGATAATTAAAATCAAAAAAACACCAAAAAATTTCAGCCCGGTCACGGTCTTACCATTGTACCACTGGCCCCAGCCGGGCACAACAAAACTGAAGGCAACAGCCTGCCAGGGATTCCGTGTATCTGTCTGGACGGGTGGATCTGGTTTTCTCGCGACGGGTGCTCCGCATGAATTACAGAACTCGGCATCGTTGTTGAGTCCAGCACCGCATTTTTGACATAACATATTTATTGGTATATTAATTTAACACAAATAGTCGTTGTGATGTTCGATTCCGGTGCGGTGGCTGGTGATGACACACGTTCACGATGGATCCGATAGGTTCGCGGTTGATCACAGATTTTTCTACCCCGGACCAAATACTCAATCAACCGCCAACTTATCAGAACCGGGCTTTATGATCTTCTTATGTTACGATTTGAAGAAATTCGATGTAAAGAGTAAGGATTGGTGTGTTCAGTTCTGAGATGCTGATAACTTCCCGGGACTCCTGATACGTTCTACCCTGTATTACGTCGGGAAAAACTCATAATTGCATTTTTTCCACAACGGTTCTGTCAGGACCCTTTTTGGCGGGAATACCCGGAATGCCGCATTAAAAAAATAGTCAGGTATTAGTTGTCATTACACTGTTCTGGTTCACCGGGTATATGCCGGTCTGGTTTATTATGAATAATGGCTGCATGACAGTAGGTTGATACCCTACATATTGTGATCCTGTACCAATCCCAAGCCAGTAATCTGTCTGGCCTTTAGCACTTACCGCAGGAACGATAGCCATTCCGAGGCAGAGTAATACTGCCATGACCAGTAAGACTTTGTTCAGTTTCATGTGTTTTCTCCCTCCTTTTTAAGTAACTCGTCCAGCTTTGGTACTTGTAAAGTCTGCGGGAGTTAAAGGAACGTCAACGTCAGAGAAAGATATACACCCTCCCGGCTACTTGACAGGGCACCGTATGCTGCATTTTTTCCGATGAATTTACCCATGGTGTTTTCTTTGTCATGGTCCATTCATGTGAACAGCGCACATTCACTGTCCGCAGAAAATATTCAATAGGTACCTTTTATTAAAAACTTTGGTTAGGGTAGGTTTTACAGATTTTATGTAAGGAACACAAACGTCATGCTCTATAGACACTCTCTGAAGAAAAACAGTAAAAAGAATGATCTAAAGTACGACGTCTTCTGACTTCGTGGTGAGGGACCAGGGCTTTTTGCCCCTCGCCGCGTGGGCTAAGGCCCCACTTCGAACCCGGCAGCATTGTCATAATTGCGGCTGGAGCCTTTCCGGTATTGTTCCGGCAGAGGATTTCCCAACCTTTTCGATAGCGTCAATAGCATTCATGGGGTTCACTCAAAACAGCATCATGCTCTTTATGCAGTATCGATAGTCGCTGACCTGTTGCATCCAGGTGACTTCTCCTACGATCCCAGGGATTATCCGGGTCGCCAAAAAAAACCGGATCTATACATAGACATATGAGGTCACGAAACAAGTCTTGCCAGTCACAGGAGGAAAGAAGGGAACCGGTGTCACCGGCCAGGCCGGCGACATCCCTGCGAATATAGTGTGACGGGAAGCGGTCATAATCCCCTGTCACGAGTCTCCCCATCCCGGTGCAGTATACCGGGAGTACTCACGGCTTTTGCCGGAAAATACAACAAACGAACATAAAAAAAATTGAGGTTTAAAATGTCACAACAGCTTGGCGGACAGCCAATTATCATTCTCAGAGAGGGAACGACACGGAATCGCGGGCAGGAAGCCCAGGAGAATAACATTGCCGCAGCAAAGGCAGTGGCAACCGCGGTCCGGTCGACCCTTGGCCCAAAAGGTATGGACAAGATGCTCATCGACAGCATGGGGGATATCGTCATCACCAACGATGGCGCAACCATCCTCAGGCAGATGGACATCGAACATCCTGCTGCAAAGATGATGGTCGAGATTGCAAAGACCCAGGACGATGAAGTGGGCGACGGCACAACATCGGCTGTCGTTATCGCCGGTGAACTCTTAAAACAGGCCGAAGAACTGCTCAAGTCGCGTGTCCACCCGACCGTCATTGGGGAAGGGTACCAGCAGGCTGCCGTAAAGTCACTGGCGATCCTTGAGAGCCTCGCCGTTGCGGTAAAACCTTCCGATACAGCAATGCTTGAAAAAGTCGCGGAGACGGCGATCAGCGGTAAAGGTGCAGAGGCCTACAAGAAACTGCTCTGTACGATGGTTGTAAAAGCGGTCACAGCGATTGCCGACCCTGACGGGACGGTCGACATCAAACACATAAATGTGCAAAAGAAAGTCGGCGGTGCCGTGGAAGATACCGTTCTTATCGAAGGTATGGTCCTTGACAAGGAGCGGGCGAACCCCGGCATGCCAAAAGTGGTAAAGGACGCTAAAATCCTTCTTCTCAATGCGGCAGTCGAATTCAAGAAGACCGAAGTCAGCGCCGAGATCAATATTACCCGCCCCGACCAGTTACAGGCTTTCCTTGACGAGGAAGCACAGATGGTGCACGCTCTTGCCGGAAAGATTATCGCAACCGGTGCCAACGTAGTGTTCTGCCAGAAGGGAATAGACGATGTCGCCCAGCATTATCTTGCAAAAGCCGGCATTCTTGCTGTTCGCCGGGTAAAAAAGAGCGACATGGAGAACCTTGCCCGTGCTACCGGTGCAGCGCTTGTCAACAGCATCGACGCAGTTTCCGCTTCCGATCTCGGAACCGCCGGCCTCGTGGAGGAGAAGAAGTTTTCCGGTGAAGAGATGATTACGGTCTCTAAATGCAAAAACCCAAAATCAGTCTCCATCGTCATCCGGGGCGGGTCAGACCATATTATCGATGAGATCGAGCGTGCCCTCCATGATGCACTCATGGTAGTCAGTGTTGTCGTAAAGGACAAGAAGATCGTCGCCGGGGGCGGGGCGCCCGAGACCGAGCTTTCGCTCCAGTTGCG
>Ga0326728_10009441_pt1 | contig 23507 bp, 15 predicted proteins | sample MB3enrmetagenome_FD_207602 | JGI IMG/M metagenome (GOLD analysis project Ga0326728, IMG submission 207602) | Lab enriched peat soil microbial communities from McLean, Ithaca, NY, United States - MB31MN | ecosystem: Environmental > Terrestrial > Soil > Wetlands > Peat | place: USA: New York... | reverse complement strand
CGCCGCGCCCATAGGGCTCGATGTACAGATCGTCGATCACCCAGAAGCGCAGCACCGTGGCGAGCGCCTTGACGCCATCCTTCCAGCCGATCTTCTTCCCTTCCTCGTACGTCCGGCCGTGGTAGCTGATCGGCACTTCGTAAATTCGCAGCTTCCGCTTGGCGCACTTCATCACGATTTCCGGCTCGAAGCCGAACCGGTTCGAGCGGATCGGGATGCTCTTGAGCAGGTCCGTGCGAAAGGCCTTGTAGCACGTCTCCATGTCCGTGAGATTCAGATTGCAGAACATGTTCGAGACCCCCGTCAGGGTCTTATTGATCATCGAGTGCCAGAACGGAAGCACGCGCGTCTGCCCGCCGGCCAGATACCGCGAGCCGAACACCGCATCGGCGTGGCCGTCCAACAAGGGGCGCAGCAGGCGCGGGTACTCGTACGGGTCGTATTCGAGGTCGGCATCCTGAACGATCGAAAAATCGCCCGTCGCCTTCTGAATCGCGGTCCGCACCGCCGCGCCCTTGCCCTGGTTGATCTCGTGCCGGTAGAGCCGTATGGACGGCGTCTCCTGGGCCAGCCGGGCCAGAATGTCCCAGGTGCCGTCGGTCGAGCGGTCGTCCACGATCACCAGCTCGCGCTCCATGTCCTCGGGCAACGGCGCGCCGAGCACTTGCGCGATGCAGCGCTCCACCATCGTGCGCTCGTTATAGACGGGCATCAACAGAGATAGCTTCATGCGCTCACCTCAGTATAATGGGTGCTGAGTTTTGAATATGACTGTGGAAACCGGAATACTCCTGGACTCTGATCTCCCCGGCGTGGAGCGGTACGGCCGGGGCAAGGTGCGCGATGTCTACAGCGCCGGTGAGTCCTTGCTCATCGTCGCCACCGACCGCATCTCCGCCTTCGACTACATCCTCGCCACCGGAATCCCGGACAAGGGCCGCGTTCTCACCCAGCTTTCGGTCTTCTGGTTCGATTTCCTGAAGGATCTCACGCCGACCCATTTCCTTACGGCGGCGGTGGATGAGTACCCCGAACCGCTGCGGCGGTTCCGCGGCCAGCTCGACGGCCGCTCGATGCTGGTCCAGCGTGCGCGCATGATCGAGATCGAGTGCGTCGCACGCGGCTACCTGTCGGGGTCGGGCTGGAAGGAATATCAGAAGAGCGGGACCGTGTGCGGCATCGCGCTGCCCCAGGGCCTGAAGGAAAGCAGCCGGCTTCCCGAGCCCATCTTCACCCCGGCGACGAAGGCGCAGAGCGGCCACGACGAGAACGTCTCCTTCGAAACCGTCGCCGGCATGATCGGATCGGACCTCGCGCGCAAGCTGCGCGACCGGACGCTCGCAATTTACGGGAAGGCGGCCGCCTACGCCGCGGGCCGGGGCATTATCATCGCCGACACGAAGTTCGAGTTCGGTTTCGTGGGCGACGAACTGGTGCTCGCGGACGAAGTTCTGACGCCGGATTCCTCGCGCTTTTGGCCGCGAGAGACTTACCAGCCCGGCGGACCGCAGCCGTCCTACGACAAGCAGTTCGTGCGCGACTATCTCGAGTCGATCCGCTGGAACAAGCAGCCGCCGGCGCCCGGCCTGCCCGCCGAGGTCGCGGAGAAGACCAGCGAGAAATACAAGGAAGCCTACCGCGCCCTGACCGGCCGCGCGCTGTAGCGCGCCCCTCGATCACTTTGCAGCGGTCACTTCGAGAATCTCGACCGGCTCGGAGTTCGAAAACTGAACCGCCACGCCGCGGACCCAATCGGCCTTCGCAAAAACGCCGAGATCTGTGCCACTAATGACCGAGTGCAGCTTGAACTGTCCTTCCGGCATCAGGGGCAGTTGAACGTCCGCGGTTGCCGCATCTGACTTATTACGGAAGACCGCAATCACGCCGTTGCCGGTGTGCGCCAAACGCGCGAACCCATCCCATTTGGCCGGCGACGGCTGCAGCCAGCTCCCCAGCGGAAAGAAACTCTCGCTAATTGGCGTGCTCCTCCTCAGTTTCTTGAACCAGGCGATCTTTTCCCGGTACCACTGCTGATCGGCGGCGCTCAGTTTGCGAAGATCGCCAAGCAGAAGAGGCGCCGATCCAATGGCCGTGGCAAAGCTTTCCTCAATCGTGGGCAGCTCCGCGTGAATGTTGCCGATCAGCATGCTCTCGGCCGGCATGGATGCCGCGCGTTGATAAAGCAGCGTGCGCGCTTGAATGGGCCCGGCCGAAGTGGGCTCTCTGTCGTCGACGTTGCTCATCCAGTCAAGATCGCCGGCCGCGAGCAGGCCTGCATCGATGACATGTTTCTGGCCCCAGAGTTCGAACGTCAGGTCCAGCAGAACGTCCGGATGCTTTTGATAGATCTTGCTGGTAACGTACGCGATGCCTTCGTAAATCATGTTCAAGGATTCGGCCCAGTTCCCGTGGTAGTGCCCCTTCGCCCAACACCCCGGCGCTTCGCCATAAGCATTGAAGACGGTCGTCAGGTCGAGTTTCACGTAAGCCAGGTGATACTGGTCGATCGCCTGGTTGATCCGGTCCGCGGCGGAGTCCCGGAACGGACTTGCCAGGCACATCACCACCTTGGGACCCGCCGCTACCATCGTGATCTTCTGCTGTCCCTGTTGATCGCGTACCGCCCATTCGGGATGCGCGCGATAGTCCGCCGTGGATGTGCCGATGGCCGCGAGAGGAATCCACAATCCCAGACGCATGCCCTTCGCTTCGACGGCCTCCTGAATCGATTTCAGTCCGCCCGGAAAGGAATCCAGGTTCACTCCGTTCTCGCCGTACTCCTGTTGCCAGCCGTCGTCGATGGTGAAAATATCCATCCCCATGTTCCCGGCCACATCCAGCAGTTGGAGCACGGTAGCGCGATTGATCCGCCGTTCGAACGGCTCCCAGGTGTTGTAGATCCAGGGCGCGCCTTGCGCGTCCACTCGCCGCATCAAAATCTTCGCCGTGTACGACGGCAGTACCCAGTGCGGATCCCGGAAGCCGTCGCCGTTCCGGAAAGTCACCAGCGAAACGCCTGCCGTCTTGAATTCTTCGCCGGCTGCGAGAGAGCGTTCAAACGGCATCAAGTCGGTGTCGTAGAGGACGCCTATTTGCACGCCCGCCGGTCCACACCAACCGCAAATCTCGGTCCGCTTCATGTATCCGGGAACTTCGCTGAGGATCGCAAAACCAACGCCGGTGCGGCCGTTGGCGACCAGCAGGCCGGCGTCTTCCGAGCGACCCGTGTAGAAGACCTCGCGTGGGATCGTCCCGTATTGCGTGTTCAGAGTCGTTTCATTCGCAGGACCAACCGACGGTCCGATGGCCTCTATGTTCAGGTGGGAAATATGCAACGCCGCCGATCCGGTATTCCGCAATACCAGATGTTTGCGTATCGCCGGATGCCCATCATAGACGTTGTAGATTACGGACACCTCAAGCGGAAGTTCCTTGTTACGCAGCCGGATGGTGAGCGATCTTCCGTTCGGCAGCGGCGCTTCGCCGGCGCTCACCAGCGCAAACTGTGAGCTGGCTCCGCTGTAAGTGTGTCCGTTGCACTGGAACGAAAACTCCTGGGCCATATCCGTGCGGAGCTTTTGCGGCCCAATGAAATCCGCATGCGTTCTAAGATCCGAAAGCTGTTGAGTGAACAGCCCGGAGGTCTCGCTGAAAGCGATTGTTCCCTGTATCTCGCCGTTGCCGATGGTCCACGTGTGAGGTGCGGCATGGGCGGCCAGTGGCAGTATCACGGCCGCAAATTTGAAGCTAAATTTCATCGATCCGACCCCTTCTTAGTCTTGCGGCTTCAAGCGGCCTCTGAGGAGAAGCGCGCCAGCGCTACCAGTTTCGCCATTGCGGCGCCGGAATCCAGGGATTCAGCCGCGAGCGCTACTCCTTCCTCGAAGCCGCGCGCTGTGCCCGCCGCCACCAGCGCCGCCGAGGAATTCACCAGGACAATGTCCCTCTTCGGCCCGCGGGCGCCCTTGAGAATCGCCCGCGCGATTTCGCAATTCATCTCCGCTTCGCCGCCCTGAAGGTCCGCCAGCGTTGCCTGGGGCACGCCGAAATCCTCCGGTCCGAGCGTGCGCCGGGTTACATTCCCCTGGCAAATATCGAAAGCCAGGGTCGGCCCTGTCGTGGTGATTTCATCGAGTCCGTCGGAGCCGTGGACTACGAACGCCCTCGCGATGCCCAGTGCGGCGAGCGCTTCCGACATCAGGGCCGCGGCCTCCGGCGATGGCGCGCCAATTAGCTGAGCGTTTGCTCCGGCCGGGTTCGTCAGCGGCCCAAGCAGATTGAACACCGTCCTGATTTTCAACTCGACCCGCGCCGGCTGGGCGTGCTTCATCGCCGGATGGAATGCGGGCGCGAAGAGAAAGCCGATGCCGGCCTCGCGAATCGCCCGCGCCGTTTGCTCGGGTCCGAGACCGATCTTCACGCCGAGCCGTTCCAGCACGTCGGCGCTTCCGCAGCGGCTCGAAATCGAGCGGTTGCCGTGCTTGGCCACGCGCACACCCGCGCCCGCGACCACGAATGCGGCTACCGTCGATATGTTGAAGGTGCCGCGGCCGTCGCCGCCCGTGCCGCAGGTATCGAGTAGCGGCCCGCTCCCAAGATCCGTCCGGATGGGGCTCGCCATGGCGCGCATCGCACGCGCGAACCCGAGCAACTCAGCGGCAGTCTCCCCCTTCATCCGCAGCGCCACCAGAAAGGCCGCAATCTGCGCGGTGGATGCGGCCCCGGTCAGGATCACCGTCATGGCCTGCTGCGCGTCCGCGGCGGCGAGGTCTTTACGCTCAACGGCCCGCTGAAGATACGGAACAAGTGACATGTTATAGTTGAGGCGTCCGATGGTTGACCACTTACTTTCCAGTCATCCTAGCACAGTCCTTCGAAGATGCATGAAACCTGGTGATGCCGGCGCGGCCGAGGCCGCGGGAGAGCTCACGTGAAAATTCATGAATACCAGGCCAAGGGCATCCTGGCCGGTTACGGCGTTCCCGTGCCCAGGGGCGAGGCGGCCCGCACGCCCGAGGAGGCCGAGGCGGCGGCCAAGAAGATCGGCGGTGCGGTGGTGGTGAAGGCGCAGATCCACGCGGGCGGCCGGGGCAAAGGCGGCGGCGTGAAGATCGCCAGGAATGCCGCCGAAGCGGGCGACTTGGCGCGCAAGATGCTCGGCATGCGGCTCGTGACCCACCAGACGGGTCCGGAAGGGCGCATCGTGCAGCGGCTTCTGGTGGAAGAAACGCTGCCGATCGAGCGCGAGCTGTATTTGGGAATCGTCCTGGATCGCATGCGGGCGAGGCCCGTCTTCATGGCGTCGGCGGCCGGCGGAGTGGAGATTGAGGAAGTCGCGGCCCGGAACCCGCAGATGGTCCTGAAAGAAACGATCGAGCCGGGCTTCGGCCTCGCGCCGTTTCAGGCGCGCAAGCTCGCTTTCGGCATGGGCGTGCCCGCCTCTAGCGTCAACGGCGCGGCGGCGGCGATGATCGCACTGGCCCGCGCTTACGAAGGCATCGATGCCTCCCTCGCCGAGATCAATCCGTTCATCCTCGCGCCGGACGGCAAAGCCTATGCGCTCGACGCCAAGATCAACCTCGACGACAACGCCCTCTACCGTCACAAGGACCTGGCCGAGTTGCGCGACCACAACGAGGAAGACGCGCTCGAAGTCGAAGCGTCGCGTTTCGGCCTGAACTACATCAAGCTGGACGGCACGGTCGGGTGCATGGTCAATGGCGCCGGCCTCGCCATGGCCACGATGGATATCATCCAGCACGCCGGCGGGAGTCCGGCCAATTTCCTCGACGTCGGCGGCGGCGCCAGCGCCGAGCAGATCAAGAACGCTTTCCGCATCCTGCTCTCGGACAAAAGCGTCCGCGCCGTGCTGATCAATATTTTCGGGGGCATCCTGCGGTGCGACACGCTGGCTACCGGCGTGGTCGCCGCCGCCCACGACCTGAGTATCGCCGTCCCTGTGGTCGTCCGCATGGAAGGCACCAACGTGGAACTCGGCCGCGAGATCCTGAGCGATTCCGGATTCAACTTCACCGTTGCCGACGGCATGCGGGATGCCGCGGAGAAAGTCGTGAGGCTGGCGCAATGAGCATCCTCGTCGGCAGGAACACCCGCCTCATCGTGCAGGGTTTCACCGGAAGGGAAGCGACCTTTCACGCCGAGCAATCCATTGCATACGGAACGCAGGTGGTGGGAGGCGTCGTGCCGGGGAAGGGAGGGAGCACGCACCTGGGCCTCCCGGTCTTCCATACGGTCGCGGAAGCGGTTTGTGCGACCGGAGCGAATGCATCGATCATCTTCGTGCCGCCGGCCTTCGCCGCCGACGCCATCATGGAGGCCGCCGACGCCGTCATCCCGCTCGCCGTCTGCATCACGGAGGGTATCCCCGCCCTCGACATGGTCCGCGCCTGGCGCTATCTCGCGGAGCGCAAGACGCGCCTGATCGGCCCCAACTGTCCCGGTATCATCTCACCGGGCCGGTGCAAGGCGGGCATCATGCCGGGTCACATCCACAAGGAAGGGCACGTCGCCGTCATCTCGCGCTCGGGCACGCTGACGTACGAAGCCGTGGACCAGCTCACGCGCCGCGGCATCGGCCAATCCACCTGCATCGGCATCGGCGGAGATCCGATCATCGGCACCACCTTCGTCGATGCCATCCGCCTGTTCAACGAGGACCCGGAGACGCAGGCGATCGTGATGATCGGAGAGATCGGCGGCAACGCCGAGGAACTCGCCGCCGCCTATATCCGGGAACACGTCCGCAAACCCGTGGTCGGCTTCGTCGCGGGCCAGACCGCGCCTCCCGGCCGGCGCATGGGTCACGCCGGCGCGATCATCTCGGGCGGCTCGGGCAGGGCTTCCGACAAGATCAAGGCGCTCGAAGCCGCCGGGGTCACGGTGTGCGCTTCTCCCGCCGAAATCGGCGAAAAAGTCCAAGCGGTTCTATGAGTCAAATCGAACGCACGCTTGCCATCATCAAACCCGATGCCGTGGCCCGCAACCTCGCGGGGGAGATTCTGGCGATCATCCAACAGAATGGATTCCGGATTCTCGGAATGCGCCTGCTGCAACTGGACCAACGCGGGGCGGAAGGATTCTACGCGGTCCACCGCGGCAAGCCGTTTTTTTCGGGCCTGGCGAGGTTCATGACGGAAGGTCCGGTGGTCGTATTGGCGCTCGAAGGCGAGGGAGCCATTCAGAAATGGCGGGACGTCATGGGCGCCACCAACCCCGCGGATGCCGCCGAGGGGACCATCCGCAAGCGCTTCGGAACGGCCATCGATCGCAACTGCGTCCACGGCTCGGATGCGCCCGAGACCGCGCGCACCGAGATCGCATATTTCTTCAGAGAAGTAGAGCTCCTGTAGGTTGCTTACCATTCCGAGGCGGGTGGCAACCATTCTGGCTCTTTCGAGCCATCCAACTGGTAGCAGTAGCGTCCTTTGGGATGCCACCAGAAACGGGAGAGAAGCGGCCTTCGATAGTCGCCCTCCGCGCTTGCCGTGGCGAAGGTGGCGCACAGTTCGTAGACCGTGCACGATTTGGGGTGGTATTCGTATGGAGCCCGAGTCGCGGGGTCGTTCAGATTCATGAACCGGCTTTGCCGCAAACCCGCCAGCGAAGCCGGGACGGCCAGCAGCTTCATCGCCGCGATGCGTTGCGCGATCTCGTGCAAATCGCTGACCCGGCGCGCGTCGGCGGTGGTGGCCCGCTGATGCCGGGGCGGTCCGAGGCGGCGGAAGCCGAGCGCTAGCACCACTACAACGATTACCAGCGCCGCGGCCGAAAACAGCACGTCCTTACGCCTCCGCATCTTCAGAGCCTCCCCTCAGGGAGTCCAGGTAGTACCAGAAGATGCTTCCGGCGATGACCAGAACGGTGAGCACCTTCAAGACCAACCGCACGGTCAGCTCGCCTCGCAGGAAGAAGGCCAGGAACGTGATCAGATCGCCGATCACAATTCCCGCTGCGATCAAAAGCGCGATGTAGATGATCCACTCGCGAACTCCGGATTCAAACTTTTCCGGGTGGTTTCTCAGGTGCCGCAGAGTGAAGCGCGTAACGAACAAGAAGACCGGAAACGCCACGATGATACAGGCCATCTGGTTGGAAATCTCGTAGCGAGAGCCGCCGTAGCTCGTATCGGGGAGCCATTGATCGATGAATGTGAACAGCAGCGAGGCTAGGGCGGTCGCCCAGGTTGCCAGGGTGGAAAAGGCGAGCAGGTGAAGGAACGCGTCGCGGGTGCCCTCCCCGGCTCCTGCGCCGCGCTCCGGCACCGCCAGCCCGGTCAGGCCCTCGTAGAGCCGGGCAAATGCCGCGTAGATGTCTTTAGCCGCCCAGCCTCCCTCCCGCAGGAGGCTGACCATGAACTCATCGGAAGCCCCTTTGCTCTTGGCGGCTTCAATAAAGGCACTCAGGTTTTCGGACGTGTTTGTCTGCGCCATGGGCCTCATATTACTGCCCGCGAGTGGTCCGCCGCAAAAGACCTCATCGGCTTTAGACGAGGCCGCATGTTACAACTGGATCAAAGAGGGGCTGCGAGGACAGGCAGAAACGGTGAAACAATCCGACGACACTCCGGGTCCGCGCGTGCAGAGCCAGACGCGGGCCGGGGGTTGCCCGGCCCGCGCCCCGTCCTTACGGCTTCTGGCCGGAGGGCGGCGCTAAGAATGTCACAGTCACGCTCCCCGTGCTGCTCTGTCCTTTGTTGTTTGTCACCGTAACGGTGAAGGTGTAGTCACCTAAGGCAAAGTCTTGCGCGCTCACCAGAGTCGCGGCTGAATTCGGGTTCAGGATGATTGTATTGCCCGGACCGGTCCAACGATAAGTCAGCGTCCCGCCGCCCGGGCTTGTCGAGCCCGAAGCGTCCAGAGTGATCGCGAACCCTTGCGTGTACAAATGCGGGCCGCCCGCGATTACCACGACCGGCGGCCCGCTGGGTCCAACCGGCGCCGGTTTCACCGTCACCGTAACTTGCTTGGTGGCGGTCGAGCCTCCCGCGCCAGTGGCCGTCAGCGTGTAAGTGGTCGTCTGAGTGGGCGACACGCTCACCGATCCGTTCACCGGCACCGATCCCACACCCGAGATGCTTGCGGAGCTTGCGCCCTGCGTCGTCCACGCCAGCAGCGAACTCTGCCCTGCGGTGATCGTGGACGGGCTTGCGGAGAAGCCGCCGATCGAAACGCCGGCGCCACTCACGGTCACCGTCACCGTCACGGATGCCGAAACCTGCCCGCTGGAGTTCGAAGCGGTCAGAGTGTACGTGGTAGTCTGCGCCGGGGAAACCGAGGTGCTGCCGTTCTGCGCGACCGTGCCGACCCCGCTGATCGTCACGCTAGTGGCGTTCTGCGTCTGCCACTGCAAGGTCGAGGACTGCCCCCTATTGATGACCGCGGGGTTGGCCTGGAAACTCACAATCTGCACGCCGCCGCGAACCTGGGACGATTTTGTAGTCACGCGGGTCGTTGCGCTTGCCTGCCCGCCGAGGCTGTCTGTCACCGTCACACGGAACTGGTACGCCTGGCCGGCGGTGGCAGTGAACGTAGTCTTCGCGCTGGTGGGGCTTGCCAGCGTCACACTGGCGCCGCTGATCTGGGTCCATTGGAATGTCAGCGGCAGACCCTCCGGAGAATACGACGCCGAAGCATCCAGCGTGATCGTGCCGGCGGGAACGCCGATCTGGTCGGGACCGGCATTGGCGATTGGCAGAGCGTGCCCCGTCCGAACCTGGCGCGTCAGCACCTCATATCGCACGCGCGGCACATCCACCGGAACGGGATACTTCACCGTCATGAAATCTTTCGGCTTGATCCAATTGCCAAACTCGATGCCTAGAGCGACGCGGCCGTTGTTCTTCGCGCCGACCATGGTCTCGTTCAGGCTTGCCTCAAAAGTCGCCGCGAGCCGCGGCGAAATAGGCTGCACCAGGCGGATCGTGCCGCCCGGCCGGTCCGGACCGCCCGAACGGAACAGCGCGCCGAAGTTGCCTTCCGCGTAAGCGTTGCTCCACAGGCCCACCTGCGTGCTCATCCCGAACTGATCGACCACTCGCAGGTAGGTTTCCGTCAAGACGTTGTAGTCGAACAGGGGCTGCGAAGCCGTACCTCCAATCTGCGTGGGACTGCGCGCAATCACCGGATCCGTCAGATAGCTCTTGGTCCCGAACAGCCCGATGCGCCAGCCCGGAAACAGTAGGTCCGTCGTGAAGGCGGCCTGACCCAGCGTGCCGCCGCCGAGCCCCGTCAGCTCCACGTGCTTGATGCTCGAAAACAGGCCCGCTTGCACGTGCGACCAGCGGTTCACCAACCCGACGTCGAACTGGCCTTCCTGACGGTCGCGGTAGTACATGTACTCGGCGTCCGCCTGCAGCGCAGTACTCTCGTCCTTTCCAAACGGCGCGAAGTATTGGCCCTTGCCAGTGAAGGTGACGCTGCCGACACCGTGGGCTCCAATTTGCCCCGGCGCGCCCTCCTGGCTCAGCGCCGGTCCGAGATTCATCCCCAGAAGAGAGAACCGGTCCGGCTTCGCCTTCTGGACGGCGTTGTTGGCCGTCGTGTCCATCATTTTCTGGAGTTCGGCTTTCTCGGGAGCACGCGGAAGCTCGGCCACCTGCTTCTCGACTCCGGTCTCGGCCTGCTTCAGCGCCGCGACATCCTGCTTCAGTTTGTCGTTCTCGGCCTTCAGGTCCTTGAGGGCCGCGAGGATCTCATCCAACTTGTCCAGGCGTTTCAGCACTTCGTCGCAGCACTTGCGGCGCTGCTGCTCGCTGGCTTCGGACGCCTGCACGGCCTTGATCGCTTCATTGATGCCGCCGGCGCTGACGACTTTGCCCTGCCCGTCGGTGACGGTGAGCGTGACCCGCCGGTTCATGAAGCGGCCTTCCCGGCTTCGATTGCTGACCTCCGGCTGTTTCTTGCCGTGTCCCGCGACGGTAATCTGGCTGGGATTCGCGCCGTATTTCACCAGGAAGTTTCTCACGGTCTGGGCGCGAGCCGTGGCCAGCTTATCGTTCACACGGTTTGGGCCGACCCAGTCGGTGTGGCCGTCCAGCACCACCCGGTAGTCCGGGTTCTGCTGCAGCAGTTCGGACAAACGCAGCAGGCTGGGATAGCCGTCCGAGAGAATCGAGGAGGCGAACTCGAAATTGATTTCCTCCCACTCGTCCTTGGTCGCATTGGTGGTAAGCCCTTGCGGCGACAATAAGGCCGCGCAGGTGAACAGAAGAGCGGTGAATCGCAAACCTCTAGCAACTGTCATGTGTCCTCCGAATACAGCTCCGCTGGTCCGCTCCGCTCACGGGCACTCGAATTGCGGGGCCTTCGTCGTGCCGGTTCCGGCCGCTGTGGGCGTTGCGGGACTGCTCCTAGTTTTTTGTCTGAAAATACAGAATACAGGCAGACGCGCCCGCGCGCAACCGCAAGTCAACGCGGTTCTTAGTGAGACTTGCCTGCTTTGGGAGCGCCGCCTACAATAGAGTCGGAGCCTGCCGGATGGGCAGTCGCCCTCGCAAGGGGGAGGAAAGTCCGGTCTCCACAGGGCAGCGTGCCGGCTAACGGCCGGGGGGACCCGCTCAAAGCGGGTTTCACGGAAAGTGCCACAGAAAATATACCGCCCGGCTTGCCGGGTAAGGGTGAAAAGGTGCGGTAAGAGCGCACCGCGGCCGGAGCGATTCGGCTGGCAGGGTAAACCCCACGTGGAGCAAGACCAAATAGGAGAGGAGGGGCGGCCCGCTCCTGTGAACTCTCGGGTAGGTCGCTAGAGCCGGGCAGTAATGTCAGGCCCAGAGGAATGACTGCCACCCGAAAGGGTACAGAAACCGGCTTACAGTCCGGCAGGTTCTAAGAACAGCGGGGCCGGGCGTTGCCCGGCCCCCGTTTCACACAGGAATTACTAGCTCGCGGGGAGAGTTCCCGCGAGGAAGACAGGCTGCCACGCCGCCTGGTCGCCCTGGCCGCGCTGATCCCCACCGGCGCTCCGGAGCACTTTGAAAGCGACCGCATCGCCGGGCTTCAGGGTTCCCGCGATTCGCTTCACATCGTCGATTGAGTTGACCGGTTGACGATTGATCGACGCGAGCACGTCCCCTTGCTGGAGGCCGATGTCCTCGGCAAACGAGCCTTCGTCCACACCGGAAACCAGCACTCCGCCGCCGGCCTTCAGACCCATCTGCTCGCGATCCGCCGGCCGCACGTTCTGGACCTGCATTCCGAACTTCGCCGCCTGATGGCTCTCCTCCCCTTCCGGACCCGCGCCGGGCTGCCCGCCGCGCGTCTTGCCGGCGATGATACTCGCGCGATCGCCAACTTCGATGTTGAGATCCAACTCCTTGCCGTCGCGCAGCACCGCCACTGGCACTTTCGTTCCGACCGGGGTCTCCGAAACGCGCTCCACCAGGTCGTCGCCGTTCTTGACCGGTTTGCCGTTGAAGGCCGTGATGATGTCGCCCTCGTGGACGCCCGCGCGGGATGCGGGCGTGCCCGGCGTAACCTCTTTCACGAAGACGCCCTGGGTGGCGCCGTACGCTTTCAGCAGCGCGGGGTTCTCATCGTGCTGGAACAGGATGCCGATGGCGCCGCGCGAGACCTTGCCGGTCTTGATGATCTGGTTGTACGCGTTCACCGCCATGTTCATGGGGAGCGCGAAGCCGACGCCGTCGCTGGCGCCGCTGCGCGTGGCGATCATCGTGTTGATACCGATGACTTCGCCGCGGATGTTCAGCAGCGGTCCACCACTGTTACCGGGATTGATCGCCGCATCCGTCTGCAGGAACTTCTGCAACTGGTGCTCCGGGCCCCCGATGTCGCGGCCCAGCGCACTGACGATTCCGGCGGTGACCGTGGCTTCCAAGCCGAACGGAGAGCCGATGGCAACCGCCCAGTCGCCCACCTCGACGCCATCCGAATTGCCGATCCTCACCGGCGGTAGCGTCTTGGAAGCACTAATCTTGAGCACGGCGAGATCGAGCTCCGGATCCGTTCCGATCACTTTCGCCGTGTACTCGGCCGGGTCGTTGTGCAGCTTGACCTGCACGCGAGTGGCTCCATCCACTACGTGGTTGTTCGTCAGGATATAGCCGTTCTTGTCCACAATGAAGCCGGAACCCGTGGCCTCGCTGCGGAGATTAGGCTGCGGGCCGGGCATGTCGCCAAAGGGGTCCTGGCCAAAGAAGCGGCGGAACAGGTCTTGCGGATCCTGCGGACTTTCGGACCCTTGCCGGCCGCCGCGGCGGCGCACGGTCTTCTGTTCGATCGTGCTGGTCACCTGCACCACCGAAGGCTCCAGTTGCTTGGCCAGCTTCGAGAATGCGGTCGAAAGCTGCACCGGATCGGGAATTTGCAAGGGAGTGGCATCCGGCGCAACCTCGGTCGTCGCCGCGGCTTTCACCACGCGCAACCCGTTGGCAAGCAGGCCGCCGGCTACCAGTCCCACCATCAGTGTCGGGAGCAGTAGGCTCCTCCAAGTTTTGGGCAATGTCATACGTTCCTCTTCAATTAGGGTATTCAGTCCGTAGCGATCAATTACCAAGGTGGTGACTTCAGGCCGGGTTCAGGACCGCGGCACGCGCCGCGTGGAACCAGATGATCCTGATCCAGCCGCCTTGGTCACCGCTCACAAAAACCACAAAGCAGGCTGCAACCGGCTCTTGCCACGCGGCAGCCACAACCTCATCCTGCGCCAACGCAGGCGTCGGGCGGACCTCGGAAATTCCGGGGACACGCCCGCGGCTCGCCTGAAGTCCGGGAGTGCCGGAGACCGTCCGGGAGTGTCTCCGAACCTTTGCGAAGCTTCTCGCGGCAGCCGCCGGCGCCGATTTCGACGCGTAGGCGATCGCGGGCGGGGCCGCCATCATCCTCCGGGAATTCGGGGACCCTCCGGGCTGGCTACGCAGAACGTTCAGCCTGCCGGCCTGCGCAGAAGTGTCCCCAGGATTCACGATTCGCACTGGGGCGACCGGCAACGCCGCCGTCCCGCCCAGCAGCAGCACCGTGGACGCGAGCGCCAGCGCCGCCTTCGACGCGCGCGCCTTCCCGTTCCGCGTCTTTCGGAGCAGCGCTTCCACCCGGATCGAGACCTGCGGCTTCGGCGAGGCCAGACCCGGAGCCAGTTGCGGGCTCACGGCGGGAATCAGCGCTGCCAACTTGGCGAGACACGCGGCATACGGCCGCGGCGTTCCGGTCCGGGCTACCACCCAGTCGTCACACGCAATCTCCCGTTCCAGGCTCAACCTGCGGCCAATCCAAAACACAGCCGGATGGAAAAAGGCGAGCGCTTCGACGAGGCGCTGGACGAGGTTGGTACAGTCATCCCACCGGCGCAGGTGCGCGAGTTCGTGCGTAAGCACGTCACCTAGTTCCGTGCCCGAAAGCCGGTCCACGAGAAAGCCCGGCACCAGCACCGCCGGCCGGAAAAGCCCAGCGGCTAGCGGAGAGGCGATCTCATCGGAAGCCAGCAACCGGGCCTGGCGGCGGCCGGGACACGCAGTCTCGAGCGCTTCGAACCGTTCCTGGAATTCCCGCGGCAGCGGCACGGCGCGGCGCTTCAAGCCTTGCAGTATCTTATAGCCCCAAGCCACACGAATCACAAGGACTAGCGATATTGCCGCCCAGCCGGCCAGTACCCACAAAAGCCACGGAGCCGCCACCGGTAACGTGATCGCCGCGGCGCCGCCATCCGCCAGCGCCGCCGCCCTTTGCCCGCCCGGCCCGGCCACGGCAGGCAGCAGGAATTCGACCAGCGGGAGGGCGGTCACCAGCACCAGCGTCAGCATCCAGATGGCGCAACGTGTGGCTGCCGCAATTCCAGGAATCGTCCGCAGCGCCAGCCATACCAGAGCCACCACGATCACCCCCTGGCAGATCCCGTTCAGAACCGCGCTTGCGATCACCGCTCCGATCCAGCCCGCCATTTCCACCCCTCACTCCGGCTCGGTCAACCCTCTGAGCCGCTCCATCTCGCTCTCGTCTATTCGCTCTTCTTTCAAAAGGTTCAGCATTAGCAGCTCAGGTGAATCATTAAAGAAGCGGCTAAGCAGATGGCGGACGGCTGTCCGGCTGGCCTCGCCGCGATCCACCACAGGCTGGTAGACGAAAGCGCGCCCATCTTTGGTATGCCGGATGTAGCCTTTCCGTTCCAGAATTCGCATCAAGGTCAGAACCGTGTTGTACGCCACAGGCCGATCCTTCGCCAGCGCCTCCGCCACATCGCCAACCGTGGCGGACTGTTTGGACCAGAGCACGTCCATGATCGGCAACTCCGCTTCGGTCAGCGTTTGCGATTTCTTCCTGCCCATGGGCACCACCAATTCCTAAGGATTTAATACTTACAACTTCAGTTGTAAACCAGAACGGGTTTCCTTGTCAACTAAATTTTTAGGAGATGTGGTGAGCAGATGTAAAGGCCGCGGAATCGAACCCAAGTTTTGCACAGGCTGAGCGGTTGATTCCGGGCAGGTTGCTCGCAAAAATGGCTTTGTTTGGTAAAAATGTATTTCTGACGGTGGAGCGCTGGCGGGGCGCCGGCGCGCGGGGCGGGATCGAGAGCGAGTCCCATCGATATCAGGAGAGCACGGACCGGATGGCCCGGCGGTATCGGTGGAGCGGAGGTTGTTGAGGGAATGGGGAAAGCGTAGGAGGGCAGCCCGGTGACCGGAGGAGGGCCGATGCGCCGATCGGGCGCCGATCGGGCCCTCCTCCGGCCCCTTACGCGGGGCTGAAGCTCACGGCGTGAGGGTCACAGTCGCCGAAGCGGTCCAGGCGCTATTGGCCTGGCTCGTTGCGGTCACGGTCACCTTCTGCTGCGAGGTGACGCTGGAAGGCGCTGTGTAGAGACCGGACACGCTGATGGATCCCACGCTCGGGCTGATCGACCAGCTCACTGCCGTGTTGGAGATGCCGGTGACCGCGGCGGTGAACTGCTGCGTTTGCGAGGCCCCGAGCGATGGATTGGAAGGGCTAACCGTCACTGTCCCGAGCGGCGCTAGAGTGACGGCGACGGCCGCCGTCTTCGTGCTGTCCGCCTGGCTGGTCGCGGTGAGAGTCACGGTCTGCTGCGAATCGATGATCGCCGGCGCGGTGTAGAGACCTGACGCGCTGATCGAGCCCGCGCTCGGGCTGGACCAGCTTACGGGCGTGCTCGGCGTAAACTGCCGGGTCTGCGACGGCGTTAGCGTGGCGCTTGCGGGGCTCACTAACACAGCCGACCCACCTCCGGTGGCGCTTGTGGATTGGAATCCGGACGGGGAGATCTGATTGTTATACTCCGTCTGAATCCAGTCGGAGGAGCGGGCGGTATTGGAAATGCGCACCTCGTCGAGGGTGCCGGCGAATCCGCGGTCCAAGGCGGGCCGGTTGCCAATATAGAGAGGAGCGGAACTGGTGTTCGGAGGCGCGGGGTAGGCATTGCTCTGAACGCCCCAGCACGGCCCGCCGAAGCCGCAGATCGAAAGCGTCGTGTTGGCGCCATCGTAACTGGCGACTACATACCGCCACGAGCCGACGGGGTACAGCGCAAGTGCGGCGGGCTCGAGCGCCGAATCGTTGCTGGACCAAGTAATCCCGTCCGTTGTGTCGGAGTTATCGGCAAAGAACACGTAGCCGGGCGATGAGTTATTCGTTTTGTCCACGATCCGTCCCCGGGAGCCTCCTCCGAAACCGGTCGGATAGACCCAGGCGGAAACCGTGATGGCGCCCGTAATGTCCAAGGCGGCGGGCGTGCCGGCGTTGATGTAGCTGTTGCCGCCGTTGAAGCCGGCGCCTCCGCCGGCCTGGCCCGCCACGGGGCTGACATTGGAGAGCGTCGCGCTGGCGCCGGAGACGCTGTTGAGCCCGGAAACGGTGGTGGTTCCGTTATTCACGGTGTTGGCGAGGTGCCAAACGCCCGCATAACCGCCGCTCCAGACGCCGGCCGCGTTCTGCTGATCGGCCGCGCCGGGATTGCCAAGATACAGGAACAGGACCGTGTCCGCGCTGGGAGAAAGGGTCGGCACGTTCACCCACGCGACAAGCTGGCCGGCGACGGGGTCGTAGGATTCGATCTCGTGCGCGAGCTTCGTAACCCCGTCGGCGGCGGTGAAGAGGATGTCGCCGCCCGTGGCCGTTCCCACCCAGCCGCCGTTGCTTTGGCTCCGGAAATCGGGGTCCGTGGAGGAGATCAGAACCGGGAAGCCGGTCAAATTGGCCGAGCCGCTGACCTTGGTATGGTCGAGCACGATCTGCTTGCGGCCCGCCCAGGACGCGTTGTACCAGGAGGACTGGACGAGGCTGATCTGCGCGGAGGCGCTCTTGGTGCCGTCGGCCACGCTGGTGGCAGTCGCGGTGACGGTTTGCGCGGCGGAAATCGAGTTGGGCGCGGTGTAGAGGCCCGAGGCGTCGATTGTGCCGACGGCCGGGCTGAGGGCCCAGGTGACGGCGGTGTTGGTTGTGTTGGCCACCGTTGCAGTGAACGCTTGCGTCTGCGAGGCGTACAGTGTCGCGCTGGCCGGAGTGACCGAGACGGCGACCGGCGGCAGGAGAGTGATGGCTGCCGAGGCCGCCGTGGTGTTGTCGGCCTGGCTGGTGGCCGTGACGGTGACAGTTTGCTGGGCCGCAATGGCCGATGGCGCGGTATACAGGCCGGTGGCGCTGACCGTTCCCACAGCCGGACTGATCGACCAGGTGACGGCGGTGTTGGTTGCGTTGACTACGGTGGCCGTGAACTGCTGGGTTTGGGAAGCGTAGAGCGAAGCCGAGGCGGGGCCGACCGTCACCGCGATGGGCGGCATGAGCGTGATCGTGGCGGAAGCCAACTTGGTGGTGTCGGCCTGGCTGGTGGCCGTGACGGTGACGGTTTGCTGCGCGGCGATGCTCGCCGGCGCGGTGTAGAGACCGGAGGCGCCGAGTGTTCCGGCGCTCGGGCTGAAGGACCAGGTGACGGCGGTGTTGGTGGTGTTCGCTACGCTTGCCGTGAACTGCTGGGTCTGCGAGGCGTAGAGGGTCGCGGCGGTGGGAGAGAGCGAGACACTCACCGGCGCGGAACCCGCCTGCATATCGCTCTGAATCTGGGCCTGGCTCAGGGCGTAGTTGTAGATGCGGACTCCATCCATGGCGCCGGAGAAGAAATCCCAATAGGTATCCGTCCCGAGGAGCAGAGATGTGGCCGGCTGACCTTGGGAGGTGATCGCGCCTGTCTGGGGTTGGGTAGCCACCAGGACGCCATTGACGAAGAGGTTCTGGGTCGTGCCGTCATAGGTCGTCGCCAGATGCGTCCAGACGTTCGTCGCGAGCGGTGAGGTTCCGTCCACCTCGCCGGAAGTGGTTACGTTCAACTGCGCGCCGGGCGTACCGTAGTACAAATACAGGCTGTATCTGCCGTCAGCCTTGTATATGAGGGGCGCATCCGTCAACGCCGTGGGATTGACCCACGCTTCGAGCGTCAGGCCTGTGGTGGGATCGAGCGACGCGGAGTCGGGCGCCGCGGCGGAAGTGCGGCCATCGAACACGAGCGCGCTGCCGGAGTATTGCGAGCTGGTCCAGGTTGGAGCGGTGGCAGCCCCGGACGAGGTCGTGTCCTGGATCACTGCGTTATTGCCGTTGCCGGAGGAATCGTGCAGCGCCGCGCCGGTCCCTTCATTGAAGTTGTACCAGGCCACCAGGCCGGAAACGACGGGGCCGGATAATGTTGTCGCGCTGACCGCTGCGGAGGGGGCTGAGTTGTTGCCCTGCGTGTCGTAGGCCGCGACCGTGTAAGTGTACTGAGTCGCGGTAAGCAGCCCCAGGTCGGAGTAGGAAGTTGTGGAGCTCGATCCGGCCCATGTTCCGTTGCGAAAAATGCTGTAACCCGCGATGGTTGCGCCCGGCTCGCTCGACCCGCTCCAGGATAGATCGATTTCCGAGACGGAGGCCGGCGTGGCCGCCAGCGCGCTGGGCACCGTGATGGCGCTCGACACGGTTGGAAGCAGCGTGACCGTGGCGGATGCCGTGTAGCCATCGGCGGCGCCGAAGGCCGTGATCGTGACCGTCTGCTGGTAGGCAACCAGGGAGGGTGCGCTGTACAGGCCGGAGGCATTGATCGTTCCCACCGCCGGGGTGACGGACCAGGTAACCGAATCCCCCGGCACGGTGAGGGCCGCCGTAAATTGCTGCGTCTGGGAGGCGTAGAGCGTCGCACTGGTTGGGCTAATGGATACGCTGGCGGATGGGACGAGCGTCACCTGGGCGGAGGCGGTCTTGGTGTTGTCGGCTACGCTCACGGCGGTGACGGTGACGGTCAACGGGGAGGGGATGGGGTCGGGCGCGTTATAGAAGCCATTGGCGGAGTTGATCCAGCCGCTTTGCGCTCCCGGCGGGCTGATGGACCAGGTCGCGGTTGGAGCGGCGTTGGCGATTGTGGCCAGGAACTGCTGCGTTTGCCCCGCGAGCATGGTCACCGAGGTTGGACTGATGGTCAACGGCGATATGGGCGGAAAGATCCAGATCTGCGCGGAGGCCGTCTGCGTGTTGTCGGCCACGCTCGTGGCGGTCAGGGTGACGGATTGCACCGAATCGACGGAAGACGGCGGCGTATACAGCCCGGTGCTATCGACGCTTCCCAAAGCGGGACTGATCGACCAGGTGACGGAAGGATTGGTTATGGCCGCTGGAAAGGCCAGATGGGCATAGAACGGTTGCGCTTGGGATGGATAGAGCGACATCGAAGCGGGAATGATGGTTATCGGTTGCGGGACGGTGACCGGCACCTGCACGGAAACGCCGGCGTTCGTGATCGTGATACTGGCGGAGCCGGGACCCACGGCGGTGACACGGCCATAGGTGTCCACGCTGGCGACGGCGGGCGTATCGGAGGCGTACGTGGTGAGCGCGGATTTGCTAAGAGAAACGATTGATCCGTCGGCGTAGGTGCCGGTGACTAGCAACGGTACCGTACCAACGGCGTAGCGGAACCCTATTGTGGACAGCCCGGGCGTCAGTTGTTGCGGGTTGTCCGGCCGTTCGATATCGACTGTGATGGGTGCGGAATCGACGGCATTGCCGGCGCCGACGATGCCGCTTGCGACGAGCGTGCAGGGCCCCGAGGCAATGTCGGGTGGGATCGGCACCTGGAACTGGTAAGGCGATGCGGTGAGCGACCATATGCCCACAAGGGGAGCGCTGGCTCCGACCATCACACTCTCGAAGGCCGACGCGGTGGCATTGACCGTGACGGTCAGGGTCTGGCCGGAGCTTACCACGGCGCCGTCCGCTGGCGAGGTGATCGCTACGGTGGGCTGGGCAAACAGCAAGGTGTGTGGGATCGAGAGGAGCACCGACAGAACGGCAACGCGTGCCGGCATCATGCTTATTGCATCGGAATGGCGACTCATCTTAGTTTTCCTTTGATGCACTGTCTGGCCGGGGCCAACTCGTGCCCCCGCCTGTAGCGCAGCCGCGGCACGCCTTTCATTGCCGGGGTGCTTTAGGAGTTCTCTTATTTGCAACGGTGACCGGAACTACGACACTCGCGCTTCCATTGGTGATTGTGATTCTGGCCTTGCCAGGTCCGACGGCTTCCACCCAGCCGTCGGCGGTTACCGAGGCGACTGCGGGTGCGTCCGAAACATACTTGGTCCGCTTTGAGAGCGTGAGATTGAATTCGGAGCCGTCGGCGAACACCCCGGTTACCATCAGCGATTCCCGGTGGATGGGAGGGCGAAGGATTATAGTCGGCCACACGTTCTTCAGTAGCTTCGGGCTGTCCGGCCGCTCTATGTACACCTTGATTTCCTCGGACACGACCTCGCGGCCCGCCCCGATGACGCCGGCGGCGATCAGCACGCATGGCTGCGGGGCGACGTCGGACGGTATAGGTATGGGAAACTCGTATGGTGGTACAGTGCGCGTCCAGAGGCGCCCAATCTGACCACCCGCAATGTCACAGCCCGCTCCAACGGTCACACTGAGGAATGCGAGCGGAGTCGCATCGACGGTCACGATGAGAGTCTCGCCGCCGTTGACGATCGCTCCGTCCTGTGGTGAGGTGATTCGGACCGTCGGTTGCGCCATCAGCGCGGCGATTGGGATCCAGAGGGATAGCAACGGCACCGCAACGCGCCGCACGTAATTGACTGAATCGGCCATATAACTCCCCATTTCGTGCCTCCGTTCTACTGGCAACTCGGCGGCGGACTAACTGGTAGCGGACTAAACGGAGAGGGCGACCGGGCGCTGGGCGCGTTCAGCAGGCCGATCACGTCATTCTGGACGTTGCTCCGTGGATCGATTTCAGCCGGCCCAGTGAATCCCAAATCCTCGAGCGCCGTCGAGTGGATCAAGCCGTTCTCAGTCGTTCCGCTGTTTCCGGCAAGTTGACTTGTGACGGCCACTATTCCATCACTGGCGTTGCCGTTGAATACGGAGGGCCAGTTCATCAGCTTCGATGCCAGCGGGCTCGGTAGTCCCGGTGATGGCGGAATGGTTGCACTACACGCTGCCCAGAGGCCCAATCCCGCAAGGCTGGGCAGGAGGCCGAAGTTATTGGTCATGGCTCCGGCGATCACGGCTACCGGCACGGGCTCGGTATCGTTCTGGAGTGCTTGGAGATTCGTGGTCAGACCGCAGCCGGCGCCGTTAGCGTCACCCTGAAGATCGTAGATGGCCCCTGACGTGTCCGGATCCAGATTGGGCCCCACGACATACTGGCCGAACGCTATTCTGTGGGTAACGAACCCTAGCCTACGCGCCATGCAGGAATCTTGCAGCAGCAGAGTGGCAAAGGGACTGCCGAAGTGCGGAGTTCCTATGGTGATCAGCTTATGGATGTTGCCGATGCCGAACGAATTGGTGTCGGCGAAGGCTGGCAGCTTCTCCGACCATCGCGTGATCAGACCTCCCAAGCTGTGCGCCACCACGTCAGCCTGCGCCACCGCCGCGGAGTTGAAACTCCCGAAATCGGCGATCTCCGCCTCTATCGTGTCCATCACCCAGGGCGCGTTGTACTCAAGGCCGAGCTGGTTGGAGTTCGCTGCGGCGAGGGTCGAACTTGGGTAGACTGGGTCGCTGCTGATCACAGTGATTGGGAAATCGTAGCTGGCGGGCGTTTTGCGAAATCGCGTATCGCCGCCAAAGGCGCCGTTAAGAAAGTTCTTCCAAAGGCCGGGGCCGGACCAAAGCCCATGCACCAGCACCACTGGGGGCCGGAGAAGGCTCAACGAGCCGCTGCCGCTGCCAACCACGGAGCCGGTGGAGTCGGTTTCCTGCACCTGGAAGTTGACGGTGCGCGAAGCCAGGGTGTCGTCCTGCGAGTTCACCAGCGGGCCGCGCGCGAAGTCGGCCGGTGGCTGGTAGACGGCGAATGCCATGGTTTGGCCGTTTGCGGCCACCGCCGTCACCGTCAGTGGCGTTGCTTGGTTCTCCGAGCCCCCAATGCTGGACAGGGTTCCGAGCTGCTGCGCCGGGGTTGGGCCACCGCCCGCAGGGGTTTGCGGCGGGTTTCCGTTTTCATCGAGCAGGGTCACTACGACGCTGTCGCCCGCCTGTGCCGCCGACATGCGGAGCACCACGCGCGCGGCGCCGTCGGCTGCGGCGGCTGAGACGCTGGTCCCATAGCTTGCCAGTACGTTGGGGTTCGTCACGATGCCGTCCCCGTCCTGGAGTTCCGGCACGGGATCGAGGAACGTGATGCCGCACGACGACGACGAGGAGTTGCTCTCGGGACGCAGACGCCGCTGCGCCAGTGCCAGTCCGCCAGCCCGCACCACGCCCGGTTCGGCGCCGCACGAAAGACCGCTCCCCGGGGCAGGCGTGGGCGGAGGCGGGAAGGGCGGCGGGGTGTTAGCAAGGCAGTTGTCGAGAAAAGCGTAAACGTCGTTCAGCGTGCAGTTGCCGGTGAGGGCGCACGCAATGGCCATGACCCCCGCATCGATGTAGCAATTGTCGCAGTAGGCGGGATTTATCGATGTACTGCAGGAATCCTGCGCCAGGAGGCTCGATGGACAGCATAAAACCAGCAGCGCGGCCAGCGCCAGGATGGCGCCATCTCGGATCGTCGAAAGATTCATGCCTGGGGCAAGCAACGCCCACGCCGGAACAAGTACGCTACGCACTCGCGGTACCCTCCAATTGAGGTCGTAAAACAGGCCATATCGGAAGCTTAAGAACTTAAAACCTTAAAGTCAAGCTACATATGCAACAATTTATCAGCAAGCTTCCGGCACGGTCGTACCATTAGTACCAGTGTTCCTCTGGGAAATCGCTGCGATTGAGTGCGATTCCGAGAATTTTCTTGGATGAATGTTCCAAACGCGCTTCATTTCTATACCCGTGGCGGGATCGAGCGAAGCGGCATCGGGCGCCGCGGCGGAAGTGCGGCCATCGAACACGAGCGCGCTGCCGGAGTATTGCGAGCTGGTCCAGGTGGGAGCGGTGGCAGCCCCGGACGAGGTCGTGTCCTGGATCACTGCGTTATTGCCGTTGCCGGAGGAATCGTGCAGCGCCGCGCCGGTCCCTTCATTGAAGTTGTACCAGGCAACCAGGCCGGAAATGACGGGGCCG
>Ga0326728_10009440_pt1 | contig 23507 bp, 32 predicted proteins | sample MB3enrmetagenome_FD_207602 | JGI IMG/M metagenome (GOLD analysis project Ga0326728, IMG submission 207602) | Lab enriched peat soil microbial communities from McLean, Ithaca, NY, United States - MB31MN | ecosystem: Environmental > Terrestrial > Soil > Wetlands > Peat | place: USA: New York... | reverse complement strand
CAGCGGCGGCGAGTTTGCGCGGCGGATCGGCTTCGCGGTGCCGCTTTCGGGCACGAAGACGACCGGAGTTGTGCGCTGCGACCAGCCGCGCGTGCTGGATATTGCCGCGCGGGGCGGCAGGAAAGTGGAGACGCTTCCGGCAGAGATTCTGGAGGAGGTGCTGGCGAGGGTGGGGACACTGTTTGAGTAGAAGTTGCCTTAATGTATCTTATAGGGTACACTGTATCTGAGAGGCCTATGCGTTGAGCGAAGACGCAAAGAGGTTGGCCGTACACTTCTACCGCTCGCGGGCGGGAGCCGATCTGGTGCGGGATTGGCTGAAGAGCCTGCCAGCCGAGGACAGGCAGATTCTTGGCCGGAATCTTCGTCTGGTGGAGCTTGGCTGGCCGATTGGAATGCCACTTTGCCGTCCGCATGGCAGAGGACTTTGGGAGCTTCGCAGCAGCCTTTCCAGCAATCGCATCGCGCGCGTATTCTTCTGCGCCGCGCAAGGGCGGATGATCCTGCTGCACGGATTCATTAAAAAGACGCAAAAGACACCGCAAGGCGATTTGGATATAGCACGGGCACGGCAGAAAGAGGTTGAGTTATGAGAAAGAATCCCCACATTGGCTCGACGCTGGACGATTTTCTCTGCGAAGAGGGGATCTTCGAGGATGCGACCAACTACGCCATCAAGCGGGTTCTGGCGTGGCAGGTAGAAAAGGCGATGCGCGACCAGGGAATTACGAAAGTGGAGATGGCGCGACGCATGGGAACCAGCCGCGCGCATCTGAACCGGTTGCTGGACCCAGAGAACGACAAGGTGCAACTCGATACCGTGCAGAGAGCCGCGGCGGCGATTGGGCGCAAGGTAAGGATGGAGTTAGTGTAGCTCTTGCGCAGGTCGTACGCGGGCACTAACCGTATCCGAGTCGACTCTGCTTGCGAAACCAATCGTGATTCTCTTCAGAAAACGCTGCGAACGCTTCTGCACGGTCATAATAAACGGAGAATGCTGGGTCACGATTGAGACTTTGGATAACTGGACGGGGGTCTGACTTGCGACTTTCGCGCCATCGTCGTGGCCAATCAACAGTCATTCCGGTTGCATACTTGCTTGCACTATCTTTGTAATGACTCTTGTACGGAAGTATCGTGTGCAGGTGGAAACCGTCATTAAATCCGGGTTCAGAGAACGAAGGACCAAATGACGCTCCAATCCATTGCTGAGTCCGCTCGGTTCGCGCAACTTCAACCAATGGGTAGCCGAGAAAGACTCCGCTCCCTTCGTCAAGAATGGCTTCGCCAACGGCAATCGCTCCACGAAGCGGCAACTCCGTTTCAAGGCCGAAGCAAATCGCCTCTGCGATGCAATGTGTGAAGCTTGGAAGTGCCATCTTGCTGTATTGGGTCCAGAAAAGTAATGAGTCACTAAAATAGGCATTTCCGATGACTAGCCATCCAACAGCAACATGGCCATCGGGCCCTGGAACAATATCGATACCACCCTTTTGTTCTCTGAAATAAGCGACCAACTTGCGGTACTTCTCCTCAATTGCCGCGAGTCCCAATGCCATCAAGCGACTCTCGAAGCCAAGCACATCAAGTAGACAAACAAGTTGGAACTCGCTCGTTGATTTCATAGTCACTCAAAATCTATCACATGGATCGGAAGTTATCCCCGAGATTACCCCTTGCGGCGGTAGAGGACCTGGAACTCGTAGCCTTGGTTGGCGGGGAAGAGGGAGGCGACGTGGCGGAGGCGCTCGGCTAAAGCGGGGGCGGATAGGAGGGGGTAGTCGCGCTCGCGGAGATCGTGGTAGTCGAAGTCGACGGCGATGGAGAGCATGTAGATGGCGAGGGCGTCGGAGAAGGCGGATTCGAAGAAGGCGCTGCGGGCGCGCTCGTCGATGGGAGCTGAGGCGGCGCGGCCGTTGAGGGGGCGGTTGTCGGGAGTGCGAATATCCGGAATGCGAACATCTTGGGCGCGGCGGCGGGTCTCCCAGGCATCCTGACTGGTTTCACCGCGGACCTGGGCTTCGGCCTGCTGCCAGACGAGGGTGGAAAAGCTATCGGGAACGCCGGTGGCATCGACGAAGTTGTGGGCCACGTTGATGAAGAACTCGAAGGCCAGGCCGAAGCGGTCCTCGACCAGGCGGGTGGAGAGAAAGACGGCCTCGGTGGAGCCGAAGACGGCGTTGCGATGGCAGATGGCGCGGTCGCCGAGATCGACGGTATAGGCGGGAGCGACCATGGGGTCGTTGGTGTCGGCTATGGCCAGGGGAACGAAGTAGTAGGCGCGCTGGCGGAGAGCGGGCGCGAGGGGGGCGGGGACGGCGCAGATGAGATGCTCGAGGTCGGCGTCGGAGATGCGCGTTTCGCCCCACATGGCGTAGTGAATGCCGTTGGGGGCTTCGGCGACGGCCACCTGCGTGGCGACCTTCTCGGCCGGCCAGATCTCGACTTGTGGAATGCTCGCCATTCAGAATGTATTCTAGTCCAACGAGGTTGTGATGATGGCGCAAGCGGAAGAAAAGAGGCAGGCGGAGGGCGGAAGGGTGCTGGGATTTCCGCTGAAGGGATTCGGGCTGGCAACCAGTTTGCTACTGGCCTTTGCGGCGGCGTTCTTCACGTTTTTTGCGGTGACGACGGCGGCCATCTTCGCGCTGTTGGGTTGGAATGTGTTGGGACACCATGCCGTGAGCTACGCGGCGAGCTACCGTTATGCGGGGTTTCCGGCGGGAGTGCTGGTGCTGGTGGTGGGGCTGCCGGTGTTTGCGGTGCTGTGGGTGAAGGGAAAATGCAGGGATTAGGGGTTTGGGATTAGTGGACTAGAACCGGTCTCATAAACCATCGGCATTGAGTCTCAGAACGCATGAGACCCGCCTTGTTGGCGGGTCTCACAGCCGACATAATGGAATCTAAGATATTTATGAGACCGGTTGTAGCCATCCCAGTGAACAAAGATCGTTTCCTCACCCCAACGAGCACAAATCGCTCGTTGGGGACCCCGATTCGCTGGGGGCCCCGGATAAACATCTTGCGAAAAAGCTGATTTTCCAGTAGAAAACCCAAAAATTATACCGCAGGGCTAAAGCCCGCTTTCATATAGATGCATTTACGGCACGACTAATGATCCCTGTAAAAGAAATGTCCTTGTTCCGTTCCTACGGGACTCCGAAGTGAATCTGTGGAATTCGCATTCCCCATGCTAAAGCACGGGGCTAATAAACACTGCGCCTCCGGCGCGCTTATCAGGACATTCCTTATGCCGCCATCAATGAAGCTGTGCGTTTTGCACTTTCAAAACAGTGACTATTTCAGAGACCCCCATGCATCCAATTGGAGTGGGTGCGGGAGGTTGGCATGAGCGAGAGGCCGGAGAAGGTGGAGCGGACGGAGGCGGAGTGGCGAGCGCTGCTGACGGCGGAGCAGTACCGGGTGCTGCGCGATAAGGGGACAGAGCGGCCGTTCAGCGGGGCGTTGACGGAGAATCACGAGACGGGCAACTACCATTGCGCGGGATGCGGGGCGCTGCTGTTTCTGAGCGGGGCGAAGTTCGACTCGGGGTGCGGATGGCCGAGCTTTTTGCTGCCGACGGACGCGAAGGCGGTGACGGAGCACGAGGACCTGAGCCTGGGGATGCGGCGCGTGGAGGTGACGTGCGCACGGTGCGGAGGGCACCTGGGGCACGTGTTTCCGGATGGGCCGCGGCCGACGGGGTTGCGGTACTGCATCAATTCGGCGTCGCTGAGGTTTGAGCGAGCGAGTTAGCTTCCGCTGCGCGGAAATAGCAAGTTGCGAGTTAGCGGTTTATCGAGTTGAGTTGGGGTGTTACTAGAGCGGGAAGAGGGTGTCTGACAGGGGGGGCATGGTGGCGAGGCGGGCGCGGCGCTTGGGCAGCGGCGGCGACTGGGGATCGGGCGAGGCGAGCAGGCCGGCAATCTCGCGCAGCTCGGCGCGGGCCTGAGCGATGGCGACGGTGACGGCCTCTGGCGATTGGGCTTGAGCGGGGGCGGCGGCAAGCAGGGGCAACCGGGAGATTGATGGGAGTGGGGAGGATTTGCGGCTGTGGGCCTGGCCCAATGCCTGACGGGCACCGGAGATGGTGTAGCCCTCGTCGTGGACCAACTGCTTGATCTTCAGAACCAATTCAACATCATGACGGCGGTAGAGGCGCTGGCCGGTGCCGCTTTTTTTGGGTTTGAGCTGGGGGAACTGCGTCTCCCAGAAGCGCAGGACGTAGGCCTCGACACCGCAGAGGCGCGCCACGTCGCCGATTTTGAAGTAGAGGCGGTCGGGGATGGCGGGCGATTCAGGAGCGCGATCTTGGGGAAGTTGCATGGCCATGGTGAGAGCCTGCTCTAGTGGAAGTATAGGCCAGGGATTGCGGGATGGGCGAAGGAAAAATTGCGAGAGGAACAAATTGAAACAAGATCATTTGATTTGAATCGCCCGAAAAGCAGATCCTTCGACTCACCATCCCCAGGCTGAAGAGTACGCCTGGGGCCCCGTTCGCTCAGGATGACACTTTAGATTGTGGATTGGCGGCGAGGACGGTTTGCAGGACGCGGTCGGTCCAGAGGGCCTGGTCGGCGTGGCAGGCGAGGGGCGATGAGTCGAGGATGGCGGAGACGAAGTTTTCAACGCAGGGATAGTGGAGGTTGGAGTGCGCGGGGAGGGATTCTTCGCGATTGTTGATGCGGAGGAGGGGGCCGCTCAAGGGGTCGAGATTGATTTCGCCTTCCGTGCCGATGACGCGGAACTGGTCGCGCTCGATGCGTGAGTTCCAGCGGACATCGACGATGGCATGGATGCCGGGTGGATATTGGAGGAGGACGGTGGCGGAGTCTTCGACGGCTGTTTGATGGACGACGTTGGAGAGCAGGCCGGTGGAGTGGGAGGGTTCGCCGAAGAGGAAGTTGAGGGCATCGATGCGATGGCAGGCGATGTCGAAGAGCGGGCCGGCACCGGCGATGGCAGGATCGAAGAGCCAACTGCGGGGCTGGTTTGGAGAATTGGAGCGCCATTCATGGCAGTTGGCTTCGGCGAGGAGGGGTTGGCCGATGGCGCCTGAGGCGATGAGCTGGCGGGCGCGGAGGAGCTTGGGATAGAGGCGGCGGTAGTAGGCGACGGCGAAGAGGCGCTGATGGCTTCGGGCGGCGTCGAGCATGGATTGGGCTGCAGAGAGCGAGAGGGCAGTGGGTTTTTCGGAGAGGACGTGCTTGCCGGCGTTGAGGGCGGTGATGGCCTGGGGAGCATGGAACGCGACCGGCGAGGCGACGTAGACGGCGTCGATGGGAGTGGCGAGGAGGGCGACGTCGAGATTGGTGAAGACCTCGGCACCGGGGTATGCAGAGGCTTTTTCAGGGTCGCGGGTGACGAGCGCCTGGAGGCGGCTGCGGGGCTCGGCCAGGATGGCGGGGATGACGCGGCGGCGGGCGATGTCGCCTATACCGATGACCAGCCAGCGAATCATGACGAGATTAGCGTACATGATTTGGGGGAATGATAAAAACGTATTAAGTTGTGCCCTGATAAAAAGAGGGCTGATATGACACGTTGTAGACTGATTGCGGCAAGTGAGGGAGCAAGATGGAAACAGTGAATGCGTTTATCGGAAAAACGGCGAGGCCCACGGAGGCGGAGGTGGAGGCGGTGCTGGGCTCGACGGCGGCGTTGTGGAAGCAGCTGGTGGATTGGCTGGCAGAGCAGGGAGCCGGCGAGAGCGAATGGAATTCCTCCGGAGCCAAGTACGGGTGGGCGCTGCGGCTCAAAGTGAAAAAAAGAAACATCGTCTATCTAGTGCCGTGCGATGGGTGCTTTCGAGTGGCCTTTGTTCTGGGCGACAAGGCGATGGCGGCGGCGCGGAAGGGCGATCTGGCGAAGAGCATGCTGAAGATCCTCGATGAAGCGCCGCGGTATGCGGAGGGGACAGGGGTGCGTTTGATGGTGAGGGCAGCGAAGGATTTGGCGGCGATCAAGAAGCTGGCGCTGATCAAGATGGCGAATTAGAGGGCGCGCAAGCCCAGGGCGAGAAGGCGGGTGAAGCCGGGGAGCAGGGGCTCGGCGGACCAGAAGAACTCGGCTCCGGCGGATGATTTGAGGGCGGGAAGGCTGGCATTGGTGGTCATGAGGGCGAGCCAGCCGCCGGGGCGGACGAGATGAGCTGCCGATTGGACGGCGCGGTCTATCTTGTCGACGGCGCGGAGAATCACACAATCAAAAACAGTACGAAGGTCTTCGGCGCGGGCGGAGTGGACCTTTGTCGAGAGGCCCAAGACGCGGACGGCTTCGCGGAGGAAAGCGGCTTTTTTGCCCTGCGACTCGGCCAGGGTGACGGTGATTTCAGGGCGGCATAGGGCGATAGGGAGACCGGGAAAGCCGGCACCGGAGCCGAAATCGAGCAGCGTGGAGATTTCTGCGGGCAGTGCTCGGGCGCAGGCGATGGACTCAAGAAAATGGCGGGAGAGGATGCCTTCCTGGTCACGAATGGAGGAGAGGTTGATGCGGGCGTTCCAGCGAAGAAAGAGCGAAAGCAGGGATTCAAAGCGTTGGGTCAGAACGGGATCGAGCGGGGGTTGGGCGGCCTCGGCGAGAAGGGCGTTGAGGCGGGCAGCGGCGGGATGGGGGGATTCGGTCATCGATTTCGATCTTAATGAACAAGACCGGAAAAGCTATAAAAAACTATCGATATGAATATCCCACCCACTCGCACAGAACGCGAATGGATGGGGCACAGAGGCGCTGAATTCTTGAAAATCTGTGATTCCCTAGTCCCCAAATGCGAGGGCCAGGGGCACCCGAACATATGTTGAAGTCTACGCGGCGGATTCCCACCCCGACGACGAAGACCTGTCCCTTCACCCCAACGAGCAAAGATCGCTTGCTGGGGACCCCGAGTCACCGGGGACCCCGGATTCTTCGATGCGGCGAGGCTGCCAGACAGCGGCGGCCTGGACGAAGGCGGCGAAGAGGGCTCGGGAGAAGGCGCTCGAGGTGTAGGTGCGCTCGGGATGCCATTGGACGCCGAGGACGAAGTGGTGGGGCGAGTCGAGTTCGACGGCCTCGATGACACCATCGGCCGGCGAGACGGCGGTGACCCGCAGGCCATCGCCGGCAACCTTGATGGCCTGATGGTGGGAGGAGTTGACCGGAGGCTCGGCGGCAGAATCCCGGGGAATCATCGCGGCAAGGCGGGAGCCGGGAGCGATGCGGATGGGGTGGGCTTCCAGGAGGCCGTCACCCGGATCGTGATCGACGGTGGTGGCGAGGTGCTGGATGAGCGAGCCGTTGAGCCAGACATTGAGAGTCTGCATTCCGCCGCAGACGGCCAGGATAGGCTTGTGGAGGCTGAAGGCGTCCTGGAGGAGCAGCTCGTCAACGGCGGCGCGGGCGGGGTCGGGCGGGACGCATTCGGAAATGGCGGCCTCACCGTAGCGCTGCGGGTCAACATCCGCTTCGCTGCCGGGGAGAAGCACTCCCTGGATGCCGACAAGCAGGCGAGCGACTCGGTCCTGATGCTCGTGGAGAGGAACGAGGATGGGCGTGGCCCCGGCGGAACGCAGGGCAGCAAGATAAGCGGGCAGGGAGCGCTGGTTGAAGGCTGAATCAGCGCCGGTGGGTTCGGGAATAGCGATATGGACGCACATGGCAGGAGACAGTGTAACCACAGGGGCGGAGGATTGGAAAGCCGGGCTTTGGGTGGAATCAAACGCAAGTACCCAAAGTGGCACCTGCCTGCGGTGGGGGACTGGCCGTCCGGGCATACGGCGCTTGGGATTTGCCGTCCAGGCTTACGCCGCTTACGCGGCAGAAGATTCGCGCTATCCCACCCATTTCGCCAGAAAAATCGATTTTTTGGGACTATGCGCTTCACTAGACGCTTAGGGCCTGGATGGCTTCGCGGAGGCGGGCGGTGAGCACATCGACCTGGCGCAGGGTCATGCCGGCGGTTTCGATGGGCTGGCCGATGGTGACCGTCAACGTGCCGGGGTAGATGTGATGGGAGTGGATGGGCATGAGGTCGTAGACTCCGCTGAGCGCCATGGGGACTAGAGGAACCTGGGCGCGAATGGCGAGATAGGCCGCGCCGGGAAGAAATGGACGCAGGCCGCCATCGGTGGTGCGGCCTCCCTCGGGAAAGAGGAAGAGCGGCATGCCGGCGCGGAGGACTTTGGCGGCCGCACTCATGCTGGAGATGGTGGCGCGCGGGTTGTCGGTGTCGATGGGCAACTGGCCGGAGCGATTCAAATACCAGCCGATGAATGGAATGGGCCAGAGCGCCTTCCAGGCCATGATGCGGAACTGGAAGGGGACGGCGGTAAAGATGACGGGCACGTCCATGTAGGAGGTGTGGTTGGAGGCGTAGACGGCGGCTCGATTGGGGAGGAGATTTTCAGCGCCGACGATCTTGAGCTTTGAGGCGGTGTTCCAGACGCAGGCGCGCGCCCAGATGCGGGCGATGCGGTGCTGCGCGTTGCCTTTTTTATCGACCAGCGAAACCAGAAGCGAAATGCTGCCGAAGAACGCGGTAATGAAGACGAAGAGCGGCGTATGGATGAGATTGGTGCGCCAGCGATAGAACCAGGGGAGCGGATTGGGGCGCTCGATGGGGCGCTGCCGGGGGCGCTTTTTGAAGCGCTGGCGCAGTTTTTTGAGGCGGTGTTTCATGCGTTGCGTCCTCCGATTTTAGCGCTTTGGGCCAGCAGCAGGGAGCGCGCCTCGCCGACCAGGTAGACGGAGCCGGTAACGACGACGACACCTCCCAGTGAGCGCTCCGCTGCCCACTGCAATGCCTGCTGAGCGGAGGCGGCGCTGAGCGAAGGCGTTCCGGAGGCGCGGGCGGCGGCTTCGAAATCTTCCATGGCGGCGGCGCGGGCAGAGTGGATGGGCGCGAAGATGACCTGCTCGAAGAGGGGAAAGAGAATCTGCGCCATCTCGGCGAGGGGTTTGTCGCGCAGGCAACTAAAGATGAGGCGCCGGGGGCGCTTTTCACTTAAAAAGCTCGTAAGACCTGAGTAGAGCGCCCATGCGCCGGCGGGGTTGTGGGCGACGTCGAGAATCCAGGCGATGCCGCGTGATGAGAGGCACTCGAGACGGCCAGGCCAGCGCGTCAGGCGGATACCGGCGGCGATGGAGGCCGGGGAAATGCCGAGCGGAAGAGTCAACTGAGCGTCCGACGCCAGCTCGACGGCCGCAGCGATGGCCAGGGCGATGTTACGTTGCTGATGAGCACCGGTGAGCGGGGAAGCGACTTTGACGACGGCGCCGAGGGCGTTGACAAGATAATGGCCGGTTACTCCGGCGGGCGGCAGAAAGGAAGACGCATCGATCCCACGCACGGCGAGCGCGGCGGCGGCCTCGGTCAACACCTGATTGACCTCGGGGAGCTGTGGGAGGGTGATCAGCGTACCGGCGGGACGGAGAATGCCGGCTTTCTCACGGGCGATGGCGGCCAGGGTAGTGCCCAGCCACTCGGTGTGGTCGAGCGAGATGTCGGTGATGATGGAGAGGAGCGGATCGACGACGTTGGTGGCGTCGAGACGGCCACCCATGCCGACTTCGAGGACCGCGAGGTCGATTTTTGCCTCGGCAAAATAGAGGAAGGCCAGCGCGGTGAGGAGTTCAAAGAAGCTGGGCATCTGCGGCAAGCGGCGATCCTGGACCATTTGATGGGCGACACCGTGAACGCGGAAGTAGAGGCGGGCGAAGTCGTCGTCGGAGATTTCGATGTTGCCGATGCGGATGCGCTCGTTGACGCGCTCGAGATGGGGCGAGGTGTAGAGGCCGGCGCGCGCTCCGGAGGCGGTGAGGATGGAGGCCAGGGTGGCTGCCGTGGAGCCTTTGCCGTTGGTTCCGGCGATGAGCACAGAGCGGAAGTTGAGATGGGGATCGCCGAGGGCGGCGAGAAGGGTGCGGAACTCGTCGAGGGAGAATTTGCGGCGCGGCTGGCCGGGGCGGGTGTAGAGTTCCGGCACCATGGCGTTGAGCTGATCGATGGCGGCGGAATAAGACATGGAAAGAACAGTATAGAAGGCGAGCGGGGATGAGATGGCATCTGAAAGATTTGGAGCGAGAGACGAAGTACGAAAGCAGGTCCTTCGACTCACCACCCCCAGGCTGAAGAGTACGCCTGGGGCCCCGTTCGCTCAGGATGACAAGCAAAAACAAAGACGCAAAGGATCAAATCGCCGACATTATTCTCTAGCGGCGCACGCAGAGTGTGCGCGTGTTGCTGTGGAAGCCTTGGGCGGTGTAACGCGCCCCACCGTCGAAGTAGAAGTTCCAAACTTCACCAGCATTATTCTGCGTACTGCTCCATTCCAAGCCTGAGAGTTTCAGATTGCCCTTCACGTGCCAAGTGACCTCTGAACCATCTGAAGCATGTCCTGGGATGTCGATACCGGGATCATAGATGCCCTGCAGCTCGTCTATGGTGGGCAGACGCCAGTCTGTATACCCGCCCAGGCGCAGATTCGTACAGTAGGTGTTGGCTTGGTTCCAATTCACGTACGCTCCGTTGTCCGATTTTGTCCAGGTCAGCCCAGTGTCCGGGTCGGTCCATCCGGCGGAAGCAACATTTGCGGGGGTCTGATTTTGCGCGCGGGCTTGTTGGCAAGCTATGCCCAGGAGCGCCATGAGCAAGAGAGAAGTCATTATTCTTTTCATCGTTTGGAGTCTCATCAAATTCCTTTCATTGCCCGGAGCGGCGCACACAGAGGGCGTGCAAGCCCATGGAGTGAGTCATTTTGTATGAAAACTTCATATTCCGGTCGAAACCGAAGTACCAGGCTTGATCGGAGGATTTTCCCACCGTATTGCTCCAGATGGCCGAATAGCTGGAGAGTTGGATATTCCCCTTGATGTGGTAAGCGATTTTCATTCCCATGCCATGGTAATAGCCGGTGGATCCCGGATCGTAGATCGAGGCCAATTCCTGGATTTCCGGCAGCCGCCAGTCCGCATGGCCCTCCAGGCGGAGATTGCTGCAATAACTCCTGGCCTGGCTCCATTCAATCCCTTTGCCACGATCATCATTTCTCGTCCACATCAGCCCGGTCGCCGGGTCATGCCATACATCTTCTGTGTCAACAAGGGGCGGAGGCGCTGGGTCATTGGCGGGGGTCTGATTCTGGGCGCGGGCGTGCGGGCAAAACAGGCACAGGGCGAGCAGAAGAAAAAGAGTCGCACTTTTTGCATAGATCATTGGGTGTCTCATTTAGAAGGCTCCTTTCCGTCGCAATGGAATTATTCTCTAACGGCGCACACACAGGGCACGTGTATATGTGCTGTAACTGATCACAACTGCGCCCCGTCCCCCTTTCTTGAAGACAAAGAGCCATGCCTCCCCAGCATTTCCCTGGGAGCTACTCCATTGCGTGCCAGAGAGTTTCAGATTGCACTTCACATGCCAGGTGACCTCCTCTCCATCTGGCCACTGTCCAGGGACGTCGGCGCTGACATCGTAAATGTTCTGCAGTTCGTCGATGGTTGGCAGACGCCAGTCTATATACCCGCCCAGACGCAGATTGGAGCAGTAAGCGACGGCTTGATTCCAATTTACGTCCGTTCCGTTGTCCTGTTTTGTCCAGGTAAGCCCGGTGGCCGGGTCGGTCCATCCGACTGATGCAACGTTTGCGGGGGTTTGATTTTGGGCGCGGGCGTGCGGGGCAGAGATGCACAGGAGGAGCAGAAGAAGAAGAGATGCACTATTGGGAAAGATTGTTGAATTTCTCATTCAGATGACGTCCTTTCCGCCGCAACGAGTTAGTGATCTTCTAGCGGCGCACACAGAGGGCACGAGGATAACGAAGGTGGATTGGATAGTTAATCCGAGACTCTTTGTTGAAGGCGAAAGGCAACGTCCACGCATCCTTAACATTTTTCTGAGTGCTACTCCACTCAAATTTCGATGAAATTTTCAGATTGCCCTTCACGTGCCATGAAACCGCTCTTCCATACCACTGTCCAGGTACACTGATGGCCGGGTCGTAGATGCCCACCAATTCGTCGATGGTGGGCAGACGCCAGTCGGAATAGCCGCCGAGGCGCAGATTCGTGCAGTATGCGACGGCCTGGTTCCAATTCACGTCCGATCCGTTGTCCTCCGATGTCCAGTTCAGCCCGGTGGCCGGGTCGGTCCATCCAACTGGTTGTGGAAGATTCGCGGGGGTCTGATTTTGGGCGCGGGCCGGCGTGCAAGTCATGCAGAGGACGAGCAGAAGAAAAAGAGCTGCGCTATTAGCAAAAATCATTGAATGTCTCATTTGGAAGGCTCCTTTCCATCGCCACGAAATGATCCACTAGCGACGCACACAGAGGGCGCGTCCGTTCTTGCTTGAGTCGAGCCTATCGATTAACCGCTTTCCGTTTTTAAAGGCGAAATACCACGCGAACTTGGTATTTTTATCAAGGGAACTACTCCATGGCCATCCGGAGAATTTTAGGTTTCCCTTCGCGTGCCAGGGGACCACGCTTCCATCTGGATCTCGTCCAGGGACGTCGACGCTGGGGTCGTAGATGCCCTGCAATTCGTCGATGGTGGGCAAACGCCAGTCGGAGAACCCGCCCAGGCGCAGATTGGAACAGTAGGTGGTGGCTTGTTTCCAATCCACATCCGATCCGTTGTCCGATTTTGTCCAAGTCAGGCCGGTTTCGGCGTCGGTCCAACCGACGAGAGCAACATTCGCGGGGGTCTGATTTTGGGCGCGGGCGTGCGGGGCAGACATGAACAATGCGGGCAGCAGAAGAAGTGCCGCGCATTCGACAAAGATCATCGGGCATCTCATCTAGAAGGCGTCCGTTCCGCCGCCGCAGAGTTCAACGGCATGGGTGATGGCCTTGGCGACGCGGTTGGCCATATCCTCGTCGGAGAAGAGGAAGACATTGACCACGCCCTTGGGACGGCGGGCGATGAGCGTAAAGAGGTTGGGCGCGATGCGCGAGTTCCAGTCGAGATGGCCGTTGCGGCCGTCCACCTGATTCTGGTTCTGCGCCTGGGGCAGGACGAGGATCTCCTTTACATCCTTGAGCATCAGGGAGTAATCGGCGTCATCAACGGACTTGCCGTTCTCCTCGGCGCGCCAGTGGTAGGCGATGCGGCAGGCGGCGGGATCGGCGACGAGGTTGCTCATCTCCACCGTGAATTTGTTACTCCACTCGACGCCCTGCTGCGAGGCGTCGGTGACAAATGCGGTGTAGGTGAGCTTGCCCTCGGCGGCGTTCTCCTGGATGAATTGCATGGTTTTTTCGATCGATGGGCCGTTGGCGGCGGGCTGGGGCGGAGGCGCTACGGCTTGCTGGGCGCACAGCGCGCCGACGGCCATGAGCGAGAAGGTGAGGACGAGGGCGATATTGCGCGGGATTGTTCTCATGTGCATGCTCCTGGGTTCGTGATATTGGCTTTTAGGCAACGAAATAAAGCCCATAAATGATCTGAACCATCTTAACGCCAACGGCAACGATGGAAAAGGCCGATTTACGGAAATTGCGGGGAGTCGCGGGGTCGATTGAGTGAGATGGGACTAGGGGATGGATTTACGCCCTGAGAGGCCTTACTGCCGCAGTAGGAGTTGCAAGGCCAAGCGGGCATTTTGCAGGCAGGAGCGGGCCTCGTCCTCGGAGAGCAGGCCCTGGTGGACGGCTTTGCGGCCGATATCATTGACCAGGTTGGCTACGCGGGGAAAGTCGGGATCGAAGCCGGTCATCTGGAGATTGATGTCGACCTCGTGGAGAAGGTTGCTGAGCGTGGCGGCGTTGCGGTAGCGGGAACGAACCAGGCCTGTGAGCGATGAGGGCAGCTTGTGCTTAATGGCCTCTTCAAGAACCGAGCGGCACATGACGGCACAGGCGGTGAACATGCCGAAGAAATAACAGCGGGTGGCTTCGTCGAGATAGCGGTCGGCCTCCTCTGAACTGGGCGCGGCGACCACACACTCGCGCAGATGCGTGGCGCGCTGCACGGCGGGCTCGATCAGCTCTAGCAACTCGAAAGCGAAGGCGGTGCGAAGGAGATCGTTTTGCTGGCCGTCGAGAGCGCGCTGAATCTCCTGCCATGGCGGAGTTGGGCTATCAATGCCCGCATACTGCAACTTGGTGAGCGAGGTGAGACGCTGGCGGGCGTGCTGGATAAAGCCCTGGCGCATCTCCTGGGCAAGCAGGCGCCAGCTAGCCACGAAGGCCTCAGGGTCCTGCTCGTAGCGCGCCCACAGCTCGTCATAGACAATGCCGGGCAGGACCTCTCGCAACTGCGAGAAACGGCCCATGTGCGCCAACTCAGAGATCGCCTCGCAAAACTCGCGGCCCGGCGTGCCTTCAGCCGACATCTGAAGAAGTTGATCCTCCAGACGGCCGATATCGATACCCACTCCAGATAACCTCACCCGCAGAGTTTAAGGCCTTGCACTACTTAGAATACAGAGAAATATAGGGTTATTTCATTTGGGTGCTGGAATGGGAAGCGAAATCGTGCTGCTCCCGTGATTGGAAAGCGCTCCTTGGGTTTCACCTAAAAAATCTCCCTTTGGGAGGATTGAACAACGATAGCAGAATGACTTCTGTGCATCGCATGTTACTAGCAAGGCCTTGTCCAGCGCGGATAAAGACGCGCTTTTCACACAATCCACTCCCTTTACACAGGCCTTTTCTCGCTTCCTGTGGGAGTGGTGGGAAACAGGTGCCGCTAAAGTCCGCTCGGGAGCGGTTTTCCAAATGCCCTCAATTGCACAGCTTGATTTTAGAAAACTATCCCGATGGGCAACCATATCTTTGTCAACCGCTTCGGCTACCTTTCCACTTTTCCGAACAGAACTACGGGTACTATTATCTTTTTTCTTAAATACTCATCCTTATATTCACCCCCGTCGCGAAGGGAAGGACCATTTGAATGCCGGGGATCAATCCCCGGCTGACCACTATCCCCGGAATCCAGAAAAGCGGCCCAGTTTTCCACGCGCCAGGAAGCGCAAAGATGCATACAATCAAAGAGAAGAAAAGAAAGCAGTTTCCGGCAGCCAGCGAGTTGTTGTACATTGTGGCCAGAGCGGATTTTGCTCCGGGGTGGATTTTCTTCGTTCGTGGCAAAGCGAGGGTAGAATCATGGCTAAAGGGGAGACTGAAGTCGAGAAGCCGGCAGCAACGGGGGCAGCGATGGAGATTACCGTAAGCCGTCAAGAACTGGTGAAGGAGCTGACCGCTACGCAAAGCGTAGTGGAACGCAAGACCACCATTCCGATTTTGTCGAATTTTCTGATTGAGGCCGAGGGCGACCGACTCAGCATCACGGCGACCGACCTTGATCAGGCAATCCGCACCAGCGCTGCGGCCAAGGTGAAGAAGCCGGGCGCGTGCACCATTCCCGCGCGCAAGCTGTACGACTATGTGAAGCTGCTGCCTGACGGCGACATCTCCATCAAGCTGCTGGAGAACCACTGGGTGCAGATCCGGATGGGGCGCTCGAACACGAAGATGGTGGGCATGGCAAGGGCCAACTTCCCGCAGGTGCCGGAGTTTCCAGCGGTAGCGGCGACGGGAATTTCGACCGCGGCGCTGAAGACGCTGATCAATCGCACGATCTTCGCCATCTCCAACGAAGAGTCGCGCTACACACTGAACGGCGCGCTGCTGGTGATCAAGGCGGAGTCGCTGGCCATGGTGGCGACAGACGGGCACCGGCTGTCGTATGTGGAGAAGTCCAACGAGACGCTGGAGGGGATCAGCGGCGAGAAGCGCGTTCTGATTCCGCGCAAGGCGCTGCACGAGCTGGTGCAGTTGCTGGCGGCGACCGAGACGGCCAAGGTGGAGTTTGCCGACGACGAGCACACGCTCTACTTCCGCGTGGGACACAGGACACTGAGCACGCGCAAGCTGAGCGGACAGTTCCCCAACTTTGAGGCGGTGATGCCGCGCGACAACACAAAGTTCGCCGTGGTGCGGTCGAGCGAGCTGTCGGCGGCGATCGAGCGCGTGGCGCAGTTTGCCGAAGAGCGGTCGGGGGCGATCCGGCTGCGTCTGGAGAGCAACGAGCTGAAGTTGAGCGCCAGCTCAACCGACTCCGGAGAGAGCGAAGACACCATCGACACACCGTATTCGAGCGAGCCGATTTCTGTGGGATTCAACTCGGGATACATTCTGGACTTTTTGAAGGCGTTGGGGAATGAAGGCGAGGTGCGGCTGGAGTTCAAGGACTCGCAATCGGCGGGGCAGATGCGGCCGGAAGATCCAGACGCGGAGTACAAGTACCGGTATGTGCTGATGCCGATGCGAATTTGACCACCTGCGGTGGGGCAGGGCAATCCGCGCATCGAGCAAATTAGCAAGACAACAACGGCCCGGCAGCGATGCCGGGCCGAAGTGTTTGCGGAGCGAAGAAGGCGGGGGTAAATATGCGAGAGCAAGAGAACTAGGCAGAATAAAAGCGGAATAAGCGATACTTGACAATATTTATCAATGTTATATATTGAAAAGTATGCGTACAGCGAAGACCATTTCAATCACGCTTCCCCCCGATATGTTCGTGATGGCGCAGGAGATTGCCGCGCGTGAGCATCGGACAATCAGCGAACTTTTCCGCGAGGCACTGCGCCGCTACAGGCCAATCGATCCGGAATGGGGGGCTTTAATGAGTTGGGGCCGTGCTCATGGAAAGGCATTGGGCATAGAGTCGGAAGAGGATGTCGAACGGATGTCGGATGAATTCCGGCGGGAGCGGCACAAGTCCGTAGCTCGCTGATGCGTGTCGTTGCCGATACCAACATCCTCATCTCTGCCTTCCTATTTGGCGGATTGCCGAGAGTCTTTCTTGACAGCGGCCTCGCTGGATCATTCTCACTGGTAACATCCGGCGCGCTATTGGATGAGCTCGATGAGAAGCTAAACGGAAAATTTGCAGTCCCAGAGAATAAAAGGCGCGCGTTTCTCTCTCAACTCAAGAGCAAAGCAGCTGTTGTGAACCCATCGTTCGTTCTGGATGCAGTAGCGGACGATCCTGACGACAATCGCGTCCTTGAATGTGCAGTAGAGGGCAAGGCAGATTTCATAGTAAGCGGCGACCGCCATTTGCTGCGTCTTGGCTCATACGAGGCAATTGCGATTGTCTCGGCTCGTCAGTTTTTGGAAACGGCCGGATTTCGCATAAGCTAACGCATCGACTTGAAGGCAGATCACACGGTGGGGGGTGCGGAGAAACGCCAGGGCGCGAACCACGTCTTGATGCCGTTGTCTCGAAGTTGGATAATGGGGGACATGAAAATCAGCACATCTGTCACTTCCTTCCAACTGCTGCTTCTGATTGTGTTTAGCCTTTATTCCTTTTCTGCCGGGGCGCAGAAGAGCGTTCGCCAGATCGAGATTCACTCGGGATGGGGCGGGCTTGGCTCGGCGCAAAACGCAGACGTGATAATCCGTAAGGATAAGAGCACGTTTGTGCGGGATGGCAAGCGCGTTGATACGGCGCTGGTGCAGGCACTGGTGGATGCGCTTGAAGCGCCGCACATTGCCAAGCCGGAGATGGCCAACCTGGGCATCACACCCGGATGGCTCAAGGAGCACTTGGCAACAGTGCACCCACATGCCTTTGTACAGGGCACACCTACAACAGAAAACCAGAAGGCGTTATTTGCCGTCTCCTTTACGGACACTGAGCTTATTGCTAAAGTCATTCCTCGCGTATTCTCATACTGGAAAACCGACGATTACCCGTACGTGAAGGTCGAGGTAAGTTTTGAAGATGGATCAAAGATCACCGTTCAATCAAACTCCAACTACGTATATATGCTCCCATGGACATTCGATGAAAAGGAGGACAAGGACTACAACGCGGATATTTCACGCGCTGTTTCGGCGCTACTACCGCTGAAGACTGTCAACAAGGTACGACTAACCGGAGAAGAACTGCCAGAACAACTGACAGATGCAGTAATGGGTTCCATCGAGACCGAATGGAATCTGCGTGGTGCCGATGATCTAGTCAGCGACGCCCTCAAGGTTTTGCGACAGAGTTATGAAGTTGTTGCAACCGAAATAGGCCCCTGGCACCATCCTGAATATGGAACGGCAACCTACAAGGGCGAACCTGAAGAGATGAATCTGCATGCCACTCTCCATAAGTCAACCTTTCCGGCAAATCTAACCAACGCACTCGTTCTTCGCGAGGTGAAAAAAAAGGTCGAGGGCATCGATGAGTTTCTCAAAACAGGCAGCAAATACGAGGCGCTTCCACTCTCCATTCCCTGGTTGAGCCAGTACATCCAAGACAATCCCAAAATCCCGGTTCGCATCTCGTATGTACAAGGCCTATCGTTTGGCAATAAAGCAATGCGCACATTTGCCGCCGACATGAAAGCGCATGGTCGCGAGGACCTGATAGAACCTGTACGAGCACAACAGGCACAGATTGTGCTGCTGATTACGGGGATGAGGTATTTTGAATCGTACTGGCTCTTGTTCCCCGACAAGCACATGATGCTCTGGAGATATGGAGGGCCAACAGGACTGCTGAAATGGAAGGAAGAGGATTTTCCGCCAGGCCAGTGTGCAGAATACCAATCCAACTACGGAGGCTGCTCAGGGCGTGAGGTTACGCCGGATGGAGCACTTGCGCCACTCCATAGCCCAAGAGATCAGGAATGCATGGCTAAATACCGTTCATCCAGCCCTTCCGTTCAACCACAAACTGACCATCTTTTCCCAGTGATGGATCACGGACACGGCGGGTTTATCGACGGTACAGGCAAGGTGATTATTCCGCTCTGCTTTGAGGCGGTCGGTGATTTTTCCGAAGGCTTGGCTCGCTTTGAAAGAGATAAAAGCTGGGGTTACATTGACACAACTGGAACGGTGATCATCGAGCCTAAGTTTCCCTGGGCAGAGGAGTTTTCTGAAGGACTGGCGCGCGTGCAGGTGACCGGCTCTCAGCTTGGCTATGATAGCCGTTGGGGATTCATCGACAAGACCGGCAAGGTGATCATTGCGCCTAACTATCCAGAAACATACGGCGGCAAAAGCAATATCGGTAGCGATGACAAAGGAGACGCCTTCCATGACGGACTTGCAAAGATAGAAATCGAGGACAAGTCAGGTCCCCACCGCTCTGGCTTTATCGACACAACAGGCAAGGTTAGAATCCCGCCGCGCTTCACCTATGCCTATCCCTTTTCAGAAGGTCTTGCCGCTGCTACAGAATCTCCCACGGGCGGCGATGGATGGGGATATATTGACACAACCGGGAACTGGGCGATTGCCCCGCAATTCGAATGGGGGAGTTCTTTCCATGAGGGGTTGGCTCCGGTAAAACGTCGGCAGAACTGCGGCTATATCAACCCAAAGGGAGACTTTGTATTACAGCCACCGATGCTGCTAGAAGAAACGGACTGTGCAACCGTGTGGGACGGCTTCTCCGAAGGGCTGGCCCGCTGGCGATTCGGCAAGAAATATGGCTTTATCGACTACGCAGGCAAGACGGTCATTCAACCGCGGTTTGACATGGCCGATCAATTCTCTAAGGGCCTTGCTGCTGTCAGGATCGGCAGCAAGTGGGGATATATCGACAAGACAGGCACGATGGTCATCAAGCTAAACGACATCATGAGCGCGGAGCCCTATCATCACGGACTTGCATTCGTCCGCACCACGGACAGTAGGTATGGCTATATCGACAAAGCAGGCAACTATGTCTGGAAGCCCACATTTCTGTACGTCCAATAATTCACTGCTAGCACCAAATCGCAAACTTCATACCTGATGAAAACGAGTAAGTCCACCGTGCCCCCCGTCACGCAGCAGCGGGGGCACAGAGGAATTCAAGGGCGCGGATGAGGTAGGCCTTGAGCCGACGGCGATGGACGACGGCGTCGAGGAAGCCTTTTTCGAGGAGGAACTCGGCGCGCTGGAAGCCGTCGGGGAGTTTTTGGCGGATGGTCTGCTCGATGACGCGGGGGCCGGCAAAGCCGATGAGGGCGCCGGGTTCGGCGATGTTGAGGTCGCCGAGCATGGCGAAGCTGGCGGTGACGCCGCCGGTTGTGGGGTCGGTGAGGACCGAGATGTAGGGGACGCGGGCCGCGTCGAGCTGGGCTAGGGCGGAGGAGATTTTGGCCATCTGCATGAGGCTGACGACGCCCTCCATCATGCGTGCTCCGCCGGAGGCGGCGACGATGATGAGCGGATGGCGGGAGAGGCGGGCGCGATCGACGGCGCGGGCGATGGTTTCGCCGACCACCGCGCCCATGGAACCGCCGATGAAGGCGTACTCCATGGCGCTAAGGACGACCTGGTGAGGGCCGAGGCGGCCGACGGCGTTGAGGATGGCGTCGTCGAGGCCAGTGGCCTCTTGCGCAGCGCTCAGACGCTGCTTGTAAGGCTTGATGTCGGTGAAGTTGAGCGGATCGGTGGAGCGCAGGCCTCCGTCGACAAATTCGTAGCCGGGCTCGAGAAGCAGGTCGATGCGCTCACGGGCGCCGATGCGGAAGTGGTGCTGACAGCGGGGGCAGACGTTGAGGTTGGCTAGCAGATCGGCCTTCCAGACAGGCCTTAGGCAGCCGGCGCACTTGATCCACAAGCCCTCGGTGCGCACGCGCGACTCCGCAGCAGCCGCAAAGGCCCGGAAGCCGGGGCCGTACTCTCCATCTTCGCGCTTGAACCAGGACATGTGACCTCGAAAAACAGCTATCAGCTATCAGCAAACAGCTATCAGCTATCAGCAATCAGCTAACACAGGACAGTCAACAGGTGACGGTTTGATTCGGCCTACGGGGAACTGATGGCTGAAAGCTGTCGGCTGATAGCTGCCTTCTGTCAGTATTCTATTCCGCGCTGGGCACAAAGGAGAAAGAAAATGCCAATTAGAAAACGAGGCCCTAGCTGGCAGGTCGATGTGCGACTGCCGGATGGGAAGCGATATCGGAAAACGGTCAACACGGAGGCCGAGGCTGTCGTGTTGGAGGCGACGTTGTACGTAAACCCTGCCAAGCGCCGGGCGATCAAGAGAGCTTCGCGGTTGTCGCCCGGCGCGACGAAGCAAAGTGTGGCGCACTCATCGGAGCCGTCGAAGCCGTTGCAGGTCGAAGGTCAGCCGCAGGCCTCAATCCCGGAGACGTCACCGACATCTGTTGTCGCATGGCCTCACTATCCATCAGTTATCGACACATCTGCCAAGCCGGATTGAAGAGGTTGCTGCTCGAAAATGGGCGTCGAGATCTCGTGAGCCGATTGCCGAAGTTGAGCAGTCCGCAGCCGAGAGAGATTGTGGTGCCGGAGGCGGAGTTTGAACGCATGATGAGAGTGGCAAGGCCAGAGTTAGAGCTGGTGCTGCTGCTTGCGCACGAAGTTGGATTGAGGGCAAAGACGGCACTCATGTTGAACCGCGAGCAGTGTGACTTTGACAATGGCCGTATCGGAGGAATCACCAAAGGCGGGTCGAGGTATAGCCTGCCCATGACCAAGCGACTCAGGGACCGGCTGCAGTGGTTCTGTGCCGCTGCGGCTGATGCACAAGAACCGTTGCATGCAGCATTCAGGCCATTCCGGAAGCTGATGTCTACAGGAGCATTGCGGAAAGCTATGTCGGTTGCTCGAAGGGAAGCAGGGCTCACGTCGTGTTGGGGACTTCACGATCTGCGCCGGACGGCGGCCAGGGCGATGTATGAGCGAACGAAGGACCTGCGCAAGGTGCAATCGTTCCTCGGCCATCGGATGCTTTGGACGACGTGTTGGTATCTAGGCAACGCAATTCAATTGACGTCGGAGGACGTGGAAAGGAATGTAGCGTGAGACTTGCATTGATAGCACATGGTCAGACTGTGGAACTCGAAGCGGGTGCAGCACCACCACGCGACCGGACAAGTCGGACGGTGAAAGAGTTGGAGCATTGCAAAGCCGAGTGGACTCGGGCGTACGAGATAGCTCAGGAAAAAGGTCTCTCGGCTTCGAAGGCATTGAGGATGGCGAGTGTTGCGTACAAGCTTGCAATGCCTAAGATGGACACTTTACCAGCCATCCGCGCGGCTATTTCCTGCATCGCGCAGGGCATTACGTTGGAGGTTTTCGACGGGCGCGATGGTTCGCAACTTCTTTACGCGGCGCAGGTTGCGCTCAGTGTGTTGCATCAGAAAGTGAGGAAAGTATGACCACCCCCCTACCCCATGCAGAAGAGTTTCCGTGCAGAATTTGCGGGAGTGATTTTTCAGAGCATGAGTATGACCCAACGACAAACGTTTTAGTGTGTCCAAAAACCCATGTAAAAATAGCGCGAGAGGTTCGAGGAGTAATTGACGAACAGGGTCCGCTGGTGCGCCAGCCATCGGGAGCGGCACGGCTGGCGAGGATTCTGCACCACGCGGCCAATGAACTATGGGATTTGAGCACCTATATGGATGTTGGAGAGATGAGTAAAGAGGCGCGGGCAATCGCGAGGCGAATCCTTGCGGCGAGTCTTGTAAAGTGATATGCTGTCTCGCAGTATGAGACGGCCAATCAAGCCGGAAGTGCAAGATAAAACCCCTGTTCCTCAGGCGGCGGCGTGGTTGAAAAACCCCGCCGCCTTTTTTTGTCAGCGCACGTACGCGGAGCGGTTGGAAGCCGAACCGAGGATTCCGAAAGAGGCTGATGATGCCGATGCAGATAACTGAAGCGCTCGCGGTTGCGCGGTTGCGGCAGTGGGCGTCATTCCGTTGCACGAATCTCCAGGGCAAGACGGGCCGGCTAAATGTTCAGGGATGGCAGCGCCGGGATGAACGGAGTTTCGATGCTGCACTGGTCAGGGTCATTGACTTCGAGCGAGCTTTGTCAGCTTTGGATGAGGATGAGCAGATTGCCCTCGTGCTTCGTTATAGAGACAAGCAGGAAGCAATTCAGATCGCGGTAGGGCTTCAATGCAGCGTGCGGAGGGTCTCATACCTCATCCCCATCGCCCGGCGTCATCTGGCTGAGAATTTGGACCGGCTGAATCTGTTGTGAGTACCACCCCAAAAGGACAAGTAACCCCCCCACCCCTCCGGAGGCAAAAAGCATGGCGCATCAAAGCTACGCGGAAGAACAAACCAAGATTAGCCGTGAGACGAAGTTTGCAACGTTGGGCCGAGCGATAGCGGATCGGGTTCTGAGCGGTGATGATGCCACCGAATTCATTCAGGAGGCAGCAGTTCGCCGTTATCAGGAGTACGAGCGTGGCGACCGCTCTGCGCGCTTCGCTGCGCTCGCGCGCCAGGTTGGCGATGCCTATGTGCAGAAGCGGGATATTCAGCCATTGGTCGAGGAGTTAAGAGAATTGCGGCGAAGGGAGATTGGTTGAAAATGGAAAAGATGCATCATGGAAAGATCGTCGTCACGCCGTTGAATCGCCAGGGCGGAGAGCAGTTGCGGAAGTTGGAGAAGGTCCAGGACGAGCATCAGCGGAAGCTGATGGCTCCAAAGACCATAGATACAACCCATCTCGATATACCAAACAAAAAACCATAGATAAACCCGACAAACGCTATACGCGGTGCTCGCGCTTCGCGCTCGGTCAGGTCTCGGCCCCGCTTCGCGCGGAC